>Ga0070671_100002080_pt1 | contig 15415 bp, 19 predicted proteins | sample KBSS73metaG_FD_65341 | JGI IMG/M metagenome (GOLD analysis project Ga0070671, IMG submission 65341) | Switchgrass rhizosphere microbial communities from Kellogg Biological Station, Michigan, USA - KBS S7-3 metaG | ecosystem: Host-associated > Plants > Roots > Rhizosphere > Soil ...
TCTCTAGGCAACCAGGGGCGGACGGACCTGGAGCTCGGCCAGCGCGTGTTCCACGGCAAGTTCGGCTACGGCAAGATCGTCGCGCAGGAAGGCAACAAGCTCGAGATCGAGTTTGAGCATGCGGGGCTGAAGAAGGTGTTGGATAGTTTTGTGAGTGCGTCTTAGCCGCTGGCCGTAATGTCCGCTTTCGACCCATTGCAGGCATTGGCATTAGCAGCGAAACTTCGAGCAGAGCGACCGATGGACAGCGGTTATGAGCGATGAACCCGACGAGCAGACGTTCAATCGTCTAGCGGCGGAAACATTCTTGCCGATCATGGTAGAGGCGTTCCATGACGGGTTGCGCGAAGTTGCCAGCCTCTCCAGATGGCTCCTCGCGACACTTGTTGTGATCAATGGTGCGGCAGCAATCGCTGTGCTCCCTCTCCCAATGGCAAGCGGCGCCAAGCTGACAGGCGTAGGGGCGTTTCTCCTCGGGATCTTGGCGGCATTGGGCGCGGGAGTGTGGTCGCTGTACGCGTTCAAGCGCGTAAGCATCGCTGCGAACACGATGATGGGCTACTGGTTGACGGTTGCCGGAGACGCACCGCGCCTGGCATCGCTAGAAGAATCCATGAAGAGAAACATGGATCAGGCCATCGGCTCTCGTGGAACTCACTTCTTCGTCGCCGCCAGCGTAGCGGCATTCCTCGTTGGTTGCGCTTTGACGGGCTGGGGTCTCGTATCAAAAGGGTGACTGGGTTCAGGTCCGCTTTCCACCCATTCCGGACATTCGGCGCGGCGTCTGGTACGGTTGCAGCATCATCGGCAAGGCACTGATCGCAAGCATCGATGACGGAGAGTTCCATGCTCCCGTTTGCCGCGCAGGAGGAACAGGATGGTGCTAGTTCCGTTTCCCGCAATATTCGCTGCTTTCGCCATCGTTGCCAGTGGCGGGGGTTCGGCGACCCCGCCCGCTTTGCGAGCACACCCGGAGCCGCAGCACGTGGCTTGCATTCCCGTAAATGGTCACCAGGGCCAACCGGGATGCTGGGAACTCGGAAGCGTTCCAATTTCGACTCCAGCTGGCACGGACCTCTACTGGCACGTCTACGAATTTCGGTCAGTTGAGACGGCGCAAAAGGCAGGGGACGAACACAGTCGGATAATCGAGGCGTACGGCCGGGTGTGGCTTGAGGCCGTAGCTACCGAGCAATGGCGAGCGCGAGGTGGACGCCATGTCGCGACCGTTGGGCCAATGCAGCCGCTTTCACCGCTCCCTCAGACGGCATCGTTCATGGAAGCGACCTTCACTCCAGGAATGCGGAGCAGGGTTCATACCCATCCAGGTCCGGAGGCCTGGGTGGTCTTGGAAGGTGAGCAATGCCTCGAAACTCCGGAGGGAAAAATCCGTGTGGGAGCTGGTGAAAGTATGATGGTACGGGGCGGAGTTCCGATGGCTCTCTATGGCACTGGAAGTGGAATCAGGCGTGCGCTGGTTCTCATCGTCCACCCGACCGGGGAGGCGCTCGGTACAACTTATGATGGATGGCAGCCTACCGAATCTTGCGTGCGAGTTGCCCCTAAAACTCCCTGAGATCGCCCGAGGACCCACCTCTTATCGCTGGCGCTTCCAATGTCGGCTTCGACCCATTGCGGACATAAGCTGCGCTGTTAGGTTGCGGTCCAGCCAAAGGGGGCATGCGTGCGAACCGAGCGGGAGCGACAGAACCTCGGAGCCTTCTTACTTCGAGTTCTGCTTGGCTCGCTGTTCATTGTGCATCTCTATTGGAAGCTCGCGGTTCTTCCTGGCGGGCTGCCTGCATGGTGGAATGGTATCCTGCGCAGCGGCTACCCCGCTGTAGTGCCCGCTTATGTCCTGTCGGCTGAGGTCATGGGCGCACTGCTGTTGATCCCCGGCATCTTCCCCCGTTTGGTCGCGCTCTACGCCATCCCGATGATGGCGGGTGCTGCACACTATTGGCTGATACGCACCGGCTTCTATTTCACGAAATCGGGTGCGGAGCTGCCACTGGTCTGGATGGCCCTCCTATGCCTGCAGGTCGTTCTTGGTGACGGGCCGCTTGCGCTGGTCCCGTCCAGGTGGCGCAACTCAACGACGCGCGCTGACGGGCGCGGTGCAGTTGCCGCGTAGTGTCCGCTTTCGACCCATTGCGGACATTAGAAGGATAGCCGTCACGGGAGGAATCCCGTCACGTTGGACGGTCATCCGGTCCACCATGCCCCCGGCATGGCGGCTGCGGCTGATCGCAGCTCGGCTTAGGCCGCTCGCTCGCGCGCCGGCCGGCACCAGTGTCTCTTCGCGCTGCCTCCCGATTGCTTCGCAATCGCTCACCTGCGCTCGGCACTTTGTGCTGTCCTACAGCGCCCATTCTGTGCTTGGCACCGCGCGGCTCTTTGATCGGTCCGTTGACTCCGCCGCAACGCCCGCGTCGGCGTGTCGCGCCTAGCCTGTCACGGCTGAACATCGCGATACTCAAACACCGCCGTTACTGCGAACATTGGGAACATTCGCCGTCGGCCGTCTTCGATTCCGCGGCCGAGCAGCGCGGATCGCAGGGCCGGAACCCTCCTCCGTCGTTGCTCTTTATTGCTGCAGCGCAATCACGCTAAGGAATGCACGAATGGCGGAACAGCAATATGAAGGCGGATGCCATTGCGGCGCGGTCCGCTACGAAGTCGATCTCGATCTCGAAAAGGGCACCATGCGCTGCAACTGCTCCTTGTGTAGCAAGGCGCGCGCCTGGTTCGCTTTCGCTCCGTTCGAGGGGTTCCGGTACACGAAGGGCGGCGAGGCCGATCAGATTCAGTATCGCTGGACCCCGCCCAATCGCGAGCAGCCGAACCTGACCTATCACATCTGCTCGACCTGCGGCATTCGCACGCATGCCGACGGCATGGGGCCGGACGGCAAGCACACGGTCGCGATCAATGTTCCGACGCTGGAAGGCGTCGATCAGGACCTCCTTGCCAAGAACATCCGCTACGTCGATGGCCGTCACGACCATTTCGACCGCCAGCCTGAGCACATCGACGCGCTTTGAGCGATCTCGTCATCCGCGACAATCCGGAGCGCCACCGCTTCGAGGCCGACCTTGACGACGGCAGCTTCGCCTTTGCTGAATATCTCCTGCTGAAGGGCAGGATCATCTTCACGCACACCGAGGTCCCGCCGGAGCATGAGGGAAAGGGCATCGGCTCGGCGCTTATCCGCCACGCGCTTGAAGAGGCGCGAAAGCGCAGTCTCCTGGTGATCCCCAAATGCCCCTTCTTCGCCGCTTACATGCAAAAGCATGAAGAGGTTCAGGACCTGCTCGATCCGGCGTGGCGGACGAAGCTCGGAGTCGAATGAAACCGCCTTTTTCTGAGCATAAACAGCGGATACTGCCCCGCTATCATGACGACCGGCCAAGAACAGGATAGCAGCGCGGCCGTTGACGCTGAGGGGTATGCCTGGCCGACCCAGCCGTTCGCCTGCATCGTCGGCGGCCCTCGTTGCGGTACTACGACGCTCGCCCGTCTGCTGGAGGAGCATCCGCAGGTCAGCTTTTCGTCGGTTAAGGAGCCGCACTTCTTCTCAATGGTCGATCTCGACCAGCTGAACGACCAGGAGTTACGAGATTATGTCGCGGGCCATTATCTCGCCCGCTACTTCCCGCACGTCCCCGCATCCGCGAAGGTAATGGTGGAAGGGTCCGTTTCCTATCTCTATGCGCCAGAGCATATGCGGGCGATTGTTCGGCTCTGGCCGGACGCGAAGTTCATCATCGCTGCCAGGGACCCGCTTCAGCAGATTCCTTCGCTCCACCAGCGGCTCGTCTACCAAGGCGACGAAACGGTGACCGACCTGGGCAAGGCCTGGGCGCTCATCGGGGATCGCAGGAAAGGCAAGAAGGTACCTCGCACCTGCCTCGACGCTCGCCAACTGTTCTACGACGAGGCCGGCCGCTTCGGAAAATATGCGAACGAGTTCTTCGAGTTGGTTGGCCGCGATCGCTGCCACGTCGTCCTATTCGACGACCTCCAAGCCGATCCAAAGAAGGTCTACGACGACTTGCTGCCGTTCCTGGGCCTGGACCCTGCGCCAATGCCCAAAGACCAGCAGCATCGGCCGGCGCGCGGTTTTAAGATCGGATGGCTCCAGCGCCTCCTGAAGCGGCCACCCATCGCCAGGACTGTCCTTGCCGGGAAGCACTTCCGCAAGCGTGTGTCATCGAAGCCGCAGCGCCGGCCGTCCTGGCTTTCGCGCAAGGTCATGGATACGCGGCTGAAACTGCTGCACTGGAACCGGGCCCCCGCGCCAAAGACCAACGTTAGCCCCGAACTCGAGGCTGAAATTCGCGAAACTCTACGCGACGACGCGCTAGCTTTCGGGCGTCTGATTGGCCGAGACCTCAGTCACTGGCTCGGAGGCATCAGGTCCGCGGCGGAACCGGCACCGTAACAATCGGTTTGGCTTCGCGACGGAGGCCGAACTGTCCGACATCAGCCGGAAAAATCTTATCCGCGTAGCAGGCGTGCTGATCATACTGCTCGCATTCGGCGCCGCTTTGCTGCCGATGGAGCGGAATCTTGAGGGACGCCTCGTCGTCGGCTGGCTCCTTCTCGCCTCCGGAGCCATTGAGCTGATCGTTGCTCTTGCGCGGCGCATTCACCGCCCAAGCGCCTCGGCCGCGGGCGCTGCGACTGTCCTCGCGGGGCTGCGGCTGGTCCTCGATCCTCGCGCGGGCTTTTTTCCCGTGCTCAATCTCGTCATCCTCTGGCTTGTCGTTCGCGCTGCCGCGCTCGCCTTCGCGGCAATACGTTGCCGAGGCTCATTGCAGAACTGGTTCCTCGTCGCAGCGGCGACCGACTTCATTCTCGCAGTTCTCCTCCTGTCGGGAATGCCAATCGCGATCGTCGTTTGGGGCCTGTTCGGAAGGACAAGCGAGATCGTTGCGACGTTTGCCTGGGTGCTTGCCGTGAGCTTCGTGGCAACAGGCGCAACCCTGATCGCCGTCGCTCCGATCGAGGCGGAAGAAGACCGGAAGCTCACGCGCTAGAGCGCGTAGAGGCTTTCTCTCGCATCTCGCATCCGCGGACGTAGCGGTCCGTCGGCGTCGTCCTCCTGGTGTTTCGGAGAGGGACGAAGGAACCCGAATCGGGCAACATGCATTAACGACGCAAAAGTCAATATAAAAAAGAGAAATAAAATGAAGCTAGCGTTTGCGCTTGCGGCGTCGGCTGCCTGCGTCCTTAGCCTGTCCAGCACTCCTGCGACCGCTGCGTCCATGGAGACTGTCGAAGCGAAAATGACGGCCAGCTCGGCTGCGTCGCTCGCGCGCGAAGACATGTATGAAGCCTTCGGCGATCAAGAGCTGAAGCCCGGTCACTATCTATGGCGCGACGTGCCCTCGAGCGCCGGGCAGGAACGGGTCGTGATCAGCCTCGCGGATCAGCTCGCCTATCTTTATCGCGGGGAAACACTGATGGCCGTATCGACCATCTCCAGCGGACAGCCTGGACGCGATACGCCGACGGGCATCTTCACCGTTCTTGGCAAGAAGCCGATGCATCGCTCGAAGAAGTTCGACAATGCACCGATGCCGTTCACCCAGTTCATCGACACTTACGGCGTTGCGCTGCATGCGGGCTTCAATCCGGGTCGCCCGGCCAGCCACGGCTGCGTCCGCCTTCCAAGCGCCTTTGCCAAAAAGCTGTATAGCGTCACCGATGTCGGCACACCGGTCCTGATCGGAGCCTGATGGCTTCCCGCAGCGGCTAGCCCCGTCCAACATCTGCGGGGCTAGCCGCATGCGGTCAGGCTAACATACACGCCGAAACGCCACGGCGCTTCGAACCCGGAACGAAAGCAACTGATGCCAGTAAACAACCGTTGACCCTTCACAGCAACCAAGGTGGAAGCGATGAACATGCAGGACAACAGCGTCATCTATGAGGAGGCCGGAGATGTCGATGCCGAGGACGGGATCGTCTCGTTGAAAGGACCCGACGATGTGGACGTCCGGTTAACTCCGGACGCCGCCGAGGAGACCTCGGACCGGCTGAACACCGGCGCGATGAAAGCGCGCGGCCAGCGTTACTTCGCGGATCCCCCAAAAAACTAAGGCGCGCCGAAGCGCGCCTCAAAAGGATTCGGAAGGTGACGAGCCGAAAGCCGTCCGGGTGGAGGGTGGGGTGTCAGGCTCCCGTCCCATCACCTTCCGGTGCCTGCATGTCGGCCGAAGCCTCAATGCAAGTCATGCGTACGAACGCAGCTTGATCTGCGCGCACGAAGGCAGGATCGATTGCAAATCTCCCCCACCTACTACGCCGCCGACCCACTACGCCCCGAGTCGCGCGTTCCAATTCCGGAACTTAGCACGAATCTTCAGGGAGTCGGACTCTTCTGTGCATAAGTCGGTGGATGAGGCCGGATGCACATTCAGGCGAGATGCGCGCCGTCTTTGAAGCGCACCGGAATACGCAAATAAGAGATCCCGTTTTCCTCGGCCGGCGGGAGCCGACCGGCGCGGATATTCACCTGGATTGACGGCAGCAACAGCTTTGGCGTCGACAACGTCGCGTCGCGTGCTTCGCGCATGGCGACGAACTCATCCTCCGTCAGACATGCGGCCAGGTGAACGTTCCGGCGCTCCTCGGCGACGGTGGTCTCCCAGCGATACTCATCGCGGCCGGGCGCCTTGTAGTCATGGCACATGAAGAGCCTTGTTTCCGGAGGCAGTTCAAGCAGCCTCTGGATGGACCGATAGAGCTGCCGGGCATCTCCGCCCGGGAAGTCCGTCCGCGCGGTGCCGTAGTCGGGCATGAACAAGGTGTCCCCGACGAAAACGGCGTCGCCCGCCTTATAACTGACGTCCGCGGCGGTGTGGCCTGGCGTCTCGATGACTTCGATCTCGAACCCTCCGACGGAAAGCCGATCGCCCTCGTTTAACAGGCGGTCGAAGTCGCTTCCGTCGACCTTGAGGTCGTCAGCGCTGAACATCGGCCGGAAGACCTTCTGCACGTCCCTGATATGGGCTCCGATGCCAATCGCGGCGCCCGTTTTTGCCTTGAACAAAGGGGCAGCCGACAGGTGATCCGCGTGTGCATGCGTCTCGAGAACGTACGATATCCTGAGACCAAGCTCGGAGGCAGTGTCGAGTACCTTTTCCGCAGAACGCGTGTCGACCGTCCCGTCGGCCGGATCATAATCGAGGACCGGGTCGATAACGGCTGCTTGTCGCGCCGCAGGATCCCAGACGAGATAGGTGATCGTATTCGTCTGGTCGTCGAAGAACCCGCGAATTTCCGGCTTTGCACTCATTTAGCGATAGCGTAGCGAGAGGCCGCGTTGATCAGGACTGCACGTCGACGATCTGCGAGGCCCTGCTTGCATGCAAGCTCGCCAACTCTTCATGTCGGCTGCGGACATCGGGGTCCGAGGCAGTTTCCGCCATTTCGCGGCAATGCTGCTCGCGCTGACGGTGATAGGCCATATCCTCATGGCTCATGGCCGTACTCCAGCTTTTACAAGCGGCAGCTTCGGCTGCTGTCGTTAGCGCCATGCCTGCGGGATAATCGGCGCCAATTGGGCCCGGGTAGCACAATCGCTCTGCCGTTCCGAATCGTTACGGAAACAGTTGTTCCGTCTGCGGAGCAGCCCAGCGTGTTATGCTCGCGGCGAAACGAGCGCCCGACGAGGCAGGACGCTCCCGCAGCAATCTTTCGAGTTTAGAAGCCTAGACGTCAACCTTATCGAGGGTCGTCGTCTCCGGCTCAGGCAGCCCGGTCGACTTGATCTCGTCCTGCAGCTGCGACTTGCGGCGCAGCATCTGATCGCCAACCGCCTTCATGTCGATGTCAGCTTCGCGCGCTTGGGCGAAAAGCCCTTCCTTGGGCCGCTCCTCTTCCTCGACGTGGTGCTCGATTTCTTCCTTCAGCACCTTGACCTTCGCGTCATAGAATTCGTCCGACGGACCGCCGGCTTCGATCTCGGCGATCAGCACCTTCGCGGCGTCGTGCTCGACGAAGCTTTCCTTGAGCAGGTCTTCCTCCACTTTCCCTTCACATGCCGGGTAGAAGATTTCCTCCTCCAGCATCGTGTGGATCGTAAGCTCCTTGCAGATCTGGAGTGCGAGCTTCTCCTTGCGGCCGTCGCCCTTGGCCTTTTCGAACTGCTCAAAGAGCTCCTCGACCTTTCGGTGATCCTCCTTGAGGAGCGCAATGGCTTCCTGAGACTGCGTACTGACCATGGATGGTTCCTCCTGTTGGACGTGAAACCAACCTTGGGTCTTGGTGTTCCTCCAGGCGATGCGTCACCAAAGTTTAGTCGTTCCAGGAGGTTCAGGCATGGACTGGAAAGGCCTCGGCTATCTGGTCTCGATTGTCAGCGTGTTGCTGCTCGGAGCGATCGCTTGGCCGACGGACTCTGAGCCGCGGTGGCATGTGCCCGTTCTGATTGCGGGCATGGCGACGTCGATCTGCGGCATGGGCTTCCGCTACATGGCGCATCTCCAGCAGCAGCGGGAATTGAAGAAGATAGAGTCGGAAGAGCGTCGCCGCTAGCTAGCGGGCGTCGCCATTCTCCACTTCGGCGTCGTTCTGCGCGACTTCCTGCGGGCGTAGGCCCGGCCCGGAGTCGACTTCCAGCCAGTCGCGGAACGGCAGGTGATAGACCATGTCCATCACTTCGAATTCCAGGCCGCCCGGCTGGTTCGTATTGCTATTCCAGAGCGCCACAACACCGCTCTTCTTTTGCGGGTCGAACAGGATCAGCGAGCGATAGCCGTTGATGCCGCCGCGGTGGCCGATGATGTGATGCCCGGCATAATCGTAGCTTCGCCAGCCGTAGCCGTAATCCGCCTCACCCAGACGCTCCAGGAACTTGCGGAGGCGGCCGCGCTCACCCGGCGTCTTCACCAGCGGCGCATGAATCGTCTGTAGTACGCCGGGTGACAGGACATCCGGCATCTCGCCCATCTGGGCAATCATCCACAGCGCCATATCCTTGATGTTGCTGTTGATGCCGCCGGCGGCCGGAACCTTGTAGTAGATGTCGCTGTCTGGAAGCGGCCTGTGTCCGGCATTGTGCGGGCGGGCCCAGCTCTTGGAGCTCATGAGGCCCTGCTGGCTGACGCTTCCGCTGGTCATCCCGATGGGGTTGAACAGCATTTGCTGGACGGAGCGCTCATAGGACTGGTGCGTGATCTTCTCGACCAGCTCCGACGCGCCATCATAGGCGACGTTCTGATAGCTCCAGCAGGTTCCCGGTGGGCAGATTTGGTTCAGTTGCCACAACGATCGGCGAAGGAGGTGCGGGTCCTGTCCTTCCTCCAGCTTGTTATCGAAGGCGTTGCGATAGAGACCAAGCCTGTGGCTCAGCATGTCGCCGACGGTCGCGCGATACTCGGCTGAGGCGGGAAGCTTCAGGGTTGGGACGTAGTTCACGACCGGAGCGTTGAGGTTGACCTTTTTCTGCTCTGCGAGCTTCGCCACCATGGTTGCGGCGACGCCCTTCGAAACGGACGCCCAGCGAAACACCGTCTCAGGCGTGACAGGATCGCCCGACCCAGCAAGCGTCTCGCCATAGCCCTTGAGGAAGGTGATCCGGCCGTTCTCGACGACGCCGACGGCCAGGCCGACCATCACGCGCTGTTCCATCAGCCGCTGCAGCCGCCGATCCAGCGTCGCATAGTCGACGTCCTTGCGCGAGGCCTTCGAGAGTGACGCAAGCCGGATATGGGATTTCGGAATGATTGAACCAGCGGCCGCCTGCCCCGCCGGCTCGGGCGCACGGAAAGCAAGCGCAGCCGTAGCCAACAGCGCAAATGCGCCAAGTCCAATGAGATGCGGCTTTTCCACGCGCCTTTTCCCCTACCCCGACGCCGCTGTGGCCCTCAAGGACAATCCCCTCAACGGGTGCAGCACGATGGTGCGGCGAAACGACCGCGCCTCACGATGAACGCCATGCTAGCCTTGGCGATGACTGTCGCCTAAACCTCCGCCCGATGCAGTTTCTGAAGACGCTTTTCTGGGTGGTGATCGCCGTTTTCCTGGCGATCCTCGCAAGCCGCAACTGGCACGATGTCACCATGAATCTGTGGGGCGACATCCAGGCGGACATCAAACTGCCGATCCTCATCGGGATCATCTTCCTGATCGGATGGCTTCCGACATACCTCATGCATCGGGCGCGGCTGTGGCGCGCCAAGTCGCGGCTCGACAGCTTCGAACGGCAGCAGGCCACGGCACGTTTGGTGGATCCGGCGCCCATCGATCCGCCCGCCGCATGAACCCGATCTTCGTTGCCCTCGACACGCCTAGCCTGGAGCACGCGCGCACCCTGGCCGAACAGGTCGGTCCGAATGCAGGGGGCGTAAAGCTCGGGCTCGAGTTTTTCTCGGCGAACGGTCCGGCAGGCGTTGCCGCCATCCTTCGGCTCGGCATCCCGGTGTTCCTCGACCTCAAGCTACACGATATCCCAAATACCGTCGCCAAGGCCGTCGAGGCGCTTCGCCCTCTCGAACCCGCCGTGCTGACCGTCCATGCGGCGGGAGGCCGGGCGATGCTCGAAGCGGCCAAGGCGGCTGCCGCACCGACAACGAAGGTGGTCGGCGTCACCGTGCTGACCAGCCTCGATGGCGATGATCTTCGATCAATCGGCGTCGAGCGAGACCCCGGCGAGCAAGTGCGCGGGCTAGCCGCGCTCTGCCGCGATTCCGGCCTCGACGGCATCGTCTGCTCGGGCGCCGAAGTCGGCGCTGCGCGCGAGGCATGGCCCGAAGGCTTCTTCGTCGTTCCCGGCGTTCGTCCGGCAGGCGGCGCGGTCGGTGACCAGAAGCGCGTGGTCTCACCTCGCGAAGCACTGTGTTCCGGCGCCTCGATCCTGGTGATCGGCCGGCCGATCACTGGCGCGGACGATCCCGCGGCGGCGCTCCGGGACATCGCCCTTACGCTATAGGGCTGGACATGACGCGGCCCGCAGGCCTAGCCCGCGCCGCAGCACGATTACGAGGCAATAATGAGCTGGTTGAGCAGGGTCCGCAGCGGCATTCCCTTCCTGCCGAAAAGGCAGACTGTCGAAAACCTTTGGCACAAGTGTGTGAAGTGCGGGACGATGGTCTTCACCAAGGAGTGGGAGGATAATCTCCGCGTCTGTCCGCGGTGCGACCATCACGACCGCATCGGCTGGAAGCCGCGGTTCGAGCAGGTCTTCGACAAAGGCCAGTACGAACTGCTCGCCGCGCCGGAGGTTCGCGAGGACCCGCTGCGCTTCCGCGATACCAAGCGATATACCGACCGGATCAAAACGGCCCGCTCCAACACGGAGGTGAAGGATGCGCTCCAGAATGCGCGAGGCAAGATCGAAGGCCGCCGTGCTGTCGTCGGAGTGCAGGACTTCTCCTTCATGGGCGGATCGATGGGCGTCGCAGTCGGAGCGGCCTTCGTCGTCGGCGTTCGCCAGGCCATTAAGGATCGCGCGCCATACATCATCTTCACCGCAGCGGGCGGCGCTCGCATGCAGGAGGGCATCCTCTCCCTCATGCAGATGCCGAAGACGACCGTTGCACTGGCCGAGCTGCGCGAGGCGGGTCTCCCCTACATCGTCGTCCTGACCGATCCGACGACCGGCGGCGTCACTGCCTCCTATGCAATGCTGGGGGACGTCCAGCTCGCCGAGCCCGGGGCGCTCATCGGTTTCGCCGGGCAGCGCGTCATCGAGCAGACGATCCGCGAAAAACTGCCTGAGGGCTTCCAGCGCGCCGAATATTTGCTCGACCACGGGATGGTCGACATGGTCGTCCCGCGGCACGGGCTCAGGGAAACGCTCGGCAAGCTCATCGCCTTCCTCACGCCGGAGAAGAAAGCGGCGGCCTGATGGCTGACTTTGCGCGGTCGGACCATCCGGCCGTCCAGGCGCAGTTGGACCGGCTGTCGCTGTTATCGCCCGGCGGCGACCGGCTCGGCCTCGACCGAATCTCTCGCCTTCTCGACCGGCTCGGGCGGCCGCAAGATGCCTTGCCGCCCGTCTTCCATGTCGCCGGAACGAACGGGAAGGGCTCGACCTGCGCATTTCTCCGCGCCGCGATCGAGGCATCCGGGCGCAGCGTGCACATGTTCACCAGCCCGCACCTAGTGCGATTCAATGAGCGCATCCGCATCGCAGGGGGGCTAATCGAAAATGAAGCGCTTGCAGACCTGCTCGCCAGGGTTCTCGACGCAGGCGGCGACATCGAGGCAAGCTTCTTCGAGGTCACGACGGCCGTCGCCTTCCTCGCGTTTGCGGAAAAGCCGGCCGATGCAGCCGTGATCGAAGTCGGGCTCGGCGGGCGGCTCGATTCCACCAACGTCATCGAGCGTCCGCTGGTCACGGGGATCGCGGCGATCGGAATCGACCACCAGCAGTTCCTCGGGGCAAGCATGGCCGAGATTGCAGGTGAGAAGGCGGGGATCGCGAAATCCGGTGTTCCGCTGGTCGTGCTTGCGCAATCCGAGGAGGCGGAGGCACCAATCCTCCGCATGGCCGAAGAGCGCGGCGCGCCGGTCGCGTTGGAAGGTCGAGACTGGTCGATCGATCCGACGCTTCGATCCTCGCTACTGGGCGATCATCAGGTCAGGAACGCCAACCTCGCCTGGCAGATGATCGAACGGCAGAGCGCCCTGCCGGTCGGCCGCGCCTCATTCCTGAGCGGACTGACGTCGGCCCGCTGGCCCGCGCGCTTTCAGGAGCTGGCGCCGGGACCGCTCGTCGGAACGTCCGAAACTTGGCTGGACGGCGCCCATAACGTCGAAGCCGCGAGGGCGCTCGCAGCCCTGCTTGCGGACCATGGTTCAAAGCATATCGTCCTGGGCATCCTGGCCAACAAGGATGCGGACGCGATCATCGACACGCTTGCGCCGCATGCTCTGTCGCTGACCTTCGTGCCTGTGCCCGAGCATGCGCATCACAATCCGACCGAGCTCGCGCAGCGCTCCGGTGGACGCGCGGCCTCGTCGCTGAGGGAAGCGCTCGCTGCGCTTCCCGCGCCACGCCTGGTCGCCGGATCGCTCTATCTTGCGGGCGAAGCGCTCCGCCTGAACGATCAGCTTCCGGACTGACGCACTTCCTCGTCGGGATGCTCGGCCCGGACGTCGCCTCTCCCCGCCGTTCCCGCGCTTCCGATCGACTGATCGATCAAGCCAGCCCGCATCATCAGCCAGAACAGGACGATGCCGGGCACGGCCGCTGCGGTCGTCAGCAGGTAGAAGTTCACATAGCCCATGTAGTCGATCAGAGCGCCCGCGGTCGTTCCGGTGAGGAAGCGCCCGACAATGCTCGCCGCCGCGGAGATCAGCGCATATTGCGCCGCGGTGAACCTCAGGTCGCAAAGCGCCGAGAAGTAAGCGACGACGCAGACGCCGCCGATGCCGCTGGCAACGTTCTCGAAGCCGATCGCACCCGCCATGCCGATGTTGGAATGACCCGCGCCAGCGAGGATGGCGAAGCTGAAGTTGGAAACAGCCATCAGGATGAGGCTGACCATCACCGACCTCTTCATTCCCAAGCGCGAATAGAGCACTCCGCCGATGAAGATGCCGATGAGATAGGCCCAGAAGCCAACGCCCACGTCGTACAGCGCGATCTCGTCGTTGCTGAAGCCGAGGTCGTCGAAGAGCAGGCGGAAGGTAAGGTTCGCAAGCGTGTCGCCGATCTTGTGCAGCAGGATGAAGAGCAGGACGAGGAAGGCGCCCTGCCGCGCGAAGAACTCGACGAAGGGCCGCCAGATGGATTCGATCGTCCGCGAAATACCCTTCTTCTCGGCAGGTTCGCGATGCCGCTCCGGCTCGCCCATGAAGAGAGCCGTCAGCATCGCCGGAAGGGCGAGCGCCGCGCAGGCCAGATAGGCCGTGCTCCAGTCCGCCCTCGCCGCGACGACAAGCGCCAAAGCGCCCGCTCCGGCCGAGCCGATCCGCCAGCCATATTGCGACATTCCCGAGCCGACGCCCAGCTGGCGCGGCTCGAGAAGTTCGATGCGATAAGCGTCGATGACGATGTCGAAGCTGGCGCCCGCAATGCCGAGGAGGATGGCGGCCGTGACGACCGTGCCGATCCCGGCCGCAGGGTCCGCAAGCGCGAGGTTCACGACTGCAGCCATAACCGCAACGCCCGTGACCAGCATCCACGACACGCGTTGGCCCAGCCGCCCAAGGATCGGCAGCTTCACTCCGTCCACGATCCAGGCCCAGAGGAATTTGAAATTGTACGCCAGGAAGACCAGCGTGAAGGCGGTGATCGTCGACTTGTCGATGCCGTCCTGCTTCAGACGCGTCGTCAGCGTCGCTCCGATCATCGCGTAGGGAAAGCCCGACGAAATGCCGAGGAACAATGCAGCGATCGGTGCTGCCTCCGTGTAAGGACGGACACCGGCCGGCAGCGCCGAGCGCCACCCCTGATCAACTGCAGTCGTCGCCATTTTCCCTCCCCGCTTCCGCTTTCATGCTTAAGCAGCCCGCGCACCGCTGAACAGGGGGTGAGCGATTGCTCTTGCATGGCTGTCCGGCCGAGCGCACTTCTCGCCGCATGGACGTGCCAGCCAAGACCTCGCGCCCAAGCGCAGGCCAGCGCGCGCTTGCCGAGAAGATCGTGAGTGGCGACCGGCCCGAACGGCATGGCGTCCAGGAACTCGACGCCTCCGTGTACATCGACCCGCTGCGCTTCGAACGCGAGCAGCGGAAGATCTTCGACAAGCTGCCGCTCTTGCTCGCTCCGTCGGCGCTCCTGCCAGACAACAATACGGCGGTAGCTCACGACGGGTACGGCGTGCCGCTGATCATCTCGCGGGACTCAAATGGCCGTATCCATGTGATGGCCAACGTCTGCCGGCATCGCGGGACGCGCCTGCTAGAAACCGACGAAATCGTGTCGTCCAAGCGGATCGTCTGCCCCTATCACGCATGGACCTATGGGGCGGACGGCACTCTCCTGGCCGTGCCGCGCGCGGAGTGCTTCCCCGGCCTCGACAAGGCCGACCGACCCCTGATGCATTTCACGTCGATGGAAAGCGGTGGCTTCATCTGGTTCGCGCGCGACCCCGATGCGGATTTCGGCCACGTCCTAGCGCTTGCGGAGGACATGGAGGCCTTCGGAATGTCCGGCCTGCATCTGTACCGCCGCCGAACTCACGAGGTGGCGTCGAACTGGAAGCAGGTGATGGATGCCTTTCTCGAAAGCTATCACGTCCAGCGCCTCCACGCGGACACGATCGCGCAATTCTTCACGGACGGGATAGCGGTCGCGGATTTCATCGGGCCGCACCAGCGCGCGGTCGTTGGTCGAGCGGACTACCTGTCCGAGATCGATCGCGAGGATTGGGGAGCACTACGACATGTGCTCACCTACACCTACGCCTTCTTCCCCACTTCGATCCTTATCGTCAGCCCGGACTACATCAAC
>Ga0070671_100002081_pt1 | contig 15414 bp, 20 predicted proteins | sample KBSS73metaG_FD_65341 | JGI IMG/M metagenome (GOLD analysis project Ga0070671, IMG submission 65341) | Switchgrass rhizosphere microbial communities from Kellogg Biological Station, Michigan, USA - KBS S7-3 metaG | ecosystem: Host-associated > Plants > Roots > Rhizosphere > Soil ...
AAATCCTACGACGACATCGTCGACCACTGCTGCGAGGCATGGAACAAGCTCATCGATCAGCCCTGGCACATCATGACCATTGGTCGCCGCAAATGGGCCCGTAGGTCATAGTCCATGCAGGTCGGTATAATGCTTGGTATTCACCTGCTTTGGTCGAAACATGTCGCCCTCCGTCACGTAGCAGAGCGCAGCTAGGGAACGCGCCCACGGCCCGGGGGGCCTCTGAACGAGCTATTTGACCTTGATGGCATGTTCATATCGGCCGACGAGCGTCCATCGTGGGCGCTGAGGACGGCGTGTCGGGCCTCGACTCCGCCGGACTGGCAATCCCTGCTGCGGCGGGATGCGCCGCGCGCACCGAAGATTCGAGATCGAATGGATATTGAAAGCGAGGGCGAGCCGCAGTTGAAGCTGGCCTGGCGTGAGATGGACGGGCGTCCGGTGGCCCCACCCGAGGAGCGGGCCGGCTTTGGTTCGCACATGCTCGAACGTGCGCTCAGGGGCCAGCGCGGCGAAGCTCGGATTACCTCCGGACCCCAATGTATTCGCTGTGATGCGCCGACGGTGATCAGGCCGGCGAGCCAGCCCCTTTTCGCAGAACCGATTGTTCGTGCTTTCTCTCCGCCCCGATCAGGCGAAGTCCAAGGCGGCGGCAACGGAGCTGATGACATCGAATTTCCCGTTTTCGCCGACAAAGCTGACGTCGACCGGGCCAGATTGGACTGCTAGAATCACCGACTCGTTCACAAGCTGGATGCGAACTGATATTGCCCCTTTGGCATGCCGCCCTATGAGCGCCACCATGGAAAATCGACAAAATCATTTCGCTTACTATGTCCAACTTTTCGGCGGTGTAACCGCGTTTGCTCGGCGCCTCCAGATCGATGAACGTGCGCTTCGGCGGTTCATCAATGGCGAGCGGCCTATCAGCGACGGACTCCTGGAGGACATTGCCAAGGAATTACAAAATCTCATCAATGACGCGGGCCAGGCCATAGAGCAGATCTCCGCGACATTGGACGCCGGTAAAAACAAGGCGTGACGACGCAAATTCAGCCCATCCGCTAGTGCACCAGAGCACGGCCGCGCTTGGCGCCGCTGGCCGTGCGCCTCGGGAGCGAGGCGGACCGTCTACTTGCAAAACATCTCCCCAATCCTCCTTAAGTGGTTGTCAGGTCGGGTGGCGGCGGATGGTCGCCGTACAACTCCCAGTCGAGCGCTTCGCCCTCGGCCAGAATATGTTCAAGCTTTTCTCCATTTGGCCCGAGACATGGCTGAAATCCTTTCAACACAGCCTACATCGGAATCGGTTGCGGCGGGCCCTCGTCTCTGAAGTCGGGATCGGGCGAGCCCAGCGGATCATTCCAGCCAGTGTCCCAATCATCCTGAAACGCGCGCGCGCCGCGAGTGCCCGAAACGAGCAAGTCCGCCAGATCCTCGCCATCCTGGTACGCAGATCCGGCCGGCGGCGGCAGCACGACATGGACGACGCCGTCTCGCGGATCGTGAAAGACCAGACCTTCGGGCAGGTCTTTGATATCTTCCGGGAGTTCAGCGAGAGCCGCAACTTGATCGCTAAGCAGTAGCGCGCGCCATTCGGGATCGAGCATCGACCGCAGCGCGATCGCGAAAACGGACTTTGCCTCGAGTTGCGGATATAGGATGTACGAGGCACGGCGCCAAGCGAGCAGGAGCAACTCGTCCGCCTCTTCAAGGCCGCTGGGATGTGCGGGGCCTGGTCCTGATGCGCCGCCTTTGCCTTCAATTGTCATACTCACCTCCGTCATCACTAAGACAAAGCAGCAGCCCTTCGCTGATGAGCCGGTCGACAACCTTGCGCCGCTCCTCGCGTGAACGCAGGCCGGGCAAGTCGCCGACGACAAAGCTCCTGTGCGCAGCCACAAACGCGAACGCGTCTGCCATTCTCGCGGGACCGCTGACGAAATTGCCTCCAAACACGATCGCCACCCCGTCGGCGCGGTCCTCGACCCGCACGAAGGCCCCGTCTACGCAGGTCACCTGCGAGGCATCATCGAGCTTGGCGATCGCGTCGATCGAACGAAAGTGCCCGCGTTGCGCTGCCGCGCGATTCCGGCGCGATGCTCCGCCCAAGCGCACGAGCGTTTGCTCTTCCAGCCGACTGTCGGCGAGCCGCGCCCCGAGGTCTGCGACGATGCCTGCCAGCGCCCCGTCGATCGGTGCATCGAGGAAGCCCGGGCGGAGAGCACGGCGCAGCCGGATATCGTCTGACGCCATCTGCTGGAGCGCTTGCGTCAAATAGTCGACCAATCGAAGGACGTGGACGCCGACGGTAAGGTGCAGCGAGGAAGCATCGGTCGCGACGGCCTCGTGCGGCGTTCCCCGCGGAAGGTAGAGGACGTCACCCACCGCCAGCGTGAGCTCGCGGGCCGGAGCGAAATTGCGAGGGCGGTGGTTCATCTCCTCGTTCAGCGGCAACTCTCGCTCGACAGCGCCCAGCCGCCAGATTTTGCTGCCCGCCAGTTGCAAGATGAATACGTCGTGGGTGTCAAAGTGCGGGGGGAAACACTGGCTGTTGGCGGGGGTAAGATAGAGATTGGCTCCGACAGGATGATGCAGTGTTTCGCGCAAGCCCCCCGTCAGCTTGGCGATGCTCGGGCAGCGTTTGTGGACGTGACTCAGGACGATCGAAGCGCCTTCGCGATAATCCGCAAGCACGCGATACAGGTCAGGCGTCACACCGAGCTTGTAGACCAGCGGTTCCTCTATGCGTTTGCCCTCGACCACCTTAACGATGCGATCGTGCTGCTCCTCGGGCACCGTCGCGGTGATAAGACGCTCGACGTCGTCCATTCCAGGCAGCGCGGCAAAGTGAGCGGCGTCACCCCGCACCACATGCAAGACTTCGCGCTCCCAATACCGGGAATAGAATTCCTGTCTTGCAACAGGAAATAACAAATGATCAAGACAATAACTATTGCGACTTTTACGCAAGCCGACGAGGTGCTCGCTACTTATATCCGAATATTCGATACAATTGGCATGCAACACGAGGCGCCTCCGTAAACAGGAAGTCGTTTAAGTCGCTTTGTCAAATTGTTCCAATATCATTACACCGCAGCATCCTGAATTTCGCATCATTACCTGCTTTGGTCAACGCTAAGATTCGTGCCCGGCAGGAAATTTGGCGCTGAGGGCAGCCAGTTCATCGCAAGTCGCCGAAACGAGTTTCATCAAAATTTCGTCAATCGGACAAAAATTGACGCGACCCCCTGATTTTCCTCCAAGTGCGATGAGAGTTCAGCCCTGAAGGAAGGAAGGAAGGAAGGACGGACGATGAAGCGATTGAGGATCGCGCAAGAGTAGATCATTGCGGTGCTGAAGGAGGCTGACGCCGGTGCGAAGACCAGCGAACTGGCCCGACGTCACGGCGTGTCGGAAGCGACGGTCTACAATTGGGAGGCTAAGTATGGCGGCCTGGGGTGTCAGCATCCGCACCGTGTTCTCGCGCACCGGCGCCCGCGTCTGGTACGACGATCAACGCCGCGTCCATGAACAGATCCATGTTGGCGAGGAGTTGATCGACTACGCCTTCATGGGCAGCGATCCCGACGCCGCAGACCATCGCTGACTAAAGAAAGCGTGGAATCACAGGTGCCGGCCATCTATTTTCTCGGCATCGCGCCTAGCCGCTATACCACTATTTATCCGACCTTCATCGCCGACTGGTCGGCCCGTGATCTGACCGCGAAGATCGGGTTCGGTATGCCGCGGGCATCTCCTGCGCGCGTTGTGGCCATCCCCCCGCCGCCCGAGCGCCGCTATGCACTCCGCCTCGTTAGCCGGCGCCTCCATCAGGCGACGTTCCGCGAAGCCGTGCTTCACCGCCTATGGCGGACGCTGCGCGATCTCGCGCTTGCCTGAGCGCCGTTTGATCGATGCCGCCCATATCATCGCCGATCGCGATGAACTGCTGGGCCAGCCCCTCGTTACAAATGGGCTTCCACTCTCGAAAGTTCATCACGCCGCGTTCGATGCCAACCTCATCGGGATTGATGCCGACTATCGCATCTATGTCGCCGATGAGCTATTCGTGATGAACGATGGTCCGATGCTCGAGCAGGGCATCAAGGCAAAGCGTGGCAAGACCTTGCTGATGCCCGACCGGCTGATCGACCGGCCCGATCCGGACCGTCTGGCGGCTAGGTCCGATCTGTGCCGCTCCGCGAATTGAGGGTTTCAAACAATTGATGAATAAATGACCGCTTTCAGCGATGCAGTTTTGGCTCTGAACGGCAGAAATGTCGGCGGTATCGACAACTTGGGCGTAACAGCACGGCTAGCTGTGGATGACAGGCGCAAAACGCGTACAAGGCGGATGGGGATGCCGGCTTCGTCACGCCTTCCGAATGAAATCGATGAAAGCTCGCAAGGCCGCTGGCAGATGATGGCGCCCGGAATAATAAAGCCTCGGGCCTGAAAAACTCTCGTCCCAATCTTCCAGCAGACGCTCTAGCAAGCCGCTTTCCAGATGTGGCTGCAGCCAGTCCTCGAACAGGCGCACCACGCCAAGCCCGCAGATCGCCGCCTCGACCAGCAGGTCGCAGGCAAGGCCGGGCTCGACCAGCAAAGGCCCCGTGGGATCGAGGCGGATCACCTCCTCGCCGCGCTCGAACTCCCAGATGGCGGGCGCACCGCTGGAAAATCGCAGGCGCAGGCAAGCGTGATTGAGAAGGTCGCGCGGATGACCCGGACGCCCGCGAACCGCAAGATACGCTGGCGCGGCGGCCGTGATGATGCGCTGGCGGCGCGGCCCGATCGGCACGGCGATCATGTCCTGTTCGAGCCGCTCCTCGTAACGGATGCCCGCGTCGGCGCCCGAAGCGAGGATGTCGACGAAACCGTCCTCTACCGTCACCTCGACGCGAATTTGCGGATGTGCCTCCAGGAACGGCGGTAAGATTTTGGGCAGGACGGTGCGCGCGACGTTGGCCGGTACGTTGAGCCGCAGCGTGCCTGCGGGTTCATCGCTGGAGGCTTGCGCCGTGTCCAGCGCGGCCTCGATCTCGGCCATGGCGGGGGACAGGCGGGTGAACAGGCGTGTGCCCGCCTCGGTCAGCGCGATGCTGCGGGTTGTACGATGAAGCAGGCGCAGGCCAAGCCGTGCTTCCAAACGCCGCAGCGCATCGCTGAGCCCCGAAGGCGAACCGCCGGTGAGCCGCGCTGCCTCGCGAAAGCCGCCGGCGCGCACGATGGCTATGAACATGCTCAGATCGTCGAGGGGCAGCACCATTATACGATATTCCGTACAACCTGTTCAGAAAGGACCAGCTTATCGCGCAATCAATAAATGTCCATGATCAGAGTCAAGCAAGGAGAGAGCTTATGACGAACATTGCTGAGGCCGGAAAGTTCAGGCTCGGCGATACTGCCGTCAACCGCATCGGCTATGGCGCGATGCAACTGGCGGGGCCGGGCGTTTTCGGAGCGCCCAAGGACCGGGGCGAGGCAATCGCAGTGCTGAGGGCCGCGATTGCTTTTGGGATCAACCATATCGACACCAGCGATTTCTACGGGCCGCATGTAACCAACCAGATCATCCGCGAGGCGCTGCATCCTTACGGCGAAGATTTGGTCATCGTCACCAAAGTGGGCGCGCGGCGCGGCGCGGATGGCTCGTGGATTGCGGCGCAGGGCCCGAAAGAGTTGACCGCCGCAGTGCATGACAATCTGCGCAATCTTGGCCTGGAGCAGCTCGATGTCGTAAATTTGCGGATGATGGGTGATGTCCACGCCCCTATGGAAGGATCACTGGAACCACAGTTTACCACGTTGGCGCGCTTGCAGCAGCAAGGCCTGATCCGGCATCTTGGACTCAGCAACGTTACCGAGGCGCAGATTGTTGAAGCGCAGGCGATCGCGCCGGTGGACTGCGTGCAAAATCTCTACAATCTGGTGCATCGCGACGATGATGCTCTGGTTGCCAGGCTGGCGGCCCAGGGCATTGCCTATGTCCCCTTTTTCCCCCTTGGCGGTTTCACGCCGATCCAATCTTCAGGCCTTGCCGACATCGCGCGAGACATTGGGGCGATGCCGATGCAAGTGGCTCTGGCCTGGCTGTTGAACCGTTCGCCCAACCTGCTGTTGATCCCCGGCACATCCCGCACCATGCATCTCGCAGAGAATTGCGCGGCGGCGGAACTGGATCTTTCGGTTGAGGCGATGGCAGCGCTCAATGCGCTGGTCGTCCAAACAGAGCTTCGGCCCTGACCGGCGCCACGTCCTGGTCAGTTTGGATAAGCCAGACCTAGGATGAACGAAGGCCGGTTTTTAAGGCCAGGACGGCGGCTATAAGGCGTGAACAGTTTTACCTCACCAGCCACCGAGTGCGGATATCTCTCCTTGGAGCTAATCGCTAGCGACTTTTCGGAATCCGGCCGAGTTCGACCAAAACCGCCCGAAAGCGAGGCTCCTGGCGAAGACGCTTGAACGCAGGATCGACCGCCAGGGCGCAGATTGGCTGGGCACGTTCGATGAATGCCGTCTCGAGCCAGTCCAGCGCTGCGCTCACATCGTCCTGAGCGGCATAGACTGTGGCGATATCGAACGCGGAAACATAGCGATGGCCCCGCGCGGCGATGAGCTCGTCCAGCCGTTCTTTCGATTCCGAATGCCTTCCCGCGAGTGCCAGCGCTGCCGGCACATCGGCAGCGCTGCCGATCGTCACGCCGCTGCGCGAGCAAAACAGCTCGAGCGCGCGCTCGACATCGCCCAGGCGCAGCCAACTGCGTGCCAGTATGGATTGAGCATGGGCGAACTGGGAGGCAAGCTCGAGCGCGGCTTCGGCCTGCGCGATCGCTCGGTCATATTGCCCAGCATAGTAGAGTCCCATCGCAATGTTGGCGTTGATATTGGGCGCGAGGGGCTCAATAGCCTGGGCCCGGCGAAGGTAGCAAAAGGCCTCATCAAAGTTCTCGGCGCACATCGCCTGGAGTCCCATATAATGGTAGGCCGCCAAGCAGTCGGGATTGAAATCGAGGGCGCGGCGATAGCAGGCATCGGCTGCCTCGAAGTCGAACTCGAACATCGTGCAGATATGGCCCAATTGCGCATGGGCGTCGGCCAAGGTCGTATCCAACGCTAAAGCGGCAAGGGCAGCATCGCGCGCCTTTGGAAAGACATCTCTTGGCTGGGCGAGTCCAAAGACGCCCAGGAGAGCATAGCCAGACGCAACGCAGGCATAGGCAAGCGCAAACTGCGGATCGATCTCAGTCGCCTGTTCGAGCTGCTCCAAGCCGCGCTCGAGCGTTGGGCCACCCGGCCTGGTCAATGCAGCCCAACCCGAGACGAAGAGTTGGCTTGCTTGGGGGTTGGCGCTCATACGGCGCGACGAAGGGCCAGGTTCATTGGTCTCAGCCCGTGCAATTTGAGCCACGAACCGATAGCCTCGCCTCGGCTCGGTAACGATGAAGCGCTTGTCATTTGGCCTCTCGCCGAGTGATCTACGGATCGTGGAAATGCATTTGGCGAGACTATTGTCCTCGACCGTAACGCCTTTCCAGATCGCCGACATCAAATCATCTTTGGTCACTAGGACGCCCGGGCGGGCAGCGAGGTAGAGCAACGTGTTCAGGGGACGGCCGGTCAGATCGATCAGATTGCCCGTCGTCCGGGCAACAAGCCGCCGTCGCCGGGGATCCAGCAGGAAGTCGCCGAATGCCAGTGTCTCGGTCAGAGCGGTTTGCCTCTCAGATTTCAGGATTTTTCACACCTTTTGGTCGCGGCAAAGATTTAAGCATGAGCCTTGTGACTTGTCGAGCGGTGCAGCTGACGCCTGCGCCGTGGCAACTGAGGATGGTTCAATGGTCGGAAGCTTGCTTTTGAGACGTGCGCAACCAACGCCGTCGGGGGCAGCGATGGGCTTCTTCGTCTATTTCGTGCTCGCCCTCCTGCTCATGCACGCCATCCGGCCCGACTATACGATTATAGATCATATGATCAGCGACTATGCGGTTGGTCCGACCGGCTGGGTCATGACTACTGCCTTCACGTCGCTTGCGTTTGGCTGTCTGGCACTGGCGATCGGGCTGCTTCGGGACGGCCCGCAATCCTGGCTCTGCCGGATCGGTGCGTCTCTTCTGATCGTCGCCTTCATAGGGCTAGTGGTAACAGCATTGTTCCCGACCGACCTTGAGACCGCTCCGACCACACAAGCCGGCAACATCCACACCATCAGCTTTCTGGTGAACGTCGTAAGCATTTTGGTTTCGACCCTGTGCCTCGCATTCAGCTATGGTAGCAGCCCGGACTGGCGCGGCCATAGCACGCCAGCCCTGATCTTCGCCGGATTGCTCGTCATAGCCGTCGTCGCACAGTTCCTGACGCTGCATCGAGGTGCGCCCTATGGCATCGCGAACCGGCTCTTCGTTGCGATCCTGATGGCATGGCTCATTCTGAATTGTGTCTGGCTCAGGCAGGTTGCGGCCAAGGCGGGCCTGCTGGAAAGTTGATCGCGCTCTTATCGGGGGATTTGTCGTGGCTAGCGAAAGGGCAACAAGGGCGTTCCTCTGGCTGGCGGTGCTCGCTGGCGGCCCGCTCCTCGGCGCAAAACTGTTCGACCTCCTGGTCCTCGCGAGCGCGTGGAGCGCCAATCCGCCGCAATCTCTCGCGATGATGCCGTACGGGAAAGCATGGCCAGTCGATACCGGCGTGTTCTTCATCCCGTTTTCGGCCGCGATGCTGGTTGCGGGTTTTGGAGCGCTGGCTTCCGGTTGGAAGACACCGTGGCGATACAGATGGCTGCTCTGCCTTCCATCCGTTGGCATCCTTTCATTGCTCATCCTCACGGTAACAACCTTCTGGCCGATGAATGCCGCGCTCTTCTATCACGGGGTTGGCTCGCCAAAGGACAGCATCACCGACGCGCAATCCATCGCCATGGCGCAACTTTGGGTGCAACTCGATTGGATTCGCGTCGCTGGTGCAGCGACTGCCTTCGTCGTAGCGCTCAGGGCGTTGACTTTGCCCTGGCCACAAGAGGTTGCCGCAAAGGATCCGCCCGTAATGCGCGCACTCCTGATCCTCGCACTTCTGGGCATCGCAGCCTTTGGAATCTGGTTCGTGTCGAACATCTAGCCGACCTCGAACCGGCCATCCTGCCACGTCACCGAAATTAACGGGAAGCTGATCGCGACAATCACGCTGTACGCGGTAGCGTCAGCGGAGGGCGAAGCGGCTTTGGTAGCGTTCATGGAAGGCACTCGGTAGCGGTGGTCGTGTTGCTTCCCTACGCGCCTGCCTTGCCGGGCGGACGGTCGAATCAAATGGTCAATCTTGCATCCCCGCCAGCCACCCAACGCCGTGGGATTCGCCGGACTGAAGCGTCCCGGGTTTTCCGGAGGCGATTTCATTTGAGTCATGCCACCATATCGAGGGTTTCGTTGGCGGCATAGTAGTTGGCCTCGGCTTCGGCCGGCGGGATGTGTCCAATGGGTCCGAAGAGGCGATGGTGATTGAACCAGTCGACCCAGCGCAGGGTTGCCATTTCCACGGCGGACGCGCTCGGCCATGAGCGCTGCCGCCAGATGACCTCGGCCTTGTAGAGGCCGTTGATCGTTTCAGCCAAAGCGTTGTCATAGCTGTCGCCGACGCTGCCGACCGACGGCACGAGGTTGGCCTCGGCGAGGCGCTGGGTGTAGTTCATAGCAAGGTATTGAACGCCCCTGTCGCTATGGTGGATCAGCCCGTCATCGGGGCCGGGCCTGCGGGCATGGATCGCCTGTTCCAGAGCATCCAGCACGAAGCCGGCGGTAGCCGACGTGCTGACCTTCCAGCCCACGATGCTCCGAGCATAGGCATCGATCACGAAGGCCACGTAGACGAACCCTGCCCAGGTGTGGACGTAGGTGAAGTCCACCCTGCCCAGGGTGTGGACGTAGGTGAAGTCGACCACCCACAGGGCATTGGGCCGGCTGACGCGGAACTCGCGGTTGACCTTGTCCAGCGGGCATGGCGCCTTGGGATCGCTGACCGTGGTGATGGTCTTCTTGCCCCGCCGCACACCTGCCAGGCCCATGGCTGCCATCAGCCGTTCCACCGTGCACTTGGCGATCACCACGCCTTCGCGCCGCAACTGGTGCCAGACCTTGCGCGTGCCGTAGAGACCAAAGCTGGCTTCATGGACACGCTTGATCTGTGCCCGCATATCGTCGTCGCGCTGGGCACGAGCCGGTCGTCTGCCGGGATCGGCAAGACGCGCAACATGCTCGTGGTAGGAGGACGGGGCGATCGCCAGTTCACGGCAGATCGGCTCGATACCCAGGTCCTCGCGATGGGCGTCGATGAACGCCATCATCATCTGCCGTGGCGGTCGAACTCCGCCATCGCAAAATACGCGGACGCCTTGCGCAGGATCTCGTTGGCCCGCCGCAGCTCCTTGACCTCCCGCTCCGGCAACTTGAGGCGTTCCCGGTCATTGGCGGCTTGCGCCGCTGGCCCCGCACGCCGGCTCGCCTCCTCGCGGCACCAGCGGCGCAGCGTCTCGGTCGTGCAGCCAACCTTCCCGGCGATCGAGGTCATCGCCGCCCACTCCGACGGGTAATCCCCTCGATGCTCATCAACCATCCGTACCGCGCGGTCGCGAAACTCAGGCGAAAACTTGTTCCTTGTAGCGCTCATTGTTGCTCCTTCTCACAGATAGGAGCCTCCGGAAAACCCGGGACGCTTCAGACAGTCGCGCTGCTTAACCTTGCGAGATTTCTGTCCTGCCCAGCGCGCGAAGAGGGCCATCATTCGCTTGGATCAATTTGGCTGATCCCCGCATAGTTGCCCATATCTGAGCAATTGGGGAAAATGGTTGAGCCAATTGCCCACAGGTGGGCAGCGTCAACAATGAAACAGATAGTCGGGAAAATTCCAATCACCGCACCTATCCGTCGTATGGTGTCGATATCCAATCTTCTCGCCCGTGCCGAACGCGCAGGATAATAACCTCGCCCTGATCTCCGATATCATAGATGACCAGATGGGCCTTGTAGGGATGCACGCGAACAGGCGGCGAGATGTCCTCGCGCAAGCGCGCGGAATGGGGATAATCCGCAAGAACGCGAAAATCGCGCCCAGCCCTTCGTGATAGGCATCGGCCTGCAACAGGCCAAACTGCTCGAGCCCGTCGAGAAAGATGGCTACCAGATCATCGGCTGCTGCGCGCGTTAAACGAAAGCGCGCCACGGTCAGCCTTGCAATCCGGCCTGGCTGATCGCACGTGCCCGGATGTCTGCCATCGTTTCATCGCTCAGACCGCTTGCGCGCGCATCATCGACAATGCGCTGCATCGCGGCCAATTTGTCGGCGCGCTCCTGATCACGACGGATCAGGTCCCGGACATAATCGCTGGCATTGCTATACCGACCGGTGTCAGCTTGCGCCTCCACCCATTGCTTCATGGGGTCGGGCAGTGAGATGTTCATCGTGGCCATGAGAACCTCCAGGCCTGCAAGTTGGCAAAGATTGGCAAACTTTGTCAATCAGCGCCAATTCCAGGCAGCCCGGACCCACGGCCATTACGCGCCACATTGCTGCCAGAACCCGCTTCAAAAGGGTGATGAACGAGGCCTTTCGCCGTGGTGCGGTTAGCCGGACAATCCTTGACACTTCACAATGGTCGCTGCGCCACTGGCCATACCAAGCGCGCAAGATCGAATCCCAATGGACAGGCGCAATTCACCCATTCGGCGCTTGTCAAAATCCCGTTGTTGCTGATTTTTTCTTTTACGACAGCGTGATACGCTGCGCCCGCGCAACCAAAGGGAGAACAGGCGATGCCACGCCGAACTGCTCGCCCGCCGTGATAGGTTCAATCGAGCATAGCAAACGTTTCCTGCAACGGGGCAACACGGCAGTGTGGAACTGTGCCGACAATGCTCCTTTTCAGGCGATCACGATTGGAGCTTGGGCAGCCGATCCGTGCCATTGCGCGGTCCTACCATGCCTTTGCATCTCGCCGATGAATTGACCCACGACATTACCCAAGCGTTTGATCTGTCCAACCTGCATAGGGCTCTGCAGCGAGCCAGCAGGCGCATGGGCTTTGACCATTTCGCGCTCAATTTCGACCTTCATCGCCATGGCGCATCGCCCGATAGCGTGCTGCTGCACGACTACCCCGACGCCTGGGCGCAAGTCTATGTAGCGTTCGACCTGGCCGGCCGAGATCCTGTCAGGCGCGCCTGCGACAAATGCCTGACCGGTTTTGCCTGGCGAGACCTGCCCCGTCTCATCCCCATGACCAAAGGCGATCGCCAGATGCTGGCCATTGGCCGTGAGGTCGGTCTTGCCGACGGCTATACCATTGGCCGGCATCTTCCAGGCGAATCAAGCGGCTCCTGCAGTTTCGTCATGCGCGCTGAACGAAGCTTGCCACATGGTATGCTGATGGTTGCGGAGCTGATCGGCGCTATCGCCCTCGCTGCGGCACGCCGCCTCACCGTCGGACCTACCATGCCGCCGCTGGTCCAGTTCACGGATCGCCAGCGCGAGTGCGTGCTGTGGGCAGCGCGCGGCAAGACAGCCTACGAAACCAGCATCATTCTCGGCATCAGCGAGGAAACGGTGATCCAGCATCTCAAGATGGCACGCGAACGCAGCGCGCTGCATTCGCGCCACGAGCTGACGACCTTTGCCCTGCTCTGTGGCTTCATCGGCTACCAGGACATTTTCCCATGGTGGTGGCGTGCGGGTCGACGATCGGGCTGACCGACGAACCAGCCGCAACATCCCCATTCCTTGGTATGGTCTGCTACCCTGCGACGTGCTGGGATCTGGTCATGCCACAACGGGGATGACCACCATGCTACCCAACCCGATGCTGTCGCGGCCCCGCCCGCAGCCAAGCGCCCCAGCGCCCGTCGATGTCGAGACCAAAGCCCTGCGCGCGATGTTTGCCGCCCGCAAGCGCGTCTTCGTCGATCTGCTGGGCTGGGACCTGCCAGTTCTCGCCGGTCGGTTCGAAGTCGATCAGTTCGACAATCCGTGCGCCGAATATCTCGTTCTGGCGGACACGGACGGAAACCATTGCGGCTCGGCGCGGCTGCTGCACAGCGATGGTTCCCACCTGCTCGGCGACCTCTATGCCCACCTGTGCCCCGCCGGCGTCCCCCGCGGGCCGGAAATCCGCGAGATCACGCGTTTCTGTCTCGATCCCGGGCTGGGTGCCGCCGCACGACGCAAGACGCGCAACCAACTTGTCACTGGTTTGGCCGAACACGCGCTGGCCCACGGCTTTGCCGCCTACACCGGTATCGCCACCCACGCCTGGTTCGAGCAGATTGCCAGGTTCGGCTGGGTCTGCCGCAAGCTGGGGCCCGCTGGAGACTTGCGCGCCAGCGATCTCGTCGCGCTGCAGATCACGATCGACGACCACACGCTGCCCGGTCTGATCGCTGGCGGTGTTTACGACCGGGCTGCCCGTGTCCTCCACCGCGCGGGAGACCTCGCATGACCGACGCGCGACTGGCAGCAGATCTCGCCACGCTTGATCGCGACGGTTTCGTGATCGTGCCCGATGCCATGCCGCGCGCATGGATCCGAGCGCTGGATCGCGAACTGGCCGATGATTTCGCGGCAACACCCTATGCCAGAGGCGACTTCTACGGCCAAAGGACCAAGCGCTTCGGGCGACTGCTGATCCGCGCCGATCGGGTACAGGACCTGGTGCTCTGTCCGCATATCCTGGCACTGGCCGAAGCCGTGCTGGGCACAGCTTGCGAACGCATCCAGCTCAATGTTGCCCAGGCCATCGCGATCCATCCTGGCGAGCGCGCGCAATTTCCGCATGCCGACCAGGACATGTGGGGCGGAGTCAAAGGCACCCACGAATTCCTGCTCAATGTCATGTGGCCGCTCACCACGTTCACCGCCCGCAATGGTGCGACGCGGCTCTATCCCGCAACCCATCGCCGTCCGCCACAAGCGCTCGATGATCTGCCCGCCCCGGTGGTCGCGGCCTGCCGACCCGGAGCGGCGATCTGCTTCCTCGGGTCCACCGTCCATGGTGGCGGCGCCAACATCACGACAAGACCGCGCCGGGGTATCGTTGTCGGTTACAGCCTGGGCTGGCTCAAGGCTTATGAAAACCCGTTCCTCGCCTACCCTCCGGCGGTCGCGCGGCGATTTCCGCGCCGGCTGACCGAACTCCTCGGCTACATTCAGCACCGGCCCAACCTCGGCAATTTCGAGGGGCAATGCCCGTCGCTGCTGCTCGTAGACACTGTTCCGGCAGCACTCGGCGCAGTCGATGCACTGCGCCCCGACCAGGCGACCATGCTGGCCGCATTCGCGAGGCATGACGCTTGAGCCCAGCCCATGTCTTCGAGCCGACGTATCGCGCGTTGCGCGAGCGCTTGCTGACGGCCACCTGGCCACCAGGCACGCGGCTGGAGAGCGCCCGCCTGGCCGCCCTATTGATGGTCAGCGCCACGCCGGTGCGCGACAGCCTCAACCGTCTCCTTGGCGAAGGACTGGTCGTGCTGCATCCTGGTCTGGGTTTTCTGGTGCCGCGCCTGCTCGAGCAGGATGTGCGCGATCTTCTCACCTGCCAACACCACCTGCTCTGCCACGCGCTCCAAGACGCAAACACCGACGGGCTGGACCACAGTGTCGCGGCTCCGGACAATATGGCCGACATGCTACCGGCAACGCGCCGGCGCGCGCTGGTCGCCGATATCGCACTGTCCTGCGGCAACCGGGCCTGGGTCGCTCTTGCGCAGCAGATCGACGATCGCCTTGCCCCGGTGCTTCATCACGAAGCGGAGGTGCTGGATGAGGTGGCGATCGAACTGGACAGCCTGGAAGACACCTGGTTGCGGGCCCGCAACGGCGCCGCACCACTAGCGACGCTGGTTCCGCTGCTGGGCAGCTTTGCGCAGCGACGAATTGCTGCAGCAAGCGCTCTGCTCGGCCGCCTTGCCGGCTGAACGCTTGTCAGCCCTGCAACCCTGCGCCATGATGGCGCGGTTGCCGATCGCTGGCGCGGCAACCTGGGAATGGCTCCCGCCAGACATCATGTACGCCTGACCAAGCGGTCGGGCGGCTGCCGCATCACCGGGAACGGCTTCCCTGCGGTGCCTCGGCAGCACAGTCCTGAACCGCACGACGCGCTTCCGGCGCGTCGTTGGGTGTGCCGGCACGGAAACGACCGTGTCTTCATCTTCGGGGCGCCCCGCTCCGACCGAAACCCTGCTTGGCCGCGCCTATCGCGCGGAGCGTCCCGGATTGCTGCGATTCCTGCGCCGCAAGGTCGATCCGGATCTGGCAACCGACCTGCTCCACGATGTCTTCGTGCGCGCGCTGGGCAGCGCCGACGCGGATCGCCTGGCCAACCCCGCAGCATTCCTGCGCAAGGTTGCGGGCAATCTGCTGATCGACCGGGCGCGCCGC
>Ga0070671_100002082_pt1 | contig 15402 bp, 16 predicted proteins | sample KBSS73metaG_FD_65341 | JGI IMG/M metagenome (GOLD analysis project Ga0070671, IMG submission 65341) | Switchgrass rhizosphere microbial communities from Kellogg Biological Station, Michigan, USA - KBS S7-3 metaG | ecosystem: Host-associated > Plants > Roots > Rhizosphere > Soil ...
GGCGCGGTCGCGGTAGTACGGATAGAACCAATCGCTGCCGGGCCGTAGGACCTTGGTCGCCGCCACCAGGACCGCTTCGTGCCCCACGCCGTTGATCTGGAAGAAGATCTTGTTCTGCCGCTTGAGGAGGATCTCCCGCTCGTCGACCTGCCGCGCCAGGTACATCGTGCGGTAGACGTCGAGCAGGTCCGACGGGGAGAGCGCCGGCCGGGGGCCGGCTGCGGCCTGGACCGCGCCTGAAACGGATGCGGGCTTCGCGGGATTCTCGGATCGACGCGCCAAGTTGTAACCCCCTGCGGGACGACTCGTGAACGGCAAGAGGCGAATCTACCCGTCGCGCGCGGTCCCGTCAATCGCGGGTCAAGGGGCGCGGCCTACGCGCGCTCGGTCGTGGCCGGCAGGCCCCTGCCCTTCCCTGGAGCCTTCGACGTGGTCCCACTCGTACCAGTGGCCGGTGAGCGCGCGATCCTGCGCGTTGGATCGCTCGCGCAGAGGCTGAATAATCAGGTGTTCGATGAAGATCATGAAAAGGTGGTGCATCCCGCACTCCCCCCGTCCTCACGGCGCCCGGCGTCAGCGGCCGAGCAGGTGCATCAGCCAGCCGTTGACGAGGAAGTTGAGCCGGCCGATGAGCAGCGAGACGCGCCCCATGACCGTGTAGCCGAAGGCCGCGCCGAACGAGACCATGAGGAACCAGATGCCCAGGGTGGCGAAGCGCCCGAACGCCCCCTCGTGCTTCTTCGAGAAGAAGAAGTAGCAGAGCACGGCGAGGACGCCGATGAACACGATCAGGTTGTTGAGGGACGCGGCGTTGAAGCCGTTGATCGGCTTGAGGGCGCTCTGCATCTGCGGGAGCACCTCGCCCTGCAGCTTCTGGAGCATGTTCACGCCCACGTAGTAGCCGATGTAGATCGCCAGGGCGAAGCGCGACATCCACGCGACCTTCGGGATGTAGCGGAAGTAGAGCAGGATTCCGATCCCGCCCGCGATGAGCAGATCCCAGTTCCCCCGGAAGTCCGTCACCAACGGCGTGTACAGGTTCGGCTTGAGAGTCTGGTTGAGGACGATCCCGACGAAGTAGCCGAGCGAGACACCGGCGAAGAGGTTCTCCGCGAAGCGGAAGACGGGATTGTCCTTGTAGAGAAAGGACATGATGGCGAGCGTGAGGAACGCCGCGATCCACGCCTGGATCATGCCGCGTCTCCCGCGCGCCGGCTGCGCTTCATGAGGACGTAGAAGACGTTCCCGATGAGGATGAAGAAGACGATGGCGAGGTGCGCGATGTTCTGCGCGTCCATTCCCTTCGTCGCGGTCAGCACGCCGGCCTGCTTGTAGGCGCCCTCGAACTGGGGATACTTCTCGACCAGGAGCTTCTCGTACTCGCTCGCGCCCTTGAGGCCGCCGATGAGCCCGACGGCGTTGCCGGAATTCAGGTACGCGTAGTATTTGGGCGCGGACACGGCGGTGGCTCCGATGACCACGTCGAGGTGGAACTGCGCGTTCACCAGGTTCGCCCACCACTCGCCGATGATGCCCGTCGCGAGCGTCTCCGCGATCGCGAAGTCCTTGTAGGACTTCACGTCCTGCATGATGGGGAGCGAATCGTAGGGGCGCCCCGCGGCATCCGTGGGGAAGACCGCCTTGAAGTCCGTCGCCATCAGCTTCATGGGCGCCTGTCCGCCGTCCTTGTAGCCCAGGTTGACGTAGTCGACGGTGTCCTTCTTGTCGGGGAACTCCTTCGCGGCAAGGAGCATCTGATCGCGCGCGACGGAGTCGCCTCCGACCGGGAAGAGCGCGATCGAGACGACCTTCAGGTTGCGCGCGAAACAGTGCCGCAGGATCGCCGCCGCCATGGGATCGTTCTCGGCCGAGGTGGAGGGGCCGTAGTCGAAGGAGACCAGGACGCGCGAGCCCTCGGCGATCTTCTCGATGGCGTCGAACGCGGACTGCGTGGGAGGCGTGATCGTGACGCGCAGTCCGATCGGCACGAGGATCGGGAAGAGCACGGCGAGCCCCATCACGAGGTAGATGATGCGCGGGTCGATGGCCGCGAGCTTCCGGACGATGTCGGCCACGCTAGCCCTCCTTCCCCTGACCGAGGTAGGAGGTCTCCAGGCCGAGGATCACCCGCAGCGACAGCGCGGCGGCGCCCAGGGCGGCGCCGATGATGATCCCGCTCTGCCCGGCCGAGTTCGGCTTGTCCATGATCCAGTTCGTGAGCCAGGGCAGCAGGTACGCGCCGCCCGGCGTGCCCGTGATGGATTCGGACAGGTGCGGCGAGATCATCTCCCCGAAGGGGATGCGCCCGAGCATCACGATGACGGCGGCGGCGAGCAGCAGCGTCGCCTGGAAGGAGCGGATCCGGAACGCACGGTAGGCCGCCGATGCCATGAAGAAGGCGAGCAGCGCGAACATCGTGGCCTGCAGCGGGAAGAAGATGTTGCCGAAGATCCAGTCGAAGGGCGTCGAGGTGCCGTCGGTGTACTTGCCGATGCCCTCCGTCGGCTGGAGACCGTAGATGCCCGCGGCGCTCATCGAGAAGAGACCGCCCAGCAGGGCGACGGAGTACATCCAGCCCTTCTCCTGACGCATGATCTTCCTGCCGTGCGTCTGGACGACGTTCACGACGCCGAGCGTGAGCGCGAACCCGGCGACGATGACCATCCAGGTGTCGAGACGGTCCGATGCGCTCTTGAAGTTCGCGGTCGCCACGAAGGGCCAGACGGGGAACAGCGGCACCCCCGGAAAGAAGAACGCGAAGAGACCCAGCGATCCCGCGATGAACGTGAGGATGAGGGCGATGCGGCGCTTCATCATGATCGTGCCCGGCTCCTACTTGTGCGAGAGGACCGAGACCATCCACTTCGAGAGGGAAGCGACGGGTCCGGTGGAATCCGCTCCGCCCGTCGCGGCGGCCGCGACGATCAGGCCGGCGGCCAGGAGGAGCCAGGCCAGAACGAGCCCCTTCACCAGGTCCTGGCCCTTGATGCTGCCGAGCAGGAGCGGCGCCCTCGAGAGGTACGCGCTCGCGGCGTAGAACTCCTCGCCGATCAGCGTGTAGTCGCACGCGCAGACGAAGAACGGGAGCTGCGCCAGCTCGGCCGTTCCCGCGATCTGGATCGCGCCCGTCGTCTGTCCGACCTCCGCGAGCATCAGCGCCTCGGCGTAGAACGAGCCGATGAAGAAGTGGGCCGCCGGCTTCTCCCGGACCATCTTGCCGGTCAGCGCCGCCGTGAGAGCCCACTGGTCGAACGTGATGTAGTTCACGAGGGACTCGCGAAAGGCGTCGGGCCGGCCCGCCTCGATGTAGGCCTGCTTCACCGTCTCTCGGGCCGCGGCGTAGGTCAAAGGGTCGCGGTTGGAGACATCGAGGTCCGCGCCGTAGCGCGCCGTCTGCTTGGCCACGTGACCGAGAACCGCGAGCGAGGCGATCGTCTGGATCTCGTCCATGCTCTGGATGCCGGGAACGTAGAGGATCTTGCGGCCCATCTCGGTCGCGCGTCCGATCGCCTCGTCCACCGCCTTGAGGCCCGCGATCGGACGGATGTAGAGGTCCGCGCCGATGCGCGCGCGCCGGATGGAGATCAGGACGAGCGAGCAGAAGACGACGAAGAGGACGAAGGCGCTGGTGTTCTTGGTCTCGAAGAAGCTGGCAAAGAAGGGGCCCGGGCCGGACTCCCAGGCGGCGGCGGGCAGGACGAGCTTGACGAGGACAGGGAGCAGGAGCAGCAGGGACACCCCTGCGATGAGGGCGATGATCGGATCGAGCTTTCCGGGCGCGCGGTCGCTCATGCCTCCCCCACTGGGCCAGCGCATACTACCCCACGTCGCGCCCGCCGTGCCCGGCCCGCCCGGAGAGGGGACGGACATGTGCGGTGTCCGGGTCCGCCGCCCGCTCTTCCCCGACCTGTGCCAGGATAGGCGCCGAGGTTCCCATGAAGGTCCTGATACTCGGCGTCAACGGCTTCATCGGCCATCACCTGACGGCCCGCATCCTCGCCCAGACCGACTGGAAGGTCTACGGCATGGACCTCTCCGCCGAGCGGCTCGAGGACGCGGTCCGCCACCCCCGCTTCGAGTTCGTCGAGGGCGACATCTCGATCAACAAGGAGTGGATCGAGTACCACATCAAGAAGAGCGACGTGGTCCTCCCGCTCGTCGCGATCGCGACCCCCAAGGCCTACGTCGAGCGCCCGCTCGAGGTCTTCCAGCTCGACTTCGAGGAGAACCTGCGGATCGTCCGGCAGGCCGTGCAGTACGGCAAGCGGATCATCTTCCCCTCGACGTCCGAGGTCTACGGGATGAGCGACGATCCGGAGTTCGACGAGGACACCTCCCACCTGGTGCTCGGCCCCATCGCCAAGGAGCGCTGGATCTATTCGTGCTCCAAGCAGCTCATGGATCGCGTCATCTGGGCCTATGGCCACCGCGGTCTGAAGTTCACCCTGATCCGTCCCTTCAACTGGATCGGCCCGCGGCTCGACTCGCTCGAGACCGCCAAGGAAGGCAGCTCACGCGTCGTGACGCAGTTCATGGCGAACCTCGCCATGGGCCTTCCCATCCAGCTCGTCGACGGCGGCGGCCAGCGCCGCTGCTTCACCTACGTCGACGACGGCATCTCCGCCCTGATGAAGATCCTCGAGAACAAGAACGGAGCCGCCGACGGCGGGATCTTCAACATCGGCAACCCCGCGAACGACTGCTCCGTGCGCGAGCTCGCCGAGATGCTGCGCCGTCTCTTCGCCGAACACCCCAAGGTCCGCGGCAAGCGCGACGTGCCGCCGATCGTAGACGTCACGGCGAAGGAGTACTACGGCGGCGGGTACCAGGACATCGCCACGCGCAAGCCGTCCATCAAGCGCGCGAAAGACCTCCTCGGATGGACTCCCCAGGTCGGCCTCAAGGAGGCGCTCGAGAAGACACTCGACGCCTTCATCGACGAGAACAAGGTCGGCTAGAGCGGAGGTGCCGCGCCGGCAGGCGCGGCGGCACGGGCACGATCAGACGAAGCATCCGATGACGCGCCTCACGAGCACCCCGGAAGCCGCACCGATGAACGAGGGGATGAAGGCCAGGATCGTCCCGGTGAGGGAGGCATCCGAAGGCAAGGCCATCGCCATCACGAGCGCATAGGCGTGCGCGAACGGGACGCATCCGGCCACCAGGAGAGACGCGCCCCAGGCGTCGCGTGGGAACAACGTCGCGATCAGGAAGGTCCCCCCGAGCACTACGAGGATCCAGGCTTGAGCGCCATCGGCGCGAAGGTCGAGGGAACCGGCCCACGCTCCGAAGAGGGCCGCGAGCAGCAGCGCCAGCCCCTGGGTGAATCCGCGGGCCGCACCGGGCGCGGCATCGATCTGAAGAGCGTCGAGCATGGGCGGCATAACATACGGCCCGTTCGGGAAAATGGCACGGAAAGGTCGCGGGGACGGGATGCGGGCGCCGGCCGGCCGGGCTACTCCCGGGGAACGACCTCGATCACGGTGACCTCCGGCGGCGCCCAGAACCGGACGCGCGGCATACCGCCCTCCATCCCGATGCCGCGGTTCACGTAGAGCCAGGTCGATCCCTCGTGGTAGAGCCCCGACTCGTAGCGTTTGCCGAAGCGCGAGAGCGTGACGAGCGCGCCATAGAAAGGCAGCGCGATCTGTCCTCCATGCGTGTGCCCCGCGCAGTAGAGGTCCACACCCGTCCGCGCGACATCGGGCATCAGATCGGGATAGTGGTAGAGGAAGACCCCGAAGAGGTCCGGCGGTCTATCCTCGAGCAGCCGGCGGGCGGCGGACTCGTGACCGACCGCGACGCCGCCGATCCAGAGCGTCGCGCCGCGCACGGTGAGGGTGGCCCCCTCCCCATCGAGCTCGCGCACGCCGGGCACCTCGAGGGGGCGGAGGTCCGACCAGAACCACGTATCCCAGTTCCCCTTCACGGCGAAGGTCGGGGCGATCGTCGCGAGCCTCGCGAGCAGCGCCTGAAAGACGGGGAGCGCGCGCGGCGAGTTGATGGCGTCTCCCGTGAAGACGATGAGGTCCGGCGACTGGGCCGCGATGAGCGCGGGCAGCCGCCCTTCGAGGCGGGGCCTGGGGTCGCTGTGCAGGTCGGAGACATGAACGATGCGGATCGGGCGCGCGCCTCTTGCGAGCTTCGAGGTCGCGATGCGCACGTGGGTCACCGTGACACGGTAGGGCTCGATGAAGCCGTAGATCCCGCAGAGCATCCCGCCCGCGGCCGCCACGAGGACGCACGCATCCCACCAGCGTAGGGGTTTCGGTGGACCGGACGGCCCGCCGCCGGAAGGAGTGCGCGCGAAGCGCCGCGCCGCGACCCCGAACACGAGGACCGCCGCGCGGACGCACACCGCCAGGACGACGGCCAGAAAGAGGAGAACCCGAAGCTGCTCGGAGAGCAGCATGGCGCTCACGGAAGAGGGAGGGCGGCGCCCCAGGCGGCCACCGTGGAGGCAAGCTCGCCCTGTACGTCGGCGTCCGTGCGGCCCGAGCGCTTCAGGACGTGGAACGAGTGGTCGGCCCCGTCGATCACGTGCATCGTGGCGCGCGCGCCGAGGGCGGCGGTGACGGGGCTCAGCAGATCGAGGTCGGCGAGGCTGTCGCGTGTTCCCTGCAGGAACAGCATGGGAACGCCGACGCGCGCGAGATGGTCCCCGCGCTCGGTGGAAGGCGCTCCCGCGGGATGCAGCGGAAAGCCGATGAAGACGATCCCGCCCACGCCCGCGAGTGGCTCCTCCGCCGCGGCCATCGACGTCATCCGGCCCCCCATCGACTTGCCGCCCGCGAGGAGCGGAAGGCCGGGCGCGGCCTGCGCCGCCGCGGCGAGGGCCGCCCGGACGGTCGCGAAGAGCACGGGCTTCGGATCGGGGCGTCCCGTCCGCTTCTCCATGTAGGGGAATTGGTAGCGGAAGGTCGCGACGCCGCGGGCCGCGAGCCGCTCCGCGATCGCCTCCATGAACGCGTGCCGCATCCCCGCGCCCGCGCCGTGCGCGAGGACGAAGAGACGCGTCGCGTCCTGGGGGAGCATCAGGAGCGCGCCCACCTCTCCCGCGCTCTTCGACGCGACGAAGCGCATCTCGCGCGTGGAGAGAGGAGATCCGGCGGTCATCGAGCGACCATCATAGCGCTCGACGTCCCACCACCGTGGCGAAGTCCCCGACCCCGTCACGCCCCGGCACGAGCTTCAGGTCGCGGAAACCCGCGTCCTCCATCATGCGCCGGACGTCCTCGGCCTCGTAATGATTCTGGTAGCGCGCGAACGAGTGCCTTCCCAGGGACTTCCCCAGACGGAACCCCATGACCAGGATGCCGCAGTCGGCGAGCACGCGCCGGATCTCCCTCAGCGCCGCGACGGGCTCCGGCCAGAAGTAGAGGGTGTTCATCGTGCACACCTTGGAGAAGCTCCCGTCCGGATAGGGCATCGCCGCGACGTCCGCGCAGACGAAGGAGATCTTTCCCGAGGCGACCTGGGCGCGGAACCGGCTCTGGCCGAAAGCGACGACGTCCGGGGAATAGTCGAGCCCGTCGATCCTGCCGCTCGTCACGACCCGCGCCATGCGCGCGATCATGTCCCCACCCCCGAAGCCCACTTCGAGCACGCGATCGCCCGGCTCGAGCGCGAGCAGATCGAACGCCGCGCGGTTGAGCGCCGCGTTCGCCCGGTTGAGCGCGGGGAGCATGACGATCCGGCCGAACCATCCTCTCGGGCGCCGAAGGTGCCTGGCGATCGTCCGGGTGAAGGGGGTCCACATGGCTCACCCGAGGATCTGGCCGACCGCGAGCGCCCCGGATACGGCCAGCGTGTCGGCGTCCCGTTCGACGTCGCCCTCGAGCTGGACCCTCTCGAGGAGCAAGGACTCGCCGGCGCCGGCGCCCACGAGGACGCCGCGTCCCGGGACGACGTCCTCGACCCGCCCGGGTCCTTTGCTCTTGTGCCCCGGCGCGAGGCTCGCCTTCCAGACGTAGAGCTTGCGCCCGCCGGCGAGGGTGAAGGCGCCCGGATAGGGATGCGTCACCGCGCGCACGAGGTTCCAGCACGCGCGCGCGGGGCGCGTGAAGTCGATCCGTCCGTCCTCGGGGCCGCGACGCCCGCGCGTGCTCGCCATCGCAGGATCCTGCGGCGTGCGCGTCTCCGTTCCCGCCTCGATCCGCGGCCACAGCTCGCCGAGAAGCTCCCCGGCGGCGGCGGCGGTCTTCCCGTGGAGGGTCCTCGCCGTGTCGTCGTCGGTGATCGGGATCTCCCTTTGTCCCACGATGTCGCCGCGATCGGGACGGGGATCCATGACGTGCAGCGTCACGCCCGTGACGGACTCCCCTTCCACGAGCACCCAGTTCACCGGCGCGCGCCCGCGGTATTTCGGAAGGAGCGAGCCGTGCATGTTGAACGCCCCGCGCTTCGGGATCGCGAGGAGCGCCGGGCCCAGGATCTGGCGGAAGTACGCAGAAAGGAGGACGTCCGGAGCGAGGTCCCGCACACGCGCGACGAAGGACGGCTCGTTGACGTCGTCCGGCGCGGCGACGGGAATCCCGTTCTCCTCGGCGATCGCGCGCACGCTGCCGAACCAGACGTTTTCCCGGGGATCGTCACGGTGCGTGACGGCCAGGACGACCGTAGCGCCACTCTCGAGGAGCGCGCGCAGGCACGCGCAGCCGACGTCGTGATACGCGAAGAGGACGACCTTCATGCCGTTGTCCTGAGTCCGCCGGGCGGCCGCGCGCATCACGACCACCCTCCCGCGTCAGTGATCCTCGAGCTCGAGCGCGCGCTGATGGCCGCGCCCCGGATCGACCGACGGCCCGGCCGAGGCGCCTCGGCCCGCGCGCTCGCCCTGCCGGCGCGCGTCGGGCGCCGCGCCGCCGATCCGCTTGCGGATCAGGTAGCGCGGACGGCGCCGCACCTCGGAATAGATGCGCGCGACGTACTCGCCCAAAAGCCCCAGGCCCATGAAGAGCAGCCCGACGACGCCGAAAAGGATCGCGAACAGGGTGAAGACCCCTTCGACCTCGGGGCCCACGATGAGACGGCGGATGAAGAGGAACACGGCGAAGCCGAGGCTCACGATCGCCACGCCGAACCCGAAGATCGACATGAGCTGGAGCGGCAGCATCGAGAAGCCGGTCATCAGGTCGAAGTTCAGCCGGATCAGGCGGTAGAGGTTGTACTTGGACCGGCCCACGGCGCGCTCGTCGTGCTTGACGCGGACCTCGGCCACGCCCCGCGCGTAGGTCGCCGCGAGGGCCGGGATGAAGGCGTGGACCTCGCGGCACTGCAGGACGCTGTCGACGACCTCGCGCCGGTACGCGCGCAGCATGCAGCCGTAGTCGTGGAAGTCGACCCCGACGAGCCGCGCGGTGATGCGGTTGACGACGAACGAGGCGAAGCGGCGGAAGAAGGGGTCCTGGCGGTTTTCGCGCCATCCGCCGACGACGTCGAACCCTTCGTCGATCTTCGCGATCAGGACCGGGATCTCTTCGGGCGGGTTCTGGAGGTCGGCGTCGAGCGTCACGAGGATGTCGCCGCGCGCTTCCTCGAAGCCCGCGAAGATGGCGGCGTGCTGGCCGAAGTTGCGCGAGAGCTCGACGATGCGGACCCGCGGGTCCACCGCGGCGAACTCGCGCATGAGCCTCGGCGTGGCGTCCCGGCTCCCGTCGTCGATGAAGAGGATCTCGTAGGAGCGGCCGAGCGCTCCCAAAGTCGCCGTCAGCCGCTGGTAGAGCGTCGGGAGGGACCCTTCCTCGTTCAGGACGGGTATCAGAACCGTTATCTCGGGGCGAGCCGATTCGGCCGATTCCATCCGCACATTATGGCACTAGCGCGGCACGGGCGACCCGCATCAGCGCAGCCAGGCGTCGACGGAGAGGAGGTCCTCGGCCGCCGGGAGGAGGAACACCGCCACGAGGAGCGCCGTTCTCGGGAAGATGTGTCCGGTGATGCTGAACAGCGGCTCTTTGAGCAGATGCCCGTACGTCACCAACAGCAGGACGAGACCGAGGGCGATGAGCGCCCACTGCGTCCGCCATCCGAGAAGGAGCAGACCGCCGGCGGCGAGCTCGACGACGGGCACGGTCACACCCAACACCAGCAGGAGCCAGTAGGGAATCCATGTGTCCGCATAGGGCTCCGTGAAGTAGGTCCGCGCATGCCCCATCGGCGTCATCGTGAAGCACTTGTACCAGCCGGCCATGAAGAAGATCAGCCCCAGCATGAAACGGCAGAAGAACCGCGCCCAACCGTAGCCGCTCATGGACCCTCCCCTTGGACCCGGCCGCTCTCAGTCGCCGGCGCGGGCATTATCCGATGGATGCCCCGCGCGCGGCGCAGCGGCTATCATGGGGGGATGCGCAACCTCGAGCTCGCGGACCTCTTCGAGGAGATCGCCGACCTTCTCGAGATCCAGGAGGCCAATGTCTTCCGGATCCGCGCCTACCGGCGCGCCGCCGAGCAGGTGGGGAATCTCGCCGAGGACGCGGTGGGGGTCGTCGAGGCGGGCCGCAAGATCCCGGGGATCGGCGCGGACCTCGCGGCCAAGATCCTGGAGGCCGCGACGACGGGGACGATGTCGGACCTGGACGCGCTGCGCCTCGCGGTGCCGCGCGGCGTGCGGCAGATGATGGACCTTCCCGGCGTCGGCCCCCGCAAGGCGAAGCTCCTGCACGAGAAGCTGGGCATCGACTCGATCGAGGGCCTCGAGCGCGAGATCGTCTCCGGGAAGATCCTCGAGGTCCCCGGCTTCCAGAAGAAGACGGCGGAGAACCTCAAGAAGGGCATCGACTCCTGGCGCGCGGGCCGCTCGCGGACGCCCCTGGGCCGCGCCCTCGCGATGGCGCACAACCTGATCGCGGCCCTTCGGGAGGACCCGGCGGTCCAGCAGATCGAGCCGGCGGGATCGCTGCGCCGCCGCGCCGAGACCGTCGGCGACATCGACATCCTCGTGACGTCCGATCGCCCCGAGGCCGTGATGCAGCGCTTCGTCTCCCTTCCCCAGGTGCGCGAGGTGATCGCGCGGGGCGAGACGAAGTGCTCCATCCTCCATCGCGAGGGCATCCAGGTGGACCTGCGCGTCGTCGAGCCCGGCGCTTTCGGAGCGGCCCTGCAGTACTTCACCGGCTCGAAGGCCCACAACATCCGCCTGCGCGAGCTCGCCGTGCGGCGCAAGCTCAAGATCAACGAGTACGGCGTCTTCGACGAGGCCGGATCGCGCCTGGCGGGCCGGACGGAGGAAGAGCTCTATGCGGCCCTGGGCCTCCCCTGGATCCCCCCCGAAATCCGCGAGGACGGCGGCGAGATCGAGGCGGCGCTCGCGAACGTTCTCCCCCGGCTCGTCGAGACGTCCGACCTGCGGGGCGATCTGCACGCCCACACCGACTGGACCGACGGACGCGCGTCGCTCGAGGCGCTCGTCGCAGCGGCGGAAGCCAAGGGCTACGAGTACGTCGTCGTCTCGGATCATTCGCGCTCGACGACGATCGCGCGCGGGCTCACGCCCGAGCGCGTCCTCGAGCAGGCGCGCGCCATCGAGGAGCTCCAGCCGCGCCACAGGATCCGGATCCTCACAGGATCGGAGTGCGACATCCTCGCGGACGGGTCGCTCGATTTCCCCGACGAGATCCTCGCGCAGCTCGACCTCGTCCTCGCCGCCGTCCACTCCCGCTTCAAGCAGCCGCGCGAGGAGATGACGGCGCGCATCTGCCGGGCGCTCGAGAACCCGCACGTGCGCGTGCTCGCGCATCCGACGGGACGCCTGCTCGGCTCGCGCGACCCCTACGAGGTCGATCTCGAACGGGTGCTGGCCTCCGCGAAGGCGCACGGCAAGGCGGTCGAGATCAACGCCTCCCCCAACCGTCTCGATCTGCGGGACATCCACGCGCGGCGGGCGCGCGACATGGGGATGCTCCTCTCGATCGACACGGACACGCACCATCTCGAGGAGCTCGACAACATCGGTCTGGGCGTGGCGACCGCGCGCCGCGCCTGGATCGGTCCGGAGCAGGTGGCCAACGCGATGCCGCTGGAGCGGCTGCTCGCGTGGTCCGGCGGTCCGGGCCGTGGAAGCATGGGCGCGGGGGGACGACCAAGACGATCGAAAGGCGGCGCTCCTTCATGAGACTTCGCGGCCCCCAGCGGTTCCACGCACCCGATGACGGCCCGAGCCCCACCGAGGTCTTCACCGATCCCCAGAAGGAGACCGTCGCGCCGACGCCCGTGGACCCCCGCACCGTGGCGATCGTGCTGCTCGCGATCCTCGGCTCGATCCTCGTGCTGCAGTTCGCGCAGGCGGTCTTCATCCCGATGGTCCTTAGCGTCCTCCTGAGCTACGCGCTCGAGCCGATGGTCGTAATGCTCACCCGGATCAGGATCCCCCGCGCCGTGGGATCGGCGCTGGCCCTTTTCGCGCTCGCGGGCCTCATCGGTTACGGGATCTATGCCTTCAGCGACGACGCGATCGCGATCCTCGAGGACGTGCCGCGTGCGGCGCAGAAGGTGCGCGCCTCGCTTCACAAGGCGCCCGGTGAAGGGGACGGCGTCATCGAGAAGGTCCACAAGGCCGCGACCGAGATCGAGAAGACGGCGACCGAGGCGGCGGGTCCTCCCACGGCGCCCTCGGGGGTGATGCGCGTCCAGGTCGAAGAGAAGCCCATCGACCTGAGGACCTACATGTGGTGGGGGAGCTCCTCCATCGCCGCGCTGGCGACCCAGATGGTCCTGATCTTCTTCTTCGTCTACTTCCTTCTGATCTCCGGGGATCTCTTCAAGCGCAAGCTCGTGAAGATCGCGGGGCCGTCGCTCGGCGCCAAACGGCTGACCGTGGAGATCATCGACGAGATCGGCGTCCAGATCGAACGGTTCCTGCTCGTCCAGCTCTCCGCATGCGTGGTGGTGGCCGTCCTGTGCGTCATCGCGTTCCGCTGGACGGGACTGGAGCGCGCCACGCTCTGGGGGATCGTCGCGGGGCTGCTCACCTCGATCCCGTACCTGGGGGCGGTCGTCACGGTCGCGCTCGTCGCGCTCGCGGCGTTCCTGCAGTTCGGAACGCTTTCCACCGTCATCCTGATCGCCGGCGTGGCGTTCGCCATCCGCTGCGTCGAGACCATGCTCCTGACGCCGTGGCTCAGCGGCAAGGCCGCGCGGATGAACCTGGTCGCCGTCTTCGCGAGCCTCCTCTTCTGGGGATGGGTGTGGGGAGCCTGGGGAATGCTGCTCGCCATCCCGATGATGGTCGTGGTGAAGTCGATCGCGGACCGGATCGAGGGGCTCAAGGCGATCGGGGAGCTCCTGGGGGACTGACGGGGCCTGGGCCGGGGTCGCGGCCGGGGACGGCTCCGCTCCCGCCCCCTTGCGCCGCCTCGAAGAGCACGTACTCCGCACCTCCGACGCGGCCGCGCTTCCGGACGCGGCCGCTCCGCGACACCTCGGCGGGGAGCGCCTCGAAGTCCTCGGCACGCATCAGGACTGCGCGCCGGCCGGCTCCCGCGAGGAATGCGGCCGCCGAAACCGGATCGCGGCACTCGACGCACGGGCTGGCAGGGGGACCCTGGCGCGCGATCCAGTCCATCGTGCCCCGCGAATAGTAGAGGAACTGGCCGAGCGAGCCCTCCGTGATCCCGGCCGCGGCGACGCGCGTCCCCCGCGACCGCAGGTCGCCGATCGTCTCGCCGAATCCGCGCGCCGAGAGGCGCGGCCCGGCGATGGGCACGAGGACGGCGCCCGCGATGAAGAGGAACGCGAAGACGGCGAGCACGGCGCCGGGAGCCGCCCGCCGACGGCGGCCCCGCGACAGCACGATGAGCGCCGCGATCGCGACGAGCAGCGCCGCGCCGACGGGCACGCCGGAAGGATCCCTCAGAAGCGCTTCCCAGTGCTCCCGCCCGCTCAGATGCTCCGCCCCGGTGAGAAGAGCCGCGATCGCGACCGGCAGCGCCACGGCGACGAGCGTCCCGAGCAGCGCCAGGATCAGGGCGGGAACGACCGCCCAGCGCGTCGCCCGGCCGCGGCGCGCCGCGCGCCCTGAGCGGGCGCGCCACCACGCCGCGACGAGGAGCGCGAGCGCGGGCGTCAGCGGAAGCAGATAGAGGGACCGCTTGGACGAGGCGAGCGAGAGAACGACGAGCGGGGGAAGGAGCCACGACCAGAGGAAGGCCGCGGAGGCGGCCGGCTCGCCGGCGTCCGCGCGGACCGGCGCGGCATGGGGAACCGTCCGCGCAAGAGACGCCGCGCCGGGCCCCGCCACCGGCGGACGCCAACCGGGCCAGAGCGCCGCGGCCGCCGACGGCAGGAACAGCACCCAGGGCTGGAAGTCCGTCACGAGCGATTCGAGGTAGTACCAGAACGGCTGGCGGTGCCCTCCGTAGCCTCCGCCGGTGAAGCGCTTCAAGTGGTTCTCGACGAGGAACTCGCGGACGTAGCAGGCGCCGTCCGGCCGGCGCGCGAGAAGCGCCACCCAGACGCCCAGGACCGCCAGGGGCACCAGCGCGGCGGCGATGACCTGCCAGGAGACCAGGACGCGCGCCTCGCGACGCCAGAGGAGATACACCGCGAGCGCCACGCCTGGAATGAGGAGGCCGATGAGCCCCTTGGTCAATACCGCGCCCGCAGCCGCAGCCCCGCCCGCGAGGAACCATGCCGCGCGCCGCTCGGGGCGGCGGTGGCCCAGCAGGAAGGCGAGCATCACCGCGCCCACGAAGAAGGCCAGAGTCATGTCCAGGAGCGCGCGCTTGCCGAGCCACCAGAACTGGAACGTCGTGAGCAGGAGCGCCGCCCCCGCGCGTCCCGTGCGCCGGTCGAAGAGCTCCCGTCCGAGCCGGTAGGTGACCGCCAGAAGACCGAGCGCGGCCAGGATCGACGGAAGGCGCATCTCTAGCTCGGGGATCCCGAGCGGGAGCTGCGCCGCCGCGAGGGCGCTCCAGTAGAAGAGAGGCGGTTTTTCGAGGAACGCGCACCCGTCGAACCGTGGAACGACCAGATCCCCGCTCGCGCGCATTTCGCGCGCGATCTCGGCCTCGCGCGGCTCGTCGGGGTTGAAGACGTCGACGGCGGCGGCGGCGGGAACGAGGAGGAGCGCTCCGGCCAGGAGCAGCAGGCCCAGATCGCGATTCCGCTCGCTCTTCCGCATGGGCGCCTAGCGTAGCGCATCCCCCCGCACAGTTGCGCAAGGCCTCACGGAGCGCGAAGATGTCCGACCGGAAACAGGAAGGGACTCGAATGACGCGCAAGGCACTGCTTCTCGGCATCCTGATCCTCACCGCCGCATCCCTTCGGGCGCACGGCGCGGAGACCGCCGCGGCTCCGAAGCCGGCCGCAGCGCCCGCCGCCGCGCCGCTTCCTCCCGGCGTCATGTTCCGCGTCAACGGCAAGGACATTCCGCGCGAGAAGTTCATCGCGGAGCTCGACGCGGCG
>Ga0070671_100002086_pt1 | contig 15396 bp, 10 predicted proteins | sample KBSS73metaG_FD_65341 | JGI IMG/M metagenome (GOLD analysis project Ga0070671, IMG submission 65341) | Switchgrass rhizosphere microbial communities from Kellogg Biological Station, Michigan, USA - KBS S7-3 metaG | ecosystem: Host-associated > Plants > Roots > Rhizosphere > Soil ...
GTCACGGACTCGGTGGTGGCCGCGGCGCTCGCCACCGGGCAGGTCGCGGGGATGTCCGTCGCGGTGGTCCGCGGACGCGACACGCTGGTGCTGAAGGGCTACGGCCGGGCCGACCTCGAGCTCGACGTCCCCACACCGGCCGCGGCGACCTACGAGATCGGCTCGATCACCAAGCAGTTCACCGCCGCCGCCATCCTGCAACTCGCCGAGCAGGGCAAGCTCTCGCTCGACGACGACCTCACGAAGTACTTCCCCGACTATCCCACGCAGGGATACCGCGTCCCGCTGCGCCGCCTGCTGGACCACACGTCCGGCATCGCGAGCTACACGGAGCTGCCCGAGTTCGAGCAGCTGGCCTCGCGCACGCTGCCGCGCGACTCGCTGGTGGCGCTCATCGCCAGCAAGCCGTTCGACTTCGCGCCCGGCGAACGGATGAGCTACAACAACTCGGCGTACTTCCTCCTGGGACTCATCATCGAGAGGCTGAGCGGCCAGACCTACGCCGAGTACATTTGGCAGCACCTGTTCGTGCCGGCCGGCATGCGCGGCTCGCGCTACTGCAGCGACAGCGAGATCGTCAAGGGAAGCGCGCACGGCTACGACGCCGGGCCCGGCGGCCTCGCGCATGCCGCCTACCTCACGCACGTGTGGCCGTTCTCGGCGGGCTCGCTCTGCTCGACCGTCGGCGACCTCGTGGCGTGGAACCGCGCGCTGCACGGCGTCACGCTCATGTCGGAGCGGAGCTACCGCGAGCTGGTCACGCCCGGCGTGCTCAACGACGGGACCCGGCTCCGCTATGCCAAGGGGGTGGCGGTCGACTCGCTGCATGGACGGCGCGCAGTGCACCACGGCGGCGACATCCCGGGCTTCGCCAGCGAGCTGCAGTGGTTTCCCGACGGCGAGATCTCCATCGTGGTGCTGATGAACTCGGAAGGGCCGGTGCGGCCGCAGGCCATCGCGCACGCCATCGGTGCGGCGCTGTTCCCGCCCGGCACGCCGAGCACGTCCAGGCGGCGCGGCACGCCGGACGAGTACACGGGCCGCTACCGTGCCAGCGTGGACAGCACGTCGCCCGGCTTCACCATCGTGGCGGACAGCGCCGGCGGGATCGCGATGAAGATCTCGCCGACCGCGCCCCCGCTGCCGCTTCGCTACCTCGGCGGCGAGACGTTCGAGGGCTTCGAGGCACGCCGGGGCGCGATGCGGCTCATCTTCCAGCGTGAGCAGGGCCGCGTGACGGCCGTGCGCTTCGACCCGGTGTACCGGAACGGCGTGCTGCAGCGGGTCGACGCGCGGTGAGGCGCCTTCAGGGGTACGACGGGGCATGCCACAGGTGCACCTCGAACCGCTCATCCCCGACCGCGTCGACGAGGCCGCCGCGGTGCTCGGGCGCGCATTCGTGACCAACCCCCTGCACGAGGCCGCGTTCGGCCGGCACGAGGAGGCGCGGAACCGCACCTTCTTCCGCCGCCTGCTGCGGCTGCTGCGCGGCCCGAAGATCGTGGCGTTCGACGGTGAGCGCATCGTCGGCGCGATGCACTGGTCGCGGTCCGACGAGTGCCAGATGCACAACGCGGCGAAGCTGTCGCTCGTGCCGTTCATGCTCCGCGCGTTCGGCGTGGTGACCTCGGTGCGGCTCGCCACCTGGTTCGGCCTGTGGGCGCGGCATGACAAGTCGACCTCGGTGCACCTGCACCTGGGCCCGATCGGCGTCGACCCGTCATCCCAGGGGCTCAGGATCGGCGGGCGGCTCATGGACCGCTTCTGCACCGAGGTGGACCGCACGAAGACGGCCGGCTACCTCGAAACCGACCGGCCCAGCAACGTCGGTTTCTACCAGCGCTTCGGCTTCGAGGTGCTCAAGGAGATCGAGGTGCTCGGCGTGAAGAACTGGCTGATGTGGAGGGTCCCGAAGTGACACGTGGCGCGCTGGCCGGCATCGCCGAGACGTTCGAGGTGGACTCGTGGTCGGCGTTCAGCGCGCTGCAGCAGCGCTTCGCGGTCGAGCGCGGCCGGCTCTGGATGTTCCGCGGCCATCCCAAGACCGCGGGACGGCTCCGCACGAGCCTCGAGCGGGTGCTCGAGCGGTTCGAGCTGCCCATCGAGCGGCAGGAAGAAGTGGAGCGGCTGCTGCTGCGCGAGTTCCGTCGGCACTACCACCGGTTCACGGCCGACGTGCCCGAGGAGGACGACACGCTGCGCTGGCTGGCGCTCATGCGTCACCACGGCGCGCCGGTGCGGCTGCTGGACATGAGCTACTCGCCGTACGTGGCGCTGTTCTTCGCGCTCGACGGCGTCGCGCACGGCGACTCCTGCGAGATCTGGGCGATCGACCACAACTGGTGCGTGGCCCGCGCCTCCGAGCTGCTGCCGAAACCGGCGTGGAATGTGTTCCAGGATGATCCGTGGGGCGGCAAGACGGGCACCACGGTGCGCCAGCTCTTCGCCACGCACACGCCGGTGGCCATCCCGATGAACCCCTTCTACCTCGATGCCCGCCTGAGCACGCAGCAGGGCGTGCTGCTCGCGCCGCTGGACCTCTCGGTCAACGCCGAGACGGTGCTCCAGCTCATGGACGCGCCGGCGCAGGTGTGCGCCAATGTCCGGCGCATCGTGCTGCACTGCACCGGCGACTTCCTGGAGCGGGCACTGGGCGAGCTGACGCGGATGAACGTCACCCACACCAGCCTCTTCCCCGGCATCGACGGCCTGGCACGCAGCCTGGAGAACATGGTGGTGCTGAACTTCATGTTCCCGAACCAGAATCTGCGGACGCGCTGACCAGGCAGCGCGTCCCGCGCCCTCAGCTTCCCTTCACCACCGCACCGCTCTTCACGTCGTAGATCGTCACGCGCGCCACGATCCCCACGCGGTGCGCATCCATCTCGCGCACGTGCACCACCTTCTTGTCCTGCCCCGGCCGGTACACCACCCAGCTCGACGGCGGCGCCGAGTCCTCGATGCCGCTGCAGCCGCGCGCCCTGGGCTGCTTGCCCGGCGGCAGGCCCTGCACCCACACGCGGCACTGGCCGGGCGGCGGGAGATGGCCGGGCGGGATCTTCAGGGAGGAAGCGGTGCCGGGCCCGCGAGCGTGCGCGGGCGCCGGTGCTGGCGTGTTGGATGTCGTGGATATCGAGCTGCTGCAGCCGGCTGCAGCCAGGAGCATCGTGCATGGCACGAGAAGTCGGGCGGTACGCATCGCGGCCCTCGAGGTTCGGGGTGATGCACGCCCCGAGGCGCAGGATGCGTACCGCCCGCGTGCCGGATGCTGCAGCGCCTACTCGCCTTCGCGCGTCTCCGGCACCACGCCCGCTCCGGCCGCCGCATGCTGCGGCGCCCGCCTGCTCCCGAACACGCGCCGCCCGAGGCCCATCAGGCTCTCGCGCCACTCGTAGAGGATCTCGTACACCGTCGGGATCACGAGCAGCGTCAGGAAGGTCGACGTGATCACGCCGCCGATCACGGCGACGCCGAGCGGCTGGCGGAACTGCGCGCCCTCGCCGCGGCCGAGCGCCACCGGGATCATGCCCGCGAGCAGGGCGAACGTCGTCATCAGGATCGGCCGCAGGCGGATGGCGCCGGCGTCGATGATCGCCTCGCGCAGCGGCTTGCCCGCTTCGTGGCTCCACTTGGCGAAGTCGATGAGCAGGATGGCGTTCTTCGCCACGATGCCCATCAGCAGGATCACGCCGATGAGGCTCATGATGTTGATCGTGAGCCCCGACACCGAGAGCGCCAGCATCACGCCCACCAGCGACAGCGGCAGCGACGAGAGGATCGCGAGCGGATCGAGGAACGAGCCGAACTGCATCACCAGGATCAGGTACATGAGCCCCACCGCCACGATCAGCGCGAGCGCGATGTTGCCGAACACCTCGGCCTGCTGCTCCGCATCGCCGCCCACGGAGTAGGTGACGCCCGGCGGCAGCTGCGCCTGCTGCAGCGCGGCCTGCACGTCCGACATCACCTCGCCCGTGGAGCGGCCCTGCGCGTTCCACTCGACGTTCACCACCAAGTCGCGGTTCAGGTGATTGATCACGGCGGGCCCCCGGCCGGACGTCACCCGCACCACCTGGCCCAGCGGCACCGTCTTCGGCGCCATCGTGGTGCTGCCCGGCACCGCGAGCGGCAACTGCCGCAGGTCCTCGGCCCGCCGGCGCGCCTCGGGCGCCAGGCGCACCGTGACGTCGCGCGTCTCGCCGCTCGGGTCCACCCAGTCGCCGGCGTCGATGCCGGCGAACGCGGGCCGGAGCGCCTGCGCCACCTGCCCCACGGTGAGTCCCAGCGAGCCGGCGAGCCCGCGCTCGAGGTCCACCGTGAGCTCAGGCCGCTGGCCCTTGCTCGAGAGTGCCACGTCCACCGCGCCGCGGGTGCCCTGTACCAGCTTCTTGATCTGCTCCGCGGCGAGGTTGATGGTGGCGAGGTCGGGGCCCTTCACCTGCAGCGCGAGCTGCTTGCGGCCGCCGCCCCAGTCGCTGGAGTACACGGCGAGCGTCACGCCCCCGATGTGCTCGAGCTGCCCGCGCAGCTCGGCGGCAAGGGCGTCGGCACTCTTCGAGCGCGTGTTCTTCGGGATCAGCTTCACGTACATCGAGCCCACGTCCACCGCACCCGACACCGCATCGCCGATGGTGATGTAGCTATAGAGCACGTCCTGGCGCGAGCGGATGATGCGATCGGCCTCCTCGGCCTTCGCGCGCGTGTAGGCCATGTTCGAGCCCGGCGGCGTCTCCATGGACACGCGAAGCTCCGAGCGGTCGTCGAGCGGCACGAAGCCCACACCCACCTTGTGCCACTCGGGCGCCACCCGCATGAGCGCGACGGCGAGCGCGAGGCCGCCCGCGACACCGAGCAGGCGCACCAGCAGCGGCCGGCGGCCCGTCACGGCCCACAGCATCACCAGGATGCCCGCGAGCGCCGCGAGGAAGCCCGACATGCCGCGCATCGGCAGGGTGAACGAGGCGAAGAACGCGCCGATCGCCACCACCACCATCGCCACCCGGTGATCGAGCGCCCACGCGATCACGCCCTTGTAGCCCTGGGCCACCCGGTTGAACCAGTGGTTGAACCGGTCGAGCTGCCGGGTGAGCCACTTCCGCTCGTGCTCGGGCACGTGCGGATCGTTCCAGTACGCGGACAGCATGGGGTCGAGCGAGAAGCTCACGAACAGCGACACCAGCACCGAGCACGCCAGGGTCAGCGCGAACGGCTTGAACCACTGCCCGCCCACGCCCGACATGAACGCGATCGGCACGAACACCGCGAGGATCGAGAACGTCGTGGCGGCCACGGCGAGCCCGATCTCGTCGGTGCCCTCCATGGCGGCCCGGTAGTGGTCCTTCCCCATCTCCACGTGTCGCACGATGTTCTCGCGCACCACGATGGCGTCGTCGATCAGGATGCCGATCGCCAGCGAAAGCCCGAGCAGCGACATCGTCTCCAGCTTGAAGCCGAGCGACCAGACGACGATGAAGCTCGCCAGCACGCTCACCGGCAGGGCGAGCCCCGTGATGACCGTGGACCGCCAGGAGTTCAGGAACAGGAACACGACCAGCACCGTCAGCAGGGCGCCCTCCACCAGGGTCGCCTGCACATTGCGGACGGCCGCGCTGACGCGGGTGCCGGAGTTCTTCACCATGTTGATGGTGACGCCCTCGGGCAGCTTCTCCTTGAGGCGGTCGAGCTTGGCGAAGACCTTCTGCGCCACGTCGGTGGTGCTGAAGCCGCGCGACTTCTTCACGTCGATGCCCACGGCGGCCTTGCCGTTGAAGAGCGCCAGCGAGCGCTGCTCCTCGGTCCCGTCCTTCACGTCGGCCACCTGGCCGAGGCGGATGAGCGTGCCGTTGCGCTCGGCCACCACGAGCTGCATGAAATCCGCCGGGCCGTCGAGCCGGCCGCGGAGGCGGATGGAGCGCTCGTCGAACGCGCCCGTCACGCGGCCCACCGGGGCCGCGAGGTTCTGCGCCTGCAGCGCCTGCACCACCTGCGACACGCTCACGCCGTTGGCCTGCAGCGCCAGAGGTCTCAGCTCCACGGTGAGCTCGCGCTCCTGCCCGCCCGCCACCGTCACCTCGGCGACGCCGCCGATCGAGCGCAGCTCGCGCGTGATGCCCGGATCCGCCAGTCGCGTGAGCTCCGCCGGCGAGAGCCGGTCGCTCGACAGCGCCACCGACACGATGGGCAGGTCCGTGTCGTTGAACTTCTTGATGATCGGCTCCTCCATCTCCGTCGGCAGGTCGTTGCGGATGCCGGAGATGGCGTCGCGGATGTCCTGCGTCGCCTCGTTGAGCGGCTTGTCGAACACGAACTCGATGAACATGAAGACGAAGCCGTCCTCGGCGCGGCTGGTCACCTTCTTCACGCCGCTGATGGCCGTCATCGCCTCCTCGACCGGGTCGAGGAGCTCCTTCTCCACCGTCTCCGGCGAGGCGCCCGGGTAGGGGATGCCCACCGTCACCATCGGCGGCGCCACGTCGGGGAACTCGTCCGTCTGCAGCTTGAAGAGGGCGATGATGCCGCCCATCGCCAGCGCGAGCATCGCCACGATCGTGATGATCGGCCGGCGGATCGCGAAATCGGAGATGACCATGGAACCGCTGCCTATTGCGCCGAGGCGCTCGCGCGCTCCGCCGCCGCGCCGACGCGCGCGGGGATGCCCGCCTGAAGGTCACGTGCGCTGCCGAGCAGCACCGTGTCGCCGACGGCCACGCCGGTCACCTCGGTCCGCTCCGCCGCGTTGTCCTGGAGGCCCACTTCCACCTCCACCCGCTGCAGCTTGCCGTCCTTGAGCCGCATCAGGGTCGGCCGCACGCCGCGCATGTCGACCGCGCCCTGGGGCACGGTGAGCCCGCGGTGCGAGGAGGTGATCACGCGGCCGTCGGCGAACAGGCCGGCCACGAGGCTCCGGTCGGGGTTGGGCACCGACACCAGCACCTGGATCTGGCGCGTCGCGGGGTCGAGCACCGGCACGATGCGGCTCACCTTGCCGGTGAGCTGCCGGTCGCCGAAGCCGGTGAGCTGGAAGTGCACCGGCGTCCCGACCTTGAGCGTGCGCAGGTAGTCGGCCGGCACCTGCGCCTCGAGCCGGAGGCTCGACGGATCCACGATGGTGAACAGCTGCGTGCCGTCCTTCACCACGTCACCCACGCTCGCCTGTCGCGCGGCGACGATGCCGCCGAACGGCGCCCGCACCGTCGCGCGCGAGAGAGTGCGCTTCGCCGACGTCTGCCGGGAGCGCGCTTCCGCCAGCGTGGCCTCGGCCTGCGCCACGGCCTGCTCGTCCTGCTCCATCTGCGCCGTCGACACCGCGCCGCCCGCCTGCAGCCGCTTCGAGCGGTCGAGGTTGCGCTGGGCGAGACGCAGGTTGTTCTCCAGGCTCGACACGAGCGCGTTGGTGAACTCGGCCGCCTCGCGCGCGGTCTGCGGCTCGATCTGCGCCAGCGGCTGGCCCGCGGCCACCGTCTGGCCCGCCTCCACGTACATCTCGAGCACCGAGCCGCCGAGCTCCGCGTTGACGCGCGCCTGGCGCTCCGCCGCGAGCGAACCAGAAATGGACGGACCATCCACCAGCAGCGTCTCCGCGACGACCGCGATGTTCTCCGGGCCGATCACGATCGGGCCCTGGGCGTCCGTCGCGGAGGCGTCGGGACGCTTGCCGCACGCCGCGACCGCGGCGGCGAGGGCGAGCGGCCCGACCAGTCCGAACACTGCGTTGCGCGTCTTCATCGTGTACTGCCAGCCGACGTGATGGACGAGCTGGCGGAACCGGTCGCCGCCCTGGTCGAGAATCCTGCGTTCACGATGCTCGGATCCGCCGTGCCGATCGGCAGGTACGGCAGCAGCGCGAGGCGCAGGCGCGCGACCTGGAGGTCGCGATACGCGGACGCGCGGTTGGCGCGCGCCGCCTCGAGCTGCAGGCGCACGTCCTGCAGCTCGGTCTGGGTGGAGAGGCCTTCCTTGAAGCGCAGCTCGGCGATCTCGTAGGCGCGCTGCGCCTGCTCGACCACCGACTGCGTGGCCTGCGCGTTGTCCTCCGCCTCCTTGAGGCGCGAGGTGACGCTCACGTTGTCGAGCGCCGCCTGCTCGCGCGTGAGCTTCAGCGACTGCTCGGCGATCTGCAGGTCGGCCTTGGCGCCGCGGCGCTGGCCCAGGATGCGCCCGCCGGTGAAGATCGGCCACGTCATGCCGAAGCCCAGGTTGAAGTCGTCGAACCACGCGCCCGACTGCGGCCAGAAGCCCGTGGCGTAGCCCTGCTTGTTGTAGTTCAGGAAGCCGCCCACCGTCGGCAGCCACTGCCGCCCGGCCGCATTGTAGAACGCGCGCGCCTGCTGCACGCCGATCTCGGCCTGCTGCACCACGTTGCGCTTGTCGGGCGTGGTGTCGGCGACGCCCAGCTGCTGCTGCAGCGAGTCGGGCACCTGCGGCACGGTGCCCTGGTCGAGGGGCGTCACCAGGTTGAGCTCGCGGTCGAGCGGCACGTCGAGCAGCTGCTTGAGCTGGGTGAACGAGATGGCGCGGTTGGCACGGGCCTCGGTGACGACGGGCACCTGGTTGTCACGCGCCACACGGGCGCGGAGCGCGTCGAATTCCGACTGCGTCCCCACCTCGTACCCCAGCTGGATGTCCTTGAACGTCCGCTCGGCCTGCTCCAGCGTCGCGATGCGGATGCCAAGCAGCTGGTCGGCCAGGATGGCGTTGAAGTACGCCGCCGCGACGGTCAGGATGGTGTACGCCTGCTGCGAGGACAGCTGCAGCCGCGCCACGTCGATGCCGTGCGAGGCCGCCGAGATGCGGGAATACGCCGCGAAGTCGATCGGCACCCACGACACGTTGCCGCCGATCGCCCAGTTGGTGGTGGCCGTGAACGGGTTGTCGCCGGCCAGCCCGCCGCCGCCCGTGCTGCCGAAGAACTGGCGGAAGGGTGTCTCGACCACCCGCGTGTACTGCGGCGTGAGCGTCACCTGCGGCAGCAGGTCGCTCCACGCGACGGTCTTGTCGGCGCGCGAGCGCTCCACCTGGCTCGAGAAGATGTTCACCTGCTCGCTGGCGGGCTCCGCGCGGACCAGCGCGTCGCGCAGCGTCAGCATCAGCGTGTCGCCGGGCGCGACCGTGGCGGTGGGCGCCGGCTGCTGGGCAGCGAGCGGCATCGCAGGAAGCAGCAGTCCGGCGGCGACCAGCAGTCGAGCAACGCGCATCATGCGACCCCGGAAGTGGACGTGGAAACGGCCCCGATGACGACCAGCGTCTGCCGCACGTACTCGCGCAGCATGGCGTCCACCGAGAGCAGCGGCGGCATCATGTCCCGCATCATGGCATCGGCGAAGAGCGCACCGAGCAGCATCGAGCCGACGGCTTCCGTGTCGAACTCGGCGCCGGCCAGCCCGCGCCGGCGCACCTCGTCGAGATAGTGCCGCAGGCAGTTGTGCTCGCCCTGCGCGCCCTCGCACACTACGGGCGCGATCTCCGGACGTTCCACCGTCTCGCCGATGACGCGGCGGATCAGCGTGCGCTGGGCGCTCAGGTTCTGATAGACCTGCTGCGCCCACGCGTGCAGCTCGCTCGCCGGATCCCTCGGCTCGGCCGGCAGCCCCGCGACCGTGGTGCGCTCGACGTGCGCGAGCGCCTCGCGGATCAGCGCGTCCTTCGACCCGAAATGGCGGAACAGCGTGACCTCGTTGACCCCGGCCTGCTGCGCCACCCGCCGGGTGGTGCAACCGAGGTAGCCCAGCTTGGCGTAGACCTGGGCGGTGGCTTCGAGCAACTTCTCGCGGATGTCGGACATAGGGGGTCTAGGATACAGCGGACCGGGAATAATGCAAGTACCTGCTTGCATGCACTCACGTAACACTACTGAGGCGTGGATGGTCCGGTCAGGGCAAGCACACCGAGCGCGTCACCGCTCGATCGGCAGCCCCACTCCGTTGCCCCACTCCGTCCAGCTGCCGTCGTAGTTGCGCACGTTCGCGTAGCCGAGCAGGTAGGTGAGCGCGAACCAGGTGTGCGACGAGCGCTCGCCGATGCGGCAGTACACGATGGTGTCGCCCTTGGGGTCGAGGCCGTTCTCCTCGACGTAGAGCGCGCGCAGCTCGCTCGCCGGCCGGAACGTGTGGGTGTCGGGATTGACCGCGCGCGCCCAGGGGATGCTCCGCGCACCGGGAATGTGCCCGCCGCGCAGCGCACCTTCCTGGGGATACTCGGGCATGTGCAGCTTCTCGCCGCGATACTCCTCCGGGCTCCGCACGTCCACCAGCCGCCGGCCGGCGAGCACGTGCGCCAGCACCTCTTCGCGGAAGGCGCGGATGCGGTGGTCGTCGCGCGCCGGCACCACGATGTCGCCCTGCGGATACGACGGCACCGCGGTCACGAGCGGCCGCCCCTCCTCCGCCCAGCGCTGCCGGCCCCCATCCATCAGCCGCAGGTTCTCGAGACCGAAGAGCCGGAACACCCAGAAGGCGTACGTGGCCCACCAGTTGTTCTTGTCGCCGTAGAATACGACCGTGGTATCGCGCGAGATCCCCTTGGCGCGCAGGAGCTTCTCGAACGCATCGCGGGAGACGTAGTCGCGCACGATCGGGTCGTTCAGGTCGTTGGTCCAGTCGACCTTCACCGAACCCGGGATGTGGCCGGTCTCGTAGAGCAGCAGATCCTCATTCGACTCGATGAGCCGCACCTTGGGATCCTCGAGGTGGCTCGCCACCCATTCGGTGGACACGAGCGCCTCCGGATGCGCGTAGCCGCGCTGCTCGATGGGCATCACCGCCGGCAACGATCCCTGCTGAGACATGACCTTCCTCCAGACGCACGATGAGCGGAAGTCCCGCCTCGATCCGAGGGGGATTCGGTAAATGAGAGCCGCCCCGGCGGCTTGTCAACTGTCGCCGCTGCGGCCCGGGGGCGCGCCGGATGGCCGGGACAACTATAGGTTTAGACCTGGGGCCTGACGCCCCCGTACCCGACTACAACCGAGGTCGCTCGTGCCTTACTCGTTCCGCCTTTGCCCGGTGTCCCGCGGCGGCATCATCATCGCCGCCCTGTCGTCGGTGCTCGTCGCCTGCGGCGAGGAGAAGGCGCCGCCGCCGCCGCCCCCGCCCACGGTGAGCGTGATGACCATCGCGCCCCGGACGGTGCCGGCCGTCTACGAATTCACCGCGCAGGCGGAGGCGTCGCACAGCGTCGAGGTGCGCTCGCTGGTGGAGGGCACCATCCTCGCGCGCTACTTCACCGAGGGCACGGACGTGGTGAGGGGGCAGAAGCTCTTCCTCATCGACCCCGCGCCGTACCAGGCCGCGTCGCAGGCGAGCACGGCCGGCGAGGTCACGTCGAAAGCGACCTACGAGCAGGCCAAGCGCGACCTCGCCCGCGGCGAGGCGCTGTTCAAGGGCGGCGCGATCAGCCAGCGCGACTACGACGTGCTGCGCACGAACTACGAGCGCGCCGAGGCGGGCGTCGCGGGCAGCTCCGCCTCGCTCGAGAAGGCCAACGTGGACCTGCGGCGCACCACGATCATCGCGGAGATCGACGGGCGCATCGGCAAGGCCGACCAGCTCGTGGGCGCGCAGGTGCCCGGGCCGTCGGTGCTGCTGACGACCATCGACCAGCTCGACCCCATCTTCGTCGATCTCGCCATCTCCGACAACGAGCGGCTCCGCTACGAGGGCGAGCTCCGCGACGGGCGCGTCACCAGGCCGGCCAACAACATCTATCGGGTGCAGCTCGTGCTGTCCGACAGCAGCATCTACGAACAGGAAGGCCGCATCAACTTCGCCGACCTGCGCATCGACCAGGAAACCGGGTCGCTCCGCCTGCGTGCCGAGTTCCGGAACCCGAAACACCGCATCATCCCCGGCCAGTTCGTCCGCGCCCGCCTCATCGGGGCCACCCGCCACGACGCGGTGCTCGTCCCGCAGACCGCGGTGCAGCAGGCGCTCGGCCGGCAGTACGTGTACGTCGTCGCGGGCGACACCGCGAAGACGCGGGACGTGGTGACCGGCGCGTGGTCCGGCTCGGACTGGATCATCGAGCGGGGACTCGCGTCCGGCGACAAGGTGATCGTCGACAACCTGCAGCGCGTGCGGCCCGGCTCACCGGTGCTGGCCAAGGCGTGGCAGCCCGATTCGACGGCCGGGAAGGAAACGGCCTCCGCAGGGGGATCGAAGCAGTGAGCGCATCCGCACCCTATGTACCGAAGAACATGTTCATCCGGCGACCGATCCTGTCGTCGGTGCTCTCGATCGTCATCGTGCTCCTCGGCCTGTTCGCCCTGAAGAGCCTGCCGATCGCCAGCTACCCGCTCATCACGCCGCCGAGCGTGAGCGTGTCGGCGTTCTACCCGGGCGCCACCGCCAGCGACGTCGCCGAGGCGGTCGCGGCGCCCATCGAGCAGCAGCTGCCGGGCATCCAGGACCTGCTGTACTACACGTCGGCCAACTCGAGCGACGGCACGATGAACCTCTCGGTGTTCTTCAACATCGAGCGGAACCAGGACCTCGCCGCCGTCGACGTGCAGAACCAGGTGAAGCTCGCCGAGCCGCAGCTGCCGCAGGAGGTCCGCCAGAACGGCGTCACGGTGAAGAAGGCCCAGAAGGACATCCTCCTGATGGTGGCCCTCTCCTCGGACGACCCGCGCTACGACGCCGAGTACCTGTCCAACTTCCTCAAGATCAACGTCGAGGACGAGCTCAAGAAGCTGAACGGCGTGGGCGACGCCACGGTGTACGGCCAGCTCGAGTTCTCGATGCTCATCTCGCTCGACCCGTACCGCATGGCGCAGCTCGGCGTGTCGGTGCCGGAGATCGTCTCGGCGGTGCGCGAGCAGAACGCCACCAATCCCGGCGGCCGCATCGGGCGCGAGCCCGCGCCGCCCGGCACCGACCTGACGTTCTCGGTGACGACCAAGGGCCGGCTCACCGAGCCGAAGGAGTACGAGCGCATCGTCATCCGGGCCAACAAGGACGGCAGCCTGCTGCGCATCGGGGACATCGGCAGCGTGCGCCTCGGCGCGCGCAACTACGACCTCCTCGGCCGGCTGAACGGCAAGCCGACGGCGATCATCCCGGTGTACCTGCGCTCGGGCGCCAACGCGCTCGACGTGAAGGAGGAGATCGTCAAGCGCCTCGACGAGCTGGGCAAGGCGTTCCCGCCCGGCGTCAAGGCGGCGATCGTGTACGACACGACGCCGTTCGTCGAGGCCTCCATCGAGGAGGTGGTGCACACCCTCGTCGAGGCGATGGTGCTGGTGTTCCTCGTGGTGTTCATCTTCCTGCAGAGCTGGCGCGCCACGCTGATCCCGGCGCTGGCGGTGCCGGTGTCGATCATCGGCACCTTCTTCGGCATGCAGATGTTCGGGTTCTCGGTGAACTCGATCACGCTGTTCGGCCTCGTGCTCGCCATCGGCATCGTGGTGGACGACGCCATTGTGGTGGTGGAGAACGTCGAGCGCATCATGGCCGAGCGGCACGTGAGCCCGGCCCAGGCCTCCGACGAGGCGATGGCCGAGGTGAGCGGCGCGCTGATCGCGATCGTGCTGGTGCTCTGCGCCGTGTTCGTGCCGGTGGCCTTCATGGGCGGCCTCACCGGCCGCCTGTACAAGCAGTTCGCGCTCACCATCGCCGTGTCGGTGATCATCTCCGGCATGGTGGCGCTGACGCTCACGCCGGCGCTCTGCGCGGTGCTGCTCAAGCCGCACGTGGCGGGGCACAAGAAGTGGGCGCCGTTCGAGTGGTTCAACCGGATGTTCGACAAGGTCACCGGCGGCTACGGCAGCATCGTGAACGCGGGGCTCGGCATCGCCAAGACGATGCTGATCGGGTTCGCCGTGATGGTCGCGGTCGCCCTGTGGCTCTTCCAGCGCACGCCGACCGCCTTCCTGCCGTCGGAGGACAAGGGCTACTTCGTCGGCTTCGTGTCGCTGCCCGACGCGGCCTCGCTGCAGCGCACCGACAAGGTGGTGCAGCGCGTGGAGGAGGCGCTGATGGCCGACCCGGCCGTCATCAACGTGACCACGCTGGAGGGCCTGGACTTCATCTCCAACGCCAACCAGACCAATGCGGCCACGATCTTCATCACGCTCAAGCCGTGGGCCGAGCGCGAGGCGGACTCGCTGCAGCTGACCGCCGTGGTGGCGCGCGCCAACGCCGCCATCGCGAAGATCAGCGAGGCGCAGGGCTTCGCCTTCAACATGCCGGAGATCCCGGGCCTCGGCGTGACGGCGGGCCTGGAGATGTACGTGCAGAACCGCGGCGTCGGCGACTACCAGCAGTTCGTGGGCGTGGGGCAGGAATTCCTGCAGGAGCTGAACAAGACCGGCGCCGTGAAGGCGCGCACCAGCATCCGCCCGAACGTGCCCGCGTACCATCTCAACGTGGACCGCGAGAAGGCCAAGACCCTCGGGCTCACGCTCAGCGACGTGTTCCAGACGTTGCAGGCGATGCTCAGCACGTACTACATCAACGACTTCAACCTGTACGGCAAGACCTACCGCGTGCAGGCCGAGGCGAAGTCGCAGTTCCGCGTCACGCCCGAGGACATCGGCAAGCTCTTCGTGCGGAACGACAAGGGCGCCATGGTGCCGGTCGCCGCGTTCACCACCGGCGGCATGAAGGGCGGGCCCGCGCTGGTGACGCGCTTCAACGGCTTCACGGCGGCGCAGGTCAACGGCGAGCCGGGTCCGGGCAAGAGCTCCGGCGAGATGCTCGCGGCGGCCGACCGGACGGGCCAGGAGTTCGCCGCGCGCGGGTTGGGCTACGCCTACGGCGGCCAGTCGCTGCAGGAGAAGCTCGCCGGCGGCTCGACGGCGCTCATCTTCGGGCTCGGCATCGTGATGGTGTTCCTGATCCTGTCGGCGCAGTACGAGAGCTGGTCGCTGCCGGTGGCGGTGCTGCTGGTGGTGCCGTTCGGCCTGCTCGGCGCGCTGCTCGCGATCATGGTGCGCGGCATCCCGAACGACCTCTACTTCACGATCGGCCTGGTGACGGTGGTGGGCCTCGCGGCGAAGAACGCGATCCTCATCGTGGAGTTCGCCAACGTGCTGCACCAGAAGGGGACGCCGTTCCGCGAGGCCGCCGTGCGGGCGGCGAAGGAGCGCTTCCGGCCCATCCTGATGACCAGCTTCGCGTTCATCCTCGGCGTCGTGCCGCTGGTGATCGCGAGCGGCGCCGGCGCCGGCAGCCGCAACTCCCTCGGCACCGGCGTCTTTGGCGGCATGCTCGCGGCGACGGTGCTGGGCGTGTTCTTCACGCCGGTGTTCTACCTCGTGATCTCGTCGCTCAGCGGCCGGTTCGGCAAGGCGAAGGTCCCCGCGGTGGACACGGCGCCGGGGGGCGTGGCGGTGGCGCCGGCGCACTCGGCGGACGTGGAGCACTGAGCGGGGCGCCTCACCCCGTTGTCATTTCGAGGAGC
>Ga0070671_100002090_pt1 | contig 15383 bp, 21 predicted proteins | sample KBSS73metaG_FD_65341 | JGI IMG/M metagenome (GOLD analysis project Ga0070671, IMG submission 65341) | Switchgrass rhizosphere microbial communities from Kellogg Biological Station, Michigan, USA - KBS S7-3 metaG | ecosystem: Host-associated > Plants > Roots > Rhizosphere > Soil ...
GTCCTTGTGGTTCGTCGACATGAACCAGCGGGTGAAGAAGCCCGGCTTGTGGTCGGCATCGTGGTGCGCGTCATGCGCCTCGTGCGACTTCAAGTGCAGGGAGTCGGCGGTGGTGCTCATTACTGGGGCTCTCTTGGCTTAGTTCTGCGCGGTCGCGGCCTGGTTGGTCGCGGGCTGTGGAGTAGCGGGTTGGGCGGCTGCAGCCGTTGCTGCTGCCGGAGCCGCTGGCGCGGCGGCCGCCTTGGCGCCCGGCATGTGGCCGCCGTTAGACGCGACCCACTGGGCGAACTTGTCTTGGCTGGTCACTTCGATTGCGATCGGCATGAAGCCGTGGCGCGCGCCGCAAAGCTCCGAGCATTGGCCGAAATAGACGCCCTCGCGCGGCGTTTCGGCCCAGGTCTCGTGAAGCTGGCCGGGGTTGGCGTCCTGCTTGATCCAGAAGGCCGGCATCGCGAAGCTGTGGATGACGTCATCGGCGGTGACGATGAACTTCACCACCTTGCCGGCGGGAACCACGAGCCGGTTGTCGACCGCGAGCAAGGGTGGCCCGTCGCGGTCGTCGCGTGCCCGCTGGTTGGCCTGGCGCGTCGGGTCGTTGGCTTCCTTCAGCATGTAGCTGTCGAAGGTCACGCCATAGTCGGGCAGCTCGTACGTCCAATACCATTGATGGCCGGTAACCTTGACCGTCACGTCGGCGGGCGGCGGCGTGTACTGGTGGCGCAGCAGACGGATCGACGGGATCGCGATCCCGACCAGGATCAGCACCGGGACCAGGGTCCAGATGACCTCGATCAGGGTGTTGTGTGAGTTGCGCGATGGCGTCGGATTGGCGCTGCGGCGGAAGCGAACCAGCGCATACAACATGAGGACAAGGACGAACACGCTGATCACCGCGCACAGCGGCAGCAGCCAGTTGTTGTGAAAGCTAAGGGCTTCCTGTCCGACAGGTGTCACCTGCGTCTGGATGCCCTTGCGGCCATCGGGCTCGCCTATGCCCGGCGTCGGGATCGCGTGGCCGACGCTTCCGTAGACGATAGCCGGTTGGGCCGCGTCGGGTTTCGCAGCGTCCTGAGCGGTTCCGGCAGGCGGGGTAGCCGTGGTCGCCGCAGGTTTGGCGGGCGCAGACTGGCTCGGAGCGCTGACAGGCTCTTTCGCTGCCGCCGGTGTCAGCCCGGCCGCGGCCAAGGCAATCGCCCATCCAATCAGTCTCATCGAAACCCCTGACAGTGGTGAAACTCCCGGCGCTGAAACGTCCGGTTTGCGAGGCTCTATAGGCGTGGCTTTCTGGAGCCTCAAGCGGCACTTGGCCCATAAGGCGAAGCAGCCTAAACGGCGTGTCGCTTATGCTGAGCGACGATCAAATCCTGGCAGAATTCCGCGCCGCCGACGCCCTTCTTGAGGGGCATTTCATCCTGTCCTCGGGCCTGCGCAGCCCGCGCTACCTGCAGTGCGCCCGCGTCCTGATGGACGGTGACCGGGCCGAGCGGCTGGCACGAGCGCTGGCGGCCAAGATCCCCGCCGAGCTTCGCGACCAGATCGACACCGTTGTCTCTCCGGCCATGGGCGGGGTAATCATCGGTCATGAGATGGGACGCGCGCTGGGCAAGCCGGCGATGTTCCTCGAACGGCCGCAGGGCACGTTCGAGCTTCGCCGTGGCTTCCGGCTTGATCGAGGCGCGCGGGTGCTGATGGTCGAGGATGTCGTCACCACCGGCCTGTCCTCGCGTGAAGCGATCGAAGCCGTGCGTGCCGCCGGCGGCGAAGTCGTCGCTGAAGCGGCACTCGTCGATCGGTCGTCAGGCAAGGCCGACCTGGGCGTCCCCTTCGTGCCGCTTATCCGGATCGATGTCCCGACCTACGAAGCCGACGCGCTTCCAGCCGAGCTCGCCTCCATTCCAGCGATTAAGCCCGGGAGCCGCGCAGCAGCTTGAGCGCTCGTCTCCGCCTCGGCGTCAACATCGATCACGTCGCGACCATCCGGAACGCGCGCGGCGGCGACCATCCGGACCCGGTCCGCGCCGCACATATTGCCGCCGACGCGGGTGCCGACGGCATCACTGCACACCTGCGCGAGGACCGGCGTCACATCACCGACGGCGACATCGACCGACTGATGGCCGAGATCGCGCTGCCGCTGAACCTCGAGATGGCCGCGACCGACGAGATGCTGGCGATCGCGCTTGCTCACCGCCCGCACGCGGCCTGCATCGTGCCCGAGCGGCGAGAGGAACGCACGACGGAAGGCGGCCTCGATGCCGCGGGCCAGCACGACCATCTCGCTCCATTCGTCGACGAGCTGCGTGAGGCGGGCATCCGCGTCAGCCTGTTCATCGAGCCCTCTGAGGCTCAGGTCGCGGCGGCGGTCCGGCTTCGCGCGCCGGTCGTCGAGTTTCACACCGGCCGCTATGCCCATGTCGCGGGTGACGAGCGCGCGACCGAGCTTAAGCGGATTGCCGACTGCGCGGCGCTGGCGATCAAGAACGGCGTCGAGCCCCACGCCGGCCACGGCCTCACCTTCGACAATGTCATTCCCGTCGCCGCCATCCCGCAGATCGCAGAACTCAATATCGGCCACTTCCTGATCGGCGAGGCGATTTTCACCGGCCTCGACGCCAGCGTCCGCCGCATGCGCGAGTTGATGGACGAAGCGCGGTGATCGTCGGCATCGGTTCCGACCTCTGCAACATCGAGCGGATCGCCAATTCGCTCGACCGCTGGGGCGACAAGTTCCTGGACCGCGTCTTTACGGAAATCGAGCGCAAGAAGGCTGCATCGCGCCCGCATACGACCGCCGGGACACTCGCCAAGCGGTTCGCCGCCAAGGAAGCCTTCTCCAAGGCCGTCGGCACTGGCTTCAAGCGCGGCGTCTACATGAAGGACATCGGTGTCGTGAATTTGCCGTCCGGGGCGCCGACGCTACAGTTGACCGGCGGCGCGAAAGCGCGGCTTGACGCCCTTGCGCCGGAAGGCCACGCCGTCGACATTCACTTAACGATGACTGACGATTTTCCTTGGGCACAGGCCTTTGTCATCCTGACCGCCCGCAAGCTGGAGCCATGATTGTTGACCGAAATCGTCCCTGAGCCGACCGCCGAACAGCCGGCTCCGCCCGCCGAAAAGAAAGAACAGAAGGGCTCCGCCTTATGGCGTGAGATCCGGGGCCTCTTGTGGGTCCTGCTCGCGGTCCTCGCCTTCCACAGCTTCGTCGCCAAGCCCTTCTATATTCCGTCGGAATCGATGATGCCGGGACTCCTGACCGGCGACCGGCTGGTGGTCAGCAAATATCCCTATGGTTGGTCGTGGGTGTCGCCGAGCTTTCACGTCATCGGGCCGATGAAAGGCCGGGTGTTCGGCCATATGCCGGAACGCGGCGATATCGTCATCGTCACTCCGCCAGGCACGCGTACCGACTATATCAAGAGGGTGATCGGGCTCCCCGGCGATGTCGTTTCGATGCGTGATGGGACGCTCACGATCAACGGACAGCAGGTGAAACGTCAGCCGCTGGCACCCGAGATGGTTCCAATCGACCTCAATTCGCCTTGCGGATCGGGCACCGACCCGGCCCTGTACGACTTCCGCGTCCGCGGGGCCGACGGCAAGATGTACTGCCGCGTTCCGGTCGTCCGAGAGACCTTGCCGAATGGACGTGCCTATGAAACCGTCGAACTCGGCCGGTCGCCGGAGGACAATTTCGATCCGGTCACAATCCCCGCTGACCACGTCTGGCTGATGGGCGACAATCGCGACGATTCGGCGGATAGCCGGGTGCCCGAATGGAACGGTGGTCTGGGCGGGCCCGTTCCGTGGGAGAATATCGGCGGCCGCGCCGAGTTCATCACCTTCTCGCTCGACGGTTCGAGCACATGGTGGAACCCGATCACCTGGATAGAGGCGCTGCGCTCGGGCCGCGCCGGAAGGTCGCTGCGGAACAGCTGATGTCGAGGCCGCCGACCGTCGAGCCGCATATCGAACGGCCAGGTCCGGCGGAATTCCGCGATCCCATTGTCCGCCGCGAGATGCAGAAGGCATCGGTGTGGTTCGGCATGGCGTTGCTGATCGCCGGGGTCATCGTCCTCGGGCAGCCGCTACTGCTGATCATCGGCGGGGCGATTTTCGCGGTCTTCCTCGACGGCGGGATCCGCTTTCTTGGCCGATATCTGCCGATTCCGCGAGGATGGCGGTTGCTGCTCGTGCTGTTGCTCGGTTTCGGCTTCTTAGGTTGGGTAATCTACTTCGCCGGGACCACCATCGGCGCTCAGTTCGAGGCGTTGCGCGACGTCGTCACTGCCCAATTCAATCGCCTGATCGCATTCGTTGGTTCGCTCGGACTCATGCCGAAAGGCCAACCGGCAGATATCGGCAGCCAGCTTCTCGGTGGGGTCGGCCGGCTGACTAGCGCCGTCGGCAGCGTCATTGGCGCCGTGGCAAGCGCAATCGCGATGATCGTAATCGGCATCTTTATCGCTTCGGAACCGCGGCTTTACGACCGCGGCATCGCCTGGATGCTACCCCTGCGGGCGCGCGCCAGCTTTTACCGCATCGCCGAGCATGTCGGCTTCACGCTCCGGCGGCTCCTGTTCGGTCGGCTCGTCGCAATGATCTTCGAAGGCGTGTTCACCTGGTTCATGCTGACGATTGGCGGCATTCCGATGGCGGGGCTTCTGGGCCTTGTTACGGGCGTGCTTGCCTTCATTCCCAACATCGGCGCGATTACTTCGGGCGTGATGATGATCGCCGTCGGCTTCAGCGCAGGCTACGGCCACGGCATCTGGTGCATCATCGTCTATTTCCTCGTGCACAACATCGATGCTTATGTGGTCGTGCCCTACGTGGCTCGGCGGACCGTCGATCTTGCTCCGGCCGTGTTGCTCGCGATGCAGCTGCTGATGGCGGCGCTATTCGGGATACTGGGCGTGCTGTTCGCCGATCCGATCCTGGCGACGTTGAAGGTCGTGCTGGTCGATCTCAGCAAGCAGCGCGAGCAGAAGGAGAATGAAGGGCCGGAGGTCGTATCCGGCGAAGATGTTACTGTTGGGGCGCCTGCTGCTGCTGCTGTTGCTGCTGCATCTGTTGCGCCTGCATCTGCTGCATCATCGCGGCGCCGCCGCGCGCGACCTTCCGTACCCTGACGTCGAAGGTCAGGTTGCTGTTCTTTGGGAAGCCTGGCGGCGGCGGGCTGTTCACGAATGCCAGGCGCTGCGGCATGGTGAAGCGATACTCGCCGCCCTCCTGCATCCGGCTCATCGCCTCGGCGAATCCGGGGAATACGCCGTCCATCGTCAGGGGCGTCGGCTGCTGGCTGGCATCGAAGACCGTGCCGTCATCGCTGGTCAGGACATATTCGACGAGCGCTGCATCAGCGCGGGTAATCGGCTCGCCGGTCCCGGCCTTTACGGTGCGGAACTGGAGGCCACTCTCGGTCACGGTAGGCCGCAGCGATCCGGCGCCGATCCACGCGAGGCCGATTCCTGCGGCAATGATCAAAAGAAAGCCAATCCAAAGCGCGACCGTGCGCCCGCTTCCAGCGGGGCGATCGGCGGCTTCTGCGGCGGACACTCTGGTCTGACTTCGAAGGCTTAGCGAGCGCCTTCGCGCTCGGCGCGCTTGCGCTCGAGCTTGCGGGCGCGGCGGATCGCGGCAGCGCGTTCACGCGCGCGCTTCTCGCTCGGCTTCTCATAGTGGCGGCGCAGCTTCATCTCGCGGTAGACGCCTTCGCGCTGCAGCTTTTTCTTGAGCGCGCGCAGCGCCTGCTCGACATTATTGTCGCGAACGATGATCTGCATAAAATCCCGTCACAAACCTTTCTGACAAAATGGCCAGCCCTGCTGGCAATAGCTAACGGCCTCCAGAGGATTTCCTCGGCGGCGGACGCGCCCCTTAGCAGCGGTGTCACAACGGTTCAACCCGTTGCAAAGTAATGAACTGTGCGGCGAACCGTTGGGGAAGCGCGATGAACTCGGCAACCTGAACATTTGGGTTATGCCACGTTAACCCATTGAATGATAAACACTCCGCTTCAGTTTCGGGAGGGTAACCGGGGTGTCATTGAATCGTCGGGAGGTGTTGCGGTTTGGCGCCTATGGGGCAGGAGCCGCGGTTCTCTCTTCTGTCGCCAGCTCAAGCGTCCTTGCGCAGCTTTTGCCGCAAGCGAAGCCTGGCGCGGTCGATCCGCTGGCGCCGCTAGCTCCTCCGCCGGCGGTCCTGACTCCTTCGGCACCGGGCGGTATCGATCCGCAGCTGTTCGCTCGCGCCAAGGCCGCGCTCGACCAGCACCGCATCTACGCTCGCGATACGATCGGCATCGTCGACTTCTCCCGGCCGTCTAGCGAAGCGCGCTTCCATCTCGTCGATCTCGCCAGCGGGCAGGTCGAAAGCCACCGCGTTGCCCATGGCCGCGGCTCGGACCCGGCGCACTCGGGTTACCTCGAGCGCTTCTCGAACGACTTTGGCTCCTACGCGACGTCCAACGGCGCCTACACGACGGGCGACTATTACGACGGCAAGTACGGGCTTTCGATGAAGGTCCAGGGCCTCGACTGGTCGAACAACAATGCCGAAAGCCGCGCGATCGTCATTCACAACGCCTGGTACGCCGAGGACGACATGATCCCGCTGCACGGCATGCTCGGCCGGTCGGAAGGCTGCTTCGCGATGAGCCGCAAGAGCCAATATGAGGTGATGCGCAAGCTCGCCGGCGGCCGCATGATCTACGCCGACAAGCTCGCGTAAGAATCAGGCGGGCCGGAGGCCGGTAACCTCTCTGCAAGCTGTCCGACGTACATTCGCCCGATCACAATCGGGGGTGAAGCGCAGCATGTCGGCAGTCCTTCTTTACGAGCGGGCGATACCTTCCTTCGCGGCAGGCTTGGCGAAGCGCGGGCACCATATCGTTTATCGAGCGAACGAATCGAACCACTGCCCGGGCTGCGGCCGTTCGCATTGGTATATCGGCCGCGTCAGCGCCGAGTGCGGCTTCTGTGGCACGGCGGTTCCGCTCGCTGAGACGTCCCGCCATGAGGCGACGGCCCGCCCAGCGTCGGCGTCCAAGAACGGGGTCCAGACGAGCGATCAGCGGCGCTTCCCGCGCATGCCCACCAAGGGCCGCAAGCTCCAGCTGCTTATCGACGGCTCGCCCACCAAATTCGCGATCCACAACATTTCGGAAGGCGGAGTGATGGGCAACAGCGTGTCCGAGCTAGCAGCGGGCGCGAAGGTGTTTGTCCGCTTCGAGGGCGGGATTCTCGTCCCGGCGGTGGTGAAATGGAGCGAAGACGGGCTCGTCGGCCTCGCCTTCGTAGATCCCGTGATCCTCGACCGTTCGCCAAAGCAGGCGAACTGAGCCCACCGCTCAGCGAGTTACGACCTTGTCCGTTGAAGGCACTTTCGGCTTGGCCTGACCCGCGACCTGGTCCGGCTTCGGCTTGGGCGGCGCGAGGCTGGCACCGCCGTCCTTCATCAGCAACGCGGCCATCGCCTTGGCATCCCGGCCGTATAGGTCCTTATAGTCGACGATGCGCCCGTCGTTCAGCGCGGCGGTGCTGAAATAGACGATATAGACCGGCACCGGCTTCACGAAGTTCGCCTGAACCGATTTCTTGCTGTCGAGCGCGGTGTCGATCTTATCGGGCGTCCACTCGCCGCCATCATCGCCAAGCAACTCGGTCGCGAGGTCGAGAATATGCTCGGTCCGGACGCAGCCGTGGCTGAGCGCGCGCGTCGCATCATTGAATCGGCTACGGGCGTTGGTGTCGTGTAGGTAGATCGCCTTCGAATTCGGCATAACGAACTTGATCTGGCCGAGGGCGTTGGTTGGCCCCGGCGGCTGGCGCCAGCGCTGGATCGCGCCATCCGGACCCTTCACCGGGACGAAGCCTTTCTTGCCCGCGGCCTCCTTCTCGATGCTCTTCGGCACTTCCCACCAAGGGTTGAGAATTACGCCGACCGCCGTCGCATTCAGCTGGGGCGTCGGGGTCGACAGCTTTCCGGCGATTGCTCGGTGCTTCCAGCGATTGATTCCATTCTCGACCAGGGTCGCATGGAAGCCCGGCACGTTGACGATGATATATTTCTGCCCAAGGTCGCGCGGCAGCCAGCGCCAGCGGTCGAGATTGAGTCGGATCCGTTCGCGCTTGGCCTCGTCGCTTGCCGGGGTTTCCGCAAGGGCAGTCTTTAGCGCCGCATATTGCGGGTGCGTCGGCAGCAATCCGTCGAGTGCCTGGCCCACAGCGTGAGCCGCCAGTGCCGAGCGGAGCAGCGCATCCTGCTTTTCGGCATTGAGATCGGGGTCGACGACCCACCAGTCGACACGGCCGGGCTTGCGCACGTGTCCGAGCGCCAGGTCGGTCGACAGCTTGTTGAAGCTGGCGTTCGCGGCGGCCGAGATTGCCGCGACGTTACCGCTCTGGATCGCCGCTTGTAGGGTTTGCGGGTCGTAATCCGAAGATTCGAGTCCCTCCTTACCGACGCTGCCGATGTAGGTCAGCAGCGCAAAGGCGTTGGGCACGTCCCAAATCGCCGGCGGCACAGGCAGCGGAGTCGGCGTTTGCGTAACGACAACCTCTTGCTTGAAATCCGGATTGCCTGGCGCGAGCGCGTCCGGGCCGGTCTTGGCGGCCGGCGCCGGCGCCGGCGCCGGCGTCTTCGGCCTGGCCTGGGCGGGGGACGGCTGCGTCTTGGGTGGGACCGTGCCCATGGGCGCAATTTGTGCTGCTGCCGGTTCGGCAATGACGACAGCAAGCGCGCTCGTCATCAGCAATGAACGCCAACTTCGCGACATCGACCTCAACCTCTTCATTTCAAACGAGAACCCCTCGACGCATAAACGCATTACAACGCCTCATCATTGCCCGCCAGTCGCCGCGACGACACAGCCGGTCGAAATAGCTCGGCAGCCGCCGGTTTGATCGCAAACCAATCCTTAAGCGAACATGGCTAAGCTTGCCCGGCTCAAGTGGGAGAGCAGGTGGTGGCGTCGGGTTTCTTTCTTCATGGGGCGATGATTCCGCGCAACGAGCAGCGCAGCATCGATGAGCGTGGCGAGGCGCGACACCCCGCAATGTCGAACACCGCGGTTCTTGAGTTCCGCGGCCGCAAGCACGTCGTCCAGCTAGTCAACATCTCGCCCTCGGGAGCAATGGTGATCTTTCCGCACATGCCCAATATCGGTGAGCGGCTGCCACTCCAGTTGCTGGAGCGTGGTGTGGTCATTGCCCAGGTCCGCTGGGTGCGCGACGGCCGGATTGGCCTGTCCTTCGCAGCCTGACTGGAGCAGCGCGCCGGTGGAAATGAGCTTTACGACATTCAAGGCAAAGATTGCCGATGCAGATACGGATCGGCGCCGCAGCGGACGGGCGACCATCGAGCTTGAGGCGACGGTGCGCGAGCTGGGCGCGGGCGGCGTCGACGCCACGATCCTCAACGTCTCGGAGCGCGGCTTCATGGCTGTCGCCGACGGGTACTTCGATGTCGGCGCCCGGGTCTGGCTGATCCTGCCGGGCGGCCGAGACCGCGCAAATGCGGTGGTCAAATGGACCGCTGGCAATCGGCTCGGTGCCGAGTTCGCGGAGCCCATTTCTCTCGACGCATTCCGCGATTGAGGACTTCGTCCCGTCCGTCCGGGGCCTCGCCTCGGCGTTAGCGTCTATCGCGCGGCCGGGTAAACATGGGTCAGCATCTGCAACGCTTCCCCGCATCGCTCGTTGGATGGGGCCGAAAGGGAGCGTTTGCCATGCCCATCACCAGCGAGGCCTGGAAGCCCTACGAGCGGGGCTATCACGTTGTTTATCGCGAGCACGAGATCAACCATTGCCCCGGGTGCGGTCGAACGCACTGGATCATTGGTCGCATGTCGGCCGAATGCGCGTTCTGCGCGACCGCGCTGCCGCTCGCTGAAGCCAGCATGCGCTCGCACAACGGGCCGGTCATCATCCAGCACAAGAACAGCCACGCTCACGACTGGGCGGCTTGAGGCCTAGGCTTTTTTCTTCCGAACCGGCACCGGGACAGCGCAGAGGTCAGCGCCAGGCGACGGGACGCCATAATCGGCGCGGTGCGACGCCAGCTGCACATAGTCGGCGAATGCAGGCGATCCCGTTCTGAGATATTCGAAGCGGGGTCGCTCCGCCGCCGGCATGTCTGCCGCGACGCGCACCGCGGTGATCGGAGTAGCTACCTGATCCTTGGCATAAACGCCCATGTCGGCCGTCCCGCGCGGCAGCGCCGACAGGTTTTCCATGCCATCGATCACCCGGCCGACCAGCGCATAGTTGCGATCGAGGCGGCGCGCCGTAGCGCCAATCACCGCGAAGAGCTCGCTGCTGTTGCCGGTATCGGGTGCCGCATCGCGAGCGACACCGACCGCGCCATAACAATAGGTCGGGTTGACCGTTCCGCCGGCCTGCTTCGCGACCGGCCAGCCGTCTGCATAAGCGCCCATCGCCGAATAGGGATCTGGCGAGCCCATCGGCATCAGCGTTAGCCCAGCCGAGCCGCGTTGATATTCTTCGGGCGGACGCGCGACCACGCCCGGCGGTGTCGGAAACGGCCCGTCGCCGAGGCCCCACTGCGTCACCCAATTGTCGACAACCCGGTAGATGGTCGCCTTGGCCCAGTAGCCGCTTCGCGCCATGGTACGGATATTGGCGACGTGGACGGGCGCAAACTGCGGCGCGAGCTGGATAATGACGCGCTTCCCGCCGGCGATGTCCATGACGAGAAGGTCTGCCGCGGGGATTTCGATCCAGTCCGTCGCCGGGGCCGCCTTCACTGCGTCGCCCGGCGATCGAACCTTCGCCGGTGTCGGCGTCTTTGGCGGTGTCGGCGGAGCCGCCGCGACAAGCATGGCTGCGGCGGTCAACAACAGGATCCTACGCATCAATTTCTCCCCTTTGCCGCTGCTCTAGCCGAGCAACCGTCGCGCGGCTATCGCCCTGGCCATGTATCTTGCCACCTTGATGTTGCTTGGCGCGGGGGAGCTCGGCCGCGAATTCGCCATCGCAGCCAAGCGGCTCGGCTGCCGGGTCATTGCGTGCGACCGTTATGAGAATGCGCCGGCCATGCAGTTGGCGGATGACTTGGAAGTCTTCCCGATGCTCGATGGCAAGGCCCTTCGCGCCGCGGTCGAGAAGCACAAACCGGATGTGATCGTACCCGAGATCGAAGCGATCGATACTGCGACGCTTGCCGCGCTCGAAGCAGACGGCTGGCGCGTGGCGCCATCCGCGAAGGCAGTCCAGCTGACCATGAATCGCGACGGCATTCGCGAATTGGCGGCCAATCAGCTCGGCTTGGTGACGTCGAAGTATCGCTTCGCCGAGACCCGCGAGGAGGCCATTGCCGCCGCCGCTGAAGTCGGCGTCCCCTGCGTGGTCAAGCCGGTCATGTCGAGCTCGGGCAAGGGCCAGACCACCGTCAAGAAGGCTGAAGAAGTCGGCGCCGCCTGGGACTATGCCGTCGCCAACATGCGCGGCGATCGCCCGCGCGTGATCGTCGAAGAGTTCATTGCCTTCGATAGCGAGATCACGTTGCTTACTGTCGCAACCGCCAACGGCGTTATCTTCTGCCCGCCGGTCGGCCACCGCCAAGAAGCCGGCGACTATCGCGAAAGCTGGCAGCCCGCCGCGATCCCGCGCGAGGCGCTTCAATCGGCGCGCTTCCAGGCCCGCAAGATCGTCGATGCGCTCGGCGGCCATGGCATATTCGGCGTCGAGTTCTTCATATGCGGCGACCAGGCGATCTTTTCGGAGCTTTCGCCCCGGCCGCACGACACAGGAATGGTGACGCTGATCAGCCAGCTGCCCAACGAGTTTGAGCTTCACCTGCGGGCAATCCTCGGTCTCCCGATCCCGGGAATCGAGTTTGCCGGGCCGTCCGCATCCGCCGTCATCCTCGCTGACCGCGAGTCCGTTTCCTTCGATTTCAAAGGGGTTGCTGAGGCGCTCGCGCTCGGCGCCCCTGGCTATCCGGTCGACGTCAGGATCTTCGCCAAGCCGACAACGCTGAAGAACCGGCGCATGGGCGTGGCCCTCGCGCGCGGTCCGAGCGTTGAGGATGCGCTGGCGCGCGCCAAGGGCGCCGCGGCGCGCGTAGCGATCGATTACAAAGGCTGAAGGAGGAGCCGATGCGCAAGACTGTCACCCTCATCGCCTTCGCCGCGCTGGCCGGCTGCAACAAGGGCCAGCCGCAGCAGGCACAGCAACCCGTCATCAGGGTGCAGTCCGAGGAGCAAAAGCAGCTTAGGCAACTCGACGCGTTCAACCTCGCTATCGGCCTCAAGCGCGCGATCTACGATGCGGGCTACACCTGCAAGCAAGTCACCGATGCCGGCTTCGTCGGCACCTACAAGAACCTCGACATGTGGATGGCGCATTGCGTCTACAGCAAGGGTGCCGCGCGCGACTGGGCAGTCTTCGCCGGTCCGGATGGAAGCGCTCAGGTGCGCGACTGCAAGGATATTACGCCGAGTTCGGGGCTGCCTGCTTGCGCGATCAAGCAGCGTCCGAAGGGCAATTTCACTTCGCTGAAATAGCCTAGCTCGGGTTCTGCGGGTTGCATTGGCGAGTTTCGCGGTACTCGCCGCTCGCCGACCGTTCCTTGACAGTGACGCAATTGCCCTGCCGCATTTCCTCTCGCCAGCTGCCGTCCGGATTGGTCACGCGATTGGACTTCGGCACGCGCTGACCGTTCTTGTCGAGCGAATAGCTCCAGTTCTTCGGCGTCTGTGGCTGCTGCGCCTGGGCATGTGCGGCCGCGGCGAATCCTGCCGCTGCGACCGCGACGGCGCCGAGCAACAGAACTTTCCTGAACCTAGCCATATTTACGACGACTCCGTGCCGCCTGACTAGCGCAAGCCGCGTGAACCGAAGCTTACCTTCGTTCTAGCGCCGTCATGCTCTCTGCGGCCGACAATATGTCGTGACGCCCGCGCCAAAACGCAAGCGCGGGCGGCTTAGCCCTGGCGAGCCTTGAAGCGGCGGTTCGTCTTGTTGATGACGTAGGTGCGGCCGCGACGGCGAATGACTCGGCAGTCCCGGTGGCGCGCCTTGAGCGACTTCAGTGAATTGCGAATCTTCATGGCCGGGCGCCTGCTCGTGTCTCGTCTTGGTTGTTGGTAGTCGGCCCTTGAAGAGCCGGCGGCCCACCTAGAGAGAGGCGCCCGCTTAGTCAAGGCGTGGTGGCAGGCGGGACACATAACAGCCGCTCCGCCGTTGTCTGGCGGTGACTCTGGACCTCATCCTAGTCCTGCCGGGCGTAATCCTGGCCTGGATTACCCTGCGTGACGTGTTCGACACGGTCGTCGTGCCAGGGGGGAGCCGCGCGTCGCTCCAGGTTACGCGGCGCATCGGAACCGTCCTCCTTGCTCTGTTCAAGCTGGTGCGCGGGCGCCGCCGCGGCTTGTCGTCTACCTTTGCGCCGCTCGTGCTGGTCAGTTCCTTTTTCATCTGGATGACGCTCCTCGCGCTCGCCTTCGGCCTGATTGCCTATGGCGCCCGGGAACACTTTTCCCCGCCCATACGCACCTATGGCGACGCGGTGTATGAAGCCGGCAGCGCGTTGCTGACCGTCGGGCTGAGCCCGCATTATCCGGCTGGGGCGGGTCGCTGGATCATCCTCGCTGGCGGATTCTGCGGCCTCGCGGTCATGACGATGGCGGTTACCTACCTGCTCGAGGTCCAGAGCAGCATCTCGCGCCGCGACATCGGCATTATCAAGCTCAACACTTCGGCGGGCGATCCGCCATCGGCTCTGACGCTGCTCGAGCGCTTCGCCGCCATCCGAAACCAGGCAGCGTTGCCGCCCGACCTCGAGGAAGCGCGCAACTGGTGCGCGACCGTCCGCCAAAGCCATTCCGCCCATCCATCCCTCATCTACTTCCGATCCGTGTCGACGGGCGCGGGCTGGCCAGCCGCGCTCGGCGCGATTCTCGATCTTGCGCTGATCGCCGAACATCTGATCGACGATGACAAACTCTACGGGCCTGCGGTGCTTCTCCGCGAGGAGGGGCGGCTGATGGCCCGCGAACTCGCCGAGATCATCGGACTGAAGCCGCTCGACGCCCCGCCGGACGAAGCCGAGATTGCGCAGCTGGCGACGCGGCTCGCAACCAGTGGCTACCGGCTGCGCGCCGACACGAACCTCCGCGCCATGGCGTCCCAGCGCGCCGAGCACACGAGCTGCGTCAATGCGCTCGCCGAGCATCTCGGCCGCCCGACCGCGGTGTTGATCCGCCAGGGTTGAGCCCTAGCGCAGGACCATCCGGTCGCCTTCGATCTGGACGGTAGCGTATTTGCTAAGGAAGCTCTGCCCGAGCAGGGATTGCTGACCGCTGTTGAGCACCACCGCATCGAGGCCCGAGGCACTGAGTGGCCCAAGCTCCACCCGGTCGAGTTTCACGTATTCTCCTCGCACCGCGCCGTCGGCGCCCTCGCCGACGATTTCGTTCATGCCGATCGAGGTGGCGAGGCCCGCGGTGCGCGCATCGTCTCGCGACAGGGCAATCCCGCTCGCGCCGGTATCAATCAGCATGTGGACCGGATTTCCGTTGATTCGCACGTCGGCATAGAAATGCCCGTCGGCTTCGCGATCGAGCGTGAGACTGCCGTCGTCGTTCGTAAATTGCGGCGAATTACCGGTCCGAAGATCGGCGACGCGGTTGGTCTCGCTCTTGTCGGAGGCGGGCGCGGCGGTGGCCGACTGAGTGGCAATCGGGCCGGTCGTGCGCGATGCGAGCTCCGCGACCAGCGTCGCGACGAATGCGGTCATGAAGACAAGGGCGATGAGTCCGCGCATCGCACCTGCATACGCTGGGTGCGGTAAATAACGGGCTAAGCCGGGCGCTCCAGCAGCTTGCGCTCCCACGCCAGCGCGTCCCCGACGATGCGGTCGATCTCGGCATATTCCGGCCGCCAGTCGAGCGTCTCGAGGAGCCTTTTGTTGTCAGCTACCAGCTCCGGCGGGTCGCCGGCGCGGCGGCCCTCGATCACCCGTTTGACCGGCTCGTTGGTCAGTCGGTCGACCGCGTCGAGCACCTGGCTGACCGAAAGGCCTTTGCCGTAGCCGCAGTTGGCGGCGAGGTTTTCGCCGGGGTGATCGACCAGCCAGTCGAGCGCCGCGACATGGGCCGCGGCAAGGTCGCTGACATGAATGTAGTCGCGGATGCAGGTGCCGTCGGGCGTCGGATAGTCGTTGCCATAGACCGCGACGTGCGGGCGCTTCCCGACGGCGGCTTCGCAGGCGATCTTGATAAGGTGGGTCGATCCCTTGCCGATCTGGCCGGTCCGCCCCTGGGGATCGGCGCCGGCGACGTTGAAGTAGCGGAGCGCGCCATAGTTGAAGGGATGCGCTGCCGACGCATCCTCCAGCATCCGCTCGGTCATCAGCTT
>Ga0070671_100002091_pt1 | contig 15381 bp, 19 predicted proteins | sample KBSS73metaG_FD_65341 | JGI IMG/M metagenome (GOLD analysis project Ga0070671, IMG submission 65341) | Switchgrass rhizosphere microbial communities from Kellogg Biological Station, Michigan, USA - KBS S7-3 metaG | ecosystem: Host-associated > Plants > Roots > Rhizosphere > Soil ...
GCGCGGCCATAGGCGAGCCCACCGTGCGATTCCTCAACGGGGTCCCGACCCGTAGCCGAACTCGTCGAACGCGGTGACACTGTCCGCCTTGGTCCAGACGCCGACCGCGCCCGATCCGGCGATGTGGCTGTCGTCGAAATCGATGTAGCGCTTGCCGTCGAGCGAGACGGCGATCCGGGTGCCGGCGAAGTCGACGTGCAGCGCATGCCACTGGCCGGGCGCCACCGGCGCGTCGACGTACTTGAGCGTCTTGCGGATGCCCCGTGCGGTGTAGTAGAGCGAGACGTTGTTCTCGAGCGCATTGGCGCGCGCGACGTAGTAGTTGTCGCCGTCCTGCCAGCGCCAGACGACGCCGCCGGCCTGGTCGTCCTTGCCCGAGATCGGCTTGAACTTGACCTCGACCCAGCCGTCGCTCAGCTTGCTGTCCGCCTTCACGCACCAGGGAAAGGTCGCCCTTCCCGACTGACGCAGCACCTTGCCCCTGCTCGGGGCGTTGGGGTCCGCCTCGATCGACCACTTCGGACTGCCTCGACCGGTGGCTCCGCAGGTCCAGCCCGCCGGCGGCTGACCGACGATGTCCGCTGCGAACGTGCTGGTCTCAGCCATGGCCTGAGGCCACACGCTCCAGAGTGCGGCGTACAGGATGTATTTCATCGTCGACTCCTCGACACAGCTCGGCCGTCATGACGACTTCGCCTTCGGCTCGACCCTCCGCCCCGCCGCTTGCCAGCCGTCGATCCCGCCGCGCAGGAAGCGGGCGTCGAGGCCCTGGGCTCGCAAGCGAAGCGCGGTGGCGCGTCCGACCTCGTGGTCATAGACGCAATAGACCACGATTTCCTTGTCCCTGGGGACGTCCGGGGCCCAGGCGTCGACCGCGGCGGGATCGCGCCAGCTTGCCCCCGGGATCAATGCGTCCTCCTTCTCGAACATTCCGGCGCGACGGACGTCGAGCACTTCGGCATCGGCGAGCTCGTCCGGGCCGGCGCCAAAAGGTTCGCTCGCGCCGTGCACGGCCACTTGATAACGCTCGTAGACCTGCGCCCAGTCGATGTTCGTCATGAAGACATCGACGTACGCGCCGGCCGCGGCGCCAAAATCCATGTGGTACGCGTGCTCGTACATGTCGAGCGCGAGGATCGGCACGGCGCCAGCGAGCGCATCCGTGTGATCGGCGGCCCATTGGTTCACCAGCGTGCCGTCGCGCGGCAGGAAGGTCAGCAGCACCCAGCCGGAGCCGCCCGCCAGCGCCTTGCCCATCGCGACGAACTCCGCGCGCCAGCGCTCGACGCTGCCGAAATTGGCGTCGAGCGCGAGCGCCATGGCCGGCACCATGGTCTGGCCGTCGCCGCCGAGCGAGGCGAAGTAGAGCTCGTGCAACAGCATCGAGTTGGTCGCGACGAGCTCCTCGCGCTTGAGTCCGTTCAGCTGGAACCCGGGCGCGCCGGCGAAGTCGAGCGTCGCGAGCTGCGAGCGGATCGCGTTCAGCCGCTTCACGGCGCCGATGTAGTTGTTGCCATGATGGCTCGCGAGCAGGCGCTCCGACAGGCCGTTGAGCTGCCCGGCAGGGAAAGCCAAGGGACGCGGGGCGAGTTGCATTGCAGCTTCCTTTGCAAGGGCGCTCACGTCGATCTCATGAGCGGGTTGACTCGGCGGATCTCGTCTTCCTGCCGCGCGAACCGTCGCGCTGAAAGTGCAGGTAGAGCGAATCGAGCACCGCGGTGATCTCGAGCAGCAATGCGTCGTCATCGACGAGCCGTTCACGTGCTCCGGCCAGGACCGCCTCGAAGCCGGCAGCCTCGGCGACCTCCTCGCCACCGACGTCGAGCGTGTGGACCATCCTTCCAAGCCGGACGAGGGCCGGGTCGTCGTCGAGGCCGAAGCTCGCCAGCAGCGTCTCGAACGTCACGAGGTCGCCGACGTGGGTGAAGGCCGCACCGTCGAAGTCGAAGCCGACGGCGCCTTTCGGACAATCCGCCGGCCGGGCGAGCCATCGGAACCGCGCTTGCGGATCGATCGAGCGACGGATCAGCCATGCGCTCGCGACACGATCGACCCATGGACGCCGGCGCGTCGCCCAGGTCCGGCCCCGGTACTTGCCGGCGTCCAGCCGCGGAATCCGCCTGGCGGTCTCGTGCGGCTCGTCGGGCGAGAGAAGCGCGTCGATGCGCTTGCCGAGCTCGAGCCAGGCGGCCTCGACCTCCGCGCTCGAATCGGAGGGGAAGAAGTCGATCGAGCGAACGCTGTCGAAGTCGCGCTGCAGCCGTTGCCTGAGCCGCGCCAGCTCGGCCAGCGGCAAGGAAGCGAGGGTCCGGTGCGTTCTCTTCCACTCGGCACGCAACTCGGCGTATTGGGCGGAACGGTCGAACAGCTGCCGCCACGAAGCAGCCTCGTCGGCCGAGCTCGGAACGACGCTCATCAACCAGGCGCTGCCACCCTCGCGGATGCACTCGTCGCCGAGCTCACGGAGGGCCTTGCGGCGCTCCGGTCCGATCGGCAGCAGATAAGCCCCGTCCCGAAGTCCGACGCAGCCGAGGTTCTTCAACGCGCGCCAGATCCGCATTCGCGCCGTTCCGCTCGAGGTCGGAAGCGAGATCACCAGGAGCAGCCATCCGGGTGCGGTGGTGGTCATGTCTTAGATCATACATTGATGTAGAGTTCAAGACATCTGAGAGAGTTGTGGCGTCCTTGGAGTCACGGCGTCGGACAAGGAGACGGCCATGAGCAAGCTTCCGTTGCGGGTTGCGATCGTCTATCCCGGCGACGCCGAGGTGCGCCGACGTGCGACTCGCGAGAACAATCGGTTCGCCGCGCTCTTCGCCGCGTTCGCGGTGCACGGCATCGACGCGCAACCGGCGGTCTACGACCGCGAGCACGCCGGCGCGCTGCACAAGCAGCTGCTCGGCGTCGACGGCGCGCTGGTGTGGGTCAACCCGATCGATGCCGGGCACTCGCGTGCGCCCCTGGATGCGCTGCTGCGAGAGGTCGCCCGAGCCGGCGTCGTCGTCAGCACGCATCCCGACGTGATCATGAAGCTGGGCACGAAAGACGTTGTATTCGACACCCGCGAGATGGGCTGGGGCAGCGACGTCCATCGACTCGACACGCTGCAGCAGTTGCGAAACGATCTCGGCCGGCGCCTGGCCGCAGGCCCGGCCCGGGTCCTGAAGCAGTGGCGCGGGCACAGCGGCCTTGGCGTGTGGCGAGTCGAGGCATGGCGGAGCGCCGAGGGATCACGCGAAACGCGCCACGTGCTCGCGAGGCATGCTCAGCGAGGCAGCCCCGAGATCGCGATGCCGTTCGACGACTTCGTCGCCCTGATGGCGCCGTATTTCGAGGATGGCGGCCACATGATCGACCAGGCGTGGCAGCCGCGCCTGACCGAGGGGATGGTCCGCTGCTACGTGGTCCAGGACCGCGTCGCGGGCTACGGACTGCAGGCGGTGAACGCCCTCTATCCGGCGGCGGTCGGCGACGAGCCGGGCGAGGCGCCTGCCCCCGGGCCGCGGCTGTATCACCCGCCGAACCTGCCGCAACTCGATGAGCTGAAGACGCGCCTCGAGACGGAATGGATCCCCGAGCTGCAGCGCCGTCTGGGCATTCGACCCGACGAGCTGCCGCTGCTGTGGGACTGCGACTTCCTGCGCGGCGAGCGCACCGTGCCTGCAGAGGAGCGCTACGTGCTGTGCGAGATCAACGTCAGCAGCGTCGCACCGTTTCCGGATTCCGTCATCGAGCCGCTCGTGATCGCCGCGGCGCGGCGGATCGAGGCGGCGCGCAGTCGTCTCTCCTAGGTGCGCTCGAGCGGTGTGCCGATCGCGGGCGATCGGCTCGCTTCGAGCGGCCCGCCATCGCTCCGCTTCAGGCGATCTGCGTCGCCACCAGGCGAGACAGGTTCGAGTTCGCGTTCATCTGCTCGCACCCTTCGCTCGCGTTCCAGAACGTTTCCTTGCACGGCATCGACGCGCCGGCGACCTGCTTCCATGTGACGACGAGCGTCTTCGGCGTGCTGTGGACCCAGGTCCCCGTGTTGTGCGCCTTGGCGGGCGGCGTGCGCGTGTTGAACGGCGCCGTCTTGCTCGACATCGCGACGCCGTTGGCGCCGAGGTAGTAGTACCAGGTGCTGCCGTCCCAAACGCGCCACCACCCGCCTACGAATTCTGGGACCCGGATGCGCCCGAGACCTTCCTCGCGCCAGTGAGCTTTCCTTACGGCTCCGCGCACGCATCGGAATTGAACTACCTCTTCAAGCTCCGCCCGTCGATTCCCGATCCGGTGCCGCTCACCGACATCCAGCGCCAGCTCTCTCAGACGATGATCCGGTATTGGGCGCAGTTCGCGCGCAGCGCCGATCCCAACTCCGGCGGCACGCCGGCCTGGCCCGCCTACCAGACCGCGACCGACCAGCGCCTGTCGTTGAGCACGCCGTCGCCTTACCTCCAGTCGACGTTCGCGGTCGACCACCATTGCCAGTTCTGGGCGCCGGGCACGTGACCACGGCAAGCCGGCAAGCGCGGCCGTTTCAGGCGGGTTCGCTTCCGGCCGGCACCGGCGAGCTCAGGCCCTTGCGCCGGTGCCACTCGGCCAGCGACACGTCCGGATAGTTCTCGAAGCACGGGTCGTCGGCGCCGCCCTCGATCCTGACCCAGGGCGCCTTCGAGCCGACCAGGCAATGGACGTTGTCCGGCGCAGTGGGAAGCGCGGTGTCGATGGCGCTGGCATGCGGGTGGACGAGCTCGGGCCACGTCGGATCCCACGCCCACAACGCGCTGCCGCAGTGGCCGCAGAAGTAGCGTCGCGCCGTGCTGAGGCGCGCTCCGGTGCCGGCTTCGTTCGGCAGGCGAGCGCGATAGATGCGGAGATGGCGCTTGCCGGTGACCTTCATGCTTCGCGCGACCGCGCCGAGGTTGATCGCGTAGCCGCCGGCCCCGGCGGTCTTGCGGCAGATCGAGCAGTAGCACCGCATGAAAGGCACCGGCTCGGCGGAGTCGACGGTGAACTTCACCTTGCGGCAATGACATGAGCCTTCGAGTTGCATGGCGTTCTCCTCGGATATCGCGGTCATGGATGCGCTGTCACGGCGAAGGTTATCGAGTACGCTAGAGGCCTCGCAGCAGCTCGAAAGGAGGTGATATGTTTTATATCTCACGGTCCGGGACGGATCCCTACGTGCTGTAGTCGGTTCTGTCGCCAGACCCGCGGGCGCTCCACACCACTGGTGGGAGCGCCCGCGTCACGTTTGGGGCCCGGCGACTGCGGACCTGCAGAGCATGACGATCAGGCATCCGGCGCGCTGGATCGTCGCGATCCTGGTCCTGTTCGCGGCCGCCAGCTGGCTCATCCAGCACGCGTTCGGCGCCGCGTCGCTCACGCGAACGATCTGGATCACCTATGTCGTGTCTTCGCTCGCGTCGCTGTTCATCGTGTCGCGGAGGCGCGAGGCACGGCCCGGTATCGTCAGCATCGCGGCGACGCTCGTCGCGGCGATCGTCGGCAGCTGGCTGCTCGAGGTCGTCGAGGTGCGCTGGTGGGTTCGCTGGATCCTGCTCGCCGTCATCGCTGCACCGCTCATGAGCATCGCCAACGCAGCCTTCCGCGCCGATGTCCGCAGAGCACAGCGTCGGCGCGAGTCGCAGGCGGCGGCCATCAAGCAGAGCGTGGTCGAGGGCAGGCAGGTCGGCCCGTACACGCTCTACTTGCGGCCCTTCATCAGCACCGACCGCCTCATGACCCAGGCGATCCCAGCCAACGTCGGGTCGGCCGACCAGGTGCCCGTGCACCTCGACCTGGAGACGGTGCTTACCCGAAGCCTGCGCGACACGGCGCCGCTGATCGGCCTGGGCCGCGCCGAAGAGGTCCAGGAGGGAGTCGCTCGCATCGTCACGCCCGACGACGGCTGGCGGGACGTCGTTCTCGCCTTGGCGCGCGGCGCGGAGTTCATCGTGATGCTGCCGCTGTCGCGCCCGAGCACCACGTGGGAGCTCGGGCAGATCGTCGAGAAAGGCCTGCTCCACAAGACGCTGTTCATCATGCCGGAGGTGCCGTACGTGGCGCCGCAGGGGATCTGGGTCAACAGGGAGACCGCCGACCGCGTGTTCGACGCCGGAATCCGGGAGTTCAGCGCCGAGGCCCACATGCTCGATCTCGCGCGCGAATGGCTCGACGCCGTCGTCGCCGCGCAGGCGTTGGATATCGAGCTTCCGCCCCTTGCCGTCGTCGGCGCGCTCTTCACGATCGACGCCGGCACGGGCAAGACGAAAGAGATCGTTCCGCTCGGTCTGTCGTTGCAGACGCGGACGATGTCGTATCTCCGCTGGAGCTTCGCTCGACTGGGGCTGCGCTCCGTCGCCGACGCGGCGCCGCCGGATCTCGATCAGGCTTTCGCCAAGGCCGTGTTCTTCGGCGGGCCGACGCTCGAGTTCGCGCTGACGCGCGTCGCCGACGGAATGGCGCTCTGGGGCCACGGCGCCGTCGCACTGCGGCTGCTCGGCAACGCCCTGGACGAAGGCGGCGGCGATGCTTCGTTCGTTCAGCGCTACCTCGACGGCCTCCCCACGCTGCTCGAAGAGCGAACGACCAGCGGCGACGAGAGGGCGGCGGACCGCTACCGCGAGCTCCTGAGCGTGCTAGAGAACGATCCGAGGCTCGGCCGCTCCTCACGTAGGCCACATCGGCGGCGCCTCGACCTTCAGCGCGACAGCGCGCGACCCGGCACCGCTCGCAAAGGGATGCGGGCTGGGCATCAAGGGCATTTCCGGGGCGGAGAACGTGGCAGGTCTGACTCACACTTGCACGCTCGTCCGTTCACGCGCCACCGACCTCATGGCCATGACACTTCCCGTCTCCCGCTCCGCCGCCCTCGGCCTCGACGGCGCGCGCCTCGCCCGCATCGACCGCTTCCTCGCCGAGCGCTACGTCGGGCCGGGCCTCTTGCCGGGCGCGCTTCTGCTCGTGGCGAGGAAGGGCGAGCTCGTCCACAAGTGCGTGCTCGGCCACGCCTCGCTCGCGAACGGGAAGCGACTCGAGGAGGACACGATCTTTCGCTTCTACTCGATGACCAAGCCGGTCACGAGCGTCGCCCTCATGATGCTCGCCGAGGAAGGGCGGATCTCGCTCGACGACCCGGTCTCGCGCTGGATCCCGTCGTGGCGCGAGCAGGGCGTGTACCGCTCCGGCACGCCGGACGCCTTCGTCACCCGGCCGGTCGATGCGCCGATGCGAGTCGTCGACCTGATGCGCCACACGTCGGGCCTGACCTACAACATCCAGAACCGCACCCCCGTCGACGCCGCGTATCGCAGCCTTCGCCTCGACGCCTTCGAGGCCGTGAGCCTCGAGGCGCTGGTCGAGGGACTGGCGCGCGTGCCGCTCGAGTTCTCGCCCGGAACCTCCTGGAACTACAGCGTCTCGACCGACGTCGTCGGCCACCTCGTGAGCCTCGCGTCGGGGCTGCCGTTCGACGAGTTCGTTCGCTCGCGCATCCTCGTCCCGCTCGGCATGGACGACACCGACTTCCACGTCCCCGAGTCGAAGCACGCGCGCTTCGCCGAGTGCTACGTGCGATCGGCCGCGGTCGCGCTCGCGCCGGGGCAGGTCGGCCGGTTCCTCGCGCCGCCGCGGGCGCCGTCGGGCGGCGGCGGCCTCGTCGGCACTGCGAGCGACTACCTTCGCTTCTGCGAGATGCTGCGCCGCGGCGGCGAGCTCGGCGGCGTCCGGCTGATCGGCCCGAAGACGCTGGCCCTGATGCGCACCAACCACCTGCCCGGCGGCAAGGACCTCGCCGACCTCGCCCCGCCCGGCATGTTCTCGGAGGCGGCGTACCAGGGGATGGGCTTCGGCCTCGGCTTCGCGATGGTGACCGACCCGGCGCGCTACGGCGTCACCGCGTCGCGCGGCGAGTTCTCGTGGGGCGGAATGGCGTCGACCGCGTTCTGGGTCGACCCGGTCGAGGACGTCTGCGTCGTCTTCATGACCCAGCTGATGCCGTCGAGCACGTACCCGATCCGGCGCGAGCTCAGGACGATGGTCAACGCGGCGATCGTCGAGCCGGCGTGAGCCGGCGATAGATTCTTCTCGCGCCGCCCGGCGCTGGTTTCTTCCCGTGGCCCCGGCCTACTTCTTCGTGAGCAGCAGCTGGCCCGCCTTCTGGAGCCGATCCTTGAGGCCGCCCGCGAGCAGGCCGAGCACGCCGGGCAGCCGGATCTCCATCGTGACCGCCGTGTCGCCGACGTCGAGGACGCCGTCGACGGTCTGAGCCAGCGCGGCGACGCTGAAGACGAGCCGATCGCCGTCCCAGCGTTCGCTGCCGCGACCGATGCCGCCGGGCAACGAATGAATCATCTTCGCGAAACCCGTCTCGATGCGGCGGCGCGCCTCGGCGCGCCCGAGCTGGTGCGGGATGCTCACGGTGAGGGGTGTCGTCATGCCCACGAGGTTGCCGCGAAGCGCGGTGCCATGCAAACGGATTCCTTGCGGGGCAAGTGGCGAGCCGACGGCGACCGGCTCGCTGCGCTGCACGTCCCTTCGATGCGCCGGACCGTCCTCGCTACGCCGGCGCCGTCTCCGCAGCGCGGTGCTCCGACGGCAGCCAGAGCACGGTGAACGCGGTGCACAGCGCCACGCCCGCGAGGATGAGGAGCAGCTTGTCGAAGCCCATGCCCTTGACCAGCGGCCCGAGCAGCCAGACGGCGAGCGAGCTGATGCCGAGCGACACCGCCAGCCGCACGCCCGCGACGCGCGAGCGCATGTGGTCGTCGACGTAGCGGACGATCATCGCGTCGGTGAACGGAATGGCACCGAAGATGAAGATCATCATTCCCAGCATGCCGGCGTAGAGCCCCCAGCCCTGCTCCTGCGACGAGTAGAGCAGCACCGGGACCTGGAGCAAGGCGATCGTCAGGTAGAGCGGCTTGAGCGGGACCCGATCGATCAGCCGGCCGACGACGACCTGGGCGAGCGACGCAATCGCGTAGATGCTGGCGAGCAGGAGGCCGAGGGTCGCCGGATCGCTCATCACGCCGCGGAATCGCTCGGTCAGCAACTGCGCGTTGCCGTTGGTGGTGAGATTGAACAGGATGCCGCCGCTCGCCGAAGCGAGCGTCATCACGGCGAGCGCTCGCGCGACCTGCGCGCGCGACAGCCGCACCTGGGCGCCGCCCTTGCGCCTGGCCGGCGCTTCGGTCTCGCGCGGGACGACGCGCGTGAAGACGATCCCGACCGCCAGGCACGCCACGCCGGGCACCGCGAACGCGGCGCGCCAGCCGAGCCAGTGCATCAGCAGGCCGGTCAGCGCGGCGGCCACGGCGATGCCGAGGTTGCCCGCCAGGCCGTTGACGCCGATCGTCGCGCCGGGCCGCGCCGCGCCCTGAAGCAGCATCGGGATGCCGACCGGGTGGTAGATCGACGCGAACGTGCCGATGCAAGTGAGCGCGGCGGCGAGCTGCCAGGGCCCTTGCGCCAGCGACACCAGCAGCGAGGACGCGCCGATCCCGAAGAAGAACACGATCATCATCGCGCGGCGGCCCCAGAGGTCGCCGAGCCGGCCCGCGGGCAGCGATCCGAGGCCGAACATCACGAACGCGCCGACGCCGAACGGCATCAGGTCTTCCCAGCGCGCGAAGCCGAATTCCGCGGCAATGGTGGCCACCGCGGTGGCGAAGATGAGCAGGAACATGTGGTCCACGGCGTGGGCCACGTTAAGCATAAGGATCGCGCTTCTCTTGTGCATCGCTCGGCTGCTAGCGGTGCGGCTCGAACGTGATGACTGCTCCGCTCATGGGCTCTCCGTGCAAAGCTGTGATTCTGCCCGCCGTTCGCACGACCGCAGTGACGAGCCGGCGCGACGCGGCGCTTCCGGCCCGGTCGAGAACTAGCGGTGCGCAGGCACGCGGCTCAGGCCGGCCGTCAGCAGCAGGCCGACCAGAGAACACGCGCCCGTGGCGACCCAGGTCCACTGCCAGCCGCCCGAGCTGCTCGCTACCGCAGCCACCAGCGGCGGCCCGGCGAACTGGCCGAGCGCCGACCACTGCTGGACCCAGCCGAGCGTCGTCGCCAATGTGCCTTCGCTCGGCGCCAGCCGCACCGCCAGCGCGAACAACGTCGCCGGGATCAGCCCGCCGACGCCCGAGAACAGCAGCACCGCGACGTAGCGCAAGGCGGGCGCGAGGCCGGCGTCGCCGCTGCCGGCGAAGCCGGCCGTCGCGGCCAGGCCCATCGTCGCGAAGCCGATCGTCAGCAGGTAAGACGGCGCCACGCCTCGCTGCAGGAGTCGGCCCGAGGCGATGTTGCCGGCCATGTTGGCGGCGGCGACGCTGGCCGTGAGCACGCCGGCCGCGACCCCGGTGATGCCGCTCTGGACATAGATCGACGGCAGGAAGCCGATCACCGCCAGCCATTGGCCCGAGTACATCGCGAACGCGAGGGCGACCAGCCAGGGGCCGCGCGCCGAGAGCGTCAGGCGCAGCCGCGCGAGCGACGGCACCGTCGCTGCGGCCGCGGCGGAATGCGTGCCGGCCGGCACGGCATGCCGGAGCCACATCGCCATCGCGGCGGACAACGCCGCCAGCGCCTCCCACCAGCCGCGCCAGCCGATCGCCGCGATCGCCAGCGGCCCGAACAGGAGCGCCAATGCCGTCGCCAGCGGCATGTAGGCGCCCCACACACCGATCATCGCGCTGACCCGATGCGGCTCGACGAGCGATCGCACCAGGCCCGGCGCGGGCAGCACGACGAGGAGGAAGCCGAAGCCCTCGGCAGCGCGCAGAAGCATCAGCGGCGCGACGCCTTGCGTCAGGCCGCCGAGCGCGCTGACGATCGCCAGGAGCACCAGTCCCAGCGTCATGCTGAGACGACTCCCCAGCGTGTCGGCGACGACGCCGAAGACGACGCCGAGCGTCATGCCGGCGAGCTGCACCAGCGACAGCAGGAAGCCGGCCTGCACCAGCGTCAGGCCGAGCGCGTCGCGCAGCACCGGGATCGCGGGCGGCAGCTTGCCGATGTGAAGCGCCGCGACGACGCCGGCGAGGATCACGAGCAGCGCGGGATCGACTCGGCGCGCGGGAGTTGTCGTCATGGCCTGCAAGTATCGCCACGCCATGACGCTCGGCCTTGGGCACGATTGCTGCCGTTACGCTTGCCGGCAGACGCACGGCCAGCGGCTGCTCGGCGCTTGTCCACGGCGTGCGACGCGCCTTGCGGGCGCGGCGCGCCGCTTCGCCCAGGAGCGCGTCGTTGCAGTGCGGTGTACGCTGCGGCACCGATGCGAGGAGTGGCCATGGCGGATGCGAGAGCTTGGCTTCGGCAGAAGCACCGTCTGCCCGACGTCCTTCCCGAGGCCGTCGGCGTGGCGTGGGCGCTCGTCATGGCGTGGCTGCTCTTCATCGGCGCGCGCGATCACCACCCCGTGTTCAGCAGCCGGTTCGAATGCGGCAGCAACCCGCAGGAGATCCTCGGCAGCCGGGACATCCTCGAGAAGAGCACGCTCCAGTTCATCGTCGACGCGCATTGCACGAATGCGCGCTATGTCTCGGACGAGCGCATCGAGCTCCGCTACGGCGGCATGCCCTTCGAGGTCGAGATGAGGAAGCTCGACATCGGCGGCGCGACGTACTACGCGATCGACTCGGTCGGGGGCGCGCCACTCGATCGAAGGTGAGGGCCAGGAACAAGACGGAGGTTGCGGCTCTTCGGTCGACTCGGCCGCGGCGCGGGCCGCGACGCTGGCGCGGCGTGCGCCTCGTCGTTCGCCCGGCGAAAATCACGCTCGACGAGCGATGATGGCGATCCGGCTGAACGACCCTCCCGCCGACCGGCCCCGACGAGCGGCCATGGTGGCGCTCGTGGCGCTGGTCTGCGGCTGCAGCTCGCTGCCGGCCCCGCCCGAGGCACCGCGGCCAGCGCCTCTGCCCGTGGCACCCGTCCCGCCCCCCGCGCCCGACGACGGGCCGTCGGCCGACGCGATCGCGCGTGCGAACCCGCAGATCTCGCCGGCGGTGGCGCGCGCGATCGAGCACGTGCTGCGCCAGCCGTCCGACCACCCGCGAGCGGCCGTGCTGGACTTCTCCGTGCACTCGAGCACACCGCGATTCCACCTGATCGACCGCGCGAGCGGGCGCGTGCTGCAGACCTTCCGCGTCGCGCACGGGCACGGCTCGGAGGGATCGCGAAAGGACGGCTACGCGGAAGTGTTCTCCAACGTTCCCGACAGCAACACGAGCAGCCTCGGCCTGTACCGGACGGCGGAGACCTACGTGAGCGAGGTGTGGCCCGGTCTGGCGATGCGCATGGACGGCCTATCGCCCACCAACTCGAATGCGCGATCGCGATTCATCGTCATCCACGCGGCGCGGTACATGGAGCCGGAGTCGTGGAAGGGAAAGAAGGCGGGGCGGCCGGGGCTCAGCGACGGCTGCTTCGTATTCTCGAAAGCCGACCGCGACGTGGTCGTTTCGAGTCTCGAAGGCGGCGCGTTGATCTATGCGATCCACGAGAAGCGGTGATGCGCGGCCGATCGGGCGTTCGGCCGCCCATGCGCGGAGTCGTTGCCCAAGACGGGGCGCGCAGCCTGCCGGCCCGCTTCTCCCCCATGATCGCCTCAGTGCTTGATGTCTCGCTTTTCCTGGCGACCGTCCTGCTTGGTGTCGCGCTTGTCCTGGCGGCATTCGGCATTGTTCTTCTGATCTGCGGCCTTGCAGTCGACCTTGTCCTTGCGCGCCTGCTGTTTTGCGCCCTGCTTCGCGTCCCTGCCGTCGCGGCGCTGCTCCGCCTGATCGGTGGCCAGCGCGACTCCGGACAGGGCCAGCAGCCCCGCGCCGATCAAGGCGCTGGCAGTGCGGCTCCAGGTTGCATGTTTCGAGTCGATCATTTGCTGCTCCCATCCGTGAGTTGAGATGACTGCCCGCCACGCTTCGCGGCCGCGCCGTCGTGCCGTCGGCGCTGCGGGTCAGCCCATTGTGGCAGTCATCGCAACCACCGTCTCGCTCGCGTGACGTCGCGGCCCGTGCGCGACGCGGCATCGGCGTTCGCCCGGAATGACGGCGCGGACCGCACGACGCATACTCGCCGCGCGACCCTTCGCACGTCACGTCAACCCGGGAGCGAAACGAACATGCGTCACACCACGACCACCCTCAGCTTTGCCGTCGTCTGCGCCTTCATCGCGGGCGCGCTCGCGGCGCCGCTGGCGCTGCGCAACATCGCCGCGGCGCACGCTGCGGCGGCGCCGCTCATGCCGGCGATGATCGATGTGGCGGCGATGAAGCATGCCGACCTGCCGACCACGGCCAACCCGGAGATGAACGCCAAGGGCCTCGTCGTCACCGACAACGCGACCATCGGCATCCAGTCGGGCAACGTCGCCAAGCACAACCACCCCAACACCGACGAGATCCAGTACATCGTCGAAGGCAGCGGTGCGATGTGGCTCGGCAGCGAGCGCAAGGAGTTCAAGCCGGGCACGCTGATCGTGATCCCGAAGGGCACGGCGCACGGCGGCACGCTGGTGACGAGCGGCCCGGTCAAGGCGATCGCGATCAAGATCCCGCCGCAGGGGCCGACCGACACGGTGTTCATGAACTGAGGCGTCGGGGCTCGTCGCCGCCTGGCTCCCGACGCGCAGCGATCTCGCGTCGGGTCGCATCCGCGGTCGGTGGCGTGAGGCCGATCACCTTCGCGGCCTTCAGATCGACCACCAGCTCGAACTGCTGCACTCAGGCGGTCACGTGGGTGTCATGGGGTTGCCACGCGGGGTCGCAACGCACGCTCGATGCCGCGCTCGATGAGCAGCGTCCAGAGGACCCCTGAAGCAGCACGACCACGAGCCCGAGGTCGTTGGAGAAATTCAGGCGGTCGGCGATCGTCGGCAGCGGCGCCAGCAGCCACGCGAGCGCGAGGAACACGCCGCGGTTGCCGTGCCCGAGCATGCCGACCATGATCAAGCCGGCCAGGCTCACCGGAACCGCGAGCACGAGGGCGACCACCAGTCGCTTCCACGACAGCTTTCCCGCCAGACCCGAGCGCGCCATCGTCGTTCCATAGGATCTGCGTGCTGCAGTATGCCGGAAGCGGGCGAGATCGAATGCCGCCCGAAGTGCTGCTCGTGTCGTGCAGGTCCGATGCTGTTGGTAGCACTGCTCCGGCTCCATGGCGCGGAGCTGCTCGACGAAGGCGGAGAGCGAGCGCCCCTGGTTCAATGCTTGGCGAAAAAGGAGATGACGCGCGCGCGGCACGCGTCGGGCTGTTCTGCCCACATCTCATGCGTCGCGCCCCGGATCACCACGGTTTGTGCCTTCGGCAGTAGCGTCCGGAGTTCAGCGTCGATCTGCCTGTTCATCTGCATCGTGTTCTGTCCGGACATCAATAGAACCGGGACGCTGATGGCCCCAACTGACGATCGGTCGAGCATCGGGAACGCGTCGGAGGAGGTCGTGAGTGCTTGCCATTCGGACACGTTCTCCATCATGAAGCCGCGGGTCTCTGCCGGCAGCGCGTCGAACCGGGCGGGCTTGCCTTCGATCAGGTAGCCGTTCCTGCCGAACCAGTCGACCGTGATTCGCAGTGCCTGCTCCGTGTTGCCCGAGCGGAACTCGCGACCGGTGGGAGCCCACATGTTGTTCATGAAATCGGCATAGAGACGCTTCCCCCCCGGGAGCTCCGGCAGCCAGCGGAGCAGCGGCGGCTCGGCGAGAACCACGCTGCGCACCAGCTCCGGATGCTTCATCGCGAGGATCAGTGCCGCGTAGGCACCGTAAGAGTGACCCACGACGTGCGCGGGAGAGGCACCGAGTGCCTTGATGAGGTTCGCCAGATCTTCAGCCTCGACCACCGCCGAGTGGTCGCGCGGGATCACCTTTGCTGCGTTCGGAAAGTTGTAGCGGCGGCTGTAGGCGATGACGCGGTAGCGCTGCGAGAGTGGTTCGAGCTGGGCCTCGAAGCTGCGGTAGTCATCCACCGAGCCATGTACGAAGATGATGGGCACACCTGTGCCTCTCTCTACGTAGTGCAATTCCACGTCGCCTGCGCGCGCGACCTTGACCTCGCGGGCTGCCGGCGCGCTGGCCGCGAACGCAAGACCCGCCTCCGCCCAGCATCAGCAACAGGGCGGCGGAGGCATTGGCGAAAGGTTTCATGGAGTGGCCCGTGGTCACTGGATCGCTTGTCTGAATTCGGCTGCGCGACGGCGGCGGGCCGCATCGTCCTACGGTAGCAACGACCGGCGAGTCAACGCCCATTGAATCATCGAATCACCCTTACGTGCTGCGCGACAGTCCGATCGCGATCTTCAGCCCATAGATGAGGATCGGCGCGACGAGCGATGCGACGAGCTCCTTGACGATCTTCGGATTGAACGGCCACGTCGACGCCGCGAGAAGCTGCCGCTCGTAAGCG
>Ga0070671_100002093_pt1 | contig 15372 bp, 17 predicted proteins | sample KBSS73metaG_FD_65341 | JGI IMG/M metagenome (GOLD analysis project Ga0070671, IMG submission 65341) | Switchgrass rhizosphere microbial communities from Kellogg Biological Station, Michigan, USA - KBS S7-3 metaG | ecosystem: Host-associated > Plants > Roots > Rhizosphere > Soil ...
GTCTTGCTGCGTAGGAACGCGCCCGCTGGGGGCGTGTTCCTACGCCGAGACGGTGGGTCTCAGGGCAGGTTGTGGGAGTAGACGGCCTTGTGGCCGTCGATCGAGGCGCGGGCGTTGTTCTGGCTGAACGCCGGCACGATCACGAACAGGGCCAGGCCGATGGCCAGGGCGAGGACCGCGATCCACGCCAGGCCGGTCTGCCCCTTCACGGGGACCATGGAGGTGTCGTTCGGAGCCACGGCGCCGCACGATAGTCCTGTCACACCCCCTTCCTAGATTCATCGCCATGCTGCTGGCGACGACGTGCCCGGTCTGTGGTGCGTCCGGCGCCGCGCCCTGCGCGGCGTGCCTCGACGCCCTCCGGCCGGCGCCGTCACTGCCGCCGCCGCCGGGCGTCGACGCGTGCTTCGCCCTCCTCGCCTACGAGGGCGCCGGGCGCGAGCTCGTCGCCCGGATGAAGTACCGCAACCACCGCGCCGCGCTGCCCGGTCTGGCCCGGGCCGCCGCCGGGCTCGTGGCGGCCGGGTCGGTCGACGCCGTCACCTGGGCGCCGACCACGCCGACGCGCCGCCGTCGTCGCGGGTTCGACCCCGCCGAGCTCACCGCTCGGAAGGTGGCGCGTGCCCTGGGCGTCCCGTGCGGGCGGCTCCTGCGCCGGGCGCCGGGTCCCGCCCAGACCGGCCGGACGGCCGCCGAGCGATGGACCGGCCCGTCGTTCACCGCCCGCCGTCCCGTGCCGCGCCGGGTCCTCGTCGTCGACGACGTGGTCACCACCGGGGCCACCGTGGCGGCCGCAGCGCGGGCGTTGCGGGCCGCCGGCGCGTCCTCCGTCGTGGCCCTCGCGCTGGCCAGAACTCCTGCTAAAGCCCACCACGGAGAGTGACGAATATCCAGCCATGACCGGATTGGTGCCTCCCCTGAGCGAGCAGGCCTGGGTGTGGCTCTGTGGCCGGGATCGAGTGGTGCGCGCCGCCGCGGTGGCGGCCGGGCGGGCCCGGCTGGCCGCCGGCGAGTGGCCGACGCCGCTCGTGCTGGCCGACGCGATCCTCGCCCAGCTGCCGTTCAGCCCCTCGTAGCCGACCGCTCCCGGGCGTAGGCTTCTCCCGTGGATGTCAGCGTCAGCGCCCGGAACGTGGAGCTGACCCCGGGGCTCCGTTCGGCGGTCGAGGAGAAGATCGGGCGCCTGCCCCGCTTCCTCGACGGGATGGAGCGGGCCGAGGTCCACTTCTACGAGGAGAAGAACCCGCGCATCGCCGACAAGGACGTGTGCGAGGTCACGATGGAGGGCCACGGCCACCACGTCCGGGTCAAGGCGTCGGCCGGCGACCCGTACGCGGCGGTCGACGTGGCGGTGGCCAAGTTGGAGCAGAAGCTCCACAAGCTGAAGACCAAGCTGGTGCCGAGGAAGACCCGCGCCGGTCGGGTGAGCGGCACCGACGTCGAGCTCGACGGTCGGATCGTCAAGGCGAAGCAGTTCGTCATGGAGCCGATGACCCCCGACGACGCGGTGCTCCAGATGGACCTCCTCGGCCACGACTTCTACTTCTTCAGCAACAGCGACACCGGTCGCACCGGTGTGGTCTATCGGCGACGCTCGGGCGACATCGGCCTCATCGACGAAGCCGGCTGAGCGCCCACCCGCCCTGGTCCTACCGGGCAGGGCCCACATGGCCTACCGTGATGGGGTGACTTGCCCCCAAGGGGACCATTCGGCATGACCACCACCGAGCCCAGCGACCACTCCGTCGCCACCGACGCCATCCGGGTGCTGATCGTCGACGACCACGCGCTGTTCCGTCGCGGCCTGATCCAGGTGCTGCTCTTCGAGGAGGGCATCGAGGTCGTCGGGGAGGGCGAGGACGGCGACGACGCCATCCGCAAGGCCGAGGAGCTGGCGCCCGACGTGGTGCTCATGGACGTGCGAATGCCGAGGGTGTCGGGGATCGAGGCGACGCGCCGGCTGGCCGAGTCGCTGCCCACCACGAAGATCCTCATGCTCACCGTGTCCGACGAGGAGGACGACCTCTACGAGGCGATCAAGGCCGGGGCCACCGGCTACCTCCTCAAGGAGATCTCCATCGAGGAGGTCGCCGACGCGGTGCGGGCGGTGATGCAGGGCCAGACCCTGATCAGCCCGTCGATGGCGTCGAAGCTGATCCAGGAGTTCAACAACCTGGCGAAGCGGGCCGAGGAGAAGCAGTCGGTGCCGGCGCCTCGCCTCACCGACCGTGAGCTCGAGGTGCTGAAGCTCGTGGCCAAGGGCCTCACCAACCGGGACATCGCCGATGCCCTGTACATCTCCGAGAACACGGTGAAGAACCACGTCCGCAACATCCTGGAGAAGCTGCACCTGCACTCCCGGATGGAGGCCGTGATCTACGCGGTCAAGGAGAAGCTGCTCGATCTCGACGAGACGGCCGACGGGCCGACTCGAGGGATGTCACGGGAGTAAGCATTCCCCGCCGGTCGTGACTTGGCCGGGGTGATGGAGCCGTTCGACGACTGGTACCGGGTGGAACACCCGCGGCTGCTGGCGTCGATGCTGCTCATCAGCGGGAGCCTCGACGAGGCACGCGAGGCGACGGACGAGGCGCTCGCCCGGGCCTACGAGCGCTGGGCTCGGGTCGGCGCGATGGAGTCGCCCGGTGGGTGGACCTATCGAGTGGCGGTGAACCTGCTGCGCCGGCGGGGTCGGCGCCGGTCGCTCGAGCAGCGGCTGCTCGCCCGGCGCCCGCTCGACGCCGCGACCATCCCGGCGCCCGCCGGAGAGGCGTGGTCGCTCGTCGCCGCCCTCCCGTTGCGTCAACGCACCGCGGTCGTGCTGCGCTACGCGGCCGATCTGCCCGAAGCCGACATCGCCCGGATCATGGGCATCCGCCGTAGCACCGTCGCCGCCACCCTCACGCAGGCGCGGCACCGACTCGCCCTGGAGGTGGCCGATGGATGAGCTCCGCCGCGCGGTCACGGCTCTCGTCGAGGCGCCGCCCGTCGGGCCGCCCTCGCTCGACGACCTCGCCGGCCGCAACCGCCGCCGTCACGCTCGCCGGCGCGCCACCGTGGCCGTCGTCGTCGCCGTCCTCGTGGCCGCGGGTTCCCTCGTGGCCGTCAACCGCAAGCCCTCGCCCGACCGCCGCGTCATCACGACACCCGCGGTCTCCGACGGGCGCCTCGCGGTCCCGTCGGCGCACGGCGTGACGATCATCGACGAGCACCAGGGCGTCGTTGCGCAGGTCGACCTCCCGGGTTCGCCGACCGTCGTCGGATGGTCGCCGAACGGTCGCTGGCTCGCCGTGCAGAGCTTCGACCACGTCTGGTTCCTCTCGCGGGACGGCGCGACGAAGCACGAGCTGACGCTGTCGCCGCTCAACGAGATGCGGTGGCTGCCGCGCGGGAGCACTCTCGTCGTTGCATCGATGAGCGGCGTCTTCGAGCTCGAACCGGGTGCACCCGCGCGTCAAGTCGGGCCCGCGGCGGCTCGGGCGTGGCCGCGCTCGCCCGACGGGCGCCAGCTCGCTCGCCAGGACGCCGACGGCATCCATGTCAGCCGACCGGACGGCTCCGATGACCGGCTCGTCGCCCGCTACCGCGACCTCCCGGATGCCGGAGAGGGGATCATCCTCCACGATTGGTCCCCCGACGGGAGGTGGTTGCTCTACTGGGCCGTCGCGACCGTGTCGGCCTCGATCCAGGCCGACGGTCTGCCGCTCTACGCAGTCCCCGCCGACGGTGGCGCGCCGTTCTCGATCGGCGTGGTCGTCGACGGCGAATGGATCCAGTGGTCGCCCGATGCCCGCACGCTGTTGGTCGCGGCCGGCGCCGGGCGCTTCGTCACCGACCGCAAGGTCCTGCGGACGTGCGTCCTGACCACCCGGCGCTGCACGGACCTGTCGCAGCCCGAGAACGTGTCGTCGTTCGACCCGGCGTGGTCGCCCGACGGCACCCGCGTGGCGGCCGTCCGCGTGAGCACATCGGCCGATCTCTCGAACCCCCGGGGTGAGGTCTGGGTCATGGACGCCGATGGCACGCACCCCGTGCGGCCGGACGCGGCCACGGGAGTGCTGCGCCCGATGTGGGTGGCGAGCGGCGCGGCGCTCCTCGAGGTGCTCGCATCCGAGCCGCTCGGGCCCGGCTTCGTCGCGATCGACCGTCATGATCTGCGAAATGGTTCGCAGCAGCGGCTGGCCGAGCTCTCCACCGAGGGCGTGCCGACCAGCGGCGGCCCGGGCTACGTCCTCCCACCGCTCGCTTGGAGCCCGAAGGCCTCGTAGTCGTCCCCGGTAGGCTGGCGCACCGTGAAGGTTCTGGACCGCATCCTCCGCGCTGGCGAAGGCCGTCGCATCAAGGCCGTCGCCGGGCTGGTGCCCGACATCAACGCGCTGGAGCCCGAGATCGAGGCGCTCTCCGACGAGGCGCTTCGTCACAAGACGGTCGAGTTCCGGGAGCGGCTCGCCCAGGGCGAGGACCTCGACGACCTGCTCATCGAGGCGTTCGCCGTCGTCCGCGAGGCGGCCCGGCGCGTCATCGGCCAGCGCCACTTCGACGTGCAGCTCATGGGCGGCGCCGCCTTGCACTTCGGCTGGATCGCCGAGATGAAGACCGGCGAAGGCAAGACCCTCGTGTCGACCCTGCCCGTCTACCTCAACGCGCTCGCCGGCAAGGGCGTCCACGTCGTCACCGTCAACGACTACCTGGCGTCGTTCCAGTCGGAGTGGATGGGCCGCATCTACCGCTTCCTCGGCATGGACGTGGGCCTCATCATCCCCGAGCTGCACACGTCGCCCGAGGAGAAGCGCGCGCAGTACGCGTGCGACGTCACCTACGGCATCAACAACGAGTTCGGCTTCGACTACCTCCGCGACAACATGGCGATGGCGCTCGAGGACAAGGTCCAGCGGGGTCACGCCTACGCGATCGTCGACGAGGTCGACTCGATCCTGGTCGACGAGGCGCGCACGCCGCTCATCATCAGCGGCCGCCTCGCCGACGCCGCCAGCCTCTACTACAAGTTCGCCTCGATCGTGCGAGGCCTGCACCGCGACGAGGACTACGACGTCGAGGAGGAGAAGCGCCACGTCGCCATCCTCGAGCCGGGCATCGCGAAGGTCGAGCAGATCCTCGGCGTCGAGAACCTCTACGACGAGCTGTCGCAGAACCTCGTGCACCAGCTGTCCGTCGCGCTCAAGGCCAAGGAGCTGTACAAGCGCGACAAGGACTACATCGTCACCAACGGCGAGGTGAAGATCGTCGACGAGTTCACCGGTCGCATCCTCGAGGGCCGGCGCTGGTCCGAGGGCATCCACCAGGCGGTGGAGGCCAAGGAAGGTGTGCGGATCAAGGAGGAGAACCAGACCCTCGCCACGATCACGCTGCAGAACTACTTCCGCCTCTACGACAAGCTCGCCGGCATGACCGGCACCGCGGTCACGGAGGCCGCCGAGTTCGCGTCCACCTACGAGCTCGCGGTCGTGCCGATCCCGACGCACCGGCCCGTCGCTCGTGTCGACCAGGCCGATCTCATCTACAAGACCGAGGCCGCCAAGTTCGACGCGGTGGTCGACGACATCAGCGAGCGCTACGAGACCGGCCAGCCCGTCCTCGTCGGCACCGTGTCGGTCGAGAAGTCCGAGGTGCTGTCCAACCTGCTGCGCAAGAAGGGCATCCCGCACGAGGTCCTGAACGCCAAGCAGCACACGCGAGAGGCCGAGATCGTCGCCCAGGCGGGTCGCCTGCACTCGGTCACGGTCGCCACCAACATGGCCGGTCGTGGCGTCGACATCATCCTGGGTGGCAACGCCGAAGGGCTCGCCAATCGTGAGGTGCGCGCCGAGGGCCTCGACCCGCAGAGCGATGATGGCCAGGCGCGCTACAAGCAGCTGCTCGACAAGTTCGACCCCGAGACGAAGGCCGAGGGCGACCGGGTCCGCGAGCTCGGCGGCCTCTACGTGCTCGGCACCGAGCGCCACGAGAGCCGGCGCATCGACAACCAGCTGCGCGGTCGTTCCGGCCGCCAGGGCGATCCGGGCGAGAGCCGCTTCTACCTCTCTCTCGAGGACGAGCTGATGCGCCTGTTCGCGACCGGCGCGATGTCGTGGGTGATGGGCAAGGCGCTCCCCGACGATGTGCCGATCGAGGCGAAGATGGTCAGCAAGGCCATCGAGCGGGCGCAGAACACGGTCGAGGCGCGCAACGCCGAGATCCGCAAGAACGTCCTCAAGTACGACGAGGTGATGAACGAGCAGCGGAAGGTCATCTACCGCCGCCGCAACCAGATCCTCGAAGGCCACGACCTGCGCGACGAGGCGATCGAGAGCCTCATGGACGCGGTCGAGAACACCATTCGTTCCGCATGCGTCTCCGACGTTCCCGAGGAGTGGGACCTCGAAGGCCTCGTGGGTGCGCTCAACGAGTTCTACCCGACGCGCTTCACCGTCGACGAGCTGTCGCGCACCGACCTCGTCGAGGAGATCGTCGACGCCGTGCAGGCCGAGGCGATCGAGCACTACGACGCGCGTGAGGCCGAGTTCGGGGCCCAGGACATGCGCTCGATCGAGCGCCAGGTCATGCTGCGGGTGATCGACACGCACTGGCGCGAGCACCTCTACGAGATGGACTACCTGCAGGAGGGCATCCACCTGCGGGCCATGGGTCAGAAGGACCCGCTCGTCGAGTGGCAGCAGGATGGCTACGCGATGTTCGGCGCCATGGTCGACACCATCTCCGAGGACTTCGTCAAGTACATCATGCACTTGCAGGTCGTCCGCGAGGACCAGCCGGCGACGGAGGTCCGCAACATGCAGACGTCCGGTCCGGAGTCGGTGCAGGGCTCCGACAACATCCGCCAGGCGTTCGCGTCGGCGCCCGTGGAGGACGAGCTCGGCGACGGGCCGGCGCCCATCCCGAACCAGCCCGAGACGATGGCCCCGGTCGTGAAGGCCGAGCACGAGCGCATCGGCCGCAACGACCCGTGCTACTGCGGCAGCGGCAAGAAGTACAAGCACTGCCATGGGCTGTAGCCCGACGGCCCGAGTTTGACGTGAGGGACTTCTCCGACGACTTCGGGTCGTTGCGCGCCCGCTTGGACGAGGCGCGCCAGTACCTGCGGGTGGATTGGGGGCGCGACCGCGTGCGCGAGCTCGAGGCCGTCGCGTCGGCGCCCGACCTGTGGGACGACCCCGACCGCGCTCGTCAGGTCACCACCGAGCTCTCGAACATCAAGGCCGACGTCGACCTGTGGGACGACCTGTCGTCGCGACTCGACGACATCGTCGTGCTCGACGAGCTGGCCCGCGAGGAAGCCGACGAGTCGCAGGCGGTGGAGATCGAAGCGACGCTCTCGACGTTGGCGCGGACGCTCGACGACCTCGAGCTGCGAGCCCTGTTCGCCGGCGAGTGGGACGAGCACGAGGCCATCTGCGAGGTCCATGCCGGCGAAGGCGGCACCGACGCGCAGGACTGGGCCGAGATGCTCGTGCGCATGTACCGGCGGTGGGCCGAGAAGCACGGCTTCGACGTCGAGATCGACGAGGTGTCGCCCGGCTCGGAGGCCGGGCTGCTGTCGGCCACGTTCATCGTCAAGGGGCGCTACGCCTACGGGTGGATGCGGTCGGAGCAGGGGGTGCACCGGCTCGTGCGCATGTCGCCGTTCGACTCGGCGCACCGACGCCAGACGTCGTTCGCGTCGATCGACGTGACACCGATGATCGACGACCCCGGCGACGTCGTGATCGACGAGAAGGACCTGCGCATCGACACGTACCGCTCGTCGGGCGCCGGCGGTCAGCACGTCAACGTCACCGACTCGGCGGTGCGCATCACCCACCTGCCGACCGGGATCGTGGTGTCGTGCCAGAACGAGCGGTCGCAGACGCAGAACAAGGCGCGCGCGATGCAGGTGCTCGTGGCCAAGCTGGCCGAGCGCCAGCGCGAGGAGCACCGGGCGTCGTTGCAAGAGATCTCGGGCTCGGGCGGCAAGGCGGAGATGGGCTCGCAGATCCGCTCGTACGTGATGGCCCCCTACCAGCTCGTGAAGGACCTGCGCACCAACCACGAGACCGGCAACGTCGACCAGGTCATCGAGAGCGGCGACCTCGACGACTTCATGGAGGCCTTCCTCCGCTACGAGCGCGCGCAATAGCGCTCGTGCTCCGACCCCGCCACCGTGGCGGGTATCGACCATGGACAACCTGTCGGCGCGGGGGGAGACTCGATTGAGGCGCCCGGAGGAGCGCTGGTCGGGGACACGCCGGTCACGACCCACCCTCATGGCTTCGCGCGTCCCCTCCGAGACGAGAGGGGCACGACATGACCGTCCTGAATTCGGTGATCGGCACCATCAAGCCGGGTCGCTACGACGACTTCCTGTCCCAAGGGCTGGAGGTGTCGAAGCTGGTCGAGCGCCACGGTGCCCGCAACGTCCGGCTCCTCACTGCTGGCGCCGCCGGTGAGCAGCAGGGCCGGTGGGTGTTCAACACCGAGCACGAGGGCTTGGAGGAGTACGGCGCGTTCATCGACGAGCTGATGCGCGACGGCGAGATGCTCGCGTTGATGACGCGTCTGCAGTCGGAAGCCAACCCGGTGCTGATCGAGCAGCAGACCGTCGCCGTGGAGGTCCCGATCGGGCGCAAGACCAAGGCGAAGAAGCCCGCTCCGATCGTGGAGACCCACCTGACGCGCGTGACCCCCGGCCGGCTCGACCGCGCCATCGCCGACGCGAAGCGGGCGTGCGACTTCGTCGAGAAGCACGGCGCTCGCAACGCCCGGTTGTGCCAACTGCTGTACGCCGGGTCGTTCAGCGGCACCTACATGATCACGTGGGAGTTCGAGAACATGCAGGCGCTCGGGCGGGCGGCCGCGGCATGGACGAGCGATCCGAAGGGCCAGGAGCTCGCGGCCACGCTGACCGCGAACGACGCGCCCACGACCATCGTGTTCAGCGGCATCTACAACGAGGTGCCGCTGTAGGGAGCCGGCCGGTCCGGGGTCGTGGCCACGGCCCCGGACACCCCCCGGGGTAGCCTGGACACCCCGTGATCAAGTTCGAGAACGTGAGCAAGGTGTACAAGGGCGATGTCGTCGCCCTCCGGGACGCCTCCGCCGACATCCAGAAAGGCGAGTTCGTCTTCCTCGTCGGCCCGTCGGGGTCCGGCAAGTCGACGTTCATCCGACTCCTCAACAAGGAGGAGGTGCCGGACGCCGGCCGCATCTGGGTGGCCGGCAAGGACATCGGCCAGCTGAGCAAGTGGAAGGTCCCGTACCTGCGCCGCAACATCGGCTGCATCTTCCAGGACTTCAAGCTCCTCCCGAACAAGACGGTCTACGAGAACGTCGCGTTCGCGCTCGAGGTCATCGGCCGACCCCGCCACGTCGTCTCCTCGCAGGTCCCCGCCATCCTCGAGCTGGTCGGTCTGGCCAAGAAGGTCGACAACCTCCCGACCGAGCTCTCCGGCGGCGAGCAGCAACGCGTCTCCATCGCCCGCGCGTTCGTCAACCGGCCGCTGATCCTCCTGGCTGACGAGCCCACCGGCAACCTCGACCCCACCACCAGCGTCGGCATCATGCGCCTGCTCGATCGCATCAACCGCACGGGCACCACCGTGGTGATGGCCACCCACGACCGCGGCATCGTCGACACGATGCGCCGCCGCGTCATCGAGCTCGACCGCGGCACCATCGTGCGCGACCAGACCCGCGGTGTGTACGCCTGATGGCCCTCAAGCTCGACTACGTCACCCGCGAGACGCTCACCAACCTCCGCCGCAACCTGTTGCTCACGACCGCGTCGATGGTCACCGTCGCCGTCTCCCTGAGCATGGTCGGCGTCGCCTTCTTCGTGCGCTACGGCGTCGACAACGCCACCCAGCGCTGGAAGAACGGCATCGAGTTCGAGGTGTTCATGAACCTCGACGCCACGCCCGCCCAGAAGGCGCGCGTCGAGAGCGAGCTGCGCTCGAACCCGCAGGTGAAGACGGTCACGTTCATCAGTCGCACCGAGCAGTACACCCTGTTCCGCCAGTACTTCTCGGCCCAGCCGGAGACCCTCCAGAACGTGCACAAGGACGATCTCCCGGAGTCGTTCCGCGTCGCGCCCAAGGTCAAGAACGCCGACGTCATCAAGACGGTCGCCGACTCCGTCGCCAAGGAAGCCGGCGTGAAGGAGGTGGCGTTCGCCCACGACGAGGTGCGCAAGGCGCTCCGGACCTCGCGCGCCATGCAGATCGGCATGTTCGTGATCGCCGTCGTGCTGTTCCTGGCGTCGTCGCTGCTCATCTTCAACTCGATCCGGATGGCGATCTTCGCCCGGCGCCGGGAGATCGAGGTCATGAAGCTGGTGGGGGCCACCAACTGGTTCATCCGGGTGCCGTTCATGGTGGAGGGCCTCGCCCAGGGGGTGGTCGGCGCCGTGGCCGCGTTCGCCGCGCTCTACGGCCTCGAGCGCCCGCTCGGCACGTGGGTCACCGAGAACTTCGATCAGTTCAAGGGCTTCTTCGTCGGTCACGGCGAGGTCCTCGGCATCGGCGTGATCGTCGTGCTGATGGGGTCGGTCGTGGGTGCTGCCAGCGCTGGCGTGGCCGTCACCCGCTTCCTCGACGTCTGATTCGGTCAAGCGACGCGCCGTTCGTGCCGATTCGTTCGGTGGGATGCTGACCTTTCGGCCTGTTGCCAAAGTGCGTAGTGTTGTTTCTGTGAAACGTGCGGGCGGCTTGCTCGCGGCGCTGGTCGCCTGTGCCGTCATCGCCCTGCCGGCGGGCGCGTCCACGACCACCACGTCACCGCAGCAGCGCCAGCGCGAGATCGACAACGAGGTCGCCCGCCTCCGCCAGCAGGTCGGGGAGGCCTCCGACCAGCAGGCCGAGCTCATCGCCGAGCTCCAGGTCAGCCGCAAGGCGCGCAAGGACCTCGACGCCCAGGTCGCCGCCCTGGACGCCGAGCTCGCCCGCGCCCAGCAGGACATGGACGCTGTCACCGCCGAGCTCGACCGCGCCCTCGCCCTCGAGGACGCCGCCAACCAGGCGGTCGACGACGCCACCGCCCAGCTGCGCCGCTCGACCAAGACCCTCAAGGACCAGGCCGTCGAGGCGTACATCCACTTCGGCGAGACGCCGTCGGTCGAGTCGCTGCTCAACAACCTCGACGACGTCAACGACGCGCCCCGGGTGGCCGTCTATGTGCGGGCCATCGCCCAGCGCCAGGCGGCGGTCGTCGACCAGCACCGCCAGCTCCAGCAGGACACCGCCGACCTCGAGGCCCAGGCCGCCGCGGCCAAGGCCGAGGTGGCGCAGCGCCAGCAACAGGTCGCCGCCCGGCAGGCGCAGCTCCAGACCGCCCGGCAGGAGCAGGCCGCCGCCCGGGCCCAGGTGGCCGCCGAAGCGGCGACCGAGCAGACGCTGCTCGCCAAGGTCGACGCGCAGAAGAGCTCCTACCTCAAGCAGATCAACGAGCTCGAGCGCGAGTCGAGCCAGATCGCGGCCGACCTCGCCCGCCGCCAGGCCGGCCAGACGGCGCCGGCGGCCGGGCACGGCGTCGTCGGCTACCCCGTCTCGAACCCCGTCATCACCTCGCCGTTCGGCTACCGGATCCACCCCATCTACGGCGATCTCCGCCTCCACAGCGGCGTCGACTTCGCCGCCACCACCGGAACGCCGGTGTTCGCCGCCGACGACGGCACCGTCGTCACCGCCGGGTGGATGAGCGGCTACGGCAACACCGTCGTGATCGACCACGGCGGCGCCCTCGCCACCCTCTACGGCCACAACAGCCAGCTGCTCGTGTCGGCCGGCCAGGTGGTCAAGCGGGGCCAGAAGATCGCCCTCGCCGGCTCGACCGGCAACTCGACGGGACCCCACGTGCACTTCGAGGTGCGCGTGCACGGCACCCCCGTCGACCCCGTGAACTACCTCTGAGCCGAGGCTGCCAAGATGCCGCCCGTGTTGGCGGCCTTCCTGCTCAGCTTCGGGGTCATCTTCGTCGCCGAGCTGGGGGACAAGAGCCAGCTCATGGCGCTGGCCTTCGCCGCCCGCTACCAGGCGGTGCCGATCCTCGTCGGCATCACCATCGCCACCGCGCTCGTCCACGCCTTCTCGGTGGCGGTCGGCGCCGTGCTGGGTGTCGCCCTCCCGGCCCGGGCCATCGAGTTGGTGGCCGGCCTGGCGTTCTTCGGGTTCGCGGCGTGGACGGTCCGCGGCGACGAGCTCAGCGCGGACGAGGAGTCCCGGGCCGACCGGTCGAGCCGCTCCGCGGTGGTCGCCGCCAGTGCCGCGTTCTTCCTGTCCGAGCTCGGTGACAAGACGATGCTCGCCACGATCACCCTCGCCACGACCAACGGGGTGATCGGCACGTGGGCCGGCTCGACGGTGGGCATGGTGGCGGCCGACGCCCTCGCCATCGGCGTCGGAAAGGCGCTCGGCGCCCGGCTGCCGGAGCGCGTGATCCGGGTGGGCGCGGCCGCGCTCTTCGTGGTCTTCGGCGTCGCCCTGGTGGCGGAAGCGGCCCGCGGCTGACCCCTGCCGGCTGGGAGAAAAGCCGCCGGGCTGGCACACTGGAGGACCCCAACCGCAGTTCGGTCAGGAGCAGCATGGCCTTCAAGGTCGGTGATCGCGTCGTGTACCCGCACCATGGGGCGGCCGTGATCAAGAAGAAGGAGTCCCGGGAGGTCGCCGGGGAGAAGCTGGATTACTTCGTGCTGCACATGGCCCACGGTGATCTGACGCTGTCGGTGCCGGTCGACAAGGCCGAAGAGGTGGGCATGCGCCCGCCCATCAGCGAGGAGGACGTCGAGGACGTCCTGCGCCTGCTCGCCAAGCGCGACGTGCGGGAGCCCTCCAACTGGAGCCGGCGGTTCAAGAACCACCAGGAGAAGCTGAAGTCCGGCGACGTCTACCAGGTCGCGGAGGTCGTTCGGAACCTCGCGCTCCGTGAGCAGGCCCGGGGCCTGTCGGCCGGCGAGAAGTCGATGCTCGAGCGGGCCCGGGTGATCCTGGCGTCCGAGCTCAGCATCGCGTGGGACGTCCCCGAGGAGGACGCCCTCGAGCGCCTCGCCAAGGCGCTCGTCTGACCTGAGCTACCAGGGCGTCGGCATCCCGAACGTGTAGGCGATCGGGGCGGCGGCGCCGTTGTGGGTCGAGCAGAAGGCGTCGCGGGAGGCGCTGCTGCTGGTCGGCGGGGTGTACGCCTCCGCGGCCACGAGCGCGTCGGCCGTCGCCGCCGCGTAGCTCTCGATCGACTGGGCCACCTGGGCTCGGCTGGCGGCGTCGGGGGCGTCGACGAGGCGCTCGGCGTTGCGCCAGGCGGTCTCTCGCCACGCCGCCAGCATCTGGAACGAGCTCGTGTAGCCGAGGAGCATCGGGTCGCGGCTGCTGTCGATGGACGGGTCGAACCGGGCGGCTTCCTCGGCCATCAGCGGGTTGACCACGGCGTTGAGGAACTGGTTGACCTTGTCGTGGTCGACCTTGCGGCTGGTGCCGTCCGGGAACGTGAGCCCGATCGCGGCCAGGACGTAGGGCAGGTCGCGGTTCACGTGGGCGTTCATGCCGAGGAAGATGTTGCCGCTGCCGCTGACCTGCTTCGCCTTGGCGGCGTCGAACGCCGTGAGCCAGGCCTGCGGGACGGCGGCCCGGTTGCCGCTCGCCCAGTTGTCCCACGCATCGAAGTAGTACTTGCCGAAGACGGCGTCCTCGTGGTTGACGTACGGGGTGTCGACGAAGAAGCCCTGCTGGTCGCGCGCCCACTTGTAGGTCTGGGTCGTGCGCAGGTAGGCGAGGGCGAAGATGGCGTTGTGGTCGCACGCCGACCCGAGGGGGTCGAACCGGCGCTGCATCTCGCGGATGGTCTTGTCGATGCAGCTCGGCTTGCCGGCGACGCACTCGTTGGCGCTGTTCGGGTCGTAGGCGTCGGTCATGGACGGCAGCAGCGACGTCCAGTCGACGAACACCGGGTCATCCGCGCTCGCCGGTGCGGCACCGCCGATCACGATCAGGCCGCCCACGAGCGTGGTGGCAAGTCCAAGGGCGATCGCACTCCGCAGCAGTCGCATGAGAGAGATCCTGCGACGGAGGGCCGTTCACGTACATGGCCCGTGCGGGCCATTTCGTCGTAGTCCGCTCAGCGGGACAGGCGGAGCTCCACCTCGCGCTCGACGTACTCCCACTCGTCGGTGGCCCGCAACCGGACGAGCAGCTCGTCGAAGGCCTCGGTGTCGGCGGGAGCGAACTCGAACCAGGTCACGAAGTCGAACGGCTCGCCGAGATCACGGGAGTGGTGCAAGCGGCGGGCGATGCCCGGGAGGTACTCGAGCCCCACCGCGATGTGGTGCGACCGATCCTCGAGGACCGCTCGGCGCTCGTCCTGGGTGAGATCCCACCACGCCGCCGACTTCCGCAGCGCGATCAGCGCGGCGCACGTCGCGGTCGGGCGGTCGAGACCCTCCTGGATCGCCACGAGCGCCGCCCGCTCGTGGCGCTCGACGTAGCGCTCGTTGCTGGTGAAGCCGCGCAGCGTCCACGCTGCGGAAGCCTCGGTGCCGACCGCGCCGGTCGTGATCGCCAGGCGCGGGGCGACGGGAAGCCCTGCACCCACGACGCCGGTGCTGCGGTCGATCGACCACGGGCCACGGGCGCCGGCCTCGAACGTCACGAGCATCGGTTCGGCCACGACGCCGGAACCTACCGAGGACGTGTGACGCCCCGGTTTCGTCGTGGGGACAGGCTGCTGTGGAGCTGGAGGTGTGGAGCTGGAGGTGGAGCTGGAGGGAATCGAACCCTCGTCCGTCGGACGGTCACCGTCCGCGCTACGACCGTTCCCGTGTCACTGGCTCACGGTTGCCAGCCCGCCGGGTCGGGTGGGCCTCTCGGCCACACCGCCCAGGCTTTCCTGGGAGTCAGCGTTCTTTCACGCGGTCAGCGGTCTCTCCCTGCCGTCCTCCACCGCTTCTGTTGCCGGGCTGCGGTGAACAGGCCCCGGGTGCCATTGCTGGTCCCGATGTCTCTCTGACCTAGAAGGTTCTAGGCGGCGAGAGCGTACTGCTCGTTGGCAGTTGTTTGGTTGCCCCGTTTAGCGAGTCTGAGCAACTCGGGTCGCACGTACGGCTGCCGGCACCAACGTCGAAACCGATCAGCCCCTTGTCAAGGTACGGAGCCAGGCTACTGGTAGCGGGGCGCTGAAGAAGGCGTCTGCAGGTCGGCGAGCCAGGGTTCGTCGCCTCCGCAAGGACGCAGGAGCCGCTGAATCCTCTTGCCGGCTTTGAGGCGACGAGGAGGCCGCGGACGGCGAAGCTGGCCGTCGAGATGCGGACGGCCCTTTTTCAGCACCCTGCTAATGCTCGTCCTGCTTCAGGGCCGTGTCGATGGCGAGCGCGGCGGCGAAGGCGAGCGGGCGCAG
>Ga0070671_100002098_pt1 | contig 15364 bp, 12 predicted proteins | sample KBSS73metaG_FD_65341 | JGI IMG/M metagenome (GOLD analysis project Ga0070671, IMG submission 65341) | Switchgrass rhizosphere microbial communities from Kellogg Biological Station, Michigan, USA - KBS S7-3 metaG | ecosystem: Host-associated > Plants > Roots > Rhizosphere > Soil ...
CTGACTGACCCAATAAAACGGGAAGTCGCCGAATTATCCCTCAACTGGTTGAAGTCGAGACGCGCGGCAACAACATTCGGATGGTTATTGGCCCTTGATCCTTTTGCCCAGTTCGAGAGGAAGAAAGTCTTTGCGGCCCGCAATAAGGACAATCAGATGATCGGCTTGCTGGCAGTAAGCCCGATGCCAGTCAGAAACGGATGGTATTTGGAGGATGTTCTCCGCTCAGAAAATTCACCTGCCGGTACTTCAGATTTGCTTGTAGTGGAAACGCTCAAACATTTGAAAGCTGAGGGTGCACAACTTGCCACATTGGGCACGACACCACTCGCAAAAGAAGGCGACGACAAACTGTCGACCAAAGAAAACCCGATGATTGGCCTGGCCCTTCGAACTATCTCGCGTCGCTTTGGCGCTTTTTACAATTTCGAGGGACTGAGAACCTTTAAGTCGAAGTTTGTACCATCATGGTGGGAGAGTGAATACGTGTTGGTCCAGGGTGGCGCGATGGTTCCGACTCGCGTCGCACACGCGATATTACGCGCGATGGTTCCTGGAGGGATGAAACAGATCTTAACCAGGAAAGCACTCCGTTCGATTAAGAACCGAGTTTAGTCTCAAGAATTCTCACCGGCTAAGCTCTCGCTTTGGTGCCCGCCAGGTAAACAACAAACCAATAACAATGCCACCGAGGATCGAAAGAAACGGAAAGATCTCGACTACGTAACGCGGTTCAGGATTTTCAAGAGTCGAAAAGAACCCGAGTCGTAGGAAAATTACCAGCCCGGCAAACACGACCCATAGTTTTCCCTCCACGCTTCTCAATCGCAATAAGAAGAAACCGCCGAGCACACCAAGAATCGTGTAAATCCAAGTCAGACCTGCAAACAATGGCAGCCAGTATTGCTGGTGAATGTCGTAGTCCAAGTCTCTGAGTGGCAGCAGATTTCCGTCGAATGGGTAGTACTGAGAATGCGTGTCGAACCAAAGTGCGACAGCCCTTTTAACCGGCAACCCAACGTAGTAACGGAACGGCGCGCGCGCAATTCTTTCCCGGGCGAGTTGGGCAAACGCTGCATCGATTTCCGGAGTCATTTCGACATTGCTTTGCGTTTCATCAGTCGGCTGTTCCTCTGAATCCTCGTCATCGCTTTCGTCATCACTTTCATTCGACTGCGTCGCGTCCTCACCGTTTTGTTCGGCTGTCACTTGCGGACTGGGTGGCGGTGAACTGGTCGAGCCCGGCTTCACTGAACCCGTAGGTGATGGCTGCTGATTGGGTGTTGAAGACGTATCTGCGCTTGTCGTAGCGGGTGAATTCGTTTGCGGTGAATCCGAAGGAGACGCTTGCGCCTCATCCTGGTCCACCGGATGGTTGTACTTGTCCATCAACGCAGCGACGCGTTCGCGTTCCTCGGCAGAGTCAAACGCCTTCTTCGGAAATGCTTCGATAGGAATGATTGACGTATCAAGTCGCCAAAGGACCGGGCCAATGTAGCGGCCATCGTCCAACCACGTACGCAGCCACATCAAATAGCCTCGAGGCACAAACTCGCCAGGCATTTCTCCATGTGCCGGAGATAGTGGTTGAAAGACGCCAAAGACGCGTCGATTACGAATGGTCCACGGAACAAGTACCAGGCAAAAAGCAATCGAGAACACGGCCGCAGACAAAACAGATTTCAAAAAGCGATGCGAGAGTTTTTGCTTGTATCGCGCCGCAAGAGAAGAGAGCAAGATCGTGAATCCTGTCGCCGCGGCAAATAAACCGCTGTCAGGTCGGAAAAAGACCGCGACGCCACACGTCAACCCGGTAAGAAACCAAAGCACAAGCTTTCGGCGGTAGTTCGTTGATTTGAAAGCGAGGGTCGCGAGAAGACACATGAGCACTGCCAAAAAACTTGTCGGTACTTCCGTCAAAATCGTGGCCACATAAATCGTCGTGAATGGGCAAACTGCAGCAAGCCCGAGAGCAGCGAGCGCCGCAGTACGTTTCCATCTTTGGTCGTTAACCCATAACGAGGCGACTAGTGCGATGAGAAGACATGTTCCTGTGTCAACGACCGCCTGGACGACTCTGACAGCTGTGTTGTTAGTGTGACCTGCGACTGAATAGATTGCGGCCAGAAAAAACGGATAGCCGGGCAAACGGATCAACGAGGGGACAAAGGGGGGTTGCTCTTCATGAGAATAGACGTGTTGCTCTAAAACATTCCGAGCAATTTGAGCATAGACGCGTCCGTCATCGGGTGTGTCGTTTGGCAGTCGAAGAGCTACGAATAGACGAAACCCGAGCGCGAGAAGAAGCAAAAAAGCGGCAATCCAGATTGTCTTGCGTTCGGGCCGGGTAACCATATCAACCATTACGCATCACTTTACGATGACTCAGCAGAATCCAAAAACGGAAGCATTTACACTTTAGAAATTGGTTCGTTGTAGCGGCCGCGAAGTTTTGTCACGACGCCCGTCTTTCGCCTCGCGATCAGAAGACTATATAATTTGACAAACCATCGGCTTGAGTCCCAAATTAGTAACGCCCGTTGGTTCTAATTTTCGCGGAGGTTATTGATGCGTTCATATTTGTTTTCCTCATTCCTTCTCATAAGCGCTATTTCGTTCGCAGCATGTGGCGCTGCTTCGAGTAAGGTTACTAAGGTTGGGCAGAACAGCAACCAACAACCGAACACTCCCATTACGTACGCAGACGGCGCTCCTCGAATCACAATTGTCGAGCTTCAGGAGAAGATTAAGAAGAAAGAAGTTTTCATTGTCGACGTCAGAAATGACGCGTCGTTCGATGCCGGTCACCTTCCAGGTGCCAAACTAATTCCAGCGGGTGACATCCTCAAGCATCTGGATGAGCTGCCAAAGAACAAGCTCATCGTAACCTACTGCTCTTGACCAAACGAACATACGTCCGCCGGTGCGGTGGTCAGCCTCAAAACAAAAAATATCACTAACGCAGCAGCACTACTGGGTGGTTTCAACGAGTGGCAAAAGGAAGGGTTGCCGATCGAGAAGAAACAGTAGAAGCGCGAGTCTTTAATCTTGAATTGCGAGCTGAGCAATTCTCACGTTGCAACCGCCTGCGTCACGAAAGCCGGTAGCGGAGTTACCACGCGAGCGGCGGGTACGCAAAGCACCGGGCAAGGCGCGTTTCTGATCACACGTTCAATCTCCGACCCCAAGACAGCTGTTCCTCCAAACAAAGAGTTGTGAACAGCCGTTCCAATCACAATTAAATCAGCTTCGGTTTTCGCCGCTAACTTAACGATCTCCTCGTACGGTCTGCCCTCCGCAACATGGGTCACCGCTCTCGAACCATCCGTTCGCGCCAAATGAGTCATTCTTTCCTCGACGTAGCTTCGCAAACGAGTCAAGGCTGCCAGGCCCCCTTCAGGAAACATAGCTGAGAACTGTTCGAAGTAATCGCCAATTACATAGACGGCGTTTAGTTCCGATCCCATGTGATTGGCGATCTGTGTGGCTAGCTGCGTTGCGGCCACTGATGAAGGACGAAAGTTTGTGGCGAGTAGGACTCGATTCAAACTTATGCGTGTTTGACCATGATGCTGCTCAACGAAATCGCGTTGAGATGGCCGAATTGCAAGGACTGCACAGGGCGACTCGGCAACGATCTCTTCAGCTATCGAGCCAGCAAACGCTCGTGAGAATCTTTTTCGCGCACGCGTGACAACTGTGATCAAATCGATCTCGTGATCAATAACAGCTCGGGCAATCTCGCTGGCCGGTTCACCATCAACAAAGGCCGTCTCGACATCAACATTTTGGAAAACTGGATCAGAAAGAAGCGTCTTTACTTGTGACCGCACTTGCAACAACCACCGCTTACTATCATCGGCAAACTGGATTTCCGGCGCGGTCAAAAGATCAGTTGGCACTTTTGCGCTTTGAACATTGAAGACTAATACCCGGCCGCCATCGTACTTTGCGAATGCGGTTGCATACTTCAACGCTACGCGAGCGTTATGCGAAAAGTCCGTCGGAAAGAGAATGTTTCGAAAAGGGTACATGCGGTGAAATCACGGGGCTGAAGCGAACCGTCTTTGAGTTAGGCCACTGAACTGTGAACTGCGGGGTAAATATCCCGCTCGGGCATAACTTGAAACTAGATCAGGAACAAAGAAGTTTCAAGAAGAAATCGGAAATGCGGATTTTCGTGATCGCCAGAAGTGCGGCAGTAAACTGACGAATTCGAAGCGACCAACTTCGCATTTTCTATTCACAGTTTCGCATTCCACAATTCCATTCTGGCTTTTTTCCCGTCTTCCATGCCAAACTCCGCAAGCATTCCTTCGGCCCGTGGGGCAAATACAAAGTTAAGCGTTATCCAATTTAACTCCGGAGGCGACAACTTGCTTCGAGGACTCTTTCGCACAAAGAACCTGGACGACATTCTTGCTGCAGTAGGCGAACAGACTCACGCGCTAAAGCGATCGCTGGGTCCTTTGAACGTCACGCTCCTCGGCATTGGCGCGATCATCGGTGCGGGCATTTTCGCAACCGTTGGTACGGCTGCCGCAGGCGACGCTTCACGACCCGGCGCAGGACCATCGCTAATGCTGTCGTTCTGTATAACTGCGATCGTTTGCGCTTTCACAGCTCTTTGTTATGCGGAAATGGCTGCGATGGTTCCGATCTCGGGTTCCGCTTACACCTACTCATACGCAACACTCGGCGAATTGGTCGCATGGATTATCGGCTGGGACTTGATCCTGGAATACGCGATTGGAAACGTAGCGGTCGCGATAAGTTGGGCCAATTACTTCCGGTCGATGCTTGAAAGTATTGGTATCGACATTCCACAGTGGCTTTCAACAGACTTCCGCACAGCGCGTAAAATTCCTGGCCTGATCGAGAGTGCGCCTCACATCCTTGGTGTTCCAATCGTCTTCAACCTGCTCGCGTTCGCGATCGTTGCCCTCATAACTATTGTTCTTGTCTGGGGTATCAAAGAGTCAGCCCAGTTCAATGCGGTGATGGTGATGATTAAGATTTTGGTTTTGCTCTTCTTCATCGTCGTCTCGCTCTATTTTGTCTCACCAGCAAAAATGACGACCAACTGGCATCCCTTTCAACCGAACGGCTGGGGAGGAACACTTGCCGGTGCAGCTGTCGTGTTTTTTGCTTATATAGGTTTCGACGCCGTTTCAACTGTCGCTGAAGAAACCAAGAATCCGGCCAGAGATCTGCCGATCGGAATCATTGCGTCGCTAGTAATCTGCACAATCTTCTATGTGGTCGTCGCCGCTGTGTTCACCGGTTTGATTCCATATCATGACCTCGTGCGGCGCTTAGCGACTGAACAAGCTGAGCCTTTAACGATGGCGCTGGACCACGTCGCGCCCGGCGCGAATTGGGCAACAGGCATAGTTGCTTTCGGATCCGTCGTTGCTCATACAGCGGTGTTGCTGGTGTTCCAACTGGGTCAGCCTCGCATCTTTTTCTCCATGGCTCGCGACGGTCTGCTCCCACCAGTGTTTGCGAAAGTACATCCGAGATTCCACACGCCACACGTGACAACAATTTTAACTGGCGTGGTAGTGGGCGGGTTTTCGGCGGTCATGAGTATTGACGAAATGGTGGACCTGACAAATATCGGGACGTTGTTCGCGTTCGTATTGGTTTGTGTAGGAATCACCATTCTTCGCTACAAAGAACCTAATCGTGAGCGCCCCTTCAAAGTTCCGTTTGGGCCATGGCTGCTCCCGATCATGGGCGCCGTGTCTTGTGTTTTTCTCATGTACTACTTGCCGCCGACTTCATGGTGGCGGTTCGTCGCATGGCTGATGATCGGTCTGTCTGTTTATCTCTCTTACGGATATGCGAGAAGTGTGCTGGGGAGAAAGGTGGGGCGTCCAACCACCACTCCTGGATGGTTGATGCTGATCGCGCTAGGCTCGCTACTGATTGCTATCGGCATCTTGGCTATTCCGCATCACGCAACGGTTAACGAGTTAATGGCGGAGCTCTCCGCTGGAAACGAACGCACAACTATCTCAGTGGGATGTATTGTCTTGGGCGCACTGATGGGAATTGCCGGCTCCGTTATTGGCGCGACGAAAAAACAAGCCGCGTAAGAAGACCTCAAATCACAGATCTCAGATTTGATTCGAGAGGCAACGTCGCGATTAATATCATCAGGACTAAGTCGATTATTGACCACTTGCCTCACTCCGACTTGGCTTTAGGTCGGCTGAGTTTGATAATTTCGATCTCCCTTTTACTATCTGACTTCTGAAATTCTTTAGTTTATGAACGCACTACCAATCATCATCGGCGCGCTCTGCGTCATCGCAATCTCATATCGCTACTACTCAGCGTTTATAGCTGCGAAGGTTCTGGCGCTCGATGATTCGCGACCAGTGCCCTCAAACACGATGTACGACGGTCACAATTATTACCCCACTAATAAATGGGTTCTCTTCGGGCATCACTTCGCGGCTATTTCGGGAGCCGGTCCACTGATCGGTCCAGTGTTGGCAGCTCAGTTTGGGTTTTTGCCAGGGCTCTTATGGCTGGTCATCGGCGTTTGCATTGGCGGTGCTGTTCACGACTTCATGATTTTGGCGGGCAGCGTTCGTCGTCGAGGTAGGTCTCTAGCTGAACTCGCACGCACAGAGATTAGTCCGTTATCAGGTTTGGTAGCCGGGATAGCTATTCTCTTCATCGTCGTCATCGCACTCGCGGGTCTAGGTTTGGTTGTCGTAAATGCATTGGCCGAATCTGCCTGGGGAACATTTACTGTCGCCTTCACGATCCCACTCGCGTTGTTGATGGGCCTCTACATGTATCGATTCCGCAAGGGAAAGATCGCTGAGGCGAGCATCCTGGGCGTCGTCGGATTGCTCTTTGCGGTTTACCTCGGCGGACGCATCGCCGACTCGTCATTTGCCAGCGCTTTTACCCTCTCACGCAACACCTTGATCATCGCGATGGCTGCTTATGGCTTTATCGCTTCGGTTCTGCCCGTTTGGATGTTGCTTTGCCCGCGCGACTATCTGTCGTCCTATTTAAAAATCGGGACGATCGCCTTCTTGATCATCGGCGTGATCCTCGTGCATCCAAACTTAAACATGCCTGCGTTCACACCGTTTGTTGCGGGCGGTGGCCCCGTGATTCCAGGCAAGATGTATCCGTTCGTGTTTATCACAATTGCCTGTGGCGCGATCTCTGGTTTTCACGCGCTCATATCATCCGGCACAACACCAAAGATGATCGCTAAAGAAACCGATACGCGGGTTATCGGCTACGGCAGCATGTTAATGGAAGGTGTTGTTGGCATCGTGGCATTGATCGCAGCGACGTCACTATTTCCCGGCGACTACTTTGCAATCAACACGGCGCAGAAAACCGATGCGCAAAAAGCCGCGTATGTCCAAATGGTCGACTCGCATACAGCCGAAGGTTTCAACTTAAAACCGCAGGAGATCGATCGCCTCGAACACGAATCTGGAGAGAAGAATCTACGGGGACGTACGGGCGGCGCCGTAACGCTCGCGCTTGGTATCGCTAAAATCTTCGATGGCATTCCAGGACTAAGCGGGTTCATGAAGTACTGGTATCACTTCGCCATTATGTTTGAAGCCCTCTTCATCCTGACGACCATCGATACAGGCACTCGCGTGGCTCGATTCCTTGTCGGTGAGTTTGGAGGTCGGTTCTACAAAAATCTTGAAGAACCAAATTGGCTGCCAGGTTCAGTCATCACTTCTGCGCTGGTAGTTTTCGCATGGGCCGCATTTATCTGGTCCGGTTCGATATCGACAATCTGGCCTATGTTTGGCATCGCCAATCAACTACTTGCTGCGGTCGCACTCTGTGTTGCTACTACGATGATTATCAACTCAGGCAAAGCGAAATACTCGTGGGTCACGATCATTCCGCTCAGTTTTGTTGGGAGCACGACATTGGTGGCCGGGTGGAAATCTATAACCGACATCTTTTGGCCGCTCACCCAGAAAGCTGACACTGCTGTTCAGGGCTATATCAACGTCACACTCACTGCGATCATTATGGTGGCGGCAATTGTGATATTGATCGACTCGATTCGAGGTTGGTTGGGCTTACGCAATCGCCCTGAACCGGTATTGGGGTCTGCCGAGGCATAGACGAAAATTTGTTCCTCAAAAGTCATGAGGCTTCGGTGATTTCGGCTTCGCCGCCTGTTGTAAGGCTGGGCTTTGCACTTCCGTAACCAGCCAAATTTGTGCCTGGGCTACGCCTTGGCGCCAGTACTTTTCGCCGTCTCAATTGGACACTTTCCTCAAAAATCGGCAATAATACGCGCTTTCGTTTTGACCTGCGGTGCGCTCTATCCGTACCAAAGGTCACTCCGGCGACGGTTGAGCGTGTCTCACGGGCAGTCGCAGGCGAAGTATCTCGCCATTTTTTAGAAGAATCGGAAAGGACTATCTTTATCGTGGAACTATCGCTGATCTCAATTATCAGCCTGCTGGTTGTTTGTTCGGCAGTGCTTCTTATCAAGAAAGCGTCCGGCAGCGGCCATTTGTCGCTGTTAGCTTCAAGACTTCGACCCATATTTATCGCAATCGGCGCAGCTGTCACGACGCTGGCGTTCGCGCTGCCGACCTACGCTCAACACGAAGGCGGCGAAGCCAATCTCGAATTGCCTGACCTATCGAGCGTTTCGTTTTTCAACGGAATATCGGGACACAATTTGTTGATGCTTGGAATAGTGATTTCCGTCCTCGGTTTGGGATTCGGCCTTGCAATTTTTATGAACTTGAAGAACTTGCCAGTTCATCGGTCGATGAAAGAGATCTCCGAACTGATCTATGAGACCTGCAAAACTTATTTGACCACGCAGGGCAAGTTCATCTTGATTCTCGAAGCGTTCATCGCCGTGATCATCGTTCTGTATTTTGGCGTGCTCTCGCAGATGGCAGCCGGACGAGTGATCATCATCCTGGCTTTTAGTTTGGTGGGTATCGCCGGCAGTTACGGCGTCGCTTGGTTTGGCATCCGCGTTAATACGTTCGCCAACTCCCGAACCGCTTTCGCGAGTCTCGAGGGAAAACCTTTCCCGCTTTACGCAATCCCGCTAAAAGCCGGCATGAGCATCGGCATGATGTTGATCAGCACAGAGCTGCTCATCATGTTGTGCATCCTCCTGTTTGTACCGGGCGAATATGCTGGTCCGTGCTTCATCGGATTCGCAATCGGTGAATCACTCGGAGCTGCCGCGCTGCGTATTGCCGGCGGTATCTTTACGAAGATTGCTGACATCGGCTCTGACTTGATGAAGATCGTGTTCAAGATCAAAGAAGACGACGCGCGCAACCCTGGTGTAATTGCTGACTGTACAGGCGACAACGCTGGCGATTCAGTCGGACCAAGCGCCGATGGTTTTGAAACTTACGGCGTTACCGGCGTTGCATTAATCACCTTCATCTTGTTGGGCGTTCGCGACCCACACGTTCAGGTGCAGTTGCTGGTCTGGATTTTCGTCATGCGCGTCATGATGATCGTGGCCAGTGCCGCTTCGTACTTCGTGAACGACATAATCGCGAAATCGCGTTACAAGAACTCGAGTCAGATGAACTTCGAAGCCCCACTCACTTCACTTGTGTGGATTACTTCAATTGTTTCGGTGGTAATCACCTTCATTATTTCAAAGCTGACAATACCAACGCTTACGAACAACGACACCCTCTGGTGGAAATTAAGCGTGATCATTTCGTGCGGCACACTGGCAGGCGCGATCATTCCGGAGCTGGTTAAAGTATTCACCTCAACCGAGTCGCGTCACGTTAAGGAAGTGGTGACATCGTCACAAGAAGGCGGCGCATCACTCAATATTTTGTCGGGCCTCGTTGCTGGTAACTTTTCAGCTTACTGGTTGGGAATCAGCATAGTCGCCTTGATGGCTATCGCTTATGTGTTCACGACTTTGGGCGGCGCCCAATTTAGCCTCGGCGCACTTATGGTCGACCCGGTTGCGGCTCCCGTTTTCGGATTCGGCCTGGTCGCGTTTGGCTTCCTCGGCATGGGCCCAGTCACGATTGCTGTCGACTCGTATGGTCCAGTCACTGACAACGCCCAGTCGGTTTATGAGCTGTCGTTGATTGAACAAGTTCCGAACATTGAGGCTGAAGTTAAAAAAGACTTCAACATAGATGTCAATTTTGCGCGAGCCAAACACTTGCTCGAAGAAAACGACGGAGCTGGCAACACTTTCAAAGCAACAGCGAAACCAGTCCTGATCGGAACGGCCGTGGTTGGGGCCACCACCATGATTTTCTCGATCATCATGGCTCTTACCAACGGTCTCACTACGCACACTGAAGGACTTTCCCTTCTGCACGCACCCTTCGTGCTCGGATTGATAACCGGTGGAGCAATTATTTATTGGTTTACTGGTGCGTCAACCCAAGCCGTTACGACCGGTGCTTACAGGGCCGTCGAATTCATCAAAGCAAACATCAAATTGGAAGGTGTTGAAAAAGCTTCCGTTGAAGACAGTAAGAAGGTAGTGCAGATCTGCACCCAGTATGCTCAGAAAGGAATGTTCAATATCTTTCTGACGGTGTTTTTCTCAACACTCGCCTTTGCTTTTGTCGAACCGTTCTTCTTTATCGGTTACTTGATTTCAATCGCGGTGTTTGGTTTGTACCAGGCGATCTTTATGGCGAACGCCGGTGGTGCATGGGACAACGCGAAGAAAGTCGTTGAAGTAGATCTGAAGATGAAAGGAACTCCGCTGCACGATGCAACAGTTGTCGGCGATACAGTCGGTGATCCTTTCAAAGATACGTCTTCAGTGGCAATGAATCCGGTCATCAAGTTCACCACGCTGTTTGGACTACTCGCAGTAGAACTCGCAGTTAGTTTGACGGCGCGCGCAAACGGCGATACGACGCTGACGCATATTCTTGCGTTAGTCTTCTTCCTCGTTTCGGTGTTCTTTGTTTGGCGCTCATTCCATGGAATGCGCATCGGCAACCTTGCTGAGCAGCCCAAGGTAACTGTGGCGACTGCGGCCAAGACAGCGAGTGGAGACTAATAGAGTACGACTTGGAGCTTTGTGCTTTGTTCGAGTAAACGTTCACGGTATTCTTTGAAAGAAACAAAGTACAAAGCGCTAAGTGCGAAGCTCAGAAGCAACCGCAATCATGACAACTTACACAAGAACTGACACCCTGCTCGGTGCTGCACTTGCACCGATGGATTGGACACGAGCAGTCTCGCTCGTGTTTGCTTTCAGTTTATTCAACGCCGCCGCCGCTCAGTTTTCACTGAATATCGGCGTCATCCCGATTACCGGCCAATCTTTTGCTGTGACGTTAACCGGAGCGCTACTTGGTTCGCGATTAGGGGCAATGGCTTTGGTTGCGTACATCGTGGAAGGTTGCTGCGGGCTACCATTCTTTGCAAATGGTGCTGGGGGACTTCCGGTGTTGTTTGGACCAAGCGGCGGTTACCTTGTTTCGTTTCCAGCAGCTGCCTTTATCACTGGAGCTTTCGCTGAGAACGGATGGGATCGTCGATTTCTAACTGCAGCCGCAGCGATGGCGATAGGTTCAGTGGTAATTCTTTTTGCGGGCTGGTCGTGGTTGGTCGTGCTTCACACTGCACCAGTGCAAGCATTCAAAGCTGGCGTGGCACCGTTTATAGCCGGCGACATCATCAAAGTCTTGTTAGCGGCAGCCGTCTTGCCAACCGGTTGGGCGCTTCTAAAAAGGAAAGCGTCACAAAAGGCCGGCAACAAAGACTGACCAGCAAAAAACTCACTCAATAGCGCCCTTGAGTTTGCGAAGACTCAAGGGCGTTTTGTTGAAGTCAGTCCTACAACGCGGTAACGTGTAGCACATCAAGAGTTAGAAATTGCTGCAAAGAGACACGTTTCGGAACCAGACCATGTTCACGATTAAAGTCCGCTCACACCAACGCGAAGAGCTTGTTGAATTCACTGAGCAAGTCTCTGACAAACTCCGCGAATCTGGAGCACGAGACGGCATCGTCGTCCTTTATGTGCAGCACACTACTGCGGGATTAACGGTTAACGAAAACGCTGATCCCGACGTACCCCGCGACATGTTGCATGCACTGCGAACCCTAATTCCGCAACACGGGATGGGTTTTCGTCATGGCGAACAAAATTCTGACGCGCACATCAAAGCGAGCCTGACTGGTCCATCGGTTACAATTCCTTTTGCCGACGGAAAGCTTTTACTCGGACGATGGCAAGGTGTGTTCCTTTGCGAGTTCGATGGTGGACGCGAACGCAAGGTGATCATGACTGTGATTACATCCGCGTAGTTTCGAATGCCACATACCTACGCTCGTTACGATAGCCTCGCTGCGAATTACGATAAAGTTATCCAGCCACTCGAGCGATGGTTTCTCAATGGATTAAGGAAGGAAGCAATAGCGTCATTGCCCGCAGGAAGCCGGGTGCTTGAGATCGGTGCGGGAACTGGCCAAAACTTCATCTTGTATGAGCGCAACATGCATGGCGTGGCAACTGAACCCAGCGCTGAGATGTTGCGAATCGCAACGAACAAAGAAAGACCCAAAGATTGGAATATCGTGCAGAGTTGTGCTGAGGAACTTCCCTTTAAAGCTCAGACTTTTGATGGAGCGCTGGCGACTCTCGTGATTTGTTCAGTGAAATCACCGGAACAAGTGTTCGCAGAGTTACGCCGGGTCGTTCGGCCAGGTGGCACCATTTCGTTATTGGAGCATGTGCGACCGGCGCTCCCGCTCGGCTGGTTTTTCGATCTACTCAATGTGATCACGGTTCCGCTCTTCGATGATCATGTAAATCGCCGCACAGTAAAGTTAGTAAGCAAGGCAGGATTCAAAGTAACCAAGGTACGTCGTTTGGGCCTCGGTATTTTCAACGTAATCACTTGCGTTGTTTGAGTGGGATGAAGAGGAAGCCTTATTCAGGTTTGAGTTGGTTCAGAACTTCAGCAAACCTTTCGATGTCTTTGTGAGTTTTTTCCATAGTTCGACGACTATCAAGGTAGGCGGTCCACGTTGGAGTCTGCGTCAGCGCTTTGGTTGTGTCCTCATCGAGCACTTGCGCCATCATCGCAATCAGATCACTAACAACCTGGGTATGCTCAATTAACGACTCAATGATTGAGTAAGCCAGTTGCGCCTGTTCGAAGTCGAGATCTTTTGTCGCTGAGTTGTCAGACATCGGGGCTAATCAAGTATTCGATTCGTACCAACTTCCACGGACAAATGGAAGTTCAGCTACTCGGGCCTTCAGTTCGCTATCAACAAATGCTTCGGTACCCGGTGTGAGATGTTCATACCTCAAGTAAGCAAGCGCGATGGCATGATTAAGTTTGGGCGAAAGAGTTGTGGATGTAATTCGTCCGATTTCCTTCCCGTCAGTTGATTTGACGACTGCTCCTACCGAAGGCTGCGAGTCCGTTTCGAATATGAGACCCGTAAGTTTTTTTGCTACGTGACCGCGATACTTGATGCGGGCAATGATCTCCTGTCCGATGTAGCAGCCCTTTGTAAAGCTCACTGAATCGTCCAGATTCGTTTCGCTAATAACATTGGTTTCATCCATGTCCAGGCCGAATCTTCCAATTCCACTTTCGATTCGCAAAGTTTCTGCGGCGTTAGAGCTAACTCCGACACCGCCCGCCTCTGCCAGAGCCGCTGCCATATCCGCACCTTGAGTCGAATCAACAACAATGTCAAAACCATCTTCAGAAGTGTGGCTAGCGCGAATCACAGTAACGTCAGTCTCATGCCATCGCATTTCCATAACTCCGTCGCGGGCCAACTCTACTGAATGACCTAACAACGCTCGAACTGCAGCCTCGGCTCCTCGACCTTGAACCGAAAACATCTTCGTTGTAGCAGTTACATCGGCTACACGAAAATCACCGGCCATCGTAAAACGCCCGATCGTCTTCATCACTGCGTCGTGAGTTGCGGCTTCAGTGTCGATCAAAAAACGCGGACTAGTCTTCGCGCCATTTGTGTCGTCCGACAGGCGAATCACGCGAACCGCAGCGATAAGTCGACCCTGTACGTTCGGGAATGCAGCCGGCATCCAGTGATGCTCCGACAGTGTCTTCATGTCGTTTGTGATAAGGCCGTTCAGAAACATTATTGCCTCTGAACCTCCGACATGAATTCGGCCACGCGAACTCAGATCAATCACGCCGACACCGTCCTCGCGAACAGCGTGATAGCCTTCCAGAGAACGTTCAGTGCGATTTTCTTCAGTCAAAACCATTTTTTATCGATCACTGCCCAACCCTCGATAACGCCTGGGCCACAACTTGGTAATCTCTTAACTGTTCAGCTTCTCGTCGATGCGACGCAAGCACTTGCGGGCTGGGATGGTAAATCGGAACCAACACTCGACCCTGCCACTCGTGAATTTTCGCCGCTGCTTCTTTGAGGGTGAGTTCATGATAGTGAATGCGTTTGAGCGCCTCAAGCGCGACAGAGCCAAGCGTCACCACTATCCGAGGGTTAACGAGCTTAATTGTTTGACTAAGAAAATCAGAACAGTTGGATAATTCCTTCTGGGTTGGTTTTCGGTTAGCACCGGATTCACTGCGTGGATTGCAGAGCGCAGCGCTCGTAATGAAAATCTGTTCTCGTCTCAGTTGAATCGAATTTAGGAAGCGATCGAGATTTGCTCCCGATTGATCCCCGGAAAACGGAACTCTTGTGCGATCGGCGCCCTTTCTTCCCGGCGCTTCACCAATGAACATCACTCTGGCCCGCAGCGTTCCATTTAGTTCACTCAAAACTGCACTTCGTCCGCACATCCCAACACACTTTGTGCACGCCGCCGCACTTTGAACCAGCGTTGCAAACGCCTGGAGAGAAGATTCATTAGACACGCTTTAATTGTAACTTGATCACCGGGACGGGAGCAGGGACAGTGTCAGTCGCCAACCACAATTTCCCTCGTTACGATATTGGCGTTTCCGTTCTTATAGGGCCAACCGTCCGGCCCGATTAACTCGACACGAACAGTATGTTTGCCGGGCGTCCAACCAACCAGCGAGAAGGGCTCGGCTTTCTCGAGCCATTTCATCTCGTCGTCGTCAATGATGTAGCGCACTCGATACTCCCCACCGTCACCTTTTAGTTTCGCGTTGACAACAGAGAAGTCAATTGGAACTTCATCACCAGTTTGAAACGCTTGTTCGTCTCCCAGCCTAAGTAATAACAGCGGCTTCTTCGGGTCAGCGGTCGCATCAATGGATGGTGTTGGTATCGCTTGTTTAAAGGACGGTTTATCGACAACGCTCAACACCTGATGTGGAGGAGGTGTGATGACAGTTGTGACAGTAGTATGCGAGTTGTCGTTCGTGGAGCATGCGCATAA
>Ga0070671_100002099_pt1 | contig 15364 bp, 15 predicted proteins | sample KBSS73metaG_FD_65341 | JGI IMG/M metagenome (GOLD analysis project Ga0070671, IMG submission 65341) | Switchgrass rhizosphere microbial communities from Kellogg Biological Station, Michigan, USA - KBS S7-3 metaG | ecosystem: Host-associated > Plants > Roots > Rhizosphere > Soil ...
CCCCGTCTCCCTCGTCGCCGTAGCCGTCAGACAGCTCGGAAACGTAGGAACGAGACGGGGTGCTACCGCGGATCAGCTACAAGCCGTCCCACAGATGTGTCAGGAGAGCCACAAAGAACGGGAAGAGGGACGGGGGATGGGGGATGTCAGGTCGGGCGGTTGGCCTTCGCCGCGTACATGGCGGCGTCGGCGCGGCCGAGGAGGTCGTCGACGTTGGCCGAGCCGTCGGCGGAGGCGGCCCCCGCCGTGAGCTGCACCGTGACCGCCTGGCCGGTGGCGAGGAGGATCGGCTCGGCCATGGCCACCTTGATGCGGGCGAGGAGGGCGCGGACCGCACGGGCTTCGCCGTCCTCGACGAGGACCACGAACTCGTCGCTGCCCATGCGCGCCACTGCGTCGCCGGCCCGGGTCGCCGTCAGCAGCCGGCGGCTCACCGCCACGAGCACCTCGTCACCCGCGACGTGGCCGAGCTCGTCGTTGAGCGCCTTGAACCCGTCGAGGTCGCAGTAGATGAGGCTGACGGCCGACTGCCGGAGCCGGGCGGCGCCGAGCGCGTCCTTCAGCCGCTCCGTGAACGCGGCGCGGTTCGGCAGGTCGGTCAGCGGGTCGTGGTTGGCGAGATGCGCGAGCCGAGCCCGCGTCTCGGCGAGCTGGGTGATGTCGACCGCGCTGACGACCAGTCCTTCGACGGTGCGGTCGTCGAGCAGGTTGACGACGGTGACGCTCATGGGAACCGTGGCGGCGCCGTCCTTGCTGGTGAACGACGCCTCGAAGGACCGCTGCCCGGGCTCGGACGTGGCGAGTGCCAGCTCGGCCTCCACCGTGGCGGCGTCGGCGCGCGTGACGAACTCACGGAGGTGGTGCCCGATCGACGACTCGAGGTCGCGGCCCAACCGCGACGTCAACGCCCGGCTGGCGCCCCGCAACCGCCCCTCGCCGTCGAGGAGCATCGTGATGCCGGGCGCGTGGTCGAGGATGGCGCGGTAGAGGTCGCCGTCGCCCCCGGCGACCTCCCAGCGGCCGCGGTCGGTGAGGTCGCGCAACGACAAGATCACCCCGCCGATCGCCGGGTCGTGACTGGCGTCGCGCCCGCGCACCTCGACCGAGCGGTACGAACCGGCCCGGTCGCGGATGCGGATCTCGATCGCCGTCCCCAGCTCCTTGCGCTGCACCGACTCGAGCGAGGCAAGCGCGGTGTGGAGGTCGTCGGGATGGATCATCCACGCCACCGGCTCGTTCACGAGCTCGTGCAGCTTCCACCCGAACAGCGTCTCCGCCGTCGCGTTGGCCCACAGCAGGCGCGCCTGAGCGTCCACGACCAGGACCGCGTCGGGAAGGCCGGCCAGGAGGGCGGACGGTTCCACCGCGCCTCAGGTTGTCACACGATGACGCTGCGGATGACCTCTCCGGCTTCCATGGCGCGGAACGCATCGTTGATCTCGTCGATCTTGATGCGACGGCTCACCATGGAGCCGACGTCGAGGCGACCGGTCTCGACGAGGTCGATGTAGCGCTGGAAGTCGCGCCGGTTCTGGGAGGAGCCGTACAGGCAGCCGAGCGTCTTCTTCTCCTCGAAGAACAGCTGGAACGCCGAGAACGTCACGGTCATCTCGACGCGGGGCATGCCGACGATCGTGACCGTGCCGCCGGAGCGGGCCGTGTTGTAGGCCTGCAGGATCGTGTCGGGCAGACCGATCACCTCGAAGGCGAAGTCGGTGCCACGGCCGCCGGTGGCGTCCTTCACCTGCTGGATCGGGTCGCCGGCCGCCGGGTCGATGAGGTCGGTGGCGCCGTTGGACTCCGCCATCTTGCGCTTCATCTCGACGGGGTCGATGGCGAAGATGCGGGCGGCGCCGGCGATGCGGGCGCCCTGGATCACGGCCTGCCCGACGCCGCCGCAGCCGATGACCGCGACCGACGCGCCGGGGGTGACCTGCGCGGTGTTGAGCGCAGCCCCGACGCCGGTGGTGACACCGCAGCCGATGAGGGCGAGCTGCTCCGGCGGGAGGTCGGTCTCGACCTTCACCGCCTGGAACTCGTGGATCGTCATGACGTCGGAGAACGTGCCGAGGCCGGTCATGCCGAACACCGCGGTGCCGTCGGCGCGGAAGCCGCGCGGCGCCATCATCGACTCCGTGCTCTGGCACAGGTTCGACTTGTCGTGCAGGCAGTACCAGCAGTTGCCGCACGCCGGCGTGAACGACGAGATGATCTTGTCGCCCGGCTTGACCCGGCTCACCGCCGAGCCGACCTCGAGCACCGTGCCGGCGCCCTCGTGGCCGAGGATGCACGGAGGCGGCATCGGCAGCCCGCCCTTGATCACGGTGAGGTCGCTGTGGCACACGCCACTGGCGTCGACGCGCACTCGGACGTCGTGATCGCCGAGGTCGGGATCGCGCAGCTCCTCGATCACCATCGGCTCGTTGTAGGCGTGCAGCACGGCGGCCTTCATGGCGTCCTCCCCGGGTTCGGCGTCGCGCCCGACGCTAGCAGGAACACGTTCTACTTGATCTACCTGAACGCCGGCAGCACCTCGTGCTCGAACAGCCGGAGCGACTCCCAGGCCAGCTCGGGCGGGGTGCCGCCGCACAGCGGGTGGAACATGGCGAAGGGGAACGGTCCGGCCTTCTGCTCGGCGACGAACTCGTCGGGGGTGAGGATCCGGTACTGCCCGGTGGCGCGCAGCGCGTCGACGTCGGCGACGCTGTGGTAGCTGGTCGCGATGTTGTCCTGGGCCTGCCAGGCGCCGTAGGCGTTCATCTCGTGCAGGAAGAACGGACCGATGCGCTCCCAGCCCTTCTCGACGTCGGCGGCGAGCGCCACGACGCTGGTGTCGCCGCCGACGTAGGGGCCGGGGTCGGGCTTGCCGAGCTGCTTGCACTCGTCCACGTAGAAGTCCCACATCGCCGGATCGGAAGGCAGGAACCCGTCGGCGATGCGCGCCGCGCGGCGCGCCGCCGGCTCGCTGCTACCACCCATGCTGATCTTCGGGCCGCCGGGGCGGAACGGCGCCGGGGTGACGCGAGCGGTGCGGCCGCGGAACTCGAAGGGTTCGCCCGTGAACGCCTGCTTCAGCGTGGTGACCGTCTCGGTGACTCGCTTGGCGCGCTCGTTCATCGGCACGCCGAACATCTCGAACTCCTCGTGCACGTACCCGCCGGCGACGACGATCTCGAGGCGGCCGCGCGTGAGGTTGTCGACGACGGCGAGGTCCTCGGCGAGGCGCAACGGGTCGTGGAACGGCACGATCATGGCGGCGACGTTGAACGTGACGTTCGTCGTGCGCGCGGCCATGGCCGCGACCACGGCGAGGGGGCTGGGCAGGTAGCCGTCGGCGGAGCCGTGGTGCTCGGAGATGACGACGGCCACGCAGCCGAGCTGGTCGGCCCACTCGGCCATGTCGAGCGCGGCGGCGTAGCGGTCGGCCATCGACGTGCCGGCGATCGATGGGTTGCGGAAGTCGAAGCGCAGGGCGAACAACATCAGCGGCGGTCCTTCCAATAGGTGCGGTCGAGCATCGCTTCGAGCGCCGGTCGGTGCATGATCAGGTCGTCGACGTCGTCGGGCATCGGTGCGCCCTGCATGTGCACGCCGCGCAGCCCGGTGCGCAGCGACACGACGCCGTGGCGCGTGGCGGCGAGGAGGCAGTACCAGTCGAAGTCGCGGCAGACGTGGCCGGTGAGCTCCTGATACGTCGCGACGACGTCGTCGCGCAGCAGGAAGTCGGGCATGCCCGGCAGTCCGTGGGCCAGTGCAGAGTCCTGGAAGAAGTAGTGCAGGAACACGAACCACGCGAGGTCGATCTCGCGCGGGCCGAGCGACGCCATCTCCCAGTCGAGGACGGCGACCGGGCGGAAGTCCTGGTAGAGGATGTTCCCGATGCGCGAGTCGCCCCACGAGAGGACGGTCTCGCCTTCGTCATCGGGCCACTCCTCCTCGAGCCGCGCGAACGCACGCTCGACGAGCGGGGACCGCGTCTCCTTGGCGGCCCACTCGTAGTAATCGACGTAGTGGCGCCGGAAGTGGCGGCGCAGCGGCGTGTCGCCCTCGACACCCTCGTGCAGGAAGCCGAAGTGGCGTTCGGCGTCGGGGATGGCGTGGAGCCCGGCGATCACCGCTACCGACGAGTCCTGGACCGTGCGCTGCTGCTCGGGCGTGGCGCGGAACAGCCAGCTGTCACCCCACGGATACGGCATGACGTCGGGGGGCACGACGCCGTCGACGCGCCGCATCACGAAGAACGGCTGGCCGATGATCGATGGGTCGGTCTCGACCCACAGCGGCTCGGGCACGGGCACGGCGCTGAGCTCGCGCACCACCTGCATCGTGCGGAACTGACCCGGGATGTCGTAGCTCGGGAAGACCGGGTAGTTGGCCGGATCGGGTGGGATGCGACCGACCAGCTCCGCCTGCTCGTCGCCCCAGGTGGCATCGAAGAGGATCGTCTCGCTCGACATGCCGCTCGTGGGCGGGACGTCGAGATCGGAGATGCGCGGTTCGCTGCCGGCCGGGAGCTTGGTGGCGAGCCACTGCTCGAGGGCGTCCCGGGTCGCGGCAAGATCCCGCGTCGAGGTCTTCGGCCGTTCCATGTGCTCCCCTCGTGCCGCGTCAGTCGACAGCGCCTCGGAAGGTAGCAAGGATGAGCCGCATGTCCTTCGTCAAGGTAGAGAAGCCGCGCCCGCACATCAGCCTGGTGACGCTGAACCGCCCGGAGCGCATGAACGCCATGGCGTTCGACGTGATGATCCCGTTCAAGGAGGCGCTCGAGGAGATCAGCCACGACAACGACACGCGGGTCGTCGTCGTCACCGGCGCGGGGCACGGCTTCTGCTCGGGCGCCGACCTGACCGACTCGGGCCGCATCCCGAACATCGACGGGCTCACCGTGCCGTCGATCTCGCTGCGGGCCATGGAGCTGCTCGACGACGTGGTGCTGGCCGTGCGCAAGATGCACCAACCGGTCATCGGTGCGATCAACGGTGCCGCGATCGGTGGTGGCTTCTGCCTGTCCCTCGCGTTCGACATCCGCCTCGCATCCGAGTCGGCGTACTTCCGGGCCGCCGGCATCAACAACGGGCTCTCGTCGACCGAGCTCGGGTTGAGCTATCTGCTGCCACGCGCCATCGGCGCGTCGCGCGCGTTCGAGATCATGCTGACCGGGCGCGACGTCGATGCCACCGAAGCCGACCGCATCGGGCTCGTGTCGCAGGTGGTGCCGGGGGAGAAGCTGCTCGAGGCGTCGTTCGACGTGGCCGACCGCATCATCGGCTGGAGCCGCGTGGGTGTCGAGATGGCGAAGCGGGTGCTGTGGTCCTCGTTGGACGCGTCGAGCCTCGAGGCGCACATGCGCCACGAAGGCGTGGCGCAGCTCTACGTGCGCAACCTCACCGGCAACTTCGAGGAGATGATCCGCGCCCGCAAGGACGGCCGCACCCCCGTCTACCTCGACGACGTGAGCCAGAAGCAGGCGCCGCGCCCGTCTTGATCCCCTTGCTGCGTAGTTTCACGCCCCGCCAGGGCGTGAAACTACGCACAGAGGGTTGCTATTGGCACTTGGCGACGATCTGCTCGCCGAACGTCTCGATGGGGCGGCGGTAGCGCTCCGCCGACTCCTTCAAGCCGGTGTGGTCGCCGCTGCTGATCGACTCCATGCCCGCCCACGGCATGCACATCGTGCCCGTGACGCCGAGCTCCTCCTCGGCGCGCCGGTACAGGTCGGGCGACGGCACGTCGTAGAAGCCGATCACGATCTCGAACGGATCGTTCTCCCGCCCGTTGTCGCGCAGGAACCCGCGGAGCTTGTTGACGTAGTGCACGGCGTCGTCCCACGGGTACGCGTTGCCCACCCACCCGTCGCAGTACCTCGCGGCCCGCTTCAGCGCGGCGTCGGTGTGACCGCCGCACAGGATGGGCACCGGCATCTCGGGGTGCGGCTCCATCTGCAGCTCCGGGATGTCGTAGTAGGTGCCCTTGTACGACACCCACCCGCCCTTCCACAGCTCACGCAACGCCTGGATCATCTCGTTGAGCCGCGGGCCGCGGTTGTCGAAGTCCTGGCCCATCAGCTCGAACTCCTCGCGCATCCATCCCGCGGCGAGGCCGAGCGACACGCGCCCGCCCGACAGCACCGACGCCGTCGCCACCTGCTTGGCCACCTGCAGGATGGGCCGCGCCGGCGCGATGTAGATGTTGTTCGACAGGTGCAGGTTCTTGGTGATCGACGCCATGGCGCCGATGAGCACCCACGTGTCCGGCCACGACGTCTCCGGCTCCCAGATCGGCCGGCCGTCGGGGAACGGCGAGTACGGGTACGGCGACTTCAGCTCGCGCGGGTAGATGAGGTGGTCGGAGAGCATGGCGCCGTGGTAGCCGGCGTCGTCGAGCATCTTGGCCACGGCCGGCAGCTCGGGCGAGCTCATGAAGGCGGTGCTGCACCAGAACTTCATGCGCGTGCGAAGGGGTTGACGGTGCCGGCGAGCATCCCGCCGTCGACGAGCACCTCGCTGCCGTTGCAGTAGCTCGACTCGTCGGACGCGAGGAACAGCGCGAGCGACGCGACCTCCTCCGCCTGTCCGACCCGCCCCATGGCCATCATGGCGTAGGCGTTCGCCGCCTCCTCCTCGGTGAACCCGCCGAGGTCCTGCTCCGCCGGGCGCGTCATCGGCGTGTCGATGCCACCGGGGTGGATGGAGTTGCAGCGGATGCCGGCCTTGCCGTACTCGAGCGCCACGTTCTTCGTCATGCCGCGCACGGCGAACTTCGATGCCGTGTACGCGAGCGTGCCGCCGTAGCCGGCGATGCCGTTGGTCGACGACGTGTTGACGATCGAACCGCCGCCCGCCCGCAGCATCGCCGGGATCGCCGTGCGCATCCCGAGGAACACGCCGACCTGGTTGATCTCGATGACGCGCATGTACTTCTCGAGCGAGACCTCGTGCGTCAGCGTGCCCATGTCGAGCACCCCGGCGTTGTTCACCAGCACGTCGAGCTTCCCGAACATCCGCTCGGCGGCTCCGACCGCCTCCTGCCAGTCCGCCTCGCGCCGCACGTCGAGGTGCAGGTAGTGGGCGCGCTCACCGAGGTCCTCGGCCACCGCCTTGCCGAGATCGTCGAGGACGTCCCCGAACACCACCGCTGCGCCTTCACGCACGAACAGCCGCACCTCGGCCTCGCCTTGCCCGCGAGCGCCTCCGCTCACGATCGCGACCTTGCCGTCCAATCGACCCATGACGTTCCCCCTTCGTCGGCGCCGACGTTACCGACTACCCGCCGAGCGGGGCGACGGTCGGGTCCGTGCCGTGGGGCACGATCACCAAGGCGGTGGCGACGGCGCGCTCGTCGCCGTCCTCGGGGTGGTTCACGAGCAGGCCGTTCGCCGCCATCGCGGTGGAACCGCCGCCGTCGAGGTTGGCGGCGTCGATGACGCCCAGCCCGACCAGGTAGTCGGCCAGCTCTCGAGGCGTCATGCCGATCGACCAGAACGGCGCCCGGTCGACCGTGACGAGCAGGATCGTCCCATCGGGTCGTTGGGCGACCGCCGTGCGCGCCGCGCGCGTGCGGAAGAACGAGCCGTTGTTGGCGGTCACGTCGGATGCGACCTGGGAACCGAAGACGAGCGTGATGTTGGCGCCGATCGCATCGGTGACGCCTTGGTCGGTGGTGTGCAGGCGCCAGCGCACGTTCACGGCCGATCCGGGAGTCAGCGCGGCGATGGAGGCGCCGACGTCGCTGCCCGCGGGAGCGACGAGCACGTCGGTGCTGCGCGGCACCGGGTCGCTCGAGCAGTCGGTGCTGACGACGGCGTGCGGCTCGATCGTCTGGGCGCCGGCGTTGACCGTCGGTGCGCCGGCGTCCTGGAGCACGGCGCGGCACCACGACGCCCCGCTCACCGGCACGAGGTTCTCAGGAGTGAACAGGGCGAGCTCGTTGCCGCTCGGTTCGCCGTTGTTCACGCGGGCGAGCGGGAGCGACGAACCATCGGCAAGGTCGACGGCGACGGTCGGCTGCGGCACGCCGAAGAAGCCGTACCGCGGCTTGGCCGGGTCGAAGCCGACGAGGGTGTTCACGTCGCCGGGGAACTTCAGCAGCCGGCCGTCGACCGCGAACCCATGGTCGGGCTCGCCGTCGCCGAGGAAGAAGTCACCGTTCACCGCGGCGATCGCGCCGGTGCGGCGGGCGATGCCGGTCACCGGCAGGAGCCCTTGCAGGCGGCCCGTCGCGCTCACGGTGCGGACGTCGTACCCGAACGTCCGGTCGATCGTCAGCACGTGCACGACCACCGGGCCCGGCAGCACCTGCGTGTTCTCGCCGACCCCCGGCGCGAGCTGGCCGTCGGGCACCGGTGAGCACGGGACGGCGGCGCCCGCGGCGTTGGTGACGACCGTCGGCCCGCCGATGATCGTCACGTCGGGCCAGCCGGTCGTGCGCAACCCGCCGATCATGGCGTCGGGCGCGCAACCGACGGCGGTGAGGAAGACCGGCGCGCCCCGCAGCGCGGCGAGCGGCGCGGCGGCGAGCGCGTCGGGGAAGTCGTCACCGGTCGCGACGAGCGCTTCGGCCGGACGACCGCCGCCATCCGTCGCGACGGCGGCCGCGGTGCCGTAGCGGTCGTTGCCGGCGATCCGGCGCGTCGACGGCACGACGGCCTGGAGCTGAGCGATGTCGGCGTCGCTCACCGCGGACGGACCGCCGATCACGCGCAGCTCGCCCGGTTGCAGCCGGCGCAGGGCGTCGGTCGCCGCCGTCGGCACCGCATCGGGCGCGACGAGCACGAGCGGCACGCCGGCCGTGGCCGCTGCGGCGCCCGCGGTCAGGGCGTCGGGGAACGTGATGCCGTCGGCCACGTACGCCGCGGCGGCCGCGGCGGGGAACTGGTCCGCCACCTTCGCGGCCGTGTCGTAGCGGTCGATGCCGGCGAGCCGCGTCGTCGTCGCGCCGGTGACCTGCGTGATCTGGTCGAGCACGTGGTCCTGCACCGCGGCGGTGCCGCCGACGACCGTCACGCTCGTGACGCCGAGCCGTTGCAGCTCGACGGCCACGTTCATCGGCAGGGCGTCGGGCTGGGTCAGCAGCACGGGGCCCTTGTCGAGGGCGGCGAGCGGGCCGGCCGCCAGGCCGTCGGGAAACGCGGTGCCGCTGACCAGCACCGCGGTGGGCGCCCCGTTCGGGTAGGCGGCGTGCGACAGGTCGACCGACGTCTGGTAGCGATCGCTGCCCGCGATCCGCCACGGGCTGCGTGTCCACGCCGACGCGGGAGGGGTCGCCACCGTGAGCAGGGACGCGACGAGCGCGCCGGCGCCAAGGATCCGCCGAACCATGGCGCTACTCCTGCCAGGGGCCAGGCCCAGCGACGCGGTCGACCGTGATGTGGATGATCCGGCCCGGGGGTGGGTCGTCGAACGGCGGGAACTTCACGCCCGGTCCGAGGTACGTCGCGGCCAGCTCCTGCAGCAGCTCGGGCCCGCCGCCGGGCGTGAGGCGCGCGTGGCCGTGGATGACGAGGTAGTGCTGGAGGCCGATCTCGTCGCTGCCCTCGGCCTCGATCGACAACGCCACGCGCGGGTCACGCTCGAGGTTGCGGACCTTCTGTCCCGAGCCGAGGTGGGCCACGACGATCTCGTCGCCGTCGAGCCCGGTCCACACGAGACTGATCTGCGGGCTCCCGTCCGGGTTGATCGTGACCAGGTGGGCGAGCCGCCCGGCGGTGACGGCGCGCCGGGCGGCGTCGTTCAGGGCGACCATGCCCCCCGAGGTTAGGCGGCCGTTGCATCGGCTCTGCGTCCGAAGCAGTCGCTCGAGGTTCGCATGCGGAGGCCGTACCCCCGGGCGCACGGCGGGCGTTTACCCAACGAAGGCCCAGGAATCAGCGCCTCCGCAGTGCCCCAGCCCAAAGGACGTCCGCATGGACGCATCCGACATCACGCCGGCCCAGGAGCTCACCCTCCTTCAGTGGATGCTCGATCGCCTCGTCAGCACTCGCCGTTCATGGCGGCCGAACGACGAGCGCCGGTACGCCGAGCTCGCCACCCGCGAGCAGGCGCTCCTCGCCGCGGCCCGTTCCTAGCTGGCGAGACGGTCGCTGACCTGAGCCTTTGGCGTGAACGACACGGGCAGGTGCTTGATGCCGTTGATGAAGTGCGAGCGCAGGCGCTCGACCGGGCCGGCGACCTGCATGTCAGGCAGGCGGCGCAGGATCTCCTCGTACATGATCCGCATCTCCATGCGGGCCAGGTTGGCGCCCAGGCAGAAGTGCGGGCCGCCCGAGCCGAAGCTCACGTGGGCGTTCGGTGTGCGCGTGATGTCGAACGCGTACGGGTTCTCGAACACCGTCTCGTCACGGTTGGCGGAGATGTACCAGACGACGACCTTGTCGCCTTCCTTGATCGCCTGACCGCCGACCTCGGTGTCTTGCGTGGCGGTGCGGCGGAACGACATGACCGGCGTGCCCCAGCGGAGGATCTCCTCGACCGCGGAGTCGATGAGCGAGGGATCGTCGATCAGCTTCTGGCGCTGCTCGGGGTGCTCCATGAGGGCGAGCATCCCGTGGGCGAGCGCGTTGCGCGTCGTCTCGTTGCCCGCCACCGTCAGCAGCAGGAAGAACATGTCGAACTCGAGCTCGGTGAGCTGGTGGCCCTCGACCTCGGCGCGCAGCAGGATCGACACGATGTCGTCCTGGGGGTTCTCGCGGCGCTCGGCGGCGATGCCATGGGCGTACGCGTAGAGCTCCATCGCCGCTTCGATGGGGTTCTCCTGGCTCATCGCGTACTCGGGGTCATCCGCGCCCACCAGGCGGTTCGACCAGTCGAAGACCTTGAAGCGGTCCTCCTGCGGGACGCCGAGCACGTCGGCGATGACCTGCAGCGGCAGCTCGGCGGCGACGTCGGTGACGAAGTCGCACTCGCCCTTCTCGCAGATGGCGTCGACGATCTTCGTGGCGCGGTCGCGCATCGAGTCCTCGAGCTGCTTGACCATGCGGGGGGTGAAGCCCTTGTTGATCAGCAGCCGGTAGCGCGTGTGCAGCGGCGGGTCCATGTTCAGCATCATCTGCTGCTGCATGGCGAGCGCCTCGTCGTCCATGTCGATGAGCATCGTGCCGCCCTTGTTGGACGAGAAGCGCTCCCAGTCGCGGTTCACCTCGACGACGTCGGCGTAGCTCGTGAAGCACCAGAAGCCCGGGCCGTCGGGCTCGTCCTGCCAGAACACCGGCTGGTTGGCCCGGAGGTGGTCGAACATCGGGAAGGGCACCGACTCGACGTAGTTGCCACGGTCGAAGAGATCGATCTTCATGAGAACACGTTCTAGTTGCTGGGGAGGTGTCCCTGCCAGCGCGGCGGGCGCTTTTCCAGGAAGGCGACGACTCCTTCGCGGGCGTCGTCGTGGCCCATCAGGTGGTGGTGGGCCTCCGTCTCGCGGGCCTCGACCTCGGCCGGCGTGAGTGACCACGTCTCCCAGAGGAGCCGCTTGCTGTACATGACCGACAGGGGGGCGGTGTTGGCGGCGATGTCGCGGGCGAGGTCGAGGGCGGCGGGCAGCACCTCGTCGTTGGGCAGGACCCGACTGCACACGCCCAGGCGTTGCGCTTCGGCGCCGTCGAACATGCGGCCGCCGAGGAGGATCTCGGCCGCGCCGGACATGCCGGCGATGCGGGGGAGCGTCCAGTGGCTGTAGCCGTCGCCCATCACGCCCCGCCGGACCTGCACGATGCCGTACTTGGCGTCGGCGGCGAAGATGCGGATGTCGCACTGCAGCGTGATCGTGAAGCCGACGCCGATGGCGTGCCCGTTCACCGCGGCGATGACGGGCTTGCGCACGTCCCACGGAAGGGTGTCGAGCGCGGCCGCGCTGAACGTCGACTCGTCGCGCTTGCGGAACGTGGCGCCCCCTTCGGTGAGGTCGGCGCCGGCGCAGAACGCGGGTGGCGTGCCGGTCAGGACGACGGCCCGGATGGCGTCGTCGGTGTCGCAGCGGCGGTACGCGTCCGACAGCTCGTTGCCCATGCCGGCGCCGAACGCGTTGCGCTGGTCCGGGCGGTTCAGCGTGATGGTGGCCACGCCATCGGTGATGTCGAAGAGGATCGTCTGGTAGTCGGTCACGCCGCCTTCACCGCGCTGACGAAGTCGGTGATGAGGTCGTCGGGCGCGGCGTAGCCCGGGAAGTAGGCGCAGATGCGGTCGCAGTCGCCGTAGCGGCGCACGAGCTCGGCGGCGACCTGGTCGGGGGTGCCGCGCACGGCGATCGTGTCGATCATGTCGTCGGTGATGAGCTTCGTCATCGTGTCCCACTCGCCCCGCTTGGAGAGGGCGTTGAGCTCGGGTTGCAGCTCGCCCCACCCTTCGACGTCGAGCACCGGCTTGTACGACGGTGTCGATCCGTAGAACGCGAGCAGGAAGCTCACCGCGCGGGCGGCTTCGAGCTCCTCGTCGGTGCGGCCGACGCTCACGATCACCTCGGCGGTGATCTCGAGGTCGGCGCGCGTGCGACCGGCCGTCGCGAGGCCGCGCTCGATGGCGGGCATGGTGCGCTCTCGCATGTGGCGGTCGGTGTTGAACGGCATGACGAGGATGCCGTCGGCGACCTCGGCGGCCATCTCGTTCATCTTCGGACCGAGGGCGCCAACGAGCACCTTGGGCACGCCGAACGGGTTCGGTCCCGGGTTGAAGGCGGGCGTCATCAGCGTGTGCGTCGTGTATTCGCCGCGGAAGTCGACGCGGGTGCCGTCCTGCCACGACTCCAGGATCGCCTTGGTGGCCAGCACCCACTCACGCATCTGCGGCACCGGCTTGCCCCAGCGGGCACCGAACCGCTTCTCGACGTGCGCCTTGACCTGGCTGCCCAGCCCGAGCCGGAAGCGGCCCTTCGACAGGAGGTGCAGGTCGTACGCCGCGTTGGCGAGGTGCATCGGCGAGCGGGGGAACGCGATGGCCACGTTCGTCATCAGGTCGAGGTCGCACACCGGGGCGGCGGCCACCAACGGGAAGAACAGGTCGTGGGCGTTCTCGAAGGAGAACACCCCGTCGACCCCCGTCGCCTGCAATGCCCGCGCCCGATCGGCGGCCTCCACCACGGAGTTGGACAGCATCACGTCGATCTTCGGCGGCGCCATCTCTCGATCTTTGTCGCGTTGTGGTCGCCCAGCGACCACAACGCGACAACGTTCAGCCGAGAAGCACCGCCAACTCGGCTCGGACGAGCTCCGGTGTCTCCGTCACCTCCGACCAGCCGTACTCGTAGTGGTCCCATCCCGAGGCTTGGATCGAGCGCCGTCGCTCCCGATCGCGGCGAGCGTCCTTCGGCGTGGTGTGCCACCGGTCGCCGTTGCCCTCGACCGCGATCCGGCGATCGGGACGCGCCACGTCGAGACGGACGACACGGCCGTCGACGCAGGTCATGCGGTGCTGCAGCTCGATGTGCGGCGACTTCGGGGCCAGCGCGACGAGCCGGCGCTCGAGCTCGCTCTCGAGGCGCTCGTCAAGAGCGGCCCCGAGGAGCACCGCCCGGAGAACGCCGACTCCCCGTCGTCCACGTCCTCCGAGGCGGTCGACCACGGCGACCAACGACTCGAACGTCACCAGTTTGCGGATGACCGCGTCGTGTGCCGCCTGCTCGACGATCTCGTAGGGCAACACGGCGCCGAGGTCGAGCAAGGTGCGCGGCAGCGACGTCACCGGCATGCCGTCGACGATGGTGCGGTCCGGCGGATCCAAGCGATTCGTGCGATGGATCGTCACGCCCGCCACGCGAGGAAGGTCCGTGGCCTCGACGGTGAGCTCGGGCCGCCAGCGAGGGACGTCACGAAGGGCGAACGCCCTCGCGGCGCTGCGATGCGAACCGAGCGCGCCGTCACCCGCGGCGAGCACGGCCGCGACCAGGCGCCCCTGCCAGGTGAGCGGCACCGCTGCGTGGCGGTACACCCCTCGGTGTTGCGGCACGAGCACGTGGTGCTCGGAGTGGGTGCGGAACGCTCGGGCGGTCAGGCCGTTCGCCGAGGCCTGCGATCGGACGATCATGCCCTGCTGGTCAGCAGCCAGCCGAGCCAACACGATGTCCGGTTTGTCCATGGGCGTTCAGTCAACCCATGGGGTGTGACACTGAGAACGGTCTCGGCGGCGGGGCGAGGAAGCGGACTACGAGATCGTGCGCTTCTTGAAGCCGGCGATGCCGCGGTTGAGGAAGAAGGAGCCGGCGACGAGGAGCACCGGGTAGATCACGTAGAGGTGCATGTGGTGGGTGTTGGTGAGCGCCGCCCGGAAGCCCTCGGTCACGTAGACGAGCGGGTTCAGGAGCACGAGCGTCTGCAGCCACGACCACCCGCCGAACTTCACCGGGGCCAGCGTCGTCCACGCGTAGTAGGTGCCGCCGAGGAACGTCATCGGCAGCACGACCACGCCGAACATCATCGGCACCGTGCGCGGGTCGAAGAACGTGCCGAACATGAGCCCGAGGCTCGAGCACATCAAGCACACGAGCGGGATCAACGTGAGCAGCACGAGCCAGTGCACGGCCAGGTGCACGTGGATGCCCTTGGCGTGCACCACCGCGGCGATCGGGAACACGATGATGGCGGCGATCAACCCCTGCACCGCGCCCGACACGACCTTCTCGACGGCGACGAACGAGATCGGCAGGGGGGCGAGCACACGGTCCTCGATCTCGCGCGTGAACCCGATCTCCGACACGAGCGGCATCGCCACCGCCTGGATGCCCTGGAACATGATCACGAGGCCGACCACACCGGCGACGAGGATCGTGGCGAACCGCGACTCGCCCGCCGCGCCGGCACCGCCGCCGACGCCCTGCCCGATGGTCGGGAACACGTACAGGAACACGAACACCAGCAGGAACGGCTGCAGGATCGTGCGGGGAAGGAACTCCTTGAGCGTCTTGCGCAGCACCTGCATGTCGCGCAGCAGGAGCGCGCCGAACGCGGCCCGCCCGGCGGCGGCCGCCGGGCGGATGGGACGGTCGATCGCCGTCGAAGCGGCGGTGGACTCGGGAGTCGTGGTGCTGGCCATCAGTCGCGCAGGTCCTTCCCGGTGAGGGCGATGAACACGGTCTCGAGCGTGGGTTCGGACACGGTCACGTCGGTGACGAGGTGCCCGGCGCGGTCGGCGGCGGTCACGACCGAGGGCACGGCGCCGCGGGCCGAGTCGAGGTGGATCCGGACGCTGTCGCCGTCGACGTCGGTGCGGCTCACGCCGGCCACTTCCCGGGCGACCACCTCGGCCAGGGCGGCGACATCGCCGTCGGTGCGGATCGTCACGACCGACTCCGTGCCGAGGCTCGCCTTCAGCGCGGTGGGCGTGTCGAGGGCGAGGATCCGGCCGTGGTCCATGATCGCCACGCGGTCACAGAGCTGGTCGGCCTC
>Ga0070671_100002102_pt1 | contig 15363 bp, 7 predicted proteins | sample KBSS73metaG_FD_65341 | JGI IMG/M metagenome (GOLD analysis project Ga0070671, IMG submission 65341) | Switchgrass rhizosphere microbial communities from Kellogg Biological Station, Michigan, USA - KBS S7-3 metaG | ecosystem: Host-associated > Plants > Roots > Rhizosphere > Soil ...
GCAGCGTGCGAGATGCAATGACCGCCAACGGTTCCCACACCATTGCCCCGGCAGCGCCCAGCGCCGTCAGTGCCAGCACCAACCGCCAGACCGGGGTGGTCGGGGTCATGTCCACGGAAAGCCAGAGCAGTGCGATCGCGAGCAGCGTGAAGCCGGCGCCCACGATGGGGCGCGGATGGGCGCGGTCGACAATTCGGCCCACGATGGGGGCAAGGACGCCCGTCGCGATCGCCATCGGGGCCAGGACGAGTGCGGAGCGGGTAGGCGACAGTCCGCACTCGTCCTGCAGGTAGAACATCAGCGGGACGCCGCATGCGATGGCTGCGAAGCTCATCAACGCGATGCCGGCATTGGATAGGCCGAAGTCACGATGACGGAACAAGGTGAGCGGGATCAGCGGTTCATGCCGCTGGACGGACTGCCACAAGACGAACACCACGAGTAAGGCGAGTCCGACGGCGATCACACCCCAAATCCACGGCGCCCACGCATGGTTCTGGCCTTCCTGCAAGCCGAACACGATCAGGCAGATGCCGAAGCCGGACAGCAGCACACCGAGGGTGTCGAAGTGATAGCGCCGGGCGGGCAGGGCCGGGATCAGTCGTATCGCCAGGCCGAATCCCATGAGGCCGAGCGGGACGTTGACGAAGAAAATCCACTGCCAGCCAAGCCCGTCGATAAGGACAGCGCCGGCCAAAGGGCCGATGAACATCCCGACTCCGGCGGTAGCACCCCAGACGCTCATTGCCGCGCCGCGTCGATCGGCAGGGAAGGCACGTGTGATCACCGACAAGGTCTGAGGGGTCAGCAGCGCGGCGCCGATGCCTTGGGCGAGTCGTCCGCCGATGAGTGTGTCGATCGATTCGGACAGGCCACACCAGACTGACGACACGGTGAACAACGCCAAGCCGGCGAGGTAAACGTTCTTCGGTCCGAACCGGTCGCCCAGCCGTCCGCCGACGAGCAGGAACGCGGCAAAGCTCAGCAGATAGGCGCTGGTCACCCAGATCACCGAGTCATAGGTGGCACTGAAGCCCCGTTTGATGAGCGGGTTGGCGACAGTGACGACGGTCGAGTCGACGACGATCAGAAAGAATCCGACCATCATCGCCCACAACGCACGAAACCTGGGGCTGCCCGTCAACGCCGCAGTCATCGGATCAGTCGCGCAGGAGGAGGTGCAGCGCCTCGGCTCGCGACGCCGCATCAGTCTTGAACTGACCGCGCACCGCGGAGGTGGACGTGACTGCGCCGGGCTTTCGCACGCCACGCATCGCCATGCAGAGGTGCTCGGCCTCAACGACGACAATGACTCCGCGCGGATTTATTTTGCGCATTACCGCATCGGCGATTTGCCCGGTGAGCCGTTCCTGCACTTGCGGGCGCTTGGCATACAAGTCGACTAATCGGGCAATCTTTGACAGACCCGTAACTCGGCCGTCTTCGCCAGGAAGATAGCCAACATGTGCAACACCGTGGAATGAAACCAGGTGATGTTCGCATGTCGAATACATCGGAATTTGCTTAACCAGCACGAGCTCGCCATGTTGCTCGTCGAACATCGTGGTCAGCACGTCGTCAGGATCGGTGTACAGGCCGGCGAACGTCTCGCGGAAGGCCCGTGCCACGCGGGCGGGCGTATCCCGCAGCCCGTCGCGGTGTGGGTCCTCGCCGAGCGCCACCAGCAAGTCGAAAATGGCGGCTTCCACTGCGGCATGGTCGAAAGCTCGCGCAGGTTTCAATTTCACGTGAGGTGTTTGTGACACTTCCCTTGACTGCAGCACAATTACCCCCTCGCAAGCCGGGAGAACGCAGCCGATAATCGTTTGCTGCGCGACGCATTTTTCGAGTAGCCGATATAACTAGTAGCAGAGCATTTACAACAGCGTCAACGTTTTGAATAACTCTGCCACCGACGGGCGCGATGAGTTCTGCTGTCATCGGATGTCTGCACGACCATGAGGAAAATCACCGCAGGCATGTTCATCGCACTCGACGGCGTCGTCGAGGCGCCCGACCAATGGCACTTCCCGTACTTCAACGACGAAATGGGAGCGGCAGTCGGCGGCCAACTCGGCGCGGCGGACACCATTCTTCTGGGCCGCGAGACCTATGACAGCTTCGCAGGCGCCTGGCCTGACCGGGAAGCCGACGGCGGTGAGGACGCCGACTTCGCGAAGAAGCTGGGCGACACCCGCAAAATCGTGGTGTCGCGACAAGAGCTCGAATTCACCTGGCGCAACTCCGAACTGCTCAGGGGCGACCTCGTCGCGGCGGTCACCGCGCTGAAGAGTGAGCCCGGCGGCGACATCGGGATGAGCGGCTCGGTATCGGTCGTCCGCCAGCTGCTGGCCGCGGGGCTGCTCGACGAACTGCATCTGCTGGTGCATCCAATCGTCGTCGGCAAGGGCATGCGGTTGTTCGACGATGGCGAGCAGATCCCGTTGAAACTGTTGTCCTCTCAGACATTTGAGACCGGGGTGCTGTACCTCGTGTACGGGCCGGCCGAAGCGCCCGCCGCCGCGGGCTACGACGAAGCCAAGGCCCACTTGCCGCAGACAGGCTAGGCCGTAACTGCCTTATGCCCGGCTCTTGGCGACACAGTCGCCGCCCGCGACTTTGTCGCGCAGAGGTGGGCACTTTGAGTTGTTAGGGGTCCGAGAGCGCGGCAAGCTCCGCGGCGCCCCTAAATCTCCGGCAACTCCAGCCAGTCGTCGACCATGAACGCGTCGCCGCGGGCGACCACCGTCGCTCCGCCATGCCCCGGGTAGTGCGCCGGTATCACCGACGCGCGCCGGCGCGACGCTTCCGTCAGCACCCGCTTGCGCGTCACCGCGGCGGCCTCGAAGTCCTCGTCCCAAATGCACGGATCAGCGGGCCTGTGCAGTTGGATCGGGCAGTGCGTGAGATCACCGACGAACACGGCCGGCCTGCCTGCGTCCAGCCACACAACCGACGACCCAGGGGTATGACCCGGCGCGGGCCGCAGGCGCAGCGACTCACTCAACTGATAGTCGTCGGACCACAATTCGATCTGGTCTTCGACCGGAAGCACACTGTCCGCGAACAGAGTTCGGACATGCTCGCGCACCGATGCCTCCTCTTCGGTCCGCGGCGCCGTGCGCTGCTCGGCGCTGTCGGGATGAAAATGCCGGTAGTCCGCGTCAGGCACGAGGTAGCGGGCATTGGGGAACGTCGGTACCCACGCGTCGCCGTCTCGCATGGTGTTCCAGCCGACGTGATCGAAGTGCAGATGCGTGTTGATGACGACGTCGACATCGGCTCGGTCGACTCCCGCGTTGCGCAGCGATGCCAAGAAGTCGGTGTGCAGGTGATCGAGCACCGCCATGCGAGGACGGTCCCTGTCGTTGCCAACGCCGGTGTCGACGACGACCGTGAGGCCGTCGACCTCGACAACCCAGATCTGCAACGCGATTCGCCACTGCTCATCGCGCCAGAACGTCGGGGCAAACTCGTCCGCGAGTTCGAGCCACGCCTCGGCCGGAGTTCGCGGGAAGACCGTCACCGGCAAGGTGTCGACCTGCCACTCGACCACGCGGGTCAGCGCCGCGTTGCCGAGCCGAATCCGGTCTGCCACTTAGGGTCCGATGCGGATCTTGCCGGGCTTCCACAGCCCGCTGTGGGTCGCGGTGCCGAAGTCGATCTGCGCGGGCTGTGCATCGCGGGCATCAGGGGTGGTGTCGAACTTGCGCAGTGAGCCCCAGTCCCGACCCCAGTCGTTGGACAGGTACGTGGCCATCACGTGTGCCCGCAACAACAGGTCCGTGATGCCGAGCAGGCCGCCGTTGAGGCCGTCCTCCCACGTGTCGGTGTCTTTGCGCTTGGCGTTGTAGTCGGGTGTGATCCGGAACTTCGGAATCTCGGTGACACCGTTGGCGTGCAGCATCGGCTGCTGACACGGGAACGCAAGGCCCACCGCCCAGTCCATCAGCACGGGCTGCTTCGAACCGATGTACTCCTGCACTGACCGCAGCTCGGGCACCCGCGGCGGGGTGACCGCGATCCAGTCGCCCGGCGTCAGCGACCGGTCCTCGGCCACCACTCGCACCGCGACGGCGTCGGCAGGAATCTGCGCCCGCGGGAAGCGCAGGTTACGCCACGACGGGATCGGCCCCAGGTCGTAGGGCACCAGGCTGCCCGCGGCGACCGGGGCGCCGCCCGGACCCGGGCGGGCGTACTCCAATTCAACCTTCTGGGCGTCGGTGCGTCCGTTGAACACACTGACGCCGCTGATGGTGCCCGCCGCGGTGATTACCACGAGCGGATGCGCGTCGTCGCGCGCGGGCAGCTGGTACCACGCCGACGTCAACCGGCTCTGCTGCTGCGGTCCCTCGATGTACGTGCCCGCCAACGGAACTCGTGCGGGATCGAGGCCGTACGGCAGCGGGACAGTCGACCCGTTGATGCCCGGAGCTTTGAGCTTGATGGGTTGATCCCAGTCGTAGTCGGTGCCGGGCTGCGGCAGGTTCTGCCGAATCGTCTCGGCGACAATCTTTTCCGGCACCCCGCTGGGGACGAAGCCGACCGGCTTCTCGCCGCCGAGCGGGCCGAGCGCACCGTAGTTGCCCGGCAGCGGCGTCAGGAAGCCGTCGTTCGCGTCGGGCTCGACCAGCACGTCGTCGGCCAGTCCACAGCCACCGGTGAAGGCGCGCAGATTCGCCCAAGCATTGGAGTAGGTCGGATACTGCCGAACGATGCCCGCAGTCATCGACGCGACGAAAACCACCACCATGAAGCCGGCCGCAATCGGAATCGGTGCGGCCGTCAACGCGCGCGCAATGCGGCCCTCGCCGTGGTCGCGCGACGCGAAGTGCAGCCACGTCGCATAGATCGCGGTGATCACAAAGAGTATGAAGAAGAGGAAACTGACTGTCAGCCCGGCGATCTTCGGTGTCGCATTGTTGAACGGCACGCCGTAACTCGACACGTACCACCAGCCGTTGGTGGTCGCGAAGCACAGCGCCAGCGTGAAGAACACCGCCGCGAGGAACGCCATACGGTTGCGCGACCATCGCATCACGGCAGGTGACACGAGCACGGTGGCCACCGCGGCCATCGCCGCGCCCACCGCTGCGAACAGGCCGAAGTGATGCACCCACTTGGTCGGCGTGAACATCAGGAAGAACATGGTGCCGAAGATGACTCCCATCAACCGCCACACCGGCCCGCGTGCGACACCGGAAACACGCTTGCGCCGCAACATGACGAACATCGCCGTGAACAAACACAGCGCGGTGATCAGGAATCCGAACCGACGCGACAGCGAACCGTCGACCGTCGGCAGGATCAGGTAGTAGTACCGCAGGTTCTCGGTGTACCACGCCTGACTGGGCCCGATTGCGGTGCGAATCCTGGTGGCTTCCAACACAGTTGCCAATGTCTGATCGGCGAACACCACAGCAAGCACAATGGTGCCCGCCGCCAGCAGCGGCGCGACCAGCGGCCAGGTGCCGACGATGCGATGGCGTTTGACCAGAATTCGCAGGATCGGCCTGCCGCCTGCCAGCAGCGCGGCGACGGCGATCAGACCCGTGGGCTGGATGCCCAACGTGAACGCGGCGGTCAGGATCGCCAACGCGGCGGGCGTCATGCGACTGGAGATGATCGCGCGCTCGATGAGCACGTAGGTGATCAGCGCGCCGGTGGCGATCTGGCCTTCGGGGCGAAGGCCGTTGTTGAACGGCATCCACGCGGCCAGCAGCACCAGTCCCGCGGCCCACACCGCAGGCTTGCTCGCCGCGACCGCGGGCCCGAGGCGGGGCAGCACCTCGCGAGACAGCAAGAGCCAGCACACGATTCCGCACACCAGATCGGGCAGCCGAATCCAGATGCTGGCGTCGCTGACGCCGGTCATCACCGCAAGCAGGTTGTAGTACCAGCCGAACGGGTCTTCCGGACTGCCGAACCAGCGGAAGTAGTTCGACATGTAGCCGGCGTGCCCGGCGACGCGGGCCATCTGCAGGATGTAGCCGTCGTCCGACGAGTTGGCACCCATCACATGCCAGACGACGAACCCGCCTATCACCACGACATCGGTGGCCGAGAACGTGCGCCAACGTTGCGGAATCCACCGCTGCATCCGCCTGCCGTCGAGCCGGTCCAGCCGCCACAGTGCGACGAGCGCGATGATCGTCGAGATGATCGCGAGCACGATCGCCGTCAGTTTCAAAGCCGTTGGCTTGGTGGAGAACCGGGTGTCGATGACAGCCGACGCGCTCAGCCCCGGCGGTGCAGGCCCGGTCAGGTCGGTGAAGATGCCGACGATCGACGGGCGCAGGTTGGGGTCGGGGAAGCCGGTGTATTGCTCCTTGCCTGTCGTGGGATCGGTCAACCCGACGAACTTGGCGAAGGTGCCCGCCTCCGAGGAGGTGATCTCGATGCGCTGGCACTCCGGTGCTGCCACCCGCGTCCTGGGCACGCTGGCCACCACCACGTTGCGGTCGGTGATGTCGACGCGATCCTTGTTGACATTGACGAACAACGACTGCAGCGCCGCCTGCTTGCCGTCCTTCGGCGCGGTACCCAGCACCATCCCCCCCGCCGGCGGCAGGGTACGGATGACATCGCACGGCACCGTCACCGTCATGGTCACCGGCACCTGCGAAATCAGCGGCGCCGTAACGCTATTGAGCTGGCCACCCTGCGGCCAGTTCAACGTCGCCGTCGTCTGCACAACCGGCAGCAGTGGCGTCGCAACCGACAGGATGAAGCCGATCAGGCCTGCGATCGTCGCGGTCCAGCGCGCGATCCTGACGTCGCGCGTCATGGCCCCACTCATGGCAACGCCCTAATCGGTCCGCTGCGGCTCCAGCCGAACACTCGCTTCGAGCCCTGATCGATCACGGCGTTGGGTGCCGCCGCGGCGGGCACCACTCGGTTGTAACGCTCGATCCAACCCCAGTCGCGATACCAGTCGTCGCGCAGATAGGTCGGCACGGTGGTGGTGCCGAGCAGTGACTGGATGAACAGGAACGGGCCGCCGCCCTCGGCGGACTGCCACTGCTTGGACGACACGACCACTTGCTTGAAGTTTGGCAGGATGCGGTACTCCGGAAGTTCAGCAACGCCAAGGTGTTCGGAGAACGGGCGCTGGCAGGGGAAGTTCGCCGCGGTGGCGATGTCCATCAACACGGGTGTGTGCGAGCCGAGCAGCTGCTGCGCGGTCTCCAGCACCGGCACCCGCGGCGGGGTGAACGCGAACCACTGGTCGGTGGACAGGTTCGGATCGTTGGCGACGATGCGCGCGACGTTGGCCTCCGGCGGCGCCCACGCCAGCGGGAAACGCAGGTTGCGCCAAGCCTTTTGGGGAAAGATGTCGATCGGCTGCACCTGGCCCAGAGCCTGGTAGCTGCCGTCGGGACGGTGCACACCCCATTCGAGTTTCAGTGACTGGCCGTAGTTGAACGAGCCGTCCTCTTCGTAGTACCAGATCGCGCCCGCGGCGGCGACCGTCACCAGCGGACGATCGGGGGTGCGCGGCGGTAGCTGGTACCACGCCGAAGTGACCTTGGCCGCAACGGTGTTCTCGTTGTAGCTGCCCATCACCGGCGTTCGTTTGGGGTCGAGGCCGAACGGCAGGAAGACATTGGATCCGTTGACGCCGACGGGTCCGTAGCCGCCGCCGGTGCCGGCGGCATATCCGATGCCGATGTTGGGCTCGTTCGGCGAACCGGGCGAGTTCACCGTGCCGGGATTGGCGGTGACGGGCTCGGCGGGCTCGAGGACGTCGCTGACGCCGTTGGGCGTGAACCCGACCGGGCTCTCACCGCCGAGCGGTCCGTACTGGCCGAAGCGCTGATTTGGAACAGGTTGCAGCAGACCGGCATTCGCGTCGGGTTCGACGAGGACGTCGTCGGCCATCGCGCAACTGGCGTTCGACAACCCGGATGCTAGCGCGTCGACGTTGGCCTTCGCAGTGGTGTAAATGGGGTAGCGCTGCGCTGCGCCCTTCGCCATTGAGCCGACTTCGAGCACGACCATGATGACCGCCACCACGAGCAGCGGCGTCGATGCCAGCACCCGGTTGCGGCGGGTGTTGGCAACTTCGGTGTGTCCGGTGTAGTCCATCCGGAAGTGCAGCCAGCCTGCGAGCAGGCCGGTCACGATCGCCAGCGCAAGGAAGATGCCCGTCACCGGGATCCCGACGATCACCGGCTGCTTGTCGAACCACGGCACCCCGTAGTTGCCGACGTAGAACCAGCCGTTGATTCCCGATGTCGCCCAAGCCAATACGAACAGCAAGGCCGTGACATACAGCGCCAGGTTTCGGCGGCTGTGCAGCCCCACCCGGGTGAACGCGAAGGCGGCCACCCCACCCAGCGCACCCGCCAGGCCCGCGAACGCACCGAACTGGACCGCCCACTTCGTCGGCGTGAACGTGAGCAGCAGCAGTCCCACCGCCGTCGCGCCGATCAATCGCCACACCGGCCCGCGCGCCATGCCGGGCACCCCGCCGCGCCGCAGCAGCACCGCCAGCATGCCGAACAGACACACCAGCAGCACCAGCACCGCGAAGCGCCGGGTCAGCGAGGAGTCGGCGCTGTCCTCGACCGTCAGGAAGTAGTAGCGCAGGAAGTCCTGATACCACGGGATCGTCGGCCCGACTTTGTATTTGATGCGTGCCGACTCGGCGACCGTGGCCAGCGTCTGGTCGCGGAAGATGACAACGAAGATCACCGCGAGCGAAGCAGCCAGCGGCGCCACCTGCGCCAGAATCCCGTCGACGGCGCGTCTGCTCCGAACCACCCCGGCGACGGCCCGAGCCCCGACCAAAAGCGGTGCGAGCGCGATCAGGCCCTGGGGTGCCAGTGTCACGCAGAAGACTGCCACCACAATCGCGACGGAAGCTGGCCACAAGCGGCGAGTGGCGATGGTGTTCTCGATCAACACCCACGCCACGAGCGCGCCGAATGCGATCAACGGCTCGGGCCGAAGGCCGTTGTTGAACGGCAGCCACGCGGCCAGGAACACCGCGCCTGCGGTCCAGGCCGCGACCCGGTTGTTGGCCAGCCGCCGACCGACTCGCGGTAGCACCCAGCGACTGATGATCAGCCAGGTGCCGATGGCCGCCAACGTGGCGGGCAGTCGCATCCACACACCCGCCGTGCTGATCGCGGCCATGTGCGCGAGCACCGACTGATACCAGTCGAACGGAGCCTCGGTCGCGCCGAAGAAGCGGTAGTAGTTGGCCGCGTAGCCCGCGTCGGCGGACACGCGCGCGATGGTGAGGTTGTAGCCGTCGTCGGACGAGGTCGCGCCGATCAGATGCCAGAGCAGCAGGGTGCCCACGACGCCGATGTCGAGAATCCATGTCGACAGGCCGGCCCGCCAGAACCGCCGCCACGGGACGCGACGACCGGACCGGCGGTCGAGCACCGCCAACGCCACGATCGAGGCGATCACGCAGATGACGCCGAGCACCATCACGCCGAGCTTCAAAGCCGTCGGCGAGGTGATGAAGCGGGTGTCGACATCGATGCGGGCCGACAGCCCCGGCTGGGCCGCCACGTGGAGGTCGGTGAACACGCCGGTCACCTGAGGCTTCTTCTCCGCGGCCAGTGTGCCGGTGGCGCCGGGCATGCCGATGAAGTCGGCGCCGACGCTGCCGGGGTTGGCCCAAACGTGCAGGGTGCTGCACGCGCCGGAGGCGACGGCCGCCCTCGGCGCCACCGCGGCCACCGAGTCACGGAAGGCGACGACGACGGAGTCCGCGTTGGCGGTCACGAAGAGGCCGTTGCGGGTGGCCTGGATGCCGCCAGGCGGGTTGGTGGACAGCACCACACCGCCCGCGGCGGGCATGCTGGCGATGGTCCGGCAGGGGATCGAGACGTCGAGGGCCTGCGGGGCTCCGGACACCAGCGGCGCGGTGATGTCGCGGACCAGTCCGTCCGGGCCCGGCGCCTGCGGCCAGGCAATGGTCGCGGTGGTCTGCGTGACGGGCAGCAGCGGGACCAGCCCGCACAACACGACGCCCGCGATGCCCGCGATGACGGCGATCAGCCGGGCGATGCGGTGGGCAGACACGAGCGTCGATGGTAGGCGACGGACCTTTGTCGGTTGTCGACGCGTGGCCGGGCTCCGCGAGACTGCGGTGAGATCGTGATTTTGCGCGAGTTCGCGATCTGGCCGCAGTTTGGGCGCTGGGTGTGCCTAATGACGCAGCGGCGCCGGGCTCCAGAGTCCGCTACGAGTTGCCGAACCGAGATCGAGCCGTGCTGGTTGGGCGTTGGAGTAGTACGGCGTGAGCTGCTGCAGCGCGCCCCAGTCGCGGAACCAGTCGTCCTTCAGATAGGTCGGCACGGTGGTGGGCCGCAGCAGCAGTTCGGTGATGCCCAGCGGGCCGCCGCCGAGGTTGTCCATCACGGGCGAGTTGGCTTCCGCGCCGAACCGGTCGGGCAGGATGCGCCACTTCGGCACCTCGATGACGCCGTACTGATGGCCGAACGGGCGCTGGCACGGGAACGCCATGCCGACGAGCCAGTCCAGCAGCACCGGGTCCTGTGAGCCGACGACGTCCTGCAGGGTGCGCAGGTGTGGGATGCGCGGCGGCGTGACGGCGATCCAGTGCATCGGGTTGAGGTCGTCGTCGGTGGCGACCAGCCGCACCTGGGTGGCGTCACGCGGGATTGCCGCCATCGGTGCCCGCAGGTTGCGCCAGGCGGGTGCCGAGCCGACGTCGGCGAACCCGACCCCGCCTGCCGGCTCGCCCTTGTCGTTGGCCCACTGCACCACGACCTCGCCCGGATCGAAGCGCCCGGCGGCCGAGACAACCAGCAGCGGGCCCGCTTCATCGCGGGGCGGCAACTTGTACCACGCCGAACGCAGCACCGCGGGCTGTTGGGTTCCTGCCCGCCAGCTGCCCATCACCGGAGTGCGCGCGGGATCCAGGCTGTAGGGCAGTCGGGCCTTCGAGCCGTTGACTCCCGCGGCCGCTGTGGTGCCGCCCTCTGTGCCGGCCTCGTTGGCGCTCAGCGTTCCGGTCTCGGTGTCCGCGAAGTTGGAGGTGCCGGGCGACTCCATCACCGGGTCGGCGGACACGTCCCCGGGAATACCGTTGGGGCCGAAGCCTTCTGCCGTGACGTGACCAAGCGCCTCGCCGACCGGCACGCCGATGGGAGGCAGCAATCCGGCGTTGGGATCCTGTTCGACCATCACGTCGTTGGCCAGCCCGCAGGTCTTGCCGGTGAGCGCCTCGAGGTTGGATCGGCCGTTGCTCCACGCCGGGAACTGTTGCGTCATCCCGAGTGTCAGTGTCAGCACTTCGAAGATCACCAGCACCCAGGTGGCAATTGCCAATGGGCTCTGCACAATTCGCTGCCAGCGGTGCCGCGTGGGTGTTGAGTCGTCACGGCCGGAGAAGTGGAACCACGCCGCCAGCAGCAGCGCAAGCACCGACAGCCCGAGCAGGAAAGTGGTGAAACCGAAATGCCACTCAGGGAACTGATTCGACCACGGCACACCGAAGTTGGATACATACCACCAGCCGTTCACGGTCGCGAACGACAACGCCATCACGAACAGCACCGTGGCGGCGAACACCGCCCTGTTGCGCCGCGACTTCATCGCCGCTGCGGTGATGGCCACCGCGGCCAGTGCGCCAAGCGATCCCGCGAGCCCCGCGAACACCCCGAAGTGATGGGTCCACTTCGTCGGGGTGAACATCATCGCAAGAAACGAGATGATCGTGATGCCGACGATGCGCCTGCTGGGCCCGAGCGCGGTGCCGGGAATCCGGCCCTTGCGCAACGACATTGCCACCGAGACGGCCAGCGCCAGCAGCAGCGTCAGCACCCCGAACCGGCGCGCCACCGAGCCGTCGGGACTGGTGGTGAACAGGCGCTCGTAGCGGATGTGCTCGTCGAACCAGCTCAGGCTGGGGCCGACGGCGGACTTGAACGTGCTGGCCTGGATTTCGCCGATCAGCGTCTGATCGCGGAATATCAGGATGATCGTCACCGTGCAGGCGGCCAGGATGGGCGCCAGCAGCGCGAGATAGCCGAACCGCGAAGTATGCCGCGCCACAATGGTTTTCAGAGGACCGATGGCGACGAGCAGGGCACCGACGGCCGCGATGCCCGTCGGCCCTGAGAACAGCGTGAGCGCACCGATGATGATCGCGATGGCCACCGGCAGCATCCGGTTGGTGGCCACGCCGCGCTCGACGGAACACCACGTCAGCAGAATGCCAAGGGCGATAATCGGTTCCGGTCGAAGACCGTTGTTCAGCGGCAGCCAGAACGCCAGGAACATGCCCGCCGCCGTCCACGCCGCGGCGCGGCTGGACTTGACCGCCAGACCGAGCCGGGGAATGACCTCGCGGCTGATCAGCCACCAGGAGGCCAGCGCCATCACCAGCGTCGGTAGTCGCACCCATGCGCTGTTGGTGCTGACGTGCGCCCACAACGCCAGCAGGTCGTAGTACCAGCCGAACGGCGCTTCGGGCGTGCCAAACCACCGGTAGTAGTTGGCCATGTAGCCGGCGTGCTCGGACACCCGGGCCATGGTCAGGATGTAGCCGTCGTCAGATGTGTTGGCGCCGACGAAATGCCACCACACCAGGACGGCGGTCACCACGCCGTCGAGCGGGGTCGCCGACCACCAGCGCTGAGGTAGGAATCGCTTGACCCGTCTGCCGTCGGCGGCGTCAAGTACGTGCAGCGCGCCGAGCGCGAGCACGGTCATTGCGACGCCGACGATCATCGCCAGCATTTTCAGCACCGTCGGCGAACTGCTGTAGCGGGAGTCGATGGTCGCCGAGAACTTCAGGCCCGGGGGCGCGGGGCCTGCCATATCGGTGAAGACGCCAACGATCTGCGGGCGGAAGTCATAACCGCTGCGTTCGCCGCGCAACGGCTTGCCTGGATTGTCGGAATCGTGCGGTGTCACCAGGCCGACGAACTCGCCGGTGACCTTGTCGGCGTGCGCGGTGAAGGTCAGCTCTCGGCAGGCGGGGCTGAGCACCTGGCTGAGCGGGGCACTGACCACCGGCGTGTTGCGGACGATGACGAGCAGGTCGTTGTTGACCCGCTCGATGAGTAGTCCGCGGTCGACGGCCTTCGGTGCCTGCTTGGGCACCGTCGAAAGCAGAACGGTCTTGCCAGGGCCGGTCAGCCCGGCGGCCGCGCTGCACGGCACCGAGATGTCCAGGTCGGTGGCGACATATCCGATCAGCGGCGCGTTGACGCTCTGCAGCACACCGTTCTGCGGCCAGTTGAGTTGCGCGGTGGTCTGGGTGACCGGAAGCAACGGGGTGGCGATCGCGAGCGCGGCGCCGAGCAGTCCGGCGACGATGGCAATGAGCCGCGCGATGCGATGGTTGCCCGCAGCGGTCACGGGGGTTGATGGTAATTGGCCTGTTTGCGGGGTCTCGACAGCCATCACGGCTTCCTGATCGCCAGCACGAAAGGCCCGATGTCGGAGACCGCGAACCGGGGGTCGGTGAAGAGCGCCTTGTCCAAGGTGACGTGGTAGCGGCGGACGTTGGGCTGGTTCGGGTAGACGTCGGCGGCCAGCCGCAGCGTGTAGGTGTCATTGGCGCCGCGGCGCATCAAGAACACCGTCGGCGGCTTCCATGGCAGCTTGTCCAGGGCGGTGATGAACTGGTCGGCGCTGGTGAGCGTGGCCCAGCTTTCAATGGCCTTGGCCCGCTCGTCGAACTGCGCGAGCGGGTTGGCGTAATGCGAGGTCAGTCCTTGGAACCCGTAGTAGGGGTAGTAGGACAGGAAGCTGTAGTCCGCCGTGAGCACGACGGTTTGGTTGCGCGGCTGACCCGTCGTCGCCTGGATCTTGGCGTCGATCTCGCGGTAGTACTGCTCGGCCCCTGGCGGCCGGCGATCGGCGCGGTGGCCGTCGGCGTCGGTATCCGTGTAGGCGACGACGATGTCGGGCTTGAGCACGTTCGGAATGTCCTGGGTGAAGCCGAGTGCGCCCGCAGCGCCGAGCACCGCCGCCGCGACGACGACACGCCTGCCGACTTCCGGCCGGTATCTGCGGGCGATCGCGAGCGTCGCCTCGACGAACCCGAAGGCGCCTGCGGCGGCGAGCAGCACCGTCAGTGTCGGCTGCAGTCGGAAGGACAGCAGCGTCGTGCGGGCGAGTGTGGTCAGCATCGACAACAGCGACCACGCGTAGACGGCCAGCACCGCGATCGCCAGCGCCCCGGCGCGGGTCGAGGAACGGGCGCGGACCGCGAGCCACACCGTGCCGACCATGCAGAGCCCGCCCAGAAGGGTGAACTGCAGCATCGGGAAGGACAGTTCCGCGCCGTCGGCGGGCAGATAGTGCTGCGCGGTGCCGGAATCGGCGGGATGGCCGTTGATCGCGGCAATCACATACGGACCCCAACCGATCAGTGCGATGGCGCCCGCGATGACGGCGATAACGACAAGCCTGACCAATGGCTCCAGCCGTCGCCGCGCGACCGCGAGCAGCAGGCCCATGATCGCCAGCGTGAACGCGGCGAATCCGAACAGCAGTGTGTAGAACAGTGCGGCGACACCAAGGAAGATGCCGACGCCGATGACGGCAGCCCAGCCACCACCTCGAGTCGCCCCCCGGAGCCCCGACCAGGCGAGGACGAACATCGGCGGCAGCAGCACGGCGATGATCGCCGAGTAGGGCTCTGCCGGTGAGTATGCCAACGCGGCGGCGGTGGTGGCCGTCGCGACGATCAGTGCGTACTCGAAGCGAATCATGCTGGCCCACAACACGAACGCGAGCACAACGGCGATCGCGATCGACGTGATGGCCCACGGCTTGAACATCTCCCATGCGGGTGTGCCCGTCAGCGCCGCGAGTCGTCCGCCAAGCCAGAACCAACCCGGCGGATAGAACGGCGGCAGACCGTAATAGGTCATGTCGTGCGGGGCGGCGGTGTCGGCGAGTCGGGTCAGGTACTCCGTGCGGAATTGCTGATCCACCGAGATGCCGAACAGATAGAGCTTGGTCGCACCGAGTGGCATCCCGAGAGTGACGACCGCGAACGCCGACAGGAACACCAGGGCGCCTGCCCTTGCGAGCAGTCGCCGTCCGCGGCGCCACACCCATCCGCTTGCGAACACGCCTGCCAGGCAACCGAATTGGCCGACGGTGGTCAGCGCATGCAACTGGTTCGACGAGTTGTAGGCGGGCCACTCCACCCTCGCTATCGCGGCGAGCGAGATCGCCGCAACCGCCACCGCCACGACGACCGCGACCGTCATCTGGCCGAGGACGGCCAGCGCCCCGCGCATCAGATGGGGAGCTTGCGGAAGATGGGCCGCGGAATGTGTCGCAACACCATCATCACGTACCTGAACGCCCCCGGCGCCCATACCAGTTCCTTGCCCTTGGCCGATGCCGTGA
>Ga0070671_100002104_pt1 | contig 15361 bp, 11 predicted proteins | sample KBSS73metaG_FD_65341 | JGI IMG/M metagenome (GOLD analysis project Ga0070671, IMG submission 65341) | Switchgrass rhizosphere microbial communities from Kellogg Biological Station, Michigan, USA - KBS S7-3 metaG | ecosystem: Host-associated > Plants > Roots > Rhizosphere > Soil ...
CCGCGTTCGCCAACCACGGTGTCATAACCATCCGCAAAACCATTGATGAACTCTTCACAGTGCGCGATTCGGCTGGCGGCTATGATCTCTTCGCGAGTGGCGTGTGGGTGCGAGAAACCGATATTCGCTGCGATCGTCCCGTCGAAAAGAAAATTGTCCTGGAGAACGACGCCAAGTTCCTGACGGTAGTCTTTCAACTTGATCGTTTCGAGATCACGATTGTCGACAGTTACTTTTCCAGCGAACGGTCGATTAAAAGCCATCACGAGACTGATCAGTGTCGACTTTCCTGAGCCACTGGATCCAACTAATGCCGTTGTCGAACCGGCTGGCGCCACGAAAGAAACATTTCGGAGCACCGGCGTGTCGTCGTTGTATTCAAAACTAACATTTTCAAATTTAATTTCGCCGCGGATTGCACCGAGTTCTTCGCGCGATTCATCCTCTTCGTCTTCAGTTGCCATTCGCTTGATCTCGCGAATGCGATCCAGACCCGCAAATGCCTCGGTGATCTGTGTGCCAATCGACGCAATCTCAACGAGCGGAGCAGCGACCAGAGCGGTGAAGAAGATGTACATAAAGAAATCGCCGAGAGTCATGCTGCCGGCAAGAATGTCTCGGCCGCCAACCAATGTGAGTATGACGCCAATCAGTCCAACGATTAGTGTGGAGAAAGAGGTAATGGCTGAAACTCCGGTCATCGAACGCCTAACGTTGCGAAAAAGACGATGCGCTCCTCGTGCGAAAACCAGTTCCTCACGTTTTTCCGCAGCGTAGGCTTTAACAATGCGAATGCCACCCAACGATTCGGTTAGACGGCCGGTGACTTCCGCATTGATCTGACCACGCTCGCGAAACAGTGGACGCAGTTTTCTGAAAGCAGTCGCCATGGCTCCGCCGAAAGCAGCAAGGGCGATGATGATGATCGAAGTTAATTTCCAGTTGAGATAAAACAGCACAGTAAGTGCAACGACGGCAGTAACCAAACCCCCGACGAGTTGCACTAGCCCACTGCCAACCAGGTTACGAATGCCTTCGGCGTCAGACATTATTCGTGAGATCAGCACGCCGGTTTGGGTCGAATCAAAATAGCGAATCGGCAGACGTTCAACGTGTTCCTGCACGCTCTTACGCATCTCGGTGATTGCACGTTGAGCAGCAACGCCAAGAATTTGAGAAAGCGAGAACGAAGTAATCGACTGGACCAGGGTGGCAGCGCCTGCAGCAAGCGCAAGTGGAACAAGCAATTCGCCTTTGTGTTTTAGAACAACATCGTCGATCAGATATTTTGACGTGGTTGGTAAAACGAGCCCGACCAAGCGATTGACAATCATCAGAACCATGCCGAGCGACAGACGATAGCGATGTTGCCAGATCAGCTCGCGCGCATCGCTCCATGCGGCCGCTGGGGATATACGTTTTTTGGGTGGTTTTGCTGGTGTACTCATTTGGGTGGGAACAGATTAACAAATGAGGGGCGGCCGACGCAGTAAGACGCAGTAAGGAGTGGCTCGTCACTACCTCGCGGTCAGACTGTAAGCACCATTACGCCGTGGCGTGTGGCTGCTCGCATCGTGGGTTTAATGAAAGTAGGTGGAAGGAGAAGAGAAATTAACTGTCGCATTGTTTGCACAGGGTGCCGCGCGTGCTAATTTTGACGAGTGACCTCATGGCCTTAACCAGCCACACCAGTACCGCGTAGTGGTACTGACAACCTGATCACTAACTTTATAAATCCAGGGCCAGAAGCCTCTCTTCTTAATAGGACTCCTGGCCCTTAACAGTTATTTATCAAAGCCCTGGCTGAGCCGGCCCAGCGCCAGCGCTCCCAACATCAAACCAACGTCACGCAACGCAACGTCGAAATAACCAGGAATCATCAACAGATTCACGATAATGAGTAGGAGCCACGCTGAGACCACGTAAGCGAAGATCTTTGGCTTAATTGCCACACCGAGTCCGGCGACGATCTCCACCACACCTACGACCATCATAAATTGGTGCCCGCGCCCACCCAACAAGTTATTCACAACCGATGGCAAATATTTATCCCAATCAACCAGAAGGTGAAAAAATTTGTCCAAGCCTGCCACGATTGGTGCCACCACGAACCCAACCTGAAGAATTCGAAAAGCCTGGTAACTCACCTCACTGATTGCCGTGCTGCGGTCTCCATTCACCGCAACGTCCCTATCGAAAGCCATACTTGCTTGTGCCATTCACGATCACCCCTTTCAAAGTATTTTGTTGTGTCTAGCGGGCAGACTACAATCTTTGCTCTATTAAGTCAAATAAGGCATTGACTTATTACCATTCTGGAAAGGTATTGCTATAATGGCAACAAGTTGAGGGTGAAAATGAAACTTGGAAAATTAAGTAAACGGTTTTTTGAAAGCACCCGAGGTCGGATCATTGCCTACTTGCGCGGCTCGCAAGCAACAGTAAACGATCTCGCGGAGCATCTGGAATTGACTGATAATGCGGTTCGAGCTCAGCTACTAACTTTGGAACGTGATGGGTTGATCCAACAGTCGGGATTTCGCAAGGGCTCGCGTAAACCGCACTTCGCTTACGAACTGACCAGTGAAGGCGAACACCTATTCCCGAAAGCTTACGACGCTCTTCTGAATCAGTTCATCTCCGTTTTTAAAGACCGGCTTTCACCCAAAGCTTTCAAAGAAGCTTTACAAGCTGTCGGGGAGGCACTCGCAGCCGAGCAAAAGGTTCCGGGCCGTAAGGTTAGTTTCGAGCGTCGACTGCAGTCTGCATTACGGACTCTCGAGGCGTTAGGCGGAAGTCCGAGGACTGAACGCCACGACAAGCATTTGAGCATCACGAGCAAAAGTTGCCCTCTCGCCGCGGTTGTAGCAGAACATCCTGAGACTTGTGAGATGGTCCAGAGGGTGATCTCAGAATTGGTGGATGTTGATGTCTCCGAAAAGTGTGACCGATCCGCTACGCCGAGTTGTCGATTCGTACTCTCAGAACAGCCATAGAATTCATTTAATGAAATCGACGAACAGTAGACTTGCTCGAAAGTCGTGAGCTAAGGTCTGCGTGATTCGTCCGATTCTGTATAATCACTCCTCACTCAATGCTGCAGCTTTTGAACATCTCCAATATTGCTCTAATCGACGAACTTCAAGTTGATTTTGATCACGGTCTCAACCTACTCACCGGTGAGACTGGTTCCGGCAAGTCGATTATCGTTGACGCACTAGGTGTATTAATCGGCGGCAGGTTTAGTGCTGACCTGTTAAGGTCGGGAACTGATCGAGGTTTTATCGAAGGGCTATTCCTGGTCAATGCAAACTCCGAGCTTAAGGATTTACTGCACCGAGCCGGCTTCATGAATTCGGAGGACAAGCTGGCGTCGGGCAAGAATCAGAATTCTGAACTTTTCGAATTGATCATTCGACGTGAAGTTTCCGCCGCGGGAAGAAACAAGATCTTCGTCAACAACCAGCTTGCAACTCAATCGCTGCTGCGCGATCTAAGAGAATTCCTGGTCGACATTCACGGACAAGGTGATCAGCAAACTCTTTTCAACACAGATACACATTTAGAATTGCTCGATTCATTTGCCGGAACCGCTTCTTTGCGCGCTGCAGTTGCTACTGCGTATGAGCAAGTTCGCGCGCTTGAGCGCGAGCTGGAGGCTCTGAATCGTGATGAAGCGGAAAAGTTTCAACTCGTTGACACCCTCAACTACCAGATTAAAGAACTGGAACGTTCGCAACTGACTATCGGAGAAGACGAACAACTCGAGGAAGAAAAACGACGACTCTCGAACGTCGAGAAACTGACTTCACTTTGCCAGGCAAGCTACGGTCGCATCTATGAAGACGATGATTCAGCGCTCACACGCGTCAGACACTCGACAACTGAGATAGCTGAACTCGCAGAATTCGAACCACGTTTTGGCGAGTATTTGGAGGGACTGGAATCGGCACGTGCGCTGCTTGAAGACGTATCGTTTTCACTTCGAGACTTTGCTGACAAGTTGGAGTTCTCGCCGGCACGATTGTCTGAGATTGAAGATCGTTTAGCTGATCTGTCGCGATTGAAACGCAAATACGGTGGCACAGTTGAAGCGGCGCTCGAACACCTGGCACGGTCCGAGGATCGGCTTCGGCAAATTAATTCATCGGACGAACACGAGAACCAGTTACGCACTAAACTGACCGCGGCGAGTCAACGCTACTTCGACGCAGCAGGAAAGCTTCACAAAGAAAGAATAAAGGCTGCCAAAAAATTCGAACAGGCAGTTGAAGCAGGCATTAAGGAAGTCGCGATGGAAAATTCGCGCTTTCAGGTGCAGGTGTCAGACAAAGATTCCGGTAAATCCGAGTCGCTCGATATAGAGAGGCTGCAACTTATCGGTTTCAAGGGCACTGATTCAGTCGAGTTCTATTTCTCAGCGAATCCGGGCGAAGAGCTCAAACCGTTGGCGCGTGTCGCCTCGGGAGGCGAAGCTTCTCGTTTGATGTTGGTATTGAAAACGGTTGCTAATGCAGCTGAGTTTCCCCGGACGATAGTTTTTGATGAGATCGATACAGGTATCGGCGGTCGCGTGAGCGAGGCGGTCGGAGTTAAATTGAAAAGGCTGGCACAAACAAACCAGGTTTTGTGTGTCACGCATCAACCACAGATTGCGCGTTTTGCGGATAACCACTTAACAGTCCAAAAGGAGTTGACAAAAAATCGCACGCAAGTGACGGTTAACAAACTCGATCGCAATGGACGTGTCGAAGAGCTTGCGCGCATGCTCACCGGGGCAGAGATAACAGAAAGTGCGCGACGGCATGCGAAAGAATTGTTGAAAGGATAGGGCAGGTCTTTGGTCCTGGGTCTTCCGTGAAATCAGCTCCCACGATCCAAGCGCAAAGACCTGAGAGCAAAGAACCAAGACCACCTAACAAATGAGCACAGAACCAAACAAAGTCATCTATTCAATGGTCGGCGTTAGTAAGTTCTACGATAAGAAGCCGGTCCTTAAAGATATTTATCTCTCTTATTTCTATGGCGCCAAGATTGGCGTTATCGGATTGAACGGATCGGGCAAATCATCTTTGCTTCGCATCCTCGCCGGAGTCGACAAAGACTTCAATGGCGAGACCGTCATCTCACCAGGTTTCACTGTTGGCTACCTGGAACAAGAACCGCTGATCGATGATTCGCGCACCGTGCGTGAGGTAGTTGAAGAAGCTGTGCAGGAAACTGTTGACCTGCTGAAAGAGTTTGAGGAGATCAACGCAAAGTTCGCCGAGGAGATGACCGACGATGAAATGTCGGTACTACTTGAACGGCAGGGAGAGGTCCAGGAAAAACTTGACGCCCAGGATGCTTGGGATTTGGATTCACGGCTTGAAATGGCGATGGACGCATTGCGTTGCCCTGCTCCTGACACACAAGTGAAAGTATTGTCTGGTGGTGAGCGAAGGCGAGTAGCTCTTTGTCGATTGCTACTCCAAAAACCAGATATTCTGTTGTTGGACGAACCGACAAACCATTTAGATGCAGAGTCGGTGGCTTGGCTCGAACATCACCTGCAGAACTATGCAGGCACAATCATCGCGGTTACGCACGATCGATATTTTCTCGATAACGTCGCAGGTTGGATTCTCGAACTAGATCGTGGTGCAGGAATTCCCTGGAAAGGAAATTACTCGTCGTGGCTCGAGCAAAAGCAGGAGCGTCTGCGTCGTGAAGAAAAGTCTGAGAGTGAACGACAGAAGACCTTGCAAAGAGAGCTTGATTGGATTCGTATGTCGCCCAAAGCTCGTCACGCCAAAGGCAAAGCGAGAATAAACTCTTACGAAGAGCTGCTGCGAGAAGAAACAGAGAAACGGCGCGAGGATCTTGAGATTCATATTCCGGCTGGTCCACGTCTCGGCAATGTTGTAATCCAGGCGGAGAATGTCGACAAAGGATATGGGCAGAATTTGCTGGTCGAGGACATGACTTTTTCACTGCCCCCCGGAGGTATCGTCGGAGTGATTGGGCCGAACGGCGCCGGCAAGACAACGCTCTTTCGAATGATTACCGGTCAGGAACAACCCGACGATGGAACAATCCGCATCGGCGACACTGTGAAGCTGGCTTACGTCGATCAAGCGCGAACGCTGGATTCGAACAAGTCGATCTGGGAAGAGATTAGTGGCGGTGAAGATGCTTTGAAGCTTGGCACGCGCGAGGTGAATTCGCGAGCTTACGTCGCGAGGTTCAATTTCTCGGGATCGGACCAACAGAAAAAAGTCGGAATGCTTTCGGGTGGGGAACGTAATCGCGTACACCTTGCAAAAATGCTGAAGGAAGGCGCGAACGTGATTTTGCTCGACGAGCCGACGAATGACCTGGATGTAAATACCTTGCGCGCGCTTGAAGAAGCTCTCGAAAACTTCGCTGGTTGCGCCGTTGTGATTTCCCACGATCGTTGGTTCCTCGATCGTATTGCCACTCACATTCTCGCGTTTGAGGGTGACAGCAAGGTGGTTTGGTTTGAAGGAAATTATTCTGACTACGAAGTTGACCGCAAAGAACGATTAGGAGCAGCAGCCGAAACGCCGCATAGGATTAAGTACCGGCAGTTAACGCGGTAGATAGTCAGATCAGAGTCAGAACTTCATTATTCTTCAAGCTTACCGCCGGCTCGTTCAACCGCGCAGACTTAGACCATCGTTCCTAACTTCACCAGGTATGCCTACAATCTGTTCCTGGCTTCAACTTTGATTGTTCCACCGTTGGTCCACTTGCCTGACAAGAATGACTAGCCCTGCTCAAGACAAGGAACAATCCCAGAAAGTATTCAAGAAGCAGGTCTTTAGCCTCTTTGCCAAACACAATCGCGGTTTGTTACTCGACCTGACTGTATTCGTCGCGAACATCTTTCTGATGCGTTACTTGACCAGATACGTGGAGTTGCTATTCGAAAAAGCATCCGACAACGATCCGGTCGCGGACTTCATGTTGTTGTCAGGCGCTATAGGCATGTGGGTCCTGCCAGTTGCCGGAGCGGTATTGAAGCGCTGGCACTTTCATCGGCGTCTTTCAGCAGAGCATAAAACTTTGGCTTCCGATCAGACGACGTTGATCGGCTGCTTGTTCAATCCGATATTTTATTTCTGCCTGAATCTGGTAGTGATGGCAGCGATCGTCGCCGGCGTCAGCACCGTGGTGATGGGCCCGCACAGATCGGATGATGGTGCGTTTTTTATTCCATCGATTTTTATCGGATTGGGCCTGACGATTTTTCAAACGTATCTGATCTATCGCTACTTCACGCCTCCGAAAAAACGACCTACTTCCGATTTGCTGCTCAGCCCCGTAAGCGAATCGCTGGGCGACATATGTTTGTTTCTAAACATGTTGCTCTTTCAATGCGCGTGGAATCTGTTGACATTTTCGTTCGGAAGAGTGGGAAGCGTTTCCGAGTTCATTGGCAGGTTACTCTTCTTATCTTTTCTGGCGCTGCTCGTGTATTTCCCGCCGCGCATGTTTTATTTAGCCGAAGACATCAACCGTCCCAGAACCTGGTTGACTATGTTGCTGGCTAATTCTCCTGTAATTTTTCGAGTAGTGATTGGAACAAATAACCAGGCAGGGTGGTGGTAGGACACTTCTGATTGAAGATTCAGATGGGCAGAATCTCTTGCATGGTATAGTGGTTGAAAATTCCAAACCGACAAATTCGCAATTCGAAATTCAAGATACTACTTTTTCTATGACCACCTCCCGGTTGGAAGCTTTTAGCGACGGCGTTATCGCTATTCTAATCACGATAATGGTGCTCGAGCTGCGCCCACCTCACGAAACAACGATCGAAAGTCTGCGTCCATTGATCCCCGTCTTACTGAGTTATCTTCTCAGTTTTGTATTTCTGGGAATCTACTGGACCAATCACCACCACTTGATCCACGCAGCACAACACGTCAACGGCAGCGTGTTGTGGGCAAACTTGCATCTGCTGTTTTGGTTGTCGCTAATTCCGTTCGGTACTGCGTGGATGGGAGATGGTCACTTCGCGCAGTGGCCGGTGGCACTGTATGGCGCGATTCTTTTGTTCGCGGCGATCGCGTATTTCATTCTGGTCCAAACGCTGCTTGCTTTGCACGGGCCAGATTCGTTACTCGCGAATGCTCTCGGCTCAGACTTCAAAGGTAAAATTTCTATCGTTGTATATCTCGTTGCAATTCCGCTCGCATTCGTGAACCCATTGCTGGCTTGCGGCTTTTATGTTCTGGTGGCGGTGATGTGGCTCGTACCCGATAGACGCATCGAAAGAAAGATCGGGTAAAGAAGTGCGGGTTCTTATCCCGAATTACGCCTCGTGAACTCACAAGGTCATTACGACGCGATCATTATAGGCGGTGGAGCAGCTGGGCTCTTCTGCGCGATTCAAGCAAGTAAACGGAACCGGAAACTGCTCGTCATAGAACACTCCGAGCGGGTCGGTAAAAAGATTTCCATTTCCGGTGGCGGGCGTTGCAACTTCACGAATCTTTACACCACTTCCGAATCGTTTCTTTCTGTCAACCCACATTTTTCAAAATCAGCACTTGCTCGGTACACACCTCAGGACTTTGTCGCGTTAGTTAAGAAACATGGCATCCGTTATCACGAGAAAAAATTAGGTCAATTGTTCTGCGACGGGAGCGCGCAACAGATCATCGATATGTTGCTAAACGAATGTTCCGACGGCGGTGTTGAGATTCGCTGTGAGTGTAAAGTAGAGAGCGTCACGAAAGACGAGCAGTTCTTAGTTGAAACTAATAAAGGAACGTTCAGTAGTGCGGCGCTAGTGATTGCGACAGGAGGACTGTCGATAAAACCACTCGGCGCAACTGATTTAGGTTACATAGTGGCGAAGCAATTTGGGCTCGCGATCGAGACTCCACGACCTGGACTGGTGCCGTTCACGCTCGATCCAAGTTTGCTGCAACGATTATCCAGTCTGAGCGGTATATCAATCGATTCGCTTGTGACATACAACAGTGTCTCGTTTCGCGAAAATATTCTGATAACACATCGCGGCCTGAGCGGCCCGGCAGTGTTACAAATCTCTTCTTATTGGAAACCAGGCAGCTCGATTTCAGTTAACCTGTTGCCCGACTTAGACGCCGCCGAACTGCTGGCAAATCACCATGGTTCAACAATTGAACTTGCAAATTTGTTAACAGAACATTTGCCACGCAGATTCATCCAGGCGTGGTGCGAACTTTTCGCGCCATCAAAACCGATCAAGCAATACAATCGACGCGAACTCGAGCTCATTGCCTCACAGCTCCACAATTTTCAGATCACTCCGACCGGCACTGAGGGTTTCAAGAAGGCTGAAGTCACCGCTGGTGGAGTCTCGACTTCGGAACTCTCTTCGCAAACGATGGAGGCGAAAAAAGTACCGAGATTGTTTTTCATTGGTGAGGTTGTTGATGTGACCGGACATTTGGGTGGCTTCAACTTCCAATGGGCATGGGCCTCAGCCCACGCCGCCGCACAACGAATCTAAGCGGGCGGGCGGGCTTGGACGTTACGGCCTTGTGCCGTGGTACATCACGTTTGCTGTTAGACACTGCCGACGCGAATCACACACTGTCCCGAATCTAGTGCGTGGTATATTTCGCCGCATGAATGGCCAGTCACTCAAACGTAGACACTTTCTACAATCGGCATTGATTGCTGGTGGCGCGGTCGCACTTAATAGTTCGCTGCCGACGCGTCTGTTGGCGCGAGACTCCGACGCTAAGCGAAACCTCCTGCCCGTAAAAGTCTCTCGCGAACGTTTGATTCGAACTGTAGTTGGCCTGCGTCCCTATCGAGCCGGAGGTTTCCTAGTTGATACCGAGCGTCTCGACGAAAAATTGTTAGTTCATAACTACGGGCATGGTGGCGGAGGTATCACGTTGTCGTGGGGTAGCGCGACTCTCGCGGTCGAACTAGCCAAGGGTTCCGGTCAACGCGAGTGTGCGGTTCTGGGTTGTGGAGTCATTGGTCTTTCAACCGCTCGGCTGTTTCAACGAAGAGGTGGGGCGGTAACGATTTATGCAAGAGACCTCCCGCCTGAAACAACATCGAACATCGCTGGTGGTTTTTGGTATCCCACATCCGTTTACGATGCACGAACGGCAACTCCAAAATTCCTCGAACAATTTAACCAGGCATCAAAGCTAGCCAACCGCGCGTTTCAATTACTCGTTGGACCGGAATACGCAGTGCGTTGGATCGACGCCTATGAACTACTGAGTGGGCCAGAACCCCAGAACAGCCCGATGCCTGGCGGGGCGGAGCTATATCCCGAAATTCAAATGCACCAGGATCGAAAGAGATATTTCGGCGCCGACAACGTCAGGCAGTTCAGCACGATGCTGATTGAGCCGCACACATACTTGAACGCGTTGCTACGCGATTTCTATCTTGCGGGCGGAAAACTGGTTGTTAAGGAGCTGCAAAGTCGAGAAGAGGTTGCACAACTCCCGGAGAAGCTTATCTTCAACTGCACCGGCCTGGGTGCGCGAAAGTTGATGGGCGATCAAACACTTAGTCCAGTGCGCGGTCAACTGGAAATACTTTTGCCGCAACCTGAGATCGATTACTGCTATCTCGGAACCTCAGGCTACATGTTTCCACGTCGCGATGGCATTGTGCTCGGCGGGACTTTTGATCATGACGTCTGGTCTCTTGAACCTAATCCCGATACCGTGAACGGTATTCTGCAAGCACACGCAGAACTGATGAAGCGAATGAAGAAGTAGGTGGGAACTGTGAAAAATGAGTTCTCAATCACTAAGGTTGGGTCTTCATGAATAGGGAAACCATTGAAATGGTTACCTGCGATGTAAAGGCGCTGTAATCCCCAACCTGAAGGTTCGGGAGAATGAGACGGCCTGCTCTGTTGGCAATCGCGTTTCATGCGGAGTAAAGTCTCACTGTCTTCAAACACCTTGGTGAGATAGAAATTCACCACCCAGCACTCAGATTTTCAGCACCTCTTCGAAGGACGATTACGATGAATCAGTCTGCCCGTATTACCAGAACATTATTAATTGCCTTGATTGTAATCTTCATGACTGCAGTTTCGACTGCCGGTCAAACACTACCGAATGAAACGCCCGCTAAATTCACACCAACTTACGATGGATTTGATTACTCTCGTAAAGAAGTAATGATTCCTATGCGTGATGGCGTGAAACTCCACACGGTGATTTTAGTGCCGAAGGGTGCGAAGAGCGCCCCCATACTGCTGACGCGCACTCCTTACAACGCAACTGAGCTTACAACCCACACTCAAAGCTCACATCTGGGTCCAAGCCTCGAAGGCTATGACAACGCTACTGATGTCATTGTTGAAGGCGGATACATTCGTGTGGTCCAGGATATTCGCGGTAAGTATGGCTCGGAGGGTGACTATGTAATGAATCGACCGCTACATGGTCCACAGAATCCTACTAACGTCGATCATTCGACTGATACGTACGACACGATCGACTGGCTCGTGAAGAATATTCCCGAGACGAACGGCAAGGTAGGCATTCTCGGAATTTCTTACGATGGCTTTCTGCCGTTGATGGCGTTGTTCAATCCGCATCCTGCATTGAAGGTTTCAGTCCCCATGAATCCGATGGTTGATGGATGGATGGGTGACGATTGGTTTCACAACGGTGCGTTTCGCCAGCAAGGCATGAGCTATATCTACGATCAGCAAGCAACCCGCTCGAACGACATCAAATGGTGGACTAGTCACTTCGATGACTACGACATGTTCATGGAAGCTGGTTCGGCAGGTGAGCTCGGACGACGTCGCGGACTGGAACAGGTCGGGTTCTGGAGAAAGCTCCTTGAGCACCCATCGTACGACGCATACTGGCAAGATCAAGCAGTTGATAAGCTTCTTGCTAAAGAACCATTGAAAGTCCCAGTCATGCTCGTTCATAGTCTCTGGGACCAGGAAGACATTTACGGTGATATTGCAGTTTACAAAGCAATCAAACCAAAAGACACAACAAACAACATGGTCTATCTCGTTCTTGGGCCATGGCATCACGGGCAGGAAATTCGTGAGGGGAGTTCACTGGGAGCCGTCAAATTTAATAGCGATACGGCACTGTATTTTCGTCAAGAGATACTACGACCTTTTCTCGATCACTATCTGAAAGATGATGCGCCCAAAATGGACACCGCTCCTGTGACCGCCTTTGAAACGGGTACAAACAAGTGGTATCGATTGCCGTCATGGCCGGCAGGATGTCCGAATGGTTGCACGGTGAAGGGCACTCCGCTTTACCTTAACGCCGGATTGGTCGCGAGTTTTCAATCGCCAAAGAACGCGTCACCAACTTATGAGGAATATGTTTCCGACCCTTCGAAACCTGTTCCGTTCCGTGCTCGACCGATCGATGCTAGTAGTTGGCGACGCTGGTTGGTCGATGATCAGCGTGAACAGTCGGGTCGTCCCGATGTCCTGACTTTCAAATCAGAAGTTCTAAAGACACCCGTAAAGATAAGCGGTCAACCGATCGTCAACATTATCGCATCGACGAGCGGCACTGATTCCGATTGGGTCGTGAAAGTTATCGATCTATACCCTGATGAAGTTGCGTCACAACCAGAGATGGGTGGGTATCAACTGATGATCTCGGCGGATGTTTTGCGCGGGCGTTATCGCGAAGGATTTGAAACAGCGAAACCGATTGAAGCAAACAAACCGCTGAAGTACACATTCATTTTGCCGACAGCGAACCACGTGTTCCTGCCTGGTCACCGCATCATGGTCCAGATTCAATCGAGTTGGTTTCCGCTTTACGATCGGAATCCACAAACGTTTGTGCAAAATATTTTCTGGGCCAAACCGGGAGACTACAAGAAGGCAACTCAACGGATATACCAGGGTGTGGGCGTGGAGAGTTATATTGAGCTGCCGGTAGTAACTCGGCCCTGAAAAGCTGATTCAACACTTCCGAGATGTTGGTTGTGGTCTTTCAACATAGGTTCCAGCAATATTCATAACCAACACACTCAAGACACGCGTCGCCTCAGTTGGCCCTTACAAGGAGCAAGCCATGAAACTTCACATCCTGCTCATTACAGTATTTCTGCTCACCGCCTCGCCTGTCTTCGCCAAAGATGAAATCACGAAAGAGCTGATGACTTCGGGCGGCAAGCCGCGTGTGTACTATCTCTATGTACCATCAACTCTAAAGGCGGGTACTGCGTCGCCTTTGATCGTGATGCTACATGGATCTAACAGGACGGGAGTGACCCTTGTCGAGAAATGGAAAGACCTGGCCAAGAAAGAGGGGATCATTCTTGCTGGTCCTGATGCAATCGATCTTCGCGGTTGGGGTTCACCTCAGGATGGCCCGGAGTTCTTGCACGAGCTGGTCGAGCAACTAAAGTCGAAATACACCGTCAACTCGAAACGCGTTTACCTGTTTGGGCACTCAGCTGGCGCAATCTTCACTCTGCAGATGTCGCTGATGGAGTCGCAATACTTTGCTGCTGCCGCGATTCACGCCGGGGCACTCACGCGTGACGACCTGCAGCTAATCGATATGGCGAAACGCAAGATTCCAATCTCGATGCAGGTTGGCGACAGCGATCAATATTTTCCAGTTAAGATAGTGAGACAAACAAGCGATGCGTTGAAGACAGCAGGCTTCAATGTCGAGCTTACGGAAATTCCGAATCACGATCATTGGTACTATGATCAGGCTGCGAAGTTTAACCAAACAGCGTGGGATTTTTTGAAGAAATTCGAACTCGACGTCGATCCGAAGTATCAGAAATACAATTGGAACGATTAGTGGTTCAGTGAGTAAGAACATGGCCGAAGCAAAAACCAAACAAACCGATGAAAGCGTCTCGAAGTTTCTAAATGCGATCGACGATGAGGGGCGTCGGGATGATTGTCTCACCGTAGCCAAGCTCATGGAGGAAGCGACCGGGTTCAAGCCAAAAATGTGGGGAGCGAACATCGTCGGATTCGGAAGTTATCACTACAAGTACGCGAGTGGACGTGAAGGCGATTCGCCAATCCTGGCCTTCTCACCGCGGAAACAGAATTTGACACTCTATGTTCTGGGTTTCGATAAGCAGGGAGAGTTGTTAGAGAAGCTCGGAAAGCATTCAATCGGTAACTCGTGCCTTTACATCAAGAGCCTCGGTGACATTCACTTGCCAGCGCTAAAGAAGTTGCTGAAGCAATCGTTCCAGCAAAAGAAAAAGCTCCACACGTAAGTCTCAGTCCAGTAGTATCCGGCATCTCAACTAGCCCGCTGTTCTAAAGACCGTAGCTGTCCACCCTGCCGACGCTGTACACCCTCGGCTATATGCTTTGGCCCGCTTCGCGGGCCATGTGAAAAATTCGCCGAACCGTCCGTGGCGCTTCATGTTAAATACTAGCGGAAGGGGAATGGTGAATCTGAGATTTGGGATCAGAGATTTTGCGACTTACGTAAAAAGCATGGCGGAATGGAAACCAATCGTGCTGCACGGACAGCATATCGATCTTATACCTCTGGTGTCTGAGCATCATGAACGACTGTGCGAGATTGGACTGGAGCCTGAGCTTTGGCGGCTTACTACCAATGAACTGTGCACGCCGGAAGACATGCGCGCCTACATTCAAACGGCACTCAACGATCGAGCCTTGGGAACAAGCCAACCCTTCGTCTTCGTTGAAAAAACGAGTGGTCTTATTGTCGGAAGTTCGCGTTATCACAGTCTGAATCGAGCCAATCGGCGGCTCGTAATAGGTCATACGTGGATCGCTCGCGAGTGGCAACGAACGGTTGTAAATAGCGAAGCTAAGTATCTGATGCTGAAGCATGCATTTGAGGAGCTCGGCTGTGTTCGAGTGGAATTCCTGGTTAACAGCATCAATGACAGATCACGTCGAGCGTTGTTGCGCATCGGCGCCAGGCATGAAGCCATATTGAGGAATTACACGGTAGCGAAGGATCAGTTACCGAGAAACGTTGCCCTGTTTAGCATCATCAACTCGGAATGGCCGGCGGTGAAAGCCGATCTTGGGAACAAAATTGCGTCAAAGCGTGTCGAAAGAAAAACTTCGGCGAAGGAAAGTTACGACAAAGTTGCGGCCGAGTATGCGGTCGAATTCAGTGACGAACTTAAACACAAACCGTTTGATCGGAAGCTGTTGGATTGGTTGATTGAAAAGGTGGGCGCCCTCGGACCGATCTGTGACATGGGATGTGGACCAGGTCAGATCGCAAAATATCTAAATGACCACGGAGCTGAAGTATGCGGAGTCGATCTTTCACCCGAGATGGTTCGACAAGCGCAACTCCTACATCCGGAGATCGCATTTGAGCAAGGAGATATGTTGGCGCTGGATAACATCGCC
>Ga0070671_100002105_pt1 | contig 15361 bp, 16 predicted proteins | sample KBSS73metaG_FD_65341 | JGI IMG/M metagenome (GOLD analysis project Ga0070671, IMG submission 65341) | Switchgrass rhizosphere microbial communities from Kellogg Biological Station, Michigan, USA - KBS S7-3 metaG | ecosystem: Host-associated > Plants > Roots > Rhizosphere > Soil ...
CCGCGCCTGCAGGCGAACGCCGAACGGCTCTACGACGGGCTGAACGCCCTCGGTTTCGTGACCGGCCCGCGCGCCAGCCCCATCGTGGCGGTGGTGATGCCGGACATGACCACGGCGCTCGGCATGTGGAACGCCCTGCTGGAAGGCGGGGTCTACCTGAACCTGGCGCTGCCGCCGGCGACGCCCAACAACCGCCCGCTGCTGCGCACCAGCGTCAGCGCCGCGCACACGCCTAAGCAGATCGACCAGGTGCTGGCGGTGTTCGAGTGGGTCGGGCGCGAAGCCGGCGTGCTGCCGCGTCGCAGTCAGCGCGCCTCCGGCTGACGCCCTCGCCGGCGCGCACGCCAAAGCCTCAGCAGGACTCCCGGCGCCGCCAGGATCGGGTGGCGCTCGCGGAACCGGGTGACCGGCACCGAGACGCCGGTGTGCCGCTCGATCTTCCAGGCGGCGTAGCGCGCCGCGCCGTCGAAGGTGAAGGCGGCCTTCACCAGCCTCGCCACATTGAGCGGCTTGCCGGCGCGCTGTCGGCGCCGCCAGGCGCGCCTGAGCTTCTTGCGCAGGGCAGGCTCCAGCGCCGGGGCCAAGCCGCCCGACGAAGACCGGCGGAAGGCGACGCCGGCGCTGTCCCAGGCCAAAGGCAGGAGGGCGGCGTAGCGTTCGCGGTGGAAGCCGACGATCTCGCGCTCACGCCCGGGCTTCTCCACTCGCAACTCGGCGGCGTAGGTGCGCCGGAAGAGGCGGGTCCAATAATCCTCGGCCAGGCCTTGCTCCGGCCCGAGCACCGCCGCGTAGCGGGCGGCGGTCTCGGCGGCTGACGCGACCGCGGCGACCACGGCCTCCTGCACCTTGGGCGCGCGGGCGAAGACCAGGCCCGCGGGCTGGACGAAGCGGGCCCAGATGGTGGTGTCCAAAGCCTGCCCGGAGGCGGCGCGGCGGAAGGCGGCCAGGGACAGGACGGCGATCTTGGCGCGCAGCTCGGCGCCGTCGACCTCGATCTGGCGGTAGCCGACGCGCGGCCACAGGAGCCGCTCCAGCAGACCGCCGGGCGGGCGGGCGGTCAGGACGTAGAAGTCGAGAACGCCGGAAAGGTCGCCGGTGCGCAGGATGGAGCCGTAGAACAGCACGGCCTCCGCCTCCATTTCGCGCGCGAGCGCCTGGCCGAACGTCCGCACCGCGGAGGGGAGCGGCTGGCCAAGCTCGGCGGCGATAAAATCGCGCAAAGCCGGCGTCATGGCTTGACGAACCCGAGCTCGGCGCCGCGGGCGACCCGCAGCTCGCCGCCGGAATAGGTCTCGCCATCGAGGACGAAACGGTCGGCGAGACCCAGGTCGAAGGCCGACGTCACCTGGCGTTGGTAGCCGGCGGCCTCCAGCCAGGGCGGGAACCGGCCGCTGAGAATTGGAGGAAGGGCGCGGGCCAGCTGCCGCGGCGGCGCCGTGACGGTGAGGAGGCGCAGCTCGGCCGAAGGCTCGCCAAGCGGCTTCAGGCCCATCGGCAACCGCTTCAGGGTTGAGGCGAAAAGCAGGAAGACCGGCTCGTGCCCCCGTTCGGGCTCGGCCAGCCGCATTAGGGAGCCGCGGCGCCAGGGGCTGCGCGGGCCGCCGGCCAAGGCGCCAAGCGCTGCGCCGCCTAAGGTGAGGGCGACGGCGAGGTTATTAAAGAGCCCAAGGTGGTGTGCACGCTGGGCCAGCTCGGTCGCCCGGACATAGGCGCCCGCGCCCAAGATGAATCCGCGAACGAAGGGCGCGGGAGCGCCCTGGCGGGTGATCTCCAGCGGCGCGCGCTGGGTGAAGCGGCCGTCTTCGGCCGCGGCGATGGCCTGCTCCAGGCTCCAATCCATGGGCGCGCCCAGGTCGAGGGCGAGCGCGTTGGTCTTGCCCGAGGGCAGGACCGCGAACCGCGGCAGGCGGTCTCCGAAGTGGGAGGGCGCGCGGGTCATCACCTCCCGCACCGTGCCATCACCGCCGTCGATGACCAGCAGGTCCAGGCCCTTGGCCGCGAAGGCGGCGAGCGCGCCGTCGAGCGCGTCGGGAGAGCGGGTGGCGGCGGTCAGCACGCCGGGCGGATCGGCGCGACGCGCGCCGGCCTCGCGGTTGCGCCGGCTTGTGGGGTTATGGATGACCCCGGCGCGGATCACCGCGCCAGCCAGGAGGTCACCCGCTCGCGAGGCGTCGCCCAGGCCTGACCGAGCTGGGCGAGGTGCACGAGGAAAGAGAGGGCCGTCCAGGCCGTGACCGCGGCGAAGCCGAGGTCCGGCCGCCCGGCGAGAACCGCGACGGTGAGCAGGATCAGGTTGGGGTTCCGGCGGGCGGTGATCTCGCGGAACGCGCTGTCGATGGGCCGCCAGGCGTGCATGTGGATGCCGAAGCGCTGGATGAACAGGCCCTCCAGCACGCGCTGGGCCACGTAGCCGACAAGCACCACCGCCAGCATGGCGTCGGCCCACGGCAGCGGATGGGGACCTTGCTGGACGCCGACCCACCACGCCCACCACCAGAAGGGCGGGTGGATGAGGTCGACGCCGTGATCCATGACATCCCCGAGCCTGGATGAGGTCAGGGTGACCCGCGCGAGCTTGCCGTCGACCGTATCGAGGAAGGTCATCACCCAGCCTAGCGCCAGGCCCCAGCCGAACTGGCCGGTCCAGAACAGGAACGTGGCGGCTATGGCCAACAGCAAGCCTGCGAGGGTGACCTGATTGGGCGTGATGCGGGCCAGGGCGCACCAGCGGGTGACGATGCGCGCCGGGAGGGGCCAGAGCCGCTTGGTGACGATGTCCGTAACGCCCTTGTAGGAGCCCTGGAACAGGCGGGCCTCGACAGCGCGAACGGTGTCGGGACGCAGCGGCTCCAGCACGGGCGCTTCGCGCTTGCGCAAGGTCTCGTTGTAGGCGAGCGCGGCGGGGTCGAGCCGCTCCAGCGTCGCCAGGCCCGGCGCGGAGACGTCGCCGGCCGCAAGCGCGGCGGCGGCCTCCTCAAATCCGTCGGACGGCACGTGGGCCGCCACGGGGGCGCCGTCCGGCGACACCAGCAGGGTGAGGGGCCGCGCGGCCAGGGCGGCGATCAGGCTCTGGTCGCAGACCCAATCGGCCCGGGCGATCACCACGCCGGCGCCGGACTGCGGCTCCTCCTTCAGGCCGAGCCTGCGGAAGATGCGGCTCAGGCGCTCGGCGCCCGTCATCCCCCACACGCGCGCGTCGCCGGCCGCCAGGCTGGCAGCCCATGCGGCGCGCTGAAGCGTGAGTTTCCCGGACAGATCCAAGGCGGCGGCCCCTTATCCAATGGCCCGCGAGTTGATACCCAGCTTTGCGCCCCCAAGGCCAGAGACCAAGCCGTGCCCCCTTTTCGCCTCGCCCACCTTTCGGACCCGCACCTGCCGCCGCCCGCGGGAAGCGAAGGCGGTCTGGAGCCGAAGCGGCTGCTGAGTCGGTTCGCCTGGCGGCGCAAGCGGCGGCGTCATGATCCGGCGATCCTGGCGGCGATCGTGGCCGACGTCCAAGCCGCCAGGCCCGACCATGTGGCGATTACCGGCGACCTGACCAACTTCTCCACCGCGGCGGAGCTGGCGGCGGCGCGCCGCTGGCTGGAGGCGCTGGGGCCGGCGGATAGGGTCACCGTAAGTCCGGGCAACCACGACGCCCTGGTGGGCGCGCCTGACAATGACCGCTTCGCCGCCTGGGAGCCATGGCTGGGCGACGAGGGCGGCGTGGCCTTCCCCAAGATACGGCGGCGAGGGCCCGTGGCGCTGATCAACCTCTGCTCAGCCACCCCCACCGCCTTCCATCTGGCGCAGGGGGCGCTCGGGCGGGAGCAACTGGAGCCGCTGGGCGGCCTGTTGCGCGGAGCCCGAGAGGCGGGCCTGTTCCGCGTGCTCCTGATCCACCATCCTCCTGGGCCCGGCGTCGTTTCCGCCCGCAAATCGCTGCGCGCGCCGGAGCGGTTGCTGGCGATCCTGGAGGAGGCCGGCGTGGAGCTGGTGCTGCACGGCCACGCCCATGAGGCGACGGTGGCGACGGTCCAGGGACCGCGTGGCGCGATCCCGGTGCTGGGCGTTCCTCCTGCTTCCGGCGCTGGCGGCCATGGCGAACGCGCGCGCTGGCACGAGATCGCGGTGGCGGGCGGAGCCGGCGCGTGGGACGTGCAGGTGACCGCGCGCGGCCTCGACGCGGAGGGCCAGGCGGGCGAGCTGGGACGTTACCGACTGGCGTCCTGAGGCCGGCCTTCCTATGGTCGCGGGCGCAAAAGCCCATCGAACGGCCCGATGACCAATCCTACAGCCCGGAAGTTCGGCTATCCGCAAAGCCTGGTCGCCGAGACGGCGAGCTGGCTGGTGCTCGCGAGGCCCGCGCAGCCGACCCTCGGCGCGCTGGTGCTTGTGTGCAAGGAGCCGGCGGAAGCCTTTTCGCAGATCAGTCCCGCCGCCTTCGCGGACCTGGGCGAAGCGGTTCGCGGCGTCGAGCGCGTGCTGGGGGAGGCTGTCGCCTATCAGAAGATCAATTATCTGATGCTGATGATGGTGGACCCCGACGTGCACTTCCACGTCCTGCCGCGCTACGAGGGCTCGCGCGAGTTCGAGGGCTTGAGCTTTCCGGACAACGGGTGGCCGGGCCAGCCCCAGTTGTCGCCGGCTGTGGACCTGCCGCCGCCGGCGCTGTACGCGCTAGCCCAACGGCTCGCGTCACTGTGGACGACGGGCCGGTGAACAGACGGCGCGAAGCTTGAAGCTTTTCGACAAATACATCCTGCGCCTGACCCTTTGGCCGCTGCTGGGCGCGCTGGGCGTGACCTTGGTGGCGCTGCTGCTGGAACGCGTGCTGCGGCTCCTGCAGATGCTTTCGGAGAGCAGCAACCGCTTCGGGTTCGTCGCCGAATTGGCCGCCAACCTGGTGCCGCACTACCTGGGCCTGACCCTGCCGGCGGCGTTCTGCATCGCCCTCTTCGTGGTGGTCGCGCGGCTCAACGAAGGGTCGGAGATCGACGCCCTGCTGGCGAGCGGCGTCTCGCTGAGCCGCATCGTCGCGCCCTATGTGGGCCTGGCCGCGGTGCTGATGGCGATCAGCCTGCTGCTGTTCGGCTTCCTGCAGCCCTACAGCCGCTACGCCTATCGCGCGGTCTTGCACACCGCCCAGACGGCGGGCTGGAGCGGGTTGGCCGAGCCGCAGACTTTCTTCGCCCCCGACGAGAACCTGACCATGACCGCCGACGTGGTGGACCCTTCGGGCGAGCAACTCGGCCGCGTGTTCATCCGCAAGGTGTTGAAGGACGGCCGCGAAGAGATCACCACCGCCGACAGCGGCCGGCTGACGCGCAATCCAGACGGACGGCAGGTGACGCTGGAACTGCATGACGGCCAGCAGTTCTCGACCAGCGCCGGGGGGGCGCCGCGGGTGCTGAGCTTCAAGAGCTTCAGCATCGCGATGCCGCTTTCAAGCGCGGAGAAGCTGCTGCGGGGCCGGGGGCTGGACGCGCGTGAACTGACGCTGCACGAACTCGTCCGCCAGTCCGCCCTGGCCGTTCCGGAGATGCCGCGCCAAACGCTGCTGGCGGAGCTTTACACGAGGCTTGCGCGCTCCTTCGCCCTGCTGCTGTTGCCGTTCCTGGCGGTGCCTTTGGGACTTGCGGCCAAGCGGGGCGGCCGGGCGCCCGGCGTCATCATCGCCGGGCTTGTGCTGATCGCCTTCCAGCACCTGCTGCAGCTTGGTCAGAGCCTGGCGACGAGCGGCCGCGCGGCCGCCCTGCCGGCGGTGGGAACGCCGTTCGCCGTCTTCGCCCTGATCTGCATCGTCACGTTCGTGAGCAGCCGAAAGCGGCCCGGCGAGACGCCGGTCAGCATCCTGTCCGAGCGGATCGGCGAGGCCCTGTCACGGCTCAATCCGCGGCGCGAGTCCAAATCCGGAGCCGAGGCGTGATCCTGCGGCGGCGCCTGCTGGAGGTCACCGGGGGTCGGGTGCTGGCCGCGCTCGCGGTGTTGGTGGCGATCCTGCAGATCCTCGACCTGTTGGAGGTGAGCACCGAGATCCTGCAGCGCAAGCTGGGGATTGGAGGGGTGATCCACTACACCCTGCTGCGCACGCCCATGCTGGTCGAGCAGGTCGCGCCGCTGGCCATGCTGGCGGGATGCCTGTTCGCCTTCACCCAGCTGGCGCGGGAGAACGCGGTGGTGGCGCTTCGCGCCGCCGGGGTCTCGACCTATCAGCTCCTGGGGACGATGGCGCCAGCGGCCCTGGCGGTGGCGGCGCTCCACCTGACCTGCGCCCAATGGCTCTCGCCGCACGCCGAACAGACGCTCGACACGTGGTGGTCGGCGACCGCGCCGCGCTCTGCGCAGCCGGCCCAGGTGAAGACGAAGAGCTTCCGCGTCGGCTCGGACATCGTGGTCGCGAGCGAGGCCGACGCGTCGGGGCGGCGGTTGTCGGACATCACCATCTACCAGCGCGATCGCCAAGGACGGCTGGTGCAGAGGGTCCGGGCGCCCCAGGCGGCCTACCGCGACGGTGCGTGGCGCCTCGGTTCGGCGAGTTTCGACAGGCTGGGCCCGCGGCTCGTGGAGCAGGGCCGCATCGCCGACATGACCTGGCGGCCCGGCCCGTATCCGCAGGACGTGCGCGCGATCTTCACAAGCGCCGAGAACTTGGCGCCGCGGTCGGCGCAGCGCGCCTTGGCGGGCGGGGTTTCCGCCCGCCCGCCCGCCTACTACAGCACCGCCTTGCAGCGCGGCTGGTCGGCGCCGGTGGCCGCAATGGTGATGCTGCTCCTGGCGGGGCCGGCGCTGCTGATAAATTTCCGCTCCGGCGGCGCCTCGACCATCGTCGGTTGCCTGGCCGCGGGGCTGGTGTTCCTGGTGGTGGACGGCGTCTTCACGGCGCTCGGCGAGGGCGGGAACATCCCGGCGGTGCTGGCCGCCTGGGCGGCGCCCGCCATCTTCGCCGCGCTTGGCGCCACGGCGCTGCTGCACCGGGAGGGCTGATGCCGAAGGTCATTCCCGTTTCCACCGCGGCGGAGCTGGGCCGGTTCGTGCGGCTGCCGATGCGGCTGATGGCGAACGATCCGAACTATGTCGCGCCGCTGATCATGGAGCGGATGGACGCCCTTAGGCCCAAGACCAATCCCTTCTTCGCCCATGCCGAGGCGCAGCTCTTCCTGGCGACGCGCAACGGCCGCGACGTGGGCCGCATCAGCGCTCAGATCGACCATCTGGCCCCGGCCGACGGCGGGCCGCCGATCGGGCACTTCGGGATGATCGCGGCGGAAGACGACGCCGAGGTGTTCGCCGCGCTCTTCGCCGCCGCGGAGGACTGGCTGCGGGCGCGGGGCCGCCTGCGGGCGCGCGGGCCGTTCAACCTGTCGGTGAACGAGGAGGTCGGGCTGCTGGTCGACGGCTTCGATACGCCGCCGATGGTCATGATGGGCCACGATCCGCCGTTCGCCGGCCCGCAGGTGGAGGCGCAGGGCTACCGGAAGGTCAAAGACATCTTCGCCTACCATATGACCGTGACCAACGACCTCCCGGAGCGGGTGCTGAAGCTGGTCCGGCGGGGCCCGCCGCAGGGCGTGCGGCTGAGGATGCTGGACATGAAGCGCTACGACGAGGAGGTCCGGGCGCTGACCGACATCCTCAACGACGCGTGGTCGGGCAACTGGGGGTTCACGCCCACCACCGAGGCGGAGACGGCGCAGCTGGCCAAGGCGCTGAAGATGGTGGTGGACCGGCGGCTGACCTGGTTCGCCGAGATCGACGGCGAGACGGCGGGCTTCATCGTCTTCCTGCCCAACGTCAACGAGGCGATCGCCGACCTGAACGGCAAGCTGGCGCCGTTCGGCTGGGCCAAGCTGCTGTGGCGGCTGAAGGTGCGGGGCGTGAAAAGCGCGCGCATCCCGCTGATGGGCGTGAAGCGGAAATTCTTCGACGGCCATCGCGGCCGGGTGCTGCCGTTCTTGCTGATCCACGCCGCCGAGGCAGAGGCCCGGAAACTGGGCTACACCAGCGCCGAGGGGTCGTGGATCCTGGAGGACAACCTGCCCATGCGCGCCATCCTCGAGGCGGCCGGGACGCGGATCTACAAGACCTACCGCATCTACGAGAAGAGCCTCGCATGACGGTGGAGCGGGCGCTGGTCCTGGCCGGCCAGCGGCCGGGCGCCGACCCGCTGGCCGACTATGCGGGCGTGTCGCAGAAGGCGCTGATCCTGATCGGTGGCGCGCCCATGCTGAGCCGGGTGGTGACGGCGCTGCGGGACGCGGGGCTGCGCCGGATCGCCGTGTCGACCGCGGACCCCGCGGTGGCGGCCCTGGCCCGCGAACTGGGATGCGAGGCCCTGCCGGCCGAGGCGGGTCCCAGCCTGAGCGCCCTACGCGGCGTAGAGACGCTGGCGCCGCCCCTGCTGGTGACCACCGCTGACCATGCCCTGCTTCGACCTGAGTGGGTGAGCCAGCTCCTGCAGGATGCGCCGGCCTCGGCCGACATCAGCGTGCTGCTGGCCAGGCGGGCGACGGTGGAGGCGGCCGCGCCGGGGGCGCGCCGCACCTATCTGAAATTCGCCGACGGGGAGTGGTCCGGCTGCAACCTGTTCCTGGTGCGAAACGACAGGGCGCTGGGCGCGATCCGCCTGTGGAGCACGCTGGAGGCCGACCGGAAGCGGCCGTGGCGGATCATCGGCCGGCTCGGGCCTGCGATCCTGGCGCGCTATGCGCTGGGCCGGCTCAGCCTGGCGGAGGCGTTGCGGAGGCTGGGCGCGCTCAGCGGCGCCGCGGCCGCAGCGGTGGAAAGCCCCTTTGGGCTGGCCGCCGTCGATGTGGACAAGCCGGCGGACCTGGACCTCGTGCGCCGCCTGGCGGAGCCTTAGCCCGCCCCAGCAGCCCAGCGGGCGGTGAGCGCGACGTTGGCCTGCACGTCCTCGGGGAAGTCGGTTTCGCCCCAGGACAGGCCCTCGATGGACTGGACGTGCACGGCGGTGGTGGTCTGGGCGATATGGTCGATCACGCTGAGGTACCAGCGGCGCAGCCCCTCGGGCTTGCGCATGGCCTCGTCGATGGCGGTGGAGAAGCGCTGGGCGCCGGCCGCGGAGAAGCGAAGGAAGCCGATGGATTCGGCGTCGTAAGCCTCGATGGTCTTGCCGATGGCGCGTAGCCGGGCGCCCTCGGTAAGCACCTTCATGTCGTCGGAGTCGTAGGCGGGCTTGCGGTCGATGGCCACCGTGATCTCGGCCGACGGCGCCGCGATCAGGCGGCGGGCGACGTCCGCTTCGAACAGGGTGTCGCCGTTCAGGAGCAAGACGGGCTGGTCGAACTCGCGGCGGGCCAGCCAGCAGGACGCGAGGTTGTCGGCGAGGGCGTAGAAGGGGTTGAACAGCGTGCGGACCTTCAGGCCCGTCAGGCCCAGCCGCGCCACTTCGGCGTCCACCAGGTTTGCGCCGAAGCCGGTGACGACCACGGCCTCGCCGACGCCGGCCTGCTCCAGCGCACGAAGCTGCCAGCCGAGCAGGGTGCGACCGGAAAGTTCGATCAGGCATTTGGGGCGCCGATCGGTCAGCGGCGAAAGCCGCCGCCCCTGGCCGGCGCTGAGAATGACGGCGCGCTTAGGGGTCTGCACGGCCTACCTCGTGTTCAAGCGGGCGTGGACGCCGTTGGCGTCCTGAGATCGGACCGAGCCGGTGACGAGGCGGCCGGTCCGGGTGTCGTAGACGATCGACGGGGCGGAGAACCGGCCGCGCGCGCCGTCCACCTTCACGCCGCCAGAGAGTGTGAGGCGAGCGGTCGCCTCGTCGTAAACGCCCCGGGGCGCGAGGACGCGCAGAGCGTCCGGGCCGCCCTCGTCACGCACCAGGACAGGCGTCTGGAGATCGACACGCTGGGTGGCGCCGGGCTGGCGGGAGGCGCGGTCGGCGGTGACGACGAAAGCGCGGCCTTTATCGTCGCGTCCGATCACCCGTGGGCTGACGACTTCCAGCGGCGGCGTGGCCACATCATGCGGCGCGCGCAGGGCCGTGGCGATGGTCCAGCCGACCACCACCAGGGCGAGCGCGCCGGCGAAGGCGGGGAGGACCAGGCGCAGGATCGGCGCGAGATTCCGCCGCCGGGGCCTGGCCGGCGGCTTTGCGGCGTGCTTGTCGGAAACGGCGTCAGGCGCGGACATGGGCGCGGTTGCTACTCCGGGCGCTGGCCGGTGTCACGCGGGAGCGATCCCACCAAAGCGCGAACATGGACAGCGCGAACAGGAAACGGCTCTCATCCCGCCGTCCGGAAAGGTGGTCGTCGATGACGCTCTCCACCGCCGCGGGCTCAAGCACGCCCGCGTCGCGGGCTCCACCCTCTCGCCACAGCGACTGGACGTAGCGGCCAAAGTCGCCCGCGAACCATTCGGCGAGAGGCATCTGGAAGCCTTGCTTGGGACGATCCAGCACGCCTGGGGGAAGCCAGGGCTCGACCGCCCTGCGCAGGAGGTGCTTGCCGACCCCGCGATGAAGCTTGAGGTCAAGAGGCGCCGAGAGGGCGAAGTCGACCATGGGGTGGGCCAGGAAGGGGACGCGCACCTCCAGCGAGTGGGCCATGCTGGCGCGGTCCACCTTGGTCAGGATGCCGCCCGGGAGCTGCAAGGTGAGGTCGGCGAGCATGAACTGCTCCAGCGGCTGGGCGAGGCGCTCGGCGGCCGGGAAGTATTCATCGCGCAGTTGCTCGGGCGTCGGCGCCGCGGCGGCGGCGGCGAACTCCGGCGTGTAGAGGCGGCCGCGCCGCATCTCGCTGCTGATCTGGGTCTTGGCGAAGAAGCGCGCGTAGCCGTCCGGCAACAGGGCCGTCCGGCGGAATTTCTGCGCCCGCTGGCGGAGGCTGTTCAGGCGGCGCGAGGGGGTGGGCGGCAGCGCCTCGATGAGCTCGGCGAGGCGGCCGACGCCGCTTAGCCAAGGGCGCAGGCGCTGCATCCGTTGCTCGTTCCGGTGCCGCCGGTAGCCGGCGAAGATCTCGTCGCCGCCGTCGCCGCCCAGCACGACCTTCACGTGCTCGGCCGCGAGCTGCGACACGTACCAGGTGGGCACGGCGGCCGGGTCGGCGAAGGGCTCGTCAAAGGCCACCGCAAGCCTGGGCAGGATGTCCGCCGCGGCCTGGAGGTCGACGGTGCGGACGATGTGCTCGCATCCCAGATGCCGGGCGACGCGGGCCGCGTAGGGCGTTTCGTCGAAGCGCGGCGTGGGAAAGCCGATGGTGAAGGCCTTCACCGGCTGGTCCGACAGACGCGCCATGGCGGCGGCCACCGCCGAGGAATCCACGCCGCCCGAGAGGAAGACGCCGAGCGGGACGTCGGACAGCATGTGGCGCTCGACCACCGCCAGCCAGCGGGCGCGGAGGTCCTCGACCCACTCGGCCTCGGTGCGCGCCGGCGCGGGCGCGAAGGAAGGTCGCCAGAAGGTCTCGTGCACGGCCTCGCCGTCGGCGCCCAGCCGCAACAGGGCGCCGGGGGCAAGCTGGCCGATGCGGCGATAGATCGACCGCGGCGGCCGGACGTGGCCGTAGGCGAAGTAGTCGTGGGCGGCGCGTGGATCGAGCTCGAACTCGAGGCCGGGCACCGGAAGCAGCGCCTTGATCTCAGAGGCGAAGGCGAGGCCGCCGGCCTGCTCGGTGACGTAGAGCGGCTTTATCCCCAGCGGATCGCGGGCCAGCGTCAGGCGCCGCTCGCGCCGGTCCCAGACGGCGATGGCGAACATGCCCTCCAACCTGGCGAAACAGGCCTCGCCCCAGTGCTCATAGACGCGAAGCACCGTCTCGGTGTCGGAATGGGTGCGGAAGCCTGCGCCGGCGCCAAGCTGCGCGCGAAGGTCGAGGTGGTTGTAGATCTCGCCGTTCAGGATGACGGCGAAGCGGCCGTCGTCGCTGAACATCGGCTGGTGGCCGCCTTGCAGGTCGAGGATGGCGAGCCGGCGCATGCCAAAGCCGAAGTCGCCGTCGGTGAAGACGCCGGAATCGTCCGGGCCGCGATGTAGGATGACGTCGCACTGGGCGGTGAGCGTCGCCTCGTCGACAGGCCGGCCCTGGCGCCGGTACCAGCCCGCGATCCCGCACATGGCCTAGCCCGCTTCGGCGAACACGGGATCGAAAGGCGCCGGCAATGCGCCGTCCTCGAGGAACTGAGCTATGGCGCGGGCGCCCCGCTGGGACGCGGGCTCGTCGAGTTCTGGGAAGGCGGCTTGGCCGGCGTCCGCCTGCGCCGAGCGGAACTGCCGAGCCCAGAGATCGGCGGTGTCCAACGCCTGAACGGCCTCTGACGCCGTCTTCACCACCGGTCCCAGGCGCCAGGAGGCGAAGTCGGGATCGCCGGCCCAAGGCAGGTCGCGGGGATTGAGGAAGATGCACGGCCGGGGCTGCAGGATGAACTCCATTACCTGGCTGGATACGTCGCCCAGATAGGCGTCGGCCGCCAGAAGATAGGTCATGTCGATGCTTCGCCGGCTGCCAAGATCAATCAGCATGTGGCCAAGATTCATATACTTGCGGAAGGGGCCATAGCGATTTTCGGGCGGATCGAACAGGCGCACATGAGGCGCGAAGATCAGGTTCCAGCGGTCCTGGGCGGCGAAGGCGTCCAGCACCTCGAAGCCGGCGACGGGCCAGGAGGATTTGTTGCGCCAGTGGTGCGGATTGTAGATCACCGTCGGCCGTCCGTTGGCGAACAGGCGGGGCGGCGTGGCGGCCAGCCGGCTCACGAGGTCGCGCTTGGCGTAGCCGATCACCTGGGCGCGGCGCGGATCGATCTGGCCGCTCTCGACGATGCGAGCGATCCGCCGCGCGCTCGGCGCCAGCAGCAGGTCGAACCGGCTCAGGCGCGAGTCGAGGACGCGGTCGTGCCCGCTGCTGCCATGAAAGGTGTGGATGAACTTGGGCCGCCGCGCGCCGAGGCGCTGGAGGGCCAGGCTGGTGCGCTCGGCCACCACCACGGCGTCGAAGCGGGCGATGGCGCGCGCGTTGGCGGCAAGCCGCATGAGCTTCCCAAGCCGCGGTCCGGCGATCTCGACCCCCGGCGGCTGGCGCATGACCTCGAAGCTCAGCCGGTGGGCCGGGTAGGCGCGCGCGAGGTCCTGGGCGAGCGTCATCTGCTCGGTAGATCGGGTCAGGACCACCACCTCCCAGTCCGCCCTGAAGGTGGAGAGCGCACAGGCGATCGGCAGGCTGTGCAGGAGGTGGTGGTCCTGGGCGTTGTAGAGGAAGACGATGCGCACGGCGCTATCCTAGATGGTGTCGCGCAGGCGCACATGCCGATTCATCCAGAATACGGCAAGCGCTGACCGCCGTGCGATCAAGCTTGACAACTAGTGTTCACTATATGTGCTTATGGAGGTCGGGTTGTGTCTCAGTTTGAAATCCATGCCCGTTGACAAGCATGGCGCCCAGCCGGTCGAGCCCCTATCATCAGGCGCATGGCGCTTCCTGACGGAACAACCCTGGCGGACTTAGTCCGCGACCGCACTCTCGACGATCCAGATGACTTCGTCGCGAGGGCCTTTTTGAACCTGCATGAGGTGCGGAAGGAGCACGGGGACGTGGTCCTGTGCATCGGACGAGCGGGGAATGGGAGGCGACCGAATTACCGCGTTGATGTCACGGAGAAGCGTTGTCTCTTTGGAGACGAAACAACTCGCCTGCTTGTTGTCGCCTGCTTCCGGGGCGACAACCACAAACCGTATACCCCCGAGGGTGAGGAGGCCGACATTCTCAAGGATGCAGGCTGGAGTACGGGAATGATGACCTACGATGAAGTGCGCGCCCTTATCGGACAGATTAGAGGTCTGAGGCCCACCCATGCCTAAGGCCCTCGCGGAGAGAAGCCCCGCCGACGTAATCGGCGCCGCCGTCATGGTCGGCCGCATCGCCGTGGGCGATGAGCCAGATACGGCCGACGAGATTAAAGGTTCACCACCGCGAGGGCGGTAAGAAGGGTGGAGCTTCGCGGGCTGCAAGCCAGACAGCGGAGCAAAGGTCGGAGATCGCGAAGAAGGCAGCTGCCAAGCGGCGGACTTCAAAAACGCCGTAGAGTAACTTCAAAAAAACTGTTGCATCGAAATTGGGATTCACTGTAGCGCTGCTGCAGGATCGCAGGAGCATGCAATGAGCACTGCCAAAAACGTGGTGGGGAAGTTCGGGGGCACCGCCGCCCTGGCCGAGATAATCGGCAAGGGCCAGAGCACGATTTCCTATTGGACCAAGACCGGCACTATCCCGGCAAAGTGGCAGCCCATCCTGCTGCAGGCCGCAGCAAATCGGTCGATCGACCTCACGCCCGGCGACTTCGTGGAGGCCGCGCCGGTCCCCGCCGAAGACGAGGTCGAGACTCAGGGCGCTGGTCGGCTGCCTAAGGCGACGCACTGGGGTGAACTGCCCCTCGGGGGCGCTTCAATCCCCTGCTACGTTCTGGAGGACAGCACCCGCGTATTCAGTCTCAAGGGCGTCGTCGTTGGGCTCATCGGGACCGAGGGCGGCCAACTAGCTGAGTATCTCAAGGTCCGGGCGCTGCGGGACTTCCTGCCCGAAGATTTGAAGCCTGCAGAAGATGGTTCGGTGCCTGCGTTGATCCGCTTCGATACGGGTGCCGAAGGCTTCACGAAGCACGCTATCGGCTTTCCTGTTGAGCGGTTCATGGACCTCTGTGGCGCCTATTCCGAGGCGCTGCAGAAGCACGCATTAGCCGAAGACGGCTTTGAGCTGACAGCCCGCCAAATTCAGATCGCCAATCAGGCGAATGCCTTCCTGCGAGCATGCGCGAAGACCGGCATTATCGCGCTGGTAGATGAGGCTACCGGGTATCAATACGAGCGGGCGCAAGACGCGCTCCGGCTCAAATATCGACTGTTTCTCGAAGACGAGATGAGGAAATGGGAGAAGACGTTTCCTGACCAACTTTGGGTCGAGTTTGGACGTCTGACCAAGTGGACAGGTCCGGTTCACTCTAGGCCCAAATATTGGGGCAAGCTGATTATGGAGCTGGTCTACGGCTACCTGGATCCAGACGTTGCCAAGTGGCTAAAGGAGAACAACCCGAAGCCCACGCACGGCCAAAACTATCACCAGTGGATGAGCAGCCAATACGGGCTGAAGCGCCTCATCGAGCATATCTGGATGCTGGTGGGCATGGCCGCCGCCTGCGACAGCATGGCGGAGCTAAGGCAGCGCATGGCGGAGCGGTATGGCCGCCAGCCCGTGCAGCTCACCCTCTACCTCGATCCCCCTCGGCGGTAGACAATTTTGAAGCCTGCAGAAGTGCTGTATTCCAAGCAGATCGTGTTCACGCTCGTTCAGCGCGGCGGCGAGGCGCGTGCGTTCCACGTCGCCAACGTCACCGCCAAGACGCTGCGCCCCGTCGTGGGTGAGCGCGCCTGACC
>Ga0070671_100002106_pt1 | contig 15360 bp, 7 predicted proteins | sample KBSS73metaG_FD_65341 | JGI IMG/M metagenome (GOLD analysis project Ga0070671, IMG submission 65341) | Switchgrass rhizosphere microbial communities from Kellogg Biological Station, Michigan, USA - KBS S7-3 metaG | ecosystem: Host-associated > Plants > Roots > Rhizosphere > Soil ...
CCAGGGCAGCCGCCCATGACGCGCCGTGGCGATCCAGCCATCCTTGTAGACCGCGCGGTTGCCGAACATCTCGAAGTATTGGACGTGACGTGTGCCCGTGGCTTTCGGGTCGTCAAAGCTATACATCATGCTGACGCCTTCGATTGGCTTCTGTTTCACGCCATTGATTTCCGTTGGCTGGGGCAACTTGGCGGCCTCCAAAATGGTGGGTGAGATATCGATCACATGATGGAATTGCGTGCGAATGCCGCCCGCATCTTTGATTCGATCCGGCCAGGCAATCACGAGCGGATTGCGCGTGCCGCCAAAGTGCGAAGCGACCTGCTTGCCCCATTGAAACGGCGTGTTCGCGGCCCAGGCCCAGCCGACCGGAATGTGATTTGAAGCCTTCGCGCTGCCCAACTCGTCAATGTGCTGGAGCAAGAATTCAGTGGTTTCGGGAATGCCCTGGAGCGTCGCAAGTTCGTTGAAGCATCCGCTCAGCGTCCCTTCCATAGATGAGCCGTTATCGCCAATCTCCCACATAACGAGAGTGTTATGCAGTTGGTTCATCTCTTCTAGAGACTCCAGGATGCGGCCGACCTCGTAGTCGGTCTGCGCCGTATAGGCTGCGAAGACCTCCATCAAACGCGCGCCAACGCGCTTCGCATCCGGCGTGAGAGAATCCCACGCGGGAATCTCTGCGGGCCGCGGCGTGAGTTTCGTGTCCGGCGGGATTACACCCATTTTGAGCTGGCGTTGATAGGTCTCCTCACGATACTTGTCCCAGCCCTGATCGAACTGGCCCTTGAACTTGTCGATCCATTCCTTCGGCACGTGGTGAGGAGCGTGCGTGGCGCCCGGAGCGTAGTACATAAAGAAAGGACGATCGGGCGTCACCGACTTTTCCTGCTGGATATATTTGATGGCGTCGTCGGCCAGTGAATCGTTAAGTGTGTAATGACCTTCCTTGCCCCTGGGGATCTCCATCCTCACTGGCGTCGTGCCGCGAAAGAGAAACGGACTCCATTGGTCCATCTCACCGCCGATGAAACCGTAGAAGTAATCGAAACCCTGCAAACTGGGCCACCGATCGAATGGTCCTGCAATGCTCGTCTCCCAATCGGCGATGTTGTGGTTCTTACCAATGAACGCGGTGCTGTAACCGCCCTGACGCAGGACTTCAGCGAACATTCCGGCGCTCTTGGGAATCTGCCCGCTGTATCCCGGGTAAGCGTCGCCGATCTCGGTAATGACTCCAGTTCCGGCTGAATGGTGGTTGCGGCCGGTGAGCAAAGCTGCTCGTGTCGGCGAGCAGAGTGCGGTGGTATGAAAGCGCGTGTAGCGCAGCCCCATTTTTGCCAGACGATCAAGATTGGGCGTCGGAACCTGTCCACCAAACGTGCCCCACTGTCCGAACCCGGCGTCGTCAATGAGAATCATCAAGACGTTCGGCGCGCCGTCGGGAGCTTTGGTGATTTTCATCGACCCAGGCGTTGAATCTTTATAGGTGGTTCCGATCTTCGCGTCAGAAAATGGTTTCTCCTGACTAGGTATCACCACCGGGCTTTGTGCGAATATATATGAAGCCGCGAAGGCGTAAATAAGCAAGACACTTATGAGCTGTCGTTTGATCTTCATGACTCCTTCTCCTTACTTAATTTCCTCAATATCGTTCGGCTTCCATGTCTGATCGAAGAATGCTTCTGTCGGACTGTAGAAGCGCAAGTAAGTGAACCAACCCTTACCCGGAACTGTTTTGATCCAGTTCTTCTCTTTCCCTTTTGGGGGTTGTGGGCCGAAGTAAATGTCTACCGAGCCGTCCGCGTTCGAAACCGGTCCGGTGTACTGGCTAACGCTCGGAAATTTTTGGCCGTTTTGGAGTTCTGAGCGGCTGAGAGCGTCATAGACGACTATCGACCAGAAGGCCTTTACCGGAACACTTGCCGGAAGATTTAGGCGATAGTTCCTGGCACCATCGAGGAACACGCCACCAGCTTCACGCATGGCCATCAGGTATTGTGAACCTGAGCCGACAGTTCTTTGGACCATCGCCGGTGAGTTACCAGTGGCCGCGTAGTTCCAGGCCGCGCGATTGTCGACGTTGACATACCCCTTCGCATCCCACGTGTGGCTACCGCCGACAAACGCCCATTCCCAACGCCGGTCGGGATAGACTCGCGCTGTTTCGTCGCGCGTCGCGAACGTGTTCGCTCGCGCCATGGCCGCGCCGACCCGAGCTGCTTCAGCGAGTAATTGTTTTGTCTTAGCGTCCGGCGTGAATGGTCTGCCCTTTTGGATTCCGATCGCGGCGAGCAGGAAGCGATCCGAAAGCGAGATGGCTTCAACTGGTTCCTTTTCGACGAGCGCGGCGAGATTCTCAAAATATCCATAAGTATCGGGAAAGATCGTGTCGATCGCTCTGCCGGAGCCATTCAGAAAGATCATTGATGGAGGATCGCCGGCTTTGGCTAATGGATAAATCTTCATCGACTTCATCAACGCCAAAGCCTGATCCGATTTTCCGTTCACGAGAAAAGCCCGCACCCCAAACCAGACACCATACGTCGGAGACTTGGCAGCGAAATAACCTGCAGGCACCTCTCCTTTGTAATCCGGAGGCAACAATAAGAACTTCCCGCCCTTGCCTTTGTCGGCGCCCGTTGAGCCCAAGCCGATCAGACTCTCCTGCCACATGTTGCTGAAACCGCCCAGCAGACCGGGCGGCGCTTCGACCACGGTAGGGCCGTCACGTTTCAGATCGAGAAATTGCATGCCGTAAACGGTCTCGGTATTCGGCGTGAGGTAGAGGCTTTGCGCATCCAAAAGCGTTTCGAAGATCAGAAACTTGTTCGCCGCATCGAGCCCAAAGTCCTTGAGACCCTTCTGCATATAGAACATCGACATCGGTGTGACGAAATGCAGATACGCTTCCGTCGCGCGATTGAAAGTAAGTAAGTCGTAGAGTTTGTCGGTGGCTTCAGGCGTCGGGTAACCGCCCCTGAATTCGAAACTTCCGAAGCGTGTGTTGATGGTCTCGGTGCCGATCCAGCCGTGGGAATTGTCTGTTCCTTCGGTGGTTGAGAGTTCACTCAACCTCTCAATATCCGGCAGCCTCCAACTCTTATCGAATAGGGGCGGCTCGGGGCCATAGAAGCGAAAGAGAACTTCGAAACCGCCCTCGGCGTTCGTGGGAACCCAGTTCGATTCCTTGTTCGACGGAGCCGTGGGACCAAAGTAGACGTCCACCGATCCGTCGGAATTCTTTTGCAGACCCGGTGTTTGCGATGAGCGACTCGGCCATCGAGCATTCCGTATGGGCGCATGTGTGCCGCGGTCGTAGACGGTTGTTGACCAGTACTGCCTCACTGGTGCATTCGCCGGAACATTGAGGCGATACATCGAACCGCCGTCGAGGAGTTGACCACCCTTGTCAGCGACGGTGAGCAGATACGAAGAACCGGCAGCACCGCCGGGATGTTTTGGAGTGAAGTACGCATAAGAGAACGTGACGCCGCGAATATCGACTGGATACGTGTTGGGTTTGGCGAAGAACGACGCCTGTCCTTCAAACAGTTCCAGAGATCCCGGGCGCGCCCAGTGGCCACCTTCGTAATAAGGCGATGACGATAAGGACTTCTCGTATTGGGCCACCAGCCAGGCGTGCGCTTCGCGGGCTGCATCATTGAGTAAGTCGCGGGTTCTCGCGTCGGGATTGAACGATTTGCCCTTCTCTATTCCGATCGACTTGAGTTGATCGATCATCGCCTTGTCGCGCTCCAGCCATGGTTCGGCCTGCACGACGCGGTTGAGCGATTCAAAGAATCGAACGTCGTAAGTAATATTCGCGTCGTACACCACGTCGACTACATCGTGGAAGATTGTGGCGGGCGGGCTCGTGGCCTGGGCCAACGGATACAGTTTGATCCGCTTGCCGTAAGCCACGGCCCGCGCCACATCTGCCTCGCTGCCGCTCTTTGGAATCGATCGCAGAAGCGCGTAGCCCCCGAACGTATCCGATGGCATGGGGATGTAGCCCCCGGGAATTGTGTCCTTGTAATCGGGAGGAAGAATCAGGTACTTACCGCCCTTGCCCTTATCGACTCCGGCCGGCCCGACATCTTCCAGCGCACACTGCCAGGCATCCATGACAGTGCCGGTGATCGAACCTTCATCAGCCGGTGGAATCTCAAGTACTACCGGTCCGGTCTCTTTCGTGTTGATGAAGGGTGTCAGGTAAATCGCATCGGGGTTCGGCGTCAGAGTTTGTATCTTCCAGTCCGGCAGACGTGACCAGTAAGCTATCTGATTGAAACCACCTTTGGCCTCGCGCACCATCGCCTGATACATGAGATCATAGTTGACTGCCGGCATGCCCCAGATCACGGCTTCGACGGCACGCCGGTGCATTGCGCGTTCCGCCACTTCGCTATGGCTGCGGGACGTTGTGGTAGGCGGCTTAGGTTGGGCGGAGATCGCGGACGCGAGCGCCAATAGAATGATGGCGAGCGCTACCATACTGATGGAATTTCTTAATTTCATGCGTGTCTCTCCGCGTGACTGTCCCTAACGTCGCGCTTATTTGAGTTCAATCGTCACCTTGTTAATCTTCCCGTTGAACTTGAACGGCGGCGTGTAATCAAAATCGACTGGAGAGCCGCTGTCTTCGCCGACGTCCTGTCCTTCATAGAGCGAGTATTTGTATCCGGCCGTCTTCTCGACTCGGACTTCACCGATCTTCCGTCCATTGGCGAGTAGAGTGATCGTGCCGCCCTTACTAAATCCGCCGCCGTCATACTTGAAGTCAAAGGTCAGCGTGACTTTGCCGGTGGGTACGTTTTGAGTTGAGACGGCGCGATAGCGTTCAATCCCTATGTAGTTGTGCAGCCCGACAAGCTTTCCCTTCACGAGGTAGAAACCCCAGCCGGCCGTGATGCCTCCCTGAGTAAAGATCATTCCGTCGCCGGCACCGTCTGGAATTTCTACCTCGGCAGTGATCGTGAATGACTTGTTCTTCAGATCAGGCGCGGCGCCTTCAGGCAGAGCTACCAGTGGTCCGTTGTACACAAATGTCTTGCGGCCGGCGGCGAGGTTGGGTCTGCCGGTAATTTGCTCTGAGAGTCTCTCAACGGAACGCCAGTCGAGAGGCAAAATATCGTGACGCGCGGCCTGGGCCCACCAGAGATCCTGAAGTTCCTTTAGCTTCTTCGGATTCTGCGCGGCCAGATCATTCGCCTGCGAAAAATCCTGATCGATGTTGTAAAGCTCCCATTTCGCCTTGTCCGGGTCATAACCGGCTCTACTCGCGGCCCAGGGAAGATAGGCCATCGAAGAGGCCATCCAGCCGTTCTGATACATGCCGCGATTGGAAACCAGCTCGAAGATTTGAGACCTGCGCCGATCCGGGGCGTTGGCATCGTTGAAGGTGTACATCATGCTCACGCCTTCGATCGGTTTTTGGGTTACGCCGTTGAGCGTGTCGGGCGCCTGAATGCCGGCAGCTTCGAGGATCGTCGGCATGATGTCGATGACGTGATGAAACTGGTTTCGGACGCCACCCTTTTCTTTGATCTTCGCGGGCCACGAAATGACCATTGGATTGCGAGTGCCGCCAAAGTGCGAAGCGATCTGCTTGGTCCACTGAAACGGTGTGTCCATCGCATGAGCCCAGCCGGCGGGAAAATGGTTGTAATACTTTGGGCCGCCTAGTTCGTCGATGTGCGCCAGCAGCGACTGGAGCGGCTCGAACACGCCGTTGAAACCGGCGATCTCGTTCTCACTGCCATCCAGGCCGCCTTCGGCTGACGAACCGTTGTCGCCCAGAATGTAAAAGATGAGCGTGTTGTCAGCATCCGGCATGGCCTTTACTGCATCCAGCACGCGGCCCATTTCATAATCTGTGTGCGCACCGAAGCCGGCGAAGACTTCCATCATGCGCGAGTACAGACGCTTCTGATCGGCATTAAGCGAATCCCAGGCCGGCAGGCTTTCCGGACGCGCCGTAAGTTTCGTATCGGGCGGTACGACGCCGAGCTTCTTCTGGCGCTCGAGTGTCAGCTCACGATAGCGGTCCCAACCGTAATCAAACTGGCCCTTGAATTTGTCGATCCATTCTTTCGGGGCCATGTGTGGAGCATGCGTCGCCCCCGGCGCCACGTAGAGAAAGTAGGGTCGATCGGGATCGATCGCTTTCTCGCGTTGGATCCAGGAAATGGCGTGGTCTGCGAGATCGTTGGTTAAGTGATAATTCGGATCGGTCGAACGAAGCACGCGATTGTGGTTTTCGAAGAGCACAGGTTCGAACTGGCTGGTATCACCGGAATTGAAACCGTAGAAGTAATCAAAGCCCAGTCCGTTGGGCCAGTGATCGAAAGGACCTACTTCGCTGGTCTCCCATGTCGGCGTGTTGTGGTTCTTTCCGATCCAGGCGGTCGCGTAACCGTTCTGCCGCAGAATCTCAGAGACGGTTCCCGCACTCTTCGGAATGATGCCGGTATAACCATCGTAACCCGTCGCCAGTTCGGTGATCACTCCATTGCTGACCACATGGTGATCGCGCCCCGTGATTAGCGCCGCGCGCGTCGGGGAGCACAAGGCGGTGGTGTGGAAACGCGTATAACGCAGACCTTCGGCAGCCAGCTTGTCGATATTCGGCGACGGCACGCCGCCACCAAAGGTACTGAACTCTCCGTAGCCGACATCGTCCAGCAAAATCAGCACGACGTTTGGCGCGCCTTTTGGCGGGCGGACTACTTTCGGAAACGTCGCCGGATCAGAATCTTCATAGGTGCGGCCGACATTGCCCGGGAAATGGAAATCAGGACGCGGCAATACCGTTGGCGTGCCCGGAGTCTGACCCGGAGTTTGGCTCGGAGTCTGAGCGAGGATCGGATTTGCGAACATCAGCAATGCGAGTGCTCTCGCCAATGCAATTGCCAGTTTACGCGTGCGACGATGTCGAATTTTGTTTAGCATGACTTCTCCACTCCGGATTCACTTCACTTCCTCGAGGCGCGGTTTCAGCGACGCTGCACGTTCACGAGGTTCCAGGGGTTCTGGAACAACTCGATCTCAAGCTGGTTCTCTTTGTTGACTTTCAACTTGCTAGCCGGCAGCAGCGTGCCGGTGCTTTTGCCCTTGCGGGGACTAAGGACGATTTCCAGGGCGGACAGCTCGTAATCAGAAGAGCGCGTGTCGGCCCAGACCTCGCCAAACCTCAGCAGCCGGTTGGTCACCACTCGGATTTTGGTTGTGCCGTCAGGCATCGAAAACTTGCGCACATAAGCGATGTCGCCGCCCAACGTGCCGGTGATCGCGAAGCGGCCCTTGCTCGGCATCTTTGACAGAGCGTTGACCAGTCCTTCATTTCCTTTTTGCTGAAAAGCCTCCAGCAGAATTTTCTGGTCGCCAGGTGGTGAGATTTCATTGATGATGACGGTTATGCCAACGTTCCGACCCAACTGGGTCGACGTGCCCATTGCCTGAGCCTGAATGGTGATGGGCTTGGCTAGCTTCTGGCCATGTACCGGCGAGTGGCCGTTAGCCATCAACATCAAGGCAAGCGTCAGCAAACTGACAAATCCAAATCTCGTTTCTCTCGACCGCTCCATAGTTTTTCCTCAATCGCTATTGTCTGCTCTTCAGGAATTCCTGAATGATGTTGGACATGTCGAACGAAGTACCGCCCTGTACAGGCGGGTATTCCGCAAGCGTCTTCAGATGGCCCTGAACTAGCTCCATCATGGGCTGCGCGAGCCAGGAAACTCGCTGCGCCAAGTGGCCATAGGAGTCCTTGCTGTCGTAGCTTTCAAACGGATCACTGCGAATGTTGAAAATGAGCAGTCCTCTGGGAACAAGTGTCCCGTAATAGTCCTCACGCGTGGTGAAGTGAATCTTCCACGGCCCCATGCGCACCGCCATCAGCCTGCTCTCGTAGTAATAGAGAAAGTCGTTGCGCGCGCTCTTGTCCGACTTCCCCGTCCAGTAAGCGAGATTGTTGATTCCGTCGATGTATTGCTTTTTCTCGCGCTTCATTTGTTCGGCGACGTCGGGTACCCCGGCTGCCGCCGCAAAGCTCGTAAACATGTCCATGTGCGCCTGAATGCCATTAAGAACCTGACCTGGCTTGATCACACCGGGCCAGCGCAGCATTGAGATCACCCGCACGCCACCTTCGTAGGTCGTCATCTTCTCGCCGCGGAATGGCGTCGTCGCACCATAAGGCCAAGAGGAATGTTCCGGGCCGTTATCCGTCGAGTACCAAACGATCGTGTTCTGGTCGATTCCGTTTTCTTTCAAGAAGTCCAACAACAGACCAACATCGTGGTCATGCTGAAGCATGCCATCGCCATGCATGTCCTCGTCGTGTGTGTATTTATCCGCGGCATAGCGCCACTTGTCGTTCACATGCGTGTAAAGATGCATGCGGCTGGTGTTGAGCCAGACGAAAAAGGGCTTCGAATCGTCATTGGCTTTCTTCATGAAGGCTTCAGCCTTGGGAATCACTTCGGCGGCGTCAAAGTCTTCCATGCGCTTCATGGTGAGCGGTCCGGTGTCTTCAATCGTTTGCTTGCCAACGCGGCCGAATTTTGGATCTACGGTTGGATCATCTTTGTCGGTGGCGAATGAATGCAGCACGCCGCGCGTGCCGTATTTCTTCGCAAAAGCTTCTGGGCCGCCGGGGTACTCTTTAGCGAACTCCTGATAGTCGCGATACTCAGGTTGTTCTTGAGTGTTCAGGTGATAGAGGTTGCCGAAGAACTCATCAAAGCCGTGCACTGTAGGCAAGTGCTCGTTGCGATCACCCAAGTGGTTCTTGCCAAAGTGTCCAGTGTTATAACCGACCTTCTTCAAGACTTCGGCTAGACTGGGTGAGGCAGCTTGTAATCCCAGTTTGTCACCCGGTACTCCGACCGTGACCAAACCGGATCGAATCGGGTACTGTCCGGTGATGAAAGCTGCACGGCCGGCAGTGCATGAGTTTTGCGCGTAATGATCGGTGAAGCGAATGCCTTGCATGCCGATGCTATCAATGTTCGGCGTCGTATAACCCATCGTACCCATGCCGTAAGCGCTCACGTTTTGCCAGCCGATGTCATCACCCCAGATGACGAGAATGTTTGGTTTCTTAGTCTGCGGGACGGCTTCGGCAGATGCAGAGGCAGCGGACGGTCTGGTCATAGGCAGCCACCCCAGAACCAGGCTAATTGTCATTAGCGAAACAAGAATTGCCATTCGCCGTGTTTTCTTTCTGAGATGACTTCTGGTGTTCATAACTATTTGCTTCCTTTCGAAGATCGCATGTGGAGTGCGGCGGCTTGACGCCGCTTTGTCCCACGTCGAATTTCGCCTGATCCGGCGCTGTGATCCTTTGCGATCAAAAAGCGGCGTCGAGCCGCCGCACTCCAAACTAAAAAATCATTTCCAAACGCACGCCCGGCACAACGGCAGTGTTTACCTTCGGCCGCACACCGCGAATGATCTGGAGATCGCCGGTCAACCTAAGCCAGGGTGTAATGTGAAAGTTGTAGAACATTTCGACCTGGTGCTCGGGGCGCGGACGACGGTTCCCGATGGTCAGCAGATCGATGTTGTCATTTAAAACTCTGCTCAGACCCGTGAAGGCGTATGAAATTCCGAATTCATCTTGTGAGCGGCTTTTGAAAAGTCCGTTACCGCCAAGTCCTACATTCGCAAACTTGGTGATTGGACTGGTGTCTTTGTTCGCGAACGCAAGCTGACTAAAGAAGCCCCATCCGTCGCGTGGTCCGCGCTCGACCAGGTATTGCCGGAACGTGTAACTAATCGACCAGGAGCCGCGCTTTGGCTCGACCGGATGTAGCGGAGGACCGGGGATGATGATTTGTCTGATGGAGTCGAACGGGGTGTATTTCTTGGTGGTGATGGCGCCGCCAATCGTATGCTTCGCCGACTTCCCAAAATACTTCACCGGGAAATTAACCGCCGGTGAGAAAGTCACGCCATCCTGAAACAGCTTATCGAGACCGGGCTCGAGCGAGTAATCATTGGGATCCAAAACCGAAAAAGTGAAACGTGGCTCGCCCCCTTTGATGTAAATAAAGTTAACCGCATTAGTAATCAGGGGGACCTCGCGCAAAACCGTCAGAGGTCCGATAGGAGCGATGTTGAAGAAGCGCTCGGTGCCCGCGCCGGCAAAGAAATCCTCATCGAGCAGCTCGACTAGGTTGTAGCGGCCAAAAGACACGGCAAACAGATCGCCTTTCTTCAGATCGATGGGAATCAACCGGGTGAAGTTGACGGCGCTGACGGTGAAAACTGTGCCGGCCGCGGCGGGAATGATGGCGGTGGTATTGACAGGATTGATTCCGCCGGTACCGCCCAGCAGCGGTCCGCCAAAACGCGTTTCAGTCTGAATCTCAGCCGACCAGAATTTCCAACCGGCAATTTTTCCCAGATCGAATTTGAAAGTGGACTGAAACTTGGCGTTGTAAACGCTATGGCGCCCGGTTCCGCCGGAAGCAATTCCCTGACCAAACTGCGACAGCTTAAACTCCAGCTCGACGCCTTTTTCCTTCCAGCGAGATCGGGTGCCACCCCAATCCCCCGTCATTTGTTCGCGATGCCAAAAATCAGGTTCGGGCGAAGGAGCCGGTGAGGCCGCGGTAGGTTTCGGAGCAATCTCATCAGCGTCGTTTGCCTTAGTAGCAACGGCCTCGCGTGTGGCCGGTGTTGGTGACGGTGTTGGATCCTGGCAAAGAACCGGCGTTGTGAAACCGAAGAGCGCGGTTATGAAAATCATCGCCACTAAAGCTGGTTTGATCTCGATATTCATTTCAGTCTGCTCCTCGGTTTGATCGTTCGTTCACGTTTACTTTGGGCATCGACTTCGCTAGACAACTTGTTCGCGAACGCCACGCGCGGAGATGAGCGCCGCTTTTTTGGTTGTCTTTTTGGAGCGCCGTCGGGTGTGCCTCCGTAGCCCGCCTCCTGATCTGCCTGCACCAAGCGACCGTGTACCAGCGCCGCCGCCGCCGAGCTTGGGCGTCCCAGCGCCCATGGTGCGTTGTCCGCTCCCGCCGCCTCCGAGGCGAGGCCGATCAGTGTTCGGGCGCGTCGTGTTGTTGCGGTTGATGTTGTTCCGGTTGACACGATCGCGATTGATGGCGTCACGGTTCACATTGTTCCGGTTGATGTTGTTGCGGTTGATATTGTTCCGGTTGATATCGTTCCGGTTGATTGTGTTCCGATTCACCGTATTGCGATTGATAGTGTTTCGGTTGATGTTGTTGCGGTTGACGTTGTTGATGTTGACGTTGTTTCGGCGCACCACCGCGTTCCGATTTAGGTTGGTGCGATAACCGCTGATGTTCCGGTTGACTATCGTGCGGTTGACGTTAACGTTCCGGTAGCGGTTGTTGATGTAGAAGTTCCGGTTGACGTTTACGTTTACAAACGTGCGATTAGCACCAATCCAACCACCACCAACCCAGCCGTGGTAATAGATGCCTCGGCCATACCAATCCCAGTCGTTGTTCAACCACGCGCCAATCGCCAGGCCGGCTCCGAACGTAATGGCCGCTGCGGCAATTCTCTCTCCGGTTGACGGTCCGTTGTTCACATAAACGACTTCGGGGTTGTACTGCGGAACGTAGATGACCTGTGGCTGAGCGGGGACAATCTTGATGACCTGCCCGGAAACAATCACTTGCTGCTCAGAAGTCGTAGCCAAAGTGCCCGCGGCCCTGGCTTGTGCCCGCAAACGCTGAATCGATTTTCCAACATCTGTGGACTGGTTGACGTAGGCCTGGCCTATCGCCGTGGTCCAGTCAGCCTTTTCAACCATCATTTGCAGAACCTGCGGATAGTGGGCGACGGACTTAACGCTCACGTCCCAGCTTTGATTGCCGATCCGGTTGTCGTCCGTGCTGCCGCCCAATGTCCGCTGCGCTTCTTCCAGTTGATCGATGAACGTCGCTGCCGGGATGACCTGGGCCAGTAACGGATCCGGATACAGCGCAATTGGCGCGAACAATTCGTCAAGTTCATCAGCACTGAACTTGTCAGAGGAGGCGCTTGCCGTTGCGCTCGCCAGCATGAGTGGACTCGCCAGTAACAGCGCACCGAGTGCCAATGCTTGCAGTTTGAAGATCGTTCTTTTCATGGTTAGCTCCTTATTTCTTTTCAGTTTCAGAATCTTTGTTAGCGGCACTTGACCGGCGCCGCTGCTACTCCTCACCAAATCTTTTTAACGCCGGTCTTGAACGTGAAGTCGTAGGGCCGGTTTCCACCGATGGGAAAACCGGGCGTCGCGTAGTAGGTAATGCCCTTCTCTTGCGAGAGCACGAATCCGAACGTCGTTTCCAGCGCCGCGGAGACCTTCCCGGTTTCGTAATTCAGAATTAATTGCGGGTCGAGATTGATGAAACGCCGGCCCCTGGCGAACATGCGCACGAAATAAAAATCGAATCCGCCCTGATTGATGTTTCCGCGCCTGGCGTCGCCCGAATAACTGTTCGTTTGCTTATAAGTTGGACCAAAGATCGTGTTCTTAAAGGGAAACATAACAATGGTTATCCCTGGCGCAATCGTGTTCTTGCCAGTTCCCAACACCGGTTTGCTGGCCGTGTCGAAGCCAAACTCAAGATTTGTCACCACCCCTAATTTAAGTTTGCGATTGAAATACGGAACGTAAGTCAGCTTCAGGTTCAGATCGCCAAAGCCGAACTGTGTATCGCCTGCCACAACTCCGATCGGGCGCGGCCCTATTGGCCCTTCCAGTCCGCCGGTCAAGAATCCGATTGACGTATTGGTCGCATTGAAGGGCAAGTCGACCTTGATCGACGCACGGTTCTTAGCGAAGGGGACGACAAATCGAAATGTCGTTCTGTTGTTGTAGAGACCTTCACCCGGCAGGTTGTAATACTCGTTAAAGATCTGAACCGTAGTTTTCAGTACCAGCGGGTTGGTTCCAGTCTTATCGTTTGCCGCCCCGCCGATTTCAGTCGGCGATGGATTTTGCTGGGCCTCAACGCAGCTACACAGCAGCAGGAAAACACTTACCAAGAGCACCCGTCGTATATGTTTGCTATTAGCTTTCATCCGAATTGCCACCGAATATCTGGTTGCAAACTTCCTCGTTACGAACGAGAGACTAGAGAATCGGCGGAAAGGAAATAATCGGGTGGAATCCGTATTTCAGGAGCGGGAGTGTCTGTAGATTGCGTCCGTGGAAACGCGGAGAGGGTTACTTCACCAGGAACTAACCTGATAACAAGCAATTACTCAGTATCGAGCGCGAATAAGGGTGGGGAGCCGTGTGAGAAAATGTTGAAATGCAGCCGACGCAGGCGTAACCTAGCGAGTGATTATTCTCAGTTTCGACGTCCCCGGACGAAAGAGATCGATGAGGTTTCATAGATCGATATCGACCGAGATTCTCCTTTTAGTAAGCTCGCCCAGCCATAATTCGCCGGCCCTCGCCATGAAAGTTATCGACGGAGGCCGGTTCTAAAAACCGAACGAGTCTCTGAAATCGCGGCCATTTCGCCGCGGCTTAATTGGAGAGGTGTTATGCGCTCGATCAGTCGTCGTTCTGGCGCGATTCTCTGTTCCTTCGTCACCGCGTTCGGGTGGCCTGGCCTGGTTTCTGCTCAATCAAACACTTCAATTCAAGGCGAAGTCACCGATCAGAACGGCGGAGTCGTTTCCGCAGCTGTGATTAGCGCTCAGGATGCAGCGATTGGTGTTGAGCGTAGGTCAACCACTGATTCGGGCGGAAGATATTTGATTGCCGGTTTGCCTGTCGGCGATTATCGCATCAAGGTCCAGGCAAACGGGTTTGCGCCGCAGGTATCGGAAAAGATTCGCGTAGAGATCGGCCGTACAATCACAATGAATTTTCAGCTCCAGGTTGGCAACGTCTCGCAAACAGTTAACGTGGCTCAAGGCGCGGAAATGATCGAACACTCAACCACTTCTGTCGGTCAGGTGATGGACCAACGTTTCGTTAAGGAGCTCCCGCTTAATGGTCGATACTTTCTCGATCTGGGAACGCTTACTCCGGGCTCCGTGACACCGCCGCAGAATGGATTCGGAACTGTTCCGGTGCGTGGCACAGGTTCTTTTGCCATTAACACTGCAGGCAATCGCGAGGAAACCGTCAACTACGTCATTAACGGAATCACGATGAATAACCTGTGGTTCAACTCGATCTCTTTCCAGCCCTCAGTAAGCAGTGTTCAGGAGTTCAAAATAGACAACTCGACATTCAGCGCCGAGTACGGACAAAATTCCGGCGCCGTAGTTAATATCGCGAGCCGTTCAGGCTCTAACCAATTTCACGGTGAGGTCTTCGAATACTTTCGCAACGATGCGCTCGATGCGCGGAACTTCTTTGACTTCAATTCAAGTAAAGCGCCGCCCTTTAAGCGTAACCTCTTCGGCGGGAGTCTCGGCGGCCCGATTATCAGGAACCACACTTTTTTCTTTATCTCTTATGAAGGTCTGCGTCATCGGCAGGGGCTCAATCTAAACAGCCTTGTGCTTAGCGATACTGAGCGGGCCTCGGTCACAGATCCGGTCGTTTCAAAATTAATCAAGCTCATCCCGCCCGCAAACTTCATCGATACATCGGGGTCGGCGCGCTTTGTCGGATCGGCCACCGCCCCCGTTAACACTCACCATTGGACAATAGACATTGTCCATAATTTAACCTCAGCCGATCGGGTTCACGGATACTACGCAAATCAGCACCGTAACTTTATCGAACCGAGCAGGCAAGGCAACACCTTACCCGGGTTTGGCAACGTTAATGATTCTTTCCGCCAGGTGTTGACCTTTAGCGAGACTCACGTCTTCGGCCCGAAGACCGTCAACGAATTAAGGTTCGGCTTCAACCGCATATCGGCGATTGACCGGCCTAATGCGCAACTCAACCCTGCGGCCTTCGGCATCCTTAACAGTATTAACGAACCCATCGGTCTGCCGCAGATCAGTGTGGCTGGGAATGGCCTTAACTTCGGCGGGCCGTCCGGTCTGCCGCAGATGCGTGGTGATACAACGTATGTCGTTGCCGACGTTCTGAGTGCTTTGTTTGGCCGGCACTCGCTGAAGTTTGGCGGTGAGTTTCGACAATTTCTTAACAACCTGTCGCGTCATCCCACGGGCAGTTTCAATTTCCCAAGCATCGCCACCTTCATTACCGGCACTGCAAATTCTTTCACGGTCACCGTAGGCGATCAATCAAGCAGCGTGGCAGAGGGAGCACTCGGTTTTTTTGTCCAGGACAATTTCAAATGGCGGACAAATCTCACATTTGAACTCGGCTTGCGCTATGACTGGAACATGACGCCGACTGAACGATACGACCGCTTCATTGTCTTCGATCCGAAGAGCGTGTCG
>Ga0070671_100002107_pt1 | contig 15339 bp, 18 predicted proteins | sample KBSS73metaG_FD_65341 | JGI IMG/M metagenome (GOLD analysis project Ga0070671, IMG submission 65341) | Switchgrass rhizosphere microbial communities from Kellogg Biological Station, Michigan, USA - KBS S7-3 metaG | ecosystem: Host-associated > Plants > Roots > Rhizosphere > Soil ...
GGCGTCGAACATAATACGACGATCGTCGCGATGCTTCCGGTCGAGCTCGTCCATGCGGCACGCAAGATCGCGGGAATGCCGCCGGCAGGAAACGAATGACGTTGGCATGTCGGCGATCGAGCTGATCGCACTCGCGTCCACCGTCAGCCTGCTCGCGGGTTGGCGGCTCTATCTCGTGACGTTCGCCGTGGGGCTCGCGATGAAGCTCGGCTGGGTCGCGCTTCCCGACCAGCTTCATACGCTCGACGTCCTCGCGAACAACTGGATCATCGGCATTGCTGCGGCCGGCGCGCTGGCCGAGTTTTTTGCTGACAAGGTTCCCTGGGTCGACAGTGCGTGGGACGCCGTTCACTCGGTCATCAGGCCGATCGGCGGTGCGCTGCTGTCCATGGCGATCATCGACGGCGGCGATCCGGCCTGGCAGGTCGGAAGCTTCCTTCTCGGCGGAGGCGCGGCACTGCTCGCGCATGCGGGCAAGGCAGGAGCTCGGGCTATCGTGAATGCGAGCCCTGAGCCGTTCTCCAACATCGCGGTGTCGACCACAGAAGACGTTGCTACCGCGGGTCTCCTTGGCCTCGCGATAGCCAACCCGATCGTGGCGGCGCTGATCGCGATCATTCTGGTCCTGCTTTCACTTTGGTTCGTGCTCGCGGCGCGACGGCTGCTGAAGCGGATCGTTGAACCCAAACGGCGGCAGGCGGGTTAATCGCCGCGACAAGGGAGAAACGAACATGGCCGTCTCTGAAAAGCCGCTGTTGGAGCGAGTCGCGAGGGTGCTTGCCGGGGCGGCGCACAGCAGCAACGCCGAGGGCAGCGATCCGTCCGCGGGCGACAAGGTCGACCTCGTCTGGCGCGAGCATGTGAATCAGGCGCTCGCCGTACTGCACACGATGCGGGAGCCGGATGACGACATGAGCGCGGTGGGCGATGCCGACGTGTGGCGTAAGATGGTCGAAACCGCGATCTCAGAACGCGTCGATTGAGCCCGCGCGACGCCGGCGCGGGGAAGACACGGGCCGACCCACGCTGGACCCTCGTCGCCTGCATCCTCGCCTCGAGCCTGTCGTTCGTCGAGGGGTCGGTACTCAGCGTCGCCCTTCCAGCGATCCGTGCCAGTTACGGCGCGGGAGCGCAGGATGTGCAGTGGGTCGTCAACGCCTACCTTTTGCCGTTGTCCGCCCTGCTTCTATTGGGTGGAGCGCTCGGCGATCATTTCGGGCGCCGACGTCTGCTCGTCATCGGCACCGGCATCTTCGCGGTCACCTCGCTCGTCTGTGCGCTCGCTCCGACCCTGCCGCTACTCCTCGCCGCACGAGCGGCACAAGGGATCGGCGCTGCCCTGCTCCTCCCCAATAGCCTCGCGCTCCTCAATGCGGCCTTTTCAGGCGAGAAACGGGGTCGCGCGGTGGGGATCTGGGCCGCCTCGGGTGCAGCAATGGCGGCCGTCGCGCCGCTGATCGGTGGGTGGCTCGTCGATACGGCCGGCTGGCCGACGATCTTCTACATCAACATTCCGCTGGCGCTCGGTGCGATCCTGCTTGCGGTGAGATTCGTCGCCGAAAGCCGTGAAACCGGCGAAGGCCGGACGGATTATGCGGGTGCGCTCCTAGCTACAGCCGGGCTTGGGGGCCTCACCTACGCGCTGACTTTGTGGTCTGCGACACGCAGTCTTACAAATGAGGCGCTCCTCGCGCTCCTCGTCGGATTGGTGGTGCTCGGTGCCTTCCTTTGGGTGGAGTATCGCCGCGGCGTCTTCGCGATGATGCCACTGTCGCTGTTTGAAGGCCGATGCTTCTCCGGGCTCAACCTGCTCACCTTCCTGCTCTACGCCGCGTTCGCGGCGGCGATGCTGCTGATTCCCTACGTGCTGATCACCAGCGGCGGCTATTCGCCAGTCCAGGCAGGGCTCGCGATGTTGCCACTGCCGATCGTCATGACCACAGTCTCCCCGAAAATGGGGAGCCTGGCAGCGAAGATGGGCCCACGCATTCCGTTGACGATCGGGCCTATGGTCGTCGCTGCGGGAATGCTGCTCTCGATGCTGGCCGATGCCGGCACGAGCTACTGGACCGGCATTTTCCCCATGATCGTGGTCATGGCGATCGGAATGACCATCGCCGTCGCTCCGCTCACGGCCTCCGTGCTCGGCTCGGTCGAGGAACGGCACGTCGCCATGGCGTCGGGCTTCAACAGCGCCGTTGCGCGCACCGGCGGACTTATCGCCACGGCACTGCTGGGCGCCGTCCTTGCCAGCAAGGGTGCGGATCTTTTTTCCGGCTTCCATTCCGCAATGATCGTGTCGGCCGGCGTATCGGCCCTGGCGAGCATCGTCGCGCTGACGATGCTCGGCGGCATCAAAATGAAAAACGCCGCCTAACTGTTGGCGGCGACGAATTTTTCCATGACGGGCGCGATCTTCTCGCGCCACTTGCGGCCGTTGAAAATGCCGTAATGGCCAACGTCCTTGGCCATGAAATATTGCTTCTTCTGCTTGGGCAGCTTCGTTGCAATGTCGAGCGCGGCCCTGGTCTGGCCAAGCCCTGAGATGTCGTCGCGCTCACCCTCGATGGCGAGAAGAGCGGTGTCGCGGATCGCATCGGGCCGAACCAGGCGCCCGCGATGCTCCATCTCACCCTTCGGCAACTGGTGCTTTTGGAACACGACGTCGACGGTCTGAAGGTAGAATTCGGCCGTCATGTCGCAGACGGCGCGATATTCGTCGTAAAACGTCTGGGTCGCCGTCGCACTCTCGTCGTCGCCGACGACGAGATGCTTGAACATCTCCCAATGGCTGATGAGGTGCGAGCCGAGGTTCATCGTCATGAAGCCGGCCAGCTGCAGGAAGCCCGGATAGACCTTCCGCCCCGAGCCCGGATAGATCATCGGGACCGTCGCCACGACATTTTGCTCGAACCAGGCGAATGGTCGCTGGGTCGCAAGCGTATTCACCGCGGTCGGCGCCTGGCGGGTGTCGATCGGCCCGCCCATCAAGGTGAGCGTGCGCGGCCGGTATGGGTTTCTGTCCTCGTTCATCAGCGCCGTCGCGGCGAATGCCGGAACAGAGGGCTGGCAGACGGCCAGCATGTGCGGGCGCTCGCCCGTCCTCGTCCCGATCAGCTCAAGGAACTCGATCAGATAATCGATATAATCGTCGAGATCGAAGCTGCCATCGGACAATGGCACCATCTTGGCGTCTCGCCAGTCCGTAATGTAGGCATCGAAGCTCGGCAGCAACCGCTCGACCGTTCCCCGAAGCAAGGTCGCATAGTGGCCCGACATCGGCGCGACGATCAGCAGGCTGGGGCCGGTCTCGATCCCCTCACGATAGAAATGCTTCAGCTGCCCGAACGGCTTGCGAAGCAGGATCTCCTCGTGAACCGGCACGTCCTTGCGGCCGATGCGAGTCTTCTCAATGGCGAATTCCGGCTTCCCGCGCGGCGCGGCGGCGTGCGCGAAGACCTCCAGGCTCGCAGCGACCATCGGCCCCATCGAGCTGTAACCCCAGGGATTGGCGGGATTGTTGAGCCAGCCGGCGCCAAGCCCGGCTAGCTTGCTCGCACCTGCGAGAAGGGAGCGCTGAACCTCATAAGCATCGTAGAGCATCGAACCTCACTAAAAGCGCTTCCTCAGCCCTAGGTGTGACAAGCTGTGGAACCGGTTGCAAGCGAATGCTGCACCGCAAAAGTTCCATTGTTAGACTGAAGAATTAGGAAGCCGGCTCAAGCTCCTGAGCGTGTTCCGAAACTGTCGCCGGCGCCGAACGCACATCGGAGCTCTCATTCTGCGGCGCGGCCGCTGGCAGAACCTCGACGATCTCGACGATTCGGTACAGCTCCGCCAGCACTTCGTGGTCAGGGCCGTATGAGGTCTCGAAATCGACCTTGCAGCGCAGTGCGTCGCCCGGGCGGATATCCAGCTCTCGCTTATAGAATTTGTCGAGGAGGGTTCCGGCTTCGGCGATCGCGGTCGTCCGGGTCTCGCCATGCTTCAACTGCCATTCCCCGTTGGCCTGATAGTCTGGCCGCTCAACGACGAAGATCATATCGGCCGATCGATTGACGAGCTTGCGCGAGAGAAGGAGCGTCCGGGGCTCGGCGATCCGCTTCGAAAGGTCGAGATCGGCCGATCCATTGTTGGTGACGATCCGGACCGAATCGCTCGCGCCCATGGCGCCCTTCGCGTGCTGCCAGGCGGAGATGGCGCTCACGAGCTCAGCTGAGGAAGGCAGCGCGGGATGCGCGGTGGTGGTGATGGACGTCCCCCAGGCAAGGACCCGGATCGCCTGCTGGAGGTCCGCGAGCTGCAAGGTCGAGGACCCGTCCATCCAGGCGATGATTGCCAATGTCCCGCGTGCAAGAAACTTTTGCAGCGACGGATCGGCCCCCTGGCCCTGGACCCGCAGCCAAAGCGACGTGCTGCGTTTCGAAACCTCCTCGACGACCGCGACGGTGTCGAGCTTGACGCCGACCGGGCCCGCAAGCGCGCGATAGGAGGCTTCGACCGCATCCCGCAGCAGCTGGATCGATCCCGCTTCTGGAGAGGATCCGGTGGCCCCAGCTTCGATGACGACATCGCCGTCGCTGAGGTCGTTCAGCAACGCCGAGAAGCCGGAGCGTTCCTGCGTTGGGTCCGCAGCCATGGGTTTTCGCCTCGATGATTCGTTAAACTCTTATTTACTACTGTTTACCTTCCGGGACGCAACCTCCTCAGGATAGTGGCAAATTACCCATTGCCGACACGCCCCTTTGAGACCGCGTGGCCTCGCTGTTAGGGAATGGCATGGCAAATGCTCCCAACCGCCCAAAGGGCCGAACCATCCGCAGCCTCCGGATGGTATGGGGCTTTGCCCTTCGTTATCCGGGGCACATCGCAATTGCGGCGCTCGCGTTGCTGGTCGCGGCGGCGGCGACGTCGGGCGTGCCCTACGCATTCAAGCTGATCATCGACAAAGGCTTCGCGTCCGGCGGGGGTAACTCGCACGACATCGCAAGATGGTTCGAATATCTGCTTTTGCTCGTCGGCGTGATGGCGATCGCGACGGCCTTGCGCTTCTACTACGTCTCCTGGCTCGGAGAGCGCACGGTCGCCGACATCCGCCTCGCAGTGCACCGCAACCTGCTTCGCTTGTCGCCGGGCTTCTTCGAAGAAAACCGCCCCGCGGAAATCACTTCCCGCATCACGGTCGATACGACGATCATCGAGCAGGTTGTCGGGACGACGGTATCGGTGGCGCTGCGCAACACGATTCTCGGCTTCGCCTGCATCGTCATTCTTCTGACGCTTGCACCGAAGCTCGCTCTGTTGATCCTCGCCAGCGCATTGCTCGTGGTCCTCCCGATCGCCGTTCTTGGCCGGCGGGTGCGCGCAATCTCGACGCGCAGCCAGGACCGAATCGCCGACCTCGGCACCGTTACCAGCGAAGTGCTCGGCGCGATGAAGATCGTGCAGGCGTTCAACCAGCAAGATCGCGAAACCGGCCGGTTCGCGGAATCGGTCTCACGCGTCTTCGCAACCGCCAAGCGCCGGATCCTTGTGCGCGCGTTGATGACGGCGATCGTCATCTTCATCATCTTCGGCGCGATCACGCTGGTCATCTGGCAGGGCGCCACCGAAGTCGCGGCGGGCCGCATGACCGGCGGCACGATTGCGGCGTTCGTACTCTACGGCGCGTTGCTGGCGGGCGCATTCGGAAATCTGTCGGAAGTCTACGGCGACCTGCTTCGCGCGGCCGGCGCGTCCGAGCGGCTGGCCGAATTGCTCGACGCCGAACCAGCGATCCAGTCCCCCGCGAGCCCGGCGCAATTGCCCGATCCGCCGCGCGGTGAGCTGGTGTTCGAGGACGTGACCTTCCACTATCCGACGCGGCGCGAGACGTCGGCACTCAACGATTTCAACCTCGCAGTGAAATCGCGCGAGCGGCTCGCCGTCGTCGGACCGTCGGGCGCGGGCAAGACCACCATCTTCCAGCTGGCGGAGCGCTTCTACGATCCTGACCTCGGTCGCGTGCTGCTCGATGGAGTGGACCTCAAGGACGCTGACCCCGCCGAAGTTCGTCGCCGGATCGCCATGGTGCCGCAGGACACGGTTATTTTCGCCGCAAGCGCCCGCGACAATCTGCGCTACGGCAATTGGGACGCCAGCGAAGACGATCTCTGGCAGGCGGCGCGTGACGCGAATGCGGAGGAATTCCTGCGCTCGCTTCCCGACGGGCTCGATACATTCATGGGCGAAGGCGGCGCGCGCCTCTCCGGCGGCCAGCGCCAGCGAATCGCCATCGCTCGCGCGCTCCTCCGTGACGCTCCCCTCCTGCTCCTCGACGAAGCGACGTCAGCGCTCGACGCGGAAAGCGAGCGGCTGGTGCAGGACGCACTCGACCGGCTGATGGAGCATCGCACGACGATCGTGATCGCGCATCGGCTGGCGACGGTACGCGCAGCCGACCGGATCGTCGTGATGGACCAGGGCAGGATCGTCGAGGAAGGCACGCACGCCAGCCTCAACCGGCGCGGCGGCCTTTATGCCCGCCTGGCGAGCCTCCAGTTCGAGGATCGCGCGGCCTAGGCGTTTCCGCCGGTTCCCTCGCCGCCGCCGGAAGGCTTCGCAGCGCTGCGACCGCGGGTTCCGCGAGAGCGGCTGCTGGTGCTCCGCTTGCGCGTGCCGCTCGCGGGCTTCGCGCGCGCAGTCGACTTGCGCGCGGGGCTCTTGCGAGTCGCGCCCGATGTCGAAGATTTCGCACGCGTCGTGCTTGCCTTGCGAGCGCCGGTCTTCCGCGCGCCAGTCGCGCGCTTCTTCGCGGCCGGCTTGCGCGCGGCGCTACGCGACGCGCCTGCGCTACTCGAGCCTTCGTCCGCGACGTTCCATTTGCCCGACATCACGCGCTGAGCCGCGTCGGCGACGGCTTCGGCGATGAGCGAACCGAGCTTGGTTGCGCTCGCCATCATGTTGGTTGCCGCCTGCGACGCTGTGTCCGCGGCATCCAGGCCCGCGTCGCGGATCGCGCGGCGCGCCTTCGGGCTTGCGCTGATCGCAGCTGCCGCAGCGGCGAGTCCCGCTGCCAGCATCTCCTTGCTCATCGCGGCCTTGGCCAGTTTGTCGACGGTATCGTTGCCTGAAGTAGTTTTGCTTGAAGATTTGGCCATCGCTTCATCTCCCTTTCGTTGCGGCAAAAGACACTTCAAGCCCGTAACGGTTCCAGCACGGTCACGGAAGCGCTTACTGCAGATATGTTAAAGGGCACCGCCGCGTATCGCAGCGATGCCCTTCGACATGGTCAGCGGCCGAAGGTGTGGCCGTTCGTCAGCGCTTAGGGCCTGCGAACACCCCTCTCCGACCTCCCTGCTGAACCATGAGACATCGGATCACCTCCTTTCGCTGCGTTGAAGCCAGGGAGAAGATGATTCATGCGCGCCCCAAGTGCAAGACTTGTACTCGCGTGAATTTTCGGCAAACTCTTGCGCTTCGCGCCGCTCAGATGCGGCAATCCTCGATCACTCGCGCAGCTTCCGCCCAAGGCGGTACGATCAGCGGCGCTTGCGTGCCGACTCGAAATCCGACGCGTCCGCGGCTGGACACGATCGCGTCGAGCAAGGGATCGTAACCGGCAAGATCGATCGTCAACTTGCCGGTCGCGGGATTGAAACTCGACGCAACGTCGCGCGTCAGCGAACTCGTCCAGACATTGAGGAACGGCGCCGCGGCACTTGCGCGCTTGGCAATGGTGACGTGACGAGTCGTGCGAGTGCAATGAACCCACAACTGCGGATTGCCCGTCGCATCGGCGAACGTGGATTCGCTGCCGTCGGTTGCGGAAGCATAAGTCCATTGGCCGGCAATCGGCGCGACAGTGCTGAGGTCGCCGGCGGTCTGCGCGACAAGCGATGAGGAAGCGGTCAGCGCAAGCGCTGCAGCAAAAGCGAAACGCATGATCGTCAGCGGCTCAGGCGGTCGACCTTGGCCTGAAGCGCGGCAAGCTCGGCCTTGAGCTGGTCCATGTCGCTTCCGGCTTCGGGCTTCGCTTCGTTCTTTGGCTTGCCGCCGAAAGCGCGGCTGGCGTCCTCGAACATGGCCATGTTGTGCTTGGCGAGGTCGGCAAACACATTGCCGCTGAACGCATCTTTGACTGCGCTCTGATTGCGCTGGAATGCATCCATCGCGGCCTCGAGATATGATGGGACAAAATTCTGCATCGAATTGCCGTAGAGGCCGATCAGCTGCTTGAGGAAGTTGATGGGCAGCATGGTTGCGCCGCGTGCTTCTTCATCAACGATGATCTGAGTGAGGACCTGCCTGGTGATGTCCTCGCCGCTCTTCGCGTCGACGACTTCGAACTCCCGTCCCTCACGGACCATTTGCGCAAGCCGGTCGAGCGTGATGTAGGTCGAGCTTTCGGTGTCATAAAGCCGCCTGTTCGCGTACTTCTTGATCGTTACCTTGCCCGATGCCTTGGACATGAAGAACTCTCCAACCGAGACGCGCGCCTTACTACCGCAGCATAGTGCGCTGCAACATGAACGCGCGCCGCGGCCGCTGCCGCTGTTTCTCGAATTGGTACGGGAGGTGTCGGCGCGCGATTCGAAACTGGCGTCCGATGCGCTTGTGGGACTGCGTGCGTATGAAACGGCCCCACGCCGCGACCGCCCGTCGCCGAAGCCCGAGATTGCGCGTGTTCGAGGCGCTGCACTTCGGGACCATGGCGGGCAAGGCGCGCCCGTGCTCATCGTGCCGTCGCTGATCAATCCGCCGCGAATCCTCGATCTGGATCCTCAGGTATCCCTGACCGACGCCATCGCCGGCATGGGACGCCGCGCGCTGCTGCTCGACTGGGGAAAAGCGGACCAGCGATCGGAACTGTCTGTCGCCGGGCACGTGGAGGAATTGTTGTTGCCCCTGCTGCGCAACATCGCGGCGCCGGTGACCCTGGTCGGCTACTGCCTCGGCGGAACCATGGCGATCGCAGCCGCCAACCTGGTCGAGGTCGAGCAGGTCGTCACTCTCGCCGCGCCGTGGCGATTCGGACGCTACCCGGAAGAGTCGAAGCGCGCGCTGCAGGACATGTGGAACCATTCGCAAGTGGCGGCGAAAGCCCTGGGCGCCTTGCCGATGGAGGTTCTTCAGGCAGCCTTCTGGTCGCTCGATCCCGAGCGAACCGTGCGCAAGTTCGCCGAGTTCGGCCGGCTCGACGCCGAAGGCGCGGATGCGCGCCGGTTCATCGAGCTCGAGGAATGGGCCAATGAGGGTGAGCCCCTGCCCTATCCCGCCGCCAGGGAGCTGGTCGAGGATCTTTTTGCCATGGACCTGCCGGGGTCGGGAAGCTGGAGCGTAGGTGCGCGGCCGGTATCCGACAGCCTGCCATGTTCGTCGCTGCATCTGACCGCCGAACGCGACCTGATCGCGCCTCCGCAAACTGCCGCCAACGGAAATGTCGTCGCAATTCCTTCCGGGCATGTCGGGATGATCGTCGGCTCGGCGCGAGCGGCGCTGCACGAGCAATTAAAGGCATTCCTGACGCCTTGCCGCTGAAGGAAGGCGTCGCTAAGTCCGCGCCCACGCACCCGTAGCTCAGCTGGATAGAGCGCTGCCCTCCGAAGGCAGAGGCCACAGGTTCGAATCCTGTCGGGTGCGCCACGTCCGCCATTCAACCAGTTCGTCCACAGCAGGTCGAAAGCAGGCCTGCGCGATGAGAAGAGAGGGACGCATCTCGGCGCCCCCCACTTCAGGCGTGCTAGTGCGGCAGACGCGGCCCGCGATTAGGATTGCAGTTCTGCCCCGGAAAAGTGCCTGATTCGAACTTGTCGGGATCGCTGGGGTCAAAGATCCCGAACTTCGCCATGAAATAGCCGTAAGACTGAACGATCCCGCCCGGGTCGACGCCTGGTATGCCATTTGGTGTGTCGTTCAGACCGGAAAACGAGCAAATGGACGAGCCATTGCTGATCCGCGAACCTGGCGGAGACGGCACGTTCCCGCTGGGCGGCGGCCCGGTTATCTCACCGGCAAATACGGGCCCGGTCATCAGGCCGAGACCGACTACAAACGCAGTCGCACGAAGAAACTTCGTCATGGCGTTTTCCTATGTGAGATGTGTGAAGTCCGCGACTCACTCGCGGTTAACCGGCTTTAACATGGATTAGCTAACAGCCCTAATGAGCCTTTTTGCCCAATGCCTTCGACGCTTCGGTAACGGAGTTACACGTTAACTTCCCGGGATGCGCCGCACTCCTGACACTGTAGTTAATAACGTTAGGAGTTCAGCCCCAACACGCGTAAGCCAAACGCAGGGCGGCATGGCACTTGCCGGCGGTTCAGCCGATTTGGCTCCGCTGCCCCAAGTTGCGAGGCACTCATGCTATCGCAGCGAAGGAGCAATCAAAATGCGCAAGATCACTCTTGCCGCGCTCGGCGCGGCGACGATGCTTACGTCCATTCCGGCCGCAGCTCAGGAACTTCCGCTAGTCGGTGGCGATTATTGGGATGTCACTTCAGTCAAGATCGATGATGGTCATTTCGCTGATTACGCCGATTTTCTTGTGAGCGATTCCCGGAAGCAGAATGAATATGCGAAGTCCAAGGGGTGGATCAAAGCCTATTACATTCTCAGCAACAACAATAATCGCAAGGACGAGCCGGACTTGTACTTGGTCACGGTGAGCGACCGGATGGCGACACCGGCAGAGCAGATCGCTCGCAACAAGGAAATGAACGCCTATCTAAAGAGCGACGACCGCAAGCAGCTCGCAGGTAGCGGCCAACGCGCAACCTATCGCCACATTACCGGCGATATGCTGCTCCAGCAGTTGGTGATGGCACACTAAGCGGCCGTGGGGCGCCGCTCTGTTGGCGGCGCCATGGCTTTCGCCCACGCCCACGTGCAGTGGTGGCGCGCGCGCACTTCAAAGTCGTCAGGAATTTCCGAGCCGTCAGGTCGCTCCGCGCTCGGTTTCCGCAAACCAGGAGGCGGATAATGGCTGGGCAAAGATTTGAAGGCCAATACCGAACCGAACCCGCCGGGGATCATGTAGCGATGGTTTATGTCAGAGGCGGAGCGGCCCCGACCTACATGACCGAAGCGGCGTATCGCGCAAGAGGTTACAAGCCGGCGTTCGAGGAGCTTCCTACCGAACGTGAATATGATGCCCGAGCGCTCTAGGTCCACGGGAACGATCGCGCGAGCGCGATAGCTAGCCGGGTCGAAGCAGACCCTGCCCGCTACGAAGCAAACCAGTCGGATGGCCGTGCTCGATCGATCATCGCGCGCCGTGCGAGCCTGCCAACGTCTCACGGGCGGACTTGGCTCTTTGTCCTTCGTCGAGTCTGATTTGCTCGATCTCGTGCTCGGCGCGAGTTTCGAGCCCGATCAAATCATCCCTGGCCTTGCTGCTGGCTTTGATGAGCTCGTCCATCTTTGCCTGGAGCGCGGCCCCGTCTCGATTCTGGGTCGCCTGCAGAATTGGCAGCAGGAGCAAAGTCACAATGCTGATCGAAATGTTAGCACCGGAAATGAACAGTTCGTTTCCGGAGAGATAGGCCGCGACCCCAGCGCCTGCCAGAAGCACGCAGATAACGAACATTTGGGGACGGCCTGCGAACCGAGCGCACCCCGTCGTAAGTCGGTCGAAAAGCTCGCGCACGGCAGGCCTCACTTTTTGGAATGGGAGCAGACACTGGGCGCGCATCCCAACGTCCGCAACGGGTGGAAAGGTACCTTAGTCGTGCGCGTCGCGGCGGCCGCACGGAGCACGACCGCCGCCCCACTTCCTCTTAGCGGCCGTAGGCCATATTGCGGCCGATCCGGACGTTCGTCACGGCGCCACGATAGTCAACGTTGCAGCGGAAGGTGACGTCGCCCGTCGCATAGGCACGGTTGGCGTATTGGCCGCTGAAGTGCTCGCCCGAACTCATCGTGCCCGACACGCGCAGGCCGTTGTTTCGGCGCTGCACCTCGGTGATCGAAGTGACCTGCATCCTGTTGTTGTAGGCGCGGTCGTAGCCGTTGTTTTGATAGCGCTGGTCGTAACCGTTGTTGCCATAGCGCTGGCCGTAGCCGTTGTTGCCGTACTGGGCGACCGCCTGGGTCATTGCTGCCGACGCGCACCGGGACACCGCCTGGCGGTCGTTCACGTTGTAACGATTGCCGAGGAGGCTATCGATAATCTGACCGACGGGGTTCTGAGCATAGCCCTGCTGCCCGTAACCGTAAGCCTGCTGCGGGCTGCCGGGATAGGCCTGCGGATAGCCGTAGCCAGGCTGACCCGGGTAGGGCTGCGGGGTCGGCTGCTGGTAGCCATAGGGGTTCTGCGCTGCGAGCGGAGCGGACAAGCCGCCGATCGCCGCCGCAGCGGCGAGGTACGTGGTGAAGCTGTTCATGGAAAATTCCTTCGCGTCTCGCCCGAAATGCGGGGAGCTTGGAAGGTAGAACGCGTCTTAGGCGTATAAGACGCATGAACCTAAAACAACAAGGAGCGAGGACCGCGCGATGGGCAGCACTCATTGCCTGATCACCCGCGAGCGCCTACATCCTCATCCGCTACCAGTCGGCATCGACGGTCTCGAGCGCCCGGCGCTCCTTGTTCCATCCTTACGCCTCTTAGCCACCCGGCGGCCACTCCCGGCAGCCGCACACAGGATGGAGACCCAGCATGAAGCACCTCGGAACAGTCAGATCGTTCGATGAGACGAAAGGCCGCGGACTGATCAAGCCCGACAGCGGCGGCGAATTGCTGATCTTCGAAAGGAGCGGCATCTACTCCGACCGCCGGGTTCCGCCACTCGAGGGGCAGCGACTTACCTACCAGATCGGCACAATTGGTGAGCAGCGCTGCGCGGTGAACCTCGGCAATGTATAAGGGATCCAAGGACGTCATTATCGGCTCCGCCCATTGGACCAGCTTGATGTTTGACGCGTCTCGACTGTGGGCTGACGCCGCGACGGTCATCGCGCTTCGCTCTTTGCGGATGATGGGCGGTGGTCCAAACGCGAGCCGGGAACTGGAACGGATGGTCAGCGAAAAGGTCGCGGCCGGATTCGAGCTGGCCGGCGAACTCGCCGGCGGGCGAGTAACAAGCCCTGAGGCCGCCGCGCGCAAGGCGCTCGGCGTCTACGGAAAACGCGTCCGGGGCAATCGTCGTCGGCTGAGCTAGTCCTGGCGCGAGGGTTCGCTCTCGCAAGTCATCGTCGGTGATGGAAAATTGCACCCTTCTTGGGCGCGCCATTGTTTGACCCTCACCCGCGCGCATGGCAACGCGCCTCCGATGGCAGACAAGCCTCCAGCACAGGGCGAGCAGCAGCGCACGTGGGGCGGCCGCTTCGGAACGAAGCCGGACGAGCTGATGACGCGCATCAACGCGTCGATCGGCTTCGACAAGCGCCTCTGGCGGGAGGATGTAGCCGCGTCGAAGGCGCACGCGGCGATGCTCCGCGACCAGTCGATCGTCTCCGAGGCTGACGCCGCGGCGATCCTCGAGGGCCTGGATCAAATTGCAGCGGAATATGAGCGCGACGGTGTTCCCGAGCGCCTGGAGCTCGAAGATATCCACATGACCGTGGAGCATCGGTTGGGCGAGCTGATCGGCGCAGCGGCGGGGCGTTTGCACACCGCGAGGTCTCGCAACGACCAGGTCGCCACCGACTTCCGGCTTTGGGTTCGCAACGCCTGCGACGAAACAGTCGACGCAATTCGCGCCCTGCAGCGTGCGATCGTCGAGCGCGCGGAAGAGCATGCCGATACGGTCATGCCCGGTTTTACTCACCTGCAGGTCGCGCAGCCTGTGACCCTCGGCCACCATCTGATGGCTTATTACGAGATGCTCCGCCGCGACTGCTCCCGCTTTGCGGACGCTCGCACGCGCATGAACGAGTGCCCCCTAGGGGCCGCAGCGCTCGCCGGCACCGGCTTTCCGATCGATCGCGAGCGTACCGCCGACGCGCTCGGCTTCGAGGGCGCAACCGCGAACAGCCTCGACAGCGTGTCGGACCGCGACTTCGCGCTCGATTATCTGTCCGCGGCCGCGCAGTGCAGCCTCCACCTGTCGCGCCTAGCGGAAGAGCTGATCATCTGGGCCAGCGCGCCGTTCGGCTTCGTGAAGCTGTCCGATCAATTTTCAACCGGTTCGTCGATCATGCCGCAAAAGCGAAACCCCGACGCAGCCGAGCTGGTGCGGGGTCACAGCGGCCGCATCCTGGGCGCGCTCACCTCGCTCATGGTGACGATGAAGGGCCTGCCGCTCGCTTATTCGAAGGACATGCAGGACGATAAGGAGCCGGTCTTCGAGGCGCGCGACCTGCTCATGCTGTCGCTCGAGGCGCTCGGCGGAATGGCCGAGACGGTCGAGTTCGTGCCCGAGCGGATGCGGGCCGCGGCATCGCAGGGATTCTCCACCGCGACCGATCTCGCCGACTGGCTGGTGCGCGAGGCGGATGTACCCTTCCGCGAAGCGCACCACATCACCGGCCGCGCCGTGAAGGCCGCCGAGGAGCGCGGTTGCGACTTGGCCGATCTTCCGCTCGATGCGCTGCAGGCCATCGAGGGACGCATTGACGAGCGGGTTTTCGACGTTCTCAGCGTCGACGCGTCGGTGCGCAGCCGCACCAGCTACGGAGGAACCGCTCCCGAGCGTGTCCGCGAGGAGATCGCCGCTGCGAAGGCCGCCTTAGGAGGGTGAGCGCCGCTGCCGCTGCGCAAGGGTGCGCAGCCGAAGTGCATTCAGGCGGATGAAACCCGCCGCATCGCGATGGTCGTAGTTTCCGGTGCCCTCCTCGAAGGTCACCAGGTCCTGGTCATAGAGCGTTTGCGGGCTGGTCCGGCCGATCACCGTCGCATTGCCCTTGTAGAGCTTCATGCGGACCTGCCCGCTCACCCGCTCCTGGCTCTTGTCGATCGCCGCCTGGAGCATCTCCCGCTCGGGCGCGAACCAGAAGCCGTTGTAGATCAGGCTCGCATATTTGGGCATCAACTCGTCCTTGAGGTGCATTGCGCCGCCGTCCAGGGTGATGCTCTCGATTCCGCGATGCGCCGCGAGCAGGATCGTGCCCCCCGGCGTCTCGTAAACCCCGCGCGACTTCATCCCGACGAAGCGGTTCTCGACGAGGTCCAGCCGTCCAATGCCATTGTCGTGGCCGAGCTGGTTCAGCTTCGTCAGGAGCGCAGCTGGCGAAAGCGGCTTGCCGTCGATCGCAACCGGATCGCCCTTTTCGAAATCGATCGTGATCTCGGTCGCTTTGTCCGGCGCATCCTCCGGCGAAATCGTGCGCTGGTGCACATATTCCGGCGCGTCGGCGGCTGGATCCTCGAGCACCTTACCCTCCGATGAGGAGTGCAACAGGTTCGCGTCGATCGAGAAGGG
>Ga0070671_100002108_pt1 | contig 15337 bp, 10 predicted proteins | sample KBSS73metaG_FD_65341 | JGI IMG/M metagenome (GOLD analysis project Ga0070671, IMG submission 65341) | Switchgrass rhizosphere microbial communities from Kellogg Biological Station, Michigan, USA - KBS S7-3 metaG | ecosystem: Host-associated > Plants > Roots > Rhizosphere > Soil ...
CCGGCAGGAACTCTCCGGTGCCTTCGGCACCGGCACCCGCCGCAATCGTGCCGTCGAGAAGTTCGTGACCCCCGTCAAGCGCTGGCTCCAGGACTTCTTCTGAGGAGGGACACCCCGTGTCCGGAATGATCTTCGAGTTCGAGGACGCCGGTCAGTCCCAGCACGCGCTCATGAAGGTGGTGGGCGTTGGCGGTGGCGGCGGCAACGCGGTGAACCGCATGATCGACGAGCAGCTCACGGGCGTCGACTTCATCTCGGTGAACACCGACAACCAGGCGCTGAGCCGCTCGAAGGCGGCGACGCGCATCCAGATCGGCAAGCGGCTCACGCGCGGCCTGGGGGCCGGCGCGCGGCCCGAGATCGGGCGGCAGGCCATCGAGGAGGACCGCGAGGAGGTGCTCGTCTCGCTCAAGGGCGCCGACATGGTCTTCGTGACGTGCGGCATGGGCGGCGGCACCGGGACCGGCGCGGCACCCGTGATCGCCGAGCTGGCCCGCGAGGCGGGCGCGCTCACGGTCGGCATCGTGACGCGACCGTTCCAGTTCGAGGGCCGGAAGCGGATGCTGCAGGCCGAAATGGGCATCACCGAGATGCGCAAGAACGTGGACACGATGATCGTCGTGCCGAACGAGCGCCTGCTGGCGATCGTGGGGAAGGGCACCCAGTTCCTCGATGCCCTCAAGAAGGCCGACGAGGTGCTGCTGCACGCCACGCAGGGCATCTCCCGCCTCGTCACCACCACCGGCATCATCAACGTGGACTTCGCCGACGTGCGCACCGTCATGCAGAACGGTGGCGCGGCGCTCATGGGCACCGGCATCGGCCGGGGCGAGAACCGGGCGCTCGAGGCGGCGCAGCAGGCCATCTCGAGCCCGCTGCTCGACAACGTGTCGATTTCCGGGGCGTCGGCGGTGCTGCTGAACATCGTCGGCGGCGACGACCTCACGCTGGGTGAGGCCACCCAGATCAGCGAGATCGTGCACGATGCCGTGGGCGAGGACGCCGAGATCATCTTCGGCGCCGGCAACGACCCGGCCATGCACGGCGAGATCCGTGTCACCGTCATCGCCACCGGGTTCGACCGCACCCGCGAGGAGCCGAAGGGCGCGCACATCATCAGCTTCCCGTCCAAGCGGATCACGGCGGAACGCCCCGTCCCGCCGGTGGTAAACCCACCCATGACCACGACGGCGAACCCGGCGCCCACTCCGGCCATCACGCCGGCGCGGCCCGCCAAGGTGTCGCCGCCGGTCTCGGACGTCCCGGACATGGAAATTCCCACCTTCATCCGGCGGCAGATGGACTGATGCGGTTCCGGGTGCTGTGCGGAGTGGCCGTGCTGGTGGCGGCTTCGGTCTTCGCCCTGACGGGGCGCTGGCCGTGGCGGCGCATCCGGAGCGAGCCGATGCAGGTCTCGGCGTTCCGCATGGCCCCGGCCGAGCCCCCGCTCGTCGAGACGCGCGACACGCTCCGCCGGGGTGAAACGGTCTCCACCCTCTTTGCCCGCCATGGACTCAGCGACCAGGACGTGGGCGGCTTGGCGCGCGTGCTCGACCTGCGCCGGTTGCGCTCGGGTCTCGTGTTCCACCTGCGGAAGACGGCCGAGGATTCGGTGCCGCAGGAGATCGCCGTCCGCACCGGGCCCGAGCAGCGGGTTCGCCTGCAGCGCGTCGCCGATGGCTGGGCCGCGCGCACCGAGGCCATCCGCTGGCAGCCGCAGGTCATCCGCGCCGAAGGATCGATCGACAACTCGCTCTACGAGGCGCTCGACGCCAGCATCGGCGACGACGTCCTGAAGGGCCCAGAGCGGCAGCGCCTGGCCTGGGACATCGCCGACGTGTTCGCGTGGCAGGTGGACTTCACCCGGGACATGCAGTCGGGGGACAAGTTCCGGCTGGCCATCGAACGGCTCGTGTCCGACGAGGGCGAGGTGCGGTTCGGCCGGCTCCTCGCGGCGGAGCTGAAGGTGAACGGCAAGACGCTCACCGCGTTCCGATTCGTGAGCGGGGAGGCGGCGGCCTTCTACGACCGGGAAGGGAAGTCGCTCCGGCGGTCCTTCCTGCGCGCGCCGCTCGAGTTCCGCAACGTCTCATCCGGCTTCTCGAGTGCCAGGCTGCATCCCATCCTGGGCATCCTGCGGCGCCACGAGGGCACGGACTACGCCGCGCCGCCGGGAACGGCGGTTCTCGCCGCGTCCGATGGTGTGGTGCTGCGCGCCGGCTGGGCGGGTGGCTACGGCAACCTCGTCGAGCTCAAGCACAAGAACGGCATCACCACGCGGTACGGGCACCTGCGGAGCTTCGGATCGTCCATTCACGTAGGCTCGGAAGTGCTGCAGGGACAAGTCGTTGGCTTCGTCGGTTCAACCGGTTTGGCAAGTGGACCGCACCTGCATTACGAATTCCGGGTGGACGGCGTGCCGCGCGATCCCACGAAGGTGCAGGTCGGGGGCGGCAAGCCCATCGATCCGAATCTTCGTCCGGCGTTCGAGCTCGAGCGCGACCGGCTCACCGCCGTGCTCGATGGCACCGTGCCGCCGACCATCGCCGCCATGCCGAGCGCCCCGACGCCCGTCGCCACCGCGAACTGAGCCACGGCCGTCAGCCCGTGGACATCCTCCCCGCCATCGACATCCGGAAGGGTCGCGTCGTTCGCCTGAGCCAGGGCGAAGCGGCGCGTGAAACCGTCTACGCGGACGATCCGCTGGCGCAGGCCGAGCAGTTCTTCGAGGCGGGCGCGCGCTGGCTCCACGTCGTGGATCTCGACCGGGCGTTCGGCGAGGGAAGCAACGTGGCCGTGGTCGGGCGCATCGCGCGGGCGGCCGAGGGGCGGGCGTTCATCCAGTACGGCGGGGGACTCCGCACGCCGGAGGCCATCGCCGAGGCGCTCGACGCCGGAGTGACGCGCGCGGTCATCGGCACCGCCGCCGTGGGCGATCCGCGACTTGTCGCCCGCGCGGTGGCCCGCCACGGGGCGTCCTGGCTCGCGGTGGGGCTCGATGCGCGTGACGGACAGGTGGCGGTGCGCGGCTGGACGCAGTCGTCCGGCCTGGCAGTCCTCGATGTCGCGCGTGAGCTGCTCGATGCCGGCGCCCGGACGATCGTGTACACCGACATCGCTCGCGACGGCATGCTGAGCGGACCGGACCTGGCGGGCTGCTCCGCCATCGCCGCACTCGGCGCGGTGGTCATCGCGAGCGGCGGCTTCGCCTCGGTGGCGGACGTGCGCCTGGCCGCCGAGGCGGGCGCGTCGGGCGCCATCCTGGGCCGCTCGCTGTACGAGCGCACCATCGACCTCGCCGAGGCGATGTCCGTCTCCTGAGTCCCGCCCGGTGAAACGCCCGGAGCGCATTTCCACGTAGATTCCGGCGTGCTCGCACTCCTCGCCATTCTGCTCGCCGTCGGCGTCGCCGCCTTCACGTACTTCCGGCTCGAGCGGCTCGATCACCGCGCCGTGGGCCCCTTCGCGCTCCGGGCACTGGCCGGCGCATCGCTGGCGATCCTGCTGGTGAATCCGAGCTGCGCCGCCCGCACCGCCACGCGGCGTCCGCTGGTGCTGCTCGACGGCTCGCTCAGCATGGCCCAGCGGCCGGAGGCGTGGCGTGCGGCACGCCTGCGCGCCGACTCGCTGGGCGAGGTGCGCCTCTTCGGCGATGACGGCCCGCCGGACTCGCTGCCCGACCGCGGCCGCTCGCGCCTTGGACCCGCGCTCCGCGCCGCCGCCGCGCTCGACCGGCCGGTGATCGTCATCACCGACGGCGAGCTGGAGGACGTGGCGGAGCTCCCGACGGACCTGTTGCGGCGCCCTGCGGTGGAGGTGCGTCCCCGGGCGCCGGCGCGAGACCTGGCCCTCGAGAGTGTCGATGCGCCCGTGCGCCTGACCGTCGGCGATTCGCTGCGCATCGAGGTGAGCGTGCGCGCCACGGCTGAGAGCCTGGACAGCGTGCTGGTCGAGGCGCTGTTCGACGATGCGTCCCGCAGGAGGCTGGCGCGTCGCACGGTGCGCCTCCGCGACGGCGAAGGCAGGGCGGTGCTCCGCGCCTCGACGCGCGGCCTCGCGCCGGGCGAGCACGTGCTGAGCGTCCGCATCGTGCAGGCCGCCGACGCCGAGCCGCGCACGGACGAGCGCCTCGTGCATCTCGTGCTGGTGGAGACGCCGGGCATCGTGCTCGTCGCCGACCCAGGCGACTGGGACGCGCGCTTCCTCTTCCGGGCCGTGCGGGACGTCGCCCAGCTTCCGCTGCGCGGCTACGTGCGCCTCGGCGATCGCTGGCGCAGCATGAGCGACCTCAGTGAGGCGAGCGGCGACGCGGTGCAGCGCGCCCTGCGCGGTGCCGACCTCGTGATCGCCAAGGGCACCGCCACGACGCTGGCCGCGAAGGCGCCCGCGCGCGCAGTGTGGCTCTGGCCCAGCGGCTCAAGCGGCCCCGTGGAGGCGGCGGACTGGTATCTGGCGCCCACGGCGTCCTCGCCGCTCGCGGGCGCCTTCGCGGGGCTGCCGGTGGACTCGTTCGCGCCGGCGGTGCAGCTCACCACACAGGAGGTTCCCGCCGGCGCCTGGACCGGACTGACGGCACAGGCGGGCCGGCGCGGGCAGCAGCGCGCGGCGTGGTTCGGCTGGGAAGCGGGACGCCGGCGCCGCGCCGTGACGGCGGTGGATGGTGTGTGGCGCTGGGCGTTCCGTGGCGGCTCGTCGGAGCAGGCCTACCGTGGCCTCGTGGCGGGCACGGTGAGCTGGCTGCTGGGTGCGGCGGACTCGAGCACCGCAGCGGCCCGGCTCGTGCGCGCGGTGGCGCAGCAGGGCCGTCCGCTGGTGTTCGAGTGGAGCGGGAGCGGCGAGCCGCGCGCCCTGCCTGTGAGCTGGAGCGGCCCCGCGAGCGGACGCGACTCGCTGCGCTTCGACGGTGCGGGACGCGCGGAGCTGCGATTGGCGCCGGGTGTCTATCGCTATCGCCTGGCGGGCGCCACCGAGGGCGTGGCGGCAGTGGAGCAGTACTCGGACGAGTGGCTCGCCCGCCCCGTGACGCTCGCGGCCCAGGCCGGCGCGCCCGCGCTGGGCCGCGAGCGACGCGCCGCCCGCGACTGGCCCTGGCTGCTCGCCCTGGCGGTCGTCGCGCTCTGTGGCGAATGGCTGGCGCGACGGCGGATGGGGCTTCGCTGAGCGGGTATCTTCCCGGCATGACATTCGGACGCATCGGCGAGAAGAAGCTCGGCCTCTGGGGTCGCATCAAGCGCGTCATGCTCACCGACGTGGGCGCGCTGGTGCGGGGACTCAAGGCCGGCGACCTGGAGGAGCTCGAGCAGACGCTGCTCGAGGCGGACTTTGGCGTGCCCGCCACGATGGAGCTGGTGGACGCGATGGAGGAGGGCGTCCGCTCGGGACGCCTCAAGACCTCCGAGGATCTCCGCAACGCGCTCGTCGAGCGGCTGAGCGACGTGCTGGGCTACCTGCCCGATCCCGGACGCATCACGCGCGCCGATGCGGGCCTCACGATCGTGCTCGTGATGGGCGTGAACGGCACCGGCAAGACCACGACCTGCGCCAAGCTCGCGCGACGGCTGCAGAAGGAAGGACGCAAGGTGCTGCTCGCCGCTGCCGACACCTATCGCGCGGGGGCCATCGCGCAGCTCGAGGTGTGGGCCCAGCGACTGGGCGTCGAGTGCGTCTCCGGGGCGCCGGGCGGCGACCCGGCGGCGGTCGCGTTCGATGCGATCGAGGCGGCGACGCGCCGCGGTGCCGACACGGTCATCATCGACACGGCCGGGCGGCTGCACACGCAGGACGGGCTCATGGAAGAGCTGCGGAAGGTGAACCGCGTCATCGCGCGGAAGGTACCGGGCGCGCCGCACGAGACGCTGCTGGTGCTCGATGGCACCGTGGGCCAGAACGCGCTGCAGCAGGGCAAGCTGTTCACCCAGGCGGCGCTGCCCACGGGCGTCATCGTCACCAAGCTCGACGGCAGCGCGCGGGGTGGCGCGGTGGCGCAGGTGCGCCGCGAGCTCAACGTGCCGATCCGCTTCATCGGGGTGGGGGAGAAGCTCGAGGACCTCGAGCCCTTCGACGCGGAGACGTTCGCGCGGCGACTGCTCGCGTCCGACGAGGACGACTGAGCCAGCCGCCGCGCATCACGCCTGCGAGGCTTCGCCGCGCAGGTCCTTCAAGGCTTCCGCATCCACGCTCTTGAGGTGCAGGTCGCGCTGCGGGAACGGGATCTCGATCCCCGCCTCCTTCAGCGTGGTCGCGACGGCGACGGCGACGTCGCTTCGCACGATGTGCCAATCCAGCGAATCCGTCCAGGCGCGCAGCACGAAATCCAGCGAGCTCTCGCCGAATCCGTTGAACAGCGCGAACGGCTTGGGATTCCCGCGCACGTCCGGATGCTGCAGCGCCACGTCGGTGAGCAGCTCGATGACCTTCGCGGGGTCGTTGCCGTACGCGACGCCCACGGCCACCTCGATGCGCCGGCGCGTGCCGGTCCGGGTCCAGTTGATGACGTCCTGCGTGATCAGCTCGGAGTTCGGCACGATCACCTCGGCGCCCTCGAGCGTGCGGATCACGCTCGCACGGATGCCGATCTCCTTGACCTCGCCCGTGTTCGGACCCACCTGCACCGTGTCGCCGATGCCCACCGGCCGCTCGAAGGCGAGCAGCAGCCCCGAGATGAAATTGTTCACGATGTTCTGCAGGCCGAACCCGATGCCGACGCCGAGCGCGCCGCCCAGGATCGCCAGGTTGCTGAGGTCGATGCCCACGGCGGCAAGCGAGAGCAGGAACGCCACCGCGACCAGCGCGTACCGGAGCAGGGAGCCGACCGTCATCGCCACGCCGCGCCGCAGGTCCATGCGGCTCATGACGTCGAGCTGGATGATGCCGGAGACGAGCCGCGCCAGCTGCGTGCCCAGGTACAGCACCAGCAGGAACATGAGCACCATGTCCACGCTGATGGAAACCTTGCCGATCGTCAGCGACGCTCGCAGTACCGACAGCAGCGCCGACTGCACCGGTTGCCAGATCAGGAAGCCCTGCAACGAGAATCGCGCCCACACGAACAGCGAGGCGAGGCCGACGAGCGAAACGACCACCCGCTCCAGCCGGTCGCCGCGCGCAGCGAGGTAGCGCGACTCCTGTGCGCCGAGCCGGATGGCGGTGGACAAGGCGATGTCGACCACCTGGGTCACGGCGTGCACCAGGAGCGCCAGGTACAGGCTCAGCGCGACGCCGGAGTTGATGATCTCCGCGAGGGAGAGGTTGCCGACGACGTTCGCGACGATGGCGATGACGAACGCGCCGAACAGCAGCGAGGCGAGGCGCCCCAGGAAGGCGCGCCAGCGAGGTTCCCGCACCCGCAGCGGCCCGTTCGGCCGCAGCGCGTGCCAGAGCAGCGCGGACCCTGCGACCGAGAGCGCGAATTGCACCAGGCGGAACGACGACGTGCCCAGCGTGGCGATCGTCGACACGCGCTGCAGCACGAGCATCCCCAGCGCGATGCGGGCCGTCGTGTGCAGGTCGGGCGGCATCAGCTGGGGGATCAGCAGCAGCAGCGGGACGGTCGCGAGCACCAGCGCCACGTCGTACACGGCGAGCGGCGCGCGTGGATAGCACCACAGCACGAAGCTGATGCTCAACAGGACGATGGCGGCCACGGGACGCTGGACGATGCCGGCGTGCTCGGCAACAGTGCGGCTGCCCTCGCCGGCCAGCTGCACGCGCCGCCGGTTGGCGACCGCGAGCAGGACGGCGAGCAGCGTGAGCAGCACGTGGAGCACCACCCGCTCGGCATTGCCGCCCAGGAACCACCGCAGCTCCGGCAGGGTGGCACTCGCGCCGCCGCGAGACTCGTCGGCGTAGCGACCCACGCCCGTGGGGCTCCTCCAGAGCGGCGGGCTCTCGATGCGCAGGATCTCGCGACGCATCTGCGCCGTGGCGGCCGCGATGTCCTGGAGCTCGGCGAAGATCGCGTTCCCCGCGTTGGACAGCTCGAGCTCGGTGCGCACCAGCGTGTCGGCCCGGGTCGCGAGGACCTGCTGGACCCGGCCCGCGTCGTCCAGCACCTGCTGCGTCCGCCCGCGCACGTCCGCGCTCACCGTGCTGTCGAACGCGGCCGCCGTGAGACGCCACGGCACGAGGAGCACCGCGAGCTCGGCACGCGCCGTGTCGATCTTCAGCACGTTGCGCTGCAACGCGCGGCGCCATTCGTGCACCTGGTGTGAGCGCGCGTTCCACATGAGGTAAAGGTCGCCCAGCCCTCGGCGCGTGAGCAGGTGTTCCCGCGAGAGATTCGCGACCCGCTCCTCGTGCGAGAGCGAGTCGAGCAGGGCGCGCGTGGCGGAGAGCACCTCGTCCGCTTCGGTGCCCACGCCGGCGGCCGAGAGCTCGAAGGCCCGTGCGATGGTGCGGTCGGCCTCGAGCGGGACCTGCGACGGGGAGAACGGGCGCACCGAGGAGTCGGCCAGGATGCCCACGGTGGGCACCAGCGTGCTGTCGGCGGCCGGCTTGAGCCTGGGGATGCGGCGCTCCTTCTGCGCCCCCGCCGGCGGGGCGAGGGCCGACGCCAAGGCGCCGACCAGGAGCATGCGAGCCAGGAGTCTCATCGGTCCCGGCAATTCTAGCACGTCATGACATCGAGCGCCCTCCCCCTTAGCATCCGGCCGTGACCCGACCCGTCGCCGGAGCCCTGAAACCCGACACGCCGGTGCAGTTCCTGAAGGGCGTGGGCGAGAAGCGCGCCGACCAGCTCGCGCGCCTGGGCATCCGCACGGCCATCGACCTCGCCTGGCACCTTCCGCATCGCTACCTCGACGCATCGTCCATCACGCCGCTCGCGTCGGCGCGGGTCGGCGACGACATCGCGGCGGTGGGGCGCGTGGTCGCGACGCGCGTGCTGCCGACGCGGAAGGGCCTCCGGATCTTTCATGCGGTGCTGCGCGACGACTCGGGACTGCTGGAGTGCACCTGGCCGGGGCAGGCGTTCCTCGAACGCACCATCAAGCAGGGGCAGCTCCTGCTCGTCTCGGGGCCCGTGCGTTTCTTCCACGGCCGGCAGCTCGCGCCGCGGGAATACATCATCCTCGGCGATGCGGACAGCCTCGAGGATCATCCGATGGCGGGACGCATCCTGCCGATCTACCCCGCGACGGAAGGCGTGGGGCATCGGTTCATCCGCGCGCTCGTCGATCGCCACCTGGACCAGCTGCTGCCGTTCTTCGCCGAGCTGCTGCCGGACGCGGTGCGCGCGCGCCTCGGACTGCCGGGCATCCAGGACGCGCTCCGCGGCGTGCACCGCCCGACGAGCGTCGCGGAAGCGGAGCTGGGCCGGCGCCGTCTCGCGTTCGACGAGCTCTTCGACCTGCAGCTCATGCTGGCCCGCGCCCGCGCGGTCGCCAAGCGCGAGCGCAGCGGCGTGGCGCTCGCGCCGAACGGCACGCTCGCCGACGTGCTCCGCTCCCGGCTGCCGTGGCCGCTCACGGACGACCAGGATCGAGCGCTCGCACAGATCCTGGCGGACATGGCGGCGCCGGAGCGGATGCACCGGCTCCTGATGGGCGATGTCGGGACGGGCAAGACGGTCGTCGCGCTGCTCGCGATGCTGGTGGCGCTCGAGAACGACCACCAGGCGGCACTGATGGCGCCCACCGAGCTGCTCGCCGAGCAACACGTGGCGACGATGGCGAAGCTGCTGGCGCCGATCGGGCTGATGCCGGAGGTGCTCCTCGGCCGGCAGACGGCGTCGGAGAAGTCGGCGGTGCGGAAGCGACTCGCCTCGGGTGCGGCGCGGCTGGTGGTCGGCACGCACGCGCTGGTGCAGGAGAGCGTCTCGTTCCGTCGGCTGGGGCTCGCGGTCATCGACGAGCAGCACCGCTTCGGGGTGGAGCAGCGGGCGGCACTGATCGGAAAGGGAGCGGCGCCCGACGTGCTGTTGCTCACCGCGACGCCGATTCCGCGCTCGCTTGCGCTCACGCTCTACGGCGACCTCGACGTATCCATCCTGCGACAGCGTCCACCCGGACGCGGGCGGGTACGGACGGCGGTGCGCACCGCAGGCGAGCGAGAGCGCGTCCTCTCGTTCATCCAGGAGGAGTGCCGTCGCGGACGGCAGGCCTACGTCGTGCTGCCCGTGATCGAGGAGACGGAGAAGGCCGACTTGAAGGCCGCGACCACCATGGCGGACCAGTTGCGGGAGCGCTTCGCGGATCTCGAGGTGGGGCTGGTCCACGGTCGCCTCAAGGCGGACGAGCGCGACACCACCATGCGTCGCTTCCGCGACGGATCGATTCACGTGCTCGTGGCCACGACGGTCATCGAGGTCGGCATCGACGTGCCGAACGCCACGGTGATGCTGGTGGAGCATCCGGAGCGATTCGGCCTCGCGCAGCTGCACCAGCTGCGCGGCCGCGTGGGCCGCGGCGAGGGCGAGAGCTACTGCATCCTGCAGGCGGACGACGCCGTGCCGGATCGTCTGACGGCGTTCGCCGCGACGAACGATGGCTTCAAGGTGGCCGAGCTCGACCTGGAGGAGCGCGGCATGGGCGACCTGATCGGCGCCCGCCAGTCGGGCGGCCTCAACGTGCGGCACGCGAGGCTGCCGGAGGACACCGATCTGCTCGAGGTGGCACGGAAGCTCGCGCGCGAGCTCATCCAGGAGGATGTGGCGCTCACGAAGCCGCAGCACGCGGCGCTGCGCGAGCGGGCGATCGCACGATTTCCGCGCGCGGTCGAGCTGTTCCGGACGGGCTGAACACGCTCCGTGGGCCGACCCCGCCCGAGGGGCTGACCCAAACTGTCATCCTGAGCGCAGCGAAGGATCGGGTGGCGGCAACGGCGGATCTCGCTTTGCCGCAACCCGATCCTTCGCCTTCGGCTCAGGATGACGGTGGGAGCCGCGACGCGATCGTTTGCCTGCGGCTCAGGATGACAGCTGCGTCAGGGGAAGATGCCCATCTCGCTGTAGATCATCGCGATCTTGTCGATCGACGTGACCATCGCGGCCGTGCGGAGGTCGGTGCCGGCGGGCAGCCGCTGGCGCGTCTCGCGGATGTCGTGGTACGCCTGCACCATCGTCTCCTCCAGCCCCGAGTTGACGAGATCCACCTCGTCGGCGCCGCGGGTGACGGCGTCGAACTCCTCGGTGCCGAGGCTCCGGCCGGTGAGACGCTCCATCCCGCGCATCATACGGTTGGCCTGGGCCTCGTCGAAGCGCTTCTCCATGCGGCCGAAGCGGACGTGCGAGAGGTTCTTGAGCCACTCGAAATAGCTCACGGTCACGCCGCCGGCATTGATGAACAGGTCGGGCAGGATCAGCACGCCGCGTTGGTTCAGCACGGCGTCGGCTTCCTCGGTGGTCGGCCCGTTTGCGCCTTCGGCGATGACCTTCGCGCGGATGCGAGGCGCATTGTCGGCCGTCAGCACGCGCTCGAGCGCGGCGGGCACGAGGATGTCGCACTCCATCTCGAGCGCCTTCGGGCTCTCCGCCATGCTGGTGGCGCCCGGATAGTTCAGGATCGAGCGCGTGGCCTTCCGGTGGTTCCACACGGCTTCGGGGTCGAGGCCGTCCTTCGCGTACGCCGCGCCTTCGCGTTCCGCGATCCCCACGACGACGGCGCCGCCCTCATGCAGGAACTTGGCTGCATGATAGCCCACGTTGCCCAGGCCCTGGACGATCACCCGCTTGCCCGCGAGCCCGGGTGTCAGGCCGAGGGCCTTCATGTCCGCGGCCACCGAGCATGCCTCGCGCACACCGAAGAAGAGGCCGCGTCCGGTGGCTTCCGCGCGTCCGCGGATCCCGCCGAGCGAGACCGGCTTTCCGGTCACGCAGCCGAGGGCGTTGAGGTCATCCGTGCGGATCTGTGCATAGGTGTCGGCGATCCAGCTCATTTCCTTCGGACCGGTGCCGAAATCGGGCGCGGGCACGTCGATGCCGGGCCCGATGAAGTTCTTCCGCACCAGCTCGAAGGCGTAGCGGCGCGTGATGCGCTCCAGCTCGCCCTGCGAGTACTTCTCCCGCGCGATCCGGATGCCGCCCTTGCCGCCGCCGAACGGCACATTCACGACCGCGCACTTGTAGGTCATGAGCGCCGCGAGCGCCATGACTTCCTCGGCATCCACGTTGTCCGCGTACCGGATGCCGCCCTTGGTCGGCAGCTTGTGCAGGCTGTGCTCGGCGCGCCACGCGTGAATGGTCTCCAGGCGGCCGTCGTCGCGGCGCAGCGGAAAGCTGAACCGGACCACGCTGGCGCATTCGCGAATATGGGTGAGCAGGCTGGGGTCGTGCGTGGTGAGTGCGGCGGCACGGTCGAAGCTCTGCTCGACCTGCGCGAGGAACGAGGCGCCCTGGGACATGACTCTCTGCCTTTCGGGGGTGGTCCGGTGCGTCGGACGCCGGGAATATGAACCGGGGAAGCGGGGCCGCAAGTTGACGCTCCCCGTGCGCTGCCACTAATCTCTTGCGCCCCAAGCCTCTGCACCCACGGACGGACGATGGACCGGACCTACATCAGTGAGCTGCCGCGCCACATCGGCGAATCGGTGACCTTGCGCGGCTGGGTGGTGACGACCCGCTCGAGCGGGAAGATCGCCTTCCTGGTCATGCGCGACGGCTCCGGCACGGTGCAGGGCGTGCTCTCCAAGCGCGAGGTGTCGGACGACACCTGGGCCGGCCTGCTCGCCCTCACCCAGGAGGCGAGCGTGACCGTCACCGGCACGGTGCGCGAGGATCCGCGCTCGCCGTCCGGCGTCGAGCTGCAGGTGAGCGAGCTGGCGGCGCTCGGCCCGAGCGTCGAGTTCCCCATCAGCCCGAAGGAGCACGGCACCGCCTTCCTGTTCGAGCATCGCCATCTCTGGCTCCGCAGCCGCCGGCAGGTGGCCATCGCCAAGGTTCGGCACGAGGTGGTGCAGGCCATCCGCGACTTCTTCCATCAGCGCGATTTCACCCTGGTGGACACGCCGATCCTCACCGGCGCCATCGGCGAGGAAGCAGGCAACCTGTTCGCGACGGACTATTTCGACCTGGGCAAGGCGTACCTGGCACAGACGGGCCAGCTCTACGTCGAGGCGGCCGCCGCCGCACTCGGCAAGGTGTACTGCTTCGGACCGACGTTCCGCGCGGAGAAGTCCAAGACCCGCCGGCACCTCACCGAGTTCTGGATGGTGGAGCCCGAGGTCGCGTTCAACGACTCGGACGACAACATGCGGCTCCAGGAGGAGTTCGTCGGCTACATCGTGGCCCGCGCGCTCGATCGCTGCAAGGAGCACCTGCGTGAGCTCGAGCGCGACACGACGACCCTCGAGCGCGTGTCGGCGCCGTTCCCCCGCATCAGCTACAGCGATGCGGTGGAGAAGCTCAACCAGCTCGGCAGCGACATCCAGTGGGGCACCGACCTCGGCGGGGACGACGAGACGCTCCTGGCGCAGCAGTACGACCGGCCGGTGTTCGTCTTCAACTATCCGAAGGAGGTCAAGGCGTTCTACATGAAGCGGAACCCCGACGACCCCCGCACGGTGCTGAACAACGACTGCCTCGCGCCCGAGGGCTACGGCGAGATCATCGGCGGGTCGCAGCGCGAGGACGACTACGACGTGCTGCTGCAGCGCATCCTCGATCAGGGCCTCGATCCCGAGGCGTACCGCTGGTACCTCGACCTGCGGAAGTACGGCACCTTCGTTCACTCGGGCTTCGGGCTCGGTGTGGAGCGGACCGTGGCGTGGATCTGCGGCATCCCGCACATCCGCGAGGCGATCGCGTTCCCGCGGCAACTGCACCGGCTCTACCCCTAGGCGCGCCGCTTCACCTCGTCCCACAGCGCGTCGAGCGTCTCCAGCCCAGCCGAGTGGATGTCGATGCCGCGAGCGGCGGCGAGGGCCTCGATGGCCTCGAACCGCTGGCGGAACTTGCGGTTGGCGCGGTCCAGCGCCGGGCCCGGCGGCACGCCCGCCTTCCGCGCGAGATTCACCACCGAGAAGAGCAGGTCGCCGATCTCGTCGGTGAGCGCATCCAGCGGCTCACCGTGCACGAGCTCGGCTTCGACCTCGCGCAGTTCCTCGCGCACCTTCTCGAGCGGGCCCGCCGTGTCGGGCCAGTCGAAGCCCACGCCGGCCGCGCGTTCCTGCAGCCGGTGCGCCATGAGGAGGTCGGGCAGGCTGGGGGGCAGTCCATCCAGCGTGCCCTTGCGACCCTCCCTGCGCTTGAGCTGTTCCCACGGCTCGCGCGGACCGAGGTCGAACAGGTGCGGGTGGCGCCGCTCCATCTTGCGGATGATGCGGTCCGCCGTTTCCTCCGGGGTCGTCTCGCCCTTCTCCTCGGCGATCACGAACTGCCACGCGAGATGCAGCAGGAAATCACCCAGCTCCTCGCGCACCATGTCGGCGTCGTCCTCGCGCAGCGCGTGGTCGAGCTCGAGGATCTCCTCCACGAGATAGGGGCGCAGCGTCTCCCGGGTCTGCACCCGGTCCCACGCGCAGCGCACGCGGAGGTCCTTCACGAGAGCGATCACGCGGCCGAGCGGCGACGCGTCTTGCATGGGTGCTCCGTCTCGGTAACTTGCCCGGCCATGACGAGCACCGGAGAGGACGGCGTGCGTGCCTGGGTCGAGGTGGACCTCGCGGCCCTTCAGGCGAACGCACGCACGGTGATGGCGCGGAGCGGTGCGCGGCTCCTGCCCATGGTCAAAGCTAACGGCTACGGCCTGGGCGCCGTGCCGGTGGCGCGCGCGCTGGAAGCGCTCGATCCATGGGGCTTCGGCGTGGCCACACTGGAGGAAGGCGCCGAACTACGGACCGCCGGGATTGCGCGACCGCTCGTCGTGTTCACGCCGTTCCTTCCCGCCTGGCGTGACGCATGCCTTGCCGCGCGGCTCACGCCCGTGATCGGCGATGTCGACGCACTCGCGGCATGGCGTCCCACCGGCCGCCCGTTTCACGTCGAGATCGACACCGGCATGGGCCGCGCCGGCATCCGCTGGGACGATGCGGCCGCGCTCGAGCTACTGCGGCGCAACCTGCGCGAGGGCGCGGCGTGCGAGGGCGTGTTCATGCACTTCCACTCGGCCGACGTCGAGCCGGCCACGTGCGACGCGCAGTGGGCGCGCTTCTGCGCCGTGCTCGACACCTTGCCGAGGCCGCCGCTGGTGCACGCCGCGAACAGCGCCGCGGCGCTGCTGGGCGCGCGCTACGGCGGCGACCTCGTGCGACCCGGCATCTTCCTGTACGGCGGCTTGGCGGGCGAGAGCGCACGAAGCGTGGCGACACTGCAGGCGCGTGTCGTGGCGGTACGCCGGCTGCCGGCCGGCGATACCGTCAGCTACGGCGCCACCTGGCTCACCGAGCGGCCCACCACCATCGCGAC
>Ga0070671_100002113_pt1 | contig 15329 bp, 12 predicted proteins | sample KBSS73metaG_FD_65341 | JGI IMG/M metagenome (GOLD analysis project Ga0070671, IMG submission 65341) | Switchgrass rhizosphere microbial communities from Kellogg Biological Station, Michigan, USA - KBS S7-3 metaG | ecosystem: Host-associated > Plants > Roots > Rhizosphere > Soil ...
CATATCCCGGGCGCGGGCGACGCAAACCAACCTCTGGGTGCCTGGCAAGGAGCATAACATCACCGGCAAAGCGAAGTTCGATCCCCAGCTCATCGATGAGTGCCTTGCCTGTGCCGCGCGCGCGGAGGAGCTGTGGGCGGAATTTTTCGCCCGCAACGATCTCGATCCTCTTGCCATTACCTACGAAGAACTCTGTTCCGATTATCCGGGAACGGTGACGCGAGTTTTTGATTTTCTGCGCATTCGTCCGCCGCGGCAGGTGGATCTGAAATCGCCACGAACCGTTCGCCAGGCCGATGCCCTGACCGAGGAATGGGTGGAAAAATATCGCGCCCTGCGCGCGAGCCATCCCTAGTCGCTCAGCTCTACGTTCCAGTAAGCGAGATCGACGAAATGGCGCCAGCTTTCGTGCTGCTGACCATTGAAAGTGACGTGCACAAATGGCCGCCACTTCGGCCGTTTCGGCTTCCGGATCAGGGTCATATGGGCCTGGTGTGGGAGCCGGTTCCCCTTGCGTGTGTTACAGGGGATACAGGAGCAAACAACGTTTTCCCAGGTCGTCAGGCCGCCTTTGTCGCGCGGCAGGACGTGATCGAGGTTCAGCTCCTGGCGTTCGAAAACCTTCCCGCAATACTGGCAGGTGTTGTTGTCGCGCTCGAAGACGTTGTGCCGGGTAAACTTCACTTCTTTCTTCGGCAACCGATCGAAGAGCAAAAGCACGATCACGCGCGGCACCCGAATTTTCCACGAAATCGTCGTGACCATTTCGTGCTCCGCTTCCGGCGCCGAGATGGAGACATCGAGCCAGCTCGCGAAATCGTGGGTCGCGAAATTATTCTGCCGATCGGCCGACACAACCTGGGCGTGCCCCTGATAAAGAAGCGTAAAGGCACGACGCGCCGAGCAGATATTGACCGCCTGCCAGAGGCGATTGAGCACCAGAACTTGAGTGTTAAGTAGCGTGTGCAGAGGTTCCTTCGCGCGGCCCTAACAAATCCTGCCCGCTCGAATTGGCGCGAAATTATCATTCGCAAATTTTATTGTCAACGTAACGAACAGGTGACGTTTTTGGCCGAAAGGCGGTTGCATCCGCTCGATTCAAAAGCAGTTTCTCGTCTTCTAATCATAATTATGCGCACTTCGCTCCGTTTCGGCTCTTGCCTGTTTGTTGCCACTTTCCTGTTGCCCGCTTTCGCTTCCGCCCAGCAACCCCTGCCCCAGACTACCCGGCTTTTGCGTTTCCCGACGACCAACGGCGAAGCGATCGTCTTTTGTTACGCGGGCGAGCTTTACACCGTCGGCAAAGACGGAGGTGTGGCCCGCCGCCTGACCAGTGGCCCGGGCTACAGTTCGTTCCCGCATTTTTCGCCGGACGGGAAGCAACTCGCCTTCACCTCCCAATATGACGGCAACACCGAGGTCTACGTCATGCCGGGGGATGGCGGCGAACCGAAACGCCTCACCACCACCGCCACGCTCGGACGCGACGACATCTCCGACCGGATGGGGCCGAATAATATCGTGATGGGCTGGCAGAACACCCAGCCAACGGTCGTCTTTCGTTCCCGGCGGACTTCCTTCAATTCTTTTATCGGCGACCTCGAGACGGTTGGGATGAATGCCGAACTGCCGACGCAGTTGCCCGTCCCGCGCGGTGGCTTTGTTTCTTTCGCGCCGGACGATTCCAAGATGGCGTTCAACCGCGTCTTCCGCGAGTTCCGCACCTGGAAGCATTACCGCGGCGGCATGGCGGACGACGTTTGGCTTTATGACTTCAAAACCCAGTCAACCGAAAACCTGACGAACGATCCGTCTCAGGATACTTGTCCGATGTGGGGACCGGACAATCATGTCTACTTTATCTCCGATCGCGACGGCCGGATGAATCTTTTCTCGATCGATCTCGCCTCCAAGGAAACGAAGCAGCTCACGAGCTTCAAGGATTTCGACATCAAATTCCCAACCATTGGCAAGGATGCGATCGTCTTCGAAGAGGCTGGCTACATTTGGCGTTATGACCTGGCGAGCGGCAAATCGACTCCCGTTCCGATCGACATCAAGGAGGACTTCGCCTCCGGGCGGGCCGCCTTTGTCGACGCCTCCCAGCATGTCGAGTCCGTTAACCTTGCGCCCGATGGCCAGCGCGCGATCGTGGTCGCGCGCGGCGATTTGTTTTCCGTGCCGATGAAGGAAGGCACCTCTCGCGCCCTGACCAAGTCCTCGACCGCACATGAGCGCGATGCCACCTGGTCGCCGGATGGGAAGTGGATTGCCTACAACTCCGATGAGTCCGGCGAGAACGAACTCTACGTTCGATCGCAGGACGGCAAAGGCCAGCCGCAACAGCTGACCAAGGCCGCCGACACCTACTATTACCAACCGATCTGGTCACCCGACAGCAAGAAGCTGCTCTGGACTGATCGCCTCCAGCGATTGCGCTACGTGGACGTCGCCAGCAAGGCGGTGACCGAAATCGCGCAGGACAAAGTGGGCGAGATCGAGTCCTACGATTGGTCCCCCGACAGCCAGTGGGTTGCCTGGGGCCAGCCGGAGCTAAATGATCAGTCGAAAGTTTATCTCTATTCACTCGCGAGCAAGAAATCAGTTCCAGTTACCGACGATTGGTATAACTCCGGTCGCGTCTCTTTTAGTGACGACGGCAAGTATCTCATGCTCGCCTCCAGCCGCGACTTCAAACCCACTTTCAGCGAAAACGAGTTCCAGAACGTCTACGTGGATTTGCAGCGCATCTATTTGGTGACGCTAGCCAAGGACACCGAGTCACCTGTAGGCCCACGCAGCGACGAGGTCGGTAAAGCCGAGAAGAAAGATAAGGAAAAGGAAAAAGCCGAGGGCGATAAAGAAGGCGAAAAGAAAGAGGGCAAGAAGGAGGAAAAATCCAAGAAGCCGGTCACGGTGAAAGTCGACCTCGACGGAATCCAAAACCGGATCGTGGGCTTGGAGACCACCCCGGCTAATTACCAAAGCATGCGTTTGGTGGACGATCGCGTCTTCTATCTCCGCCGCGGCGCGGGCGACAACACCGGAGATGACGGGGAAGAGGGTCCGGCCGAACAGAAATGGCATCTTTGCTCCTATAGTTTGGAGGACCGCAAGGAAACCGTGCTGGGTGACGTCATCAGTTATCAGATCAGTTTCGATGGCAAGAAAATGCTGGTGAAAATCGACAAGGATTATTCGATTATCGACCTGCCCAAAGACAAGCTCGAAACGAAGGATCACAAGCTCGAATTAAAGGGCCTCGACGTCATGGCCGATCGGCGCGCCGAGTGGAAACAGATCTACAACGAAGGGTGGCGACAAATGCGCGACTTCTTTTATTCCCCGACCATGAACGGCGTCGATTGGAAGGCCATGCACGACAAATACGCCGCCTTGCTGCCCTTCGTGAATCATCGCAATGACCTGACCTACCTTATCGGTGAATTGATCGGTGAGTTGAACAACGGTCACGCCTACGTGGCTGGCGGCGAACGGCCGGAAACGCCGCGAATCAAGCTTGGCCTTCTCGGCGCCGAGCTTTCGCGCGATTCGGCGAGCAAAGCCTATCGCATCGATAAGATTCTGCCGGGCGAGAATTGGGATAAGGAAAATCGGTCTCCCCTGACTGCGATCGGTCTGAACCTAAAGCCCGGCGATTACATTCTCGCGGTTAACGGCACGCCCGTATCAGGTTTGGCAAACATCTATGACGCGCTCATCGGCACGGCCGACAAGCAAGTTATCCTGCGTGTCAATTCTACGCCGACCGACTCTGGCGCTCGCGATATCACGGTGGTCCCGATCGCGGATGAATCACCCCTCTACTATCTCGACTGGGTGCAGCACAACATCGATTACGTAAACAAGAAAACCGGCGGCGAGGTTGGCTACGTCCATATCCCCGATATGGGTCAGCCGGGGTTGAACGAATTCACGAAGCGATTCTTCCCGCAGATTCGCAAGAAGGGACTCGTCGTCGACGTGCGTGGCAATGGTGGTGGCTTTGTTTCGCCCCTCGTCATCGAGCGACTGCGGCACGCACTCGTCATGGTCGAGATGGCCCGCAACGGCGTTCCGCAAACCAACCCGCCCCAGACCTTCCTCGGTCCCATGGTGACACTAATCAACGAGTTCTCCGCCTCGGATGGCGATATCTTTCCCTACCGCTTCAAGGCACTGGGTCTTGGCAAACTGATCGGCAAACGAACCTGGGGCGGCGTTATCGGGATTCGCAATCCCCTCCCACTCCTTGATGGCGGGCAGCTCTTTAGACCGGAGTTCGCGCCCTATTCGAAGGAGGGCAAGAACTGGGTCATCGAAGGTCACGGAGTCGATCCAGATATCGTGGTCGATAATGATCCGGGGAAGGAATTTAAAGGCGAAGACCAGCAGTTGGATCGCGGAATCCAGGAAGTGCAGGCGGAGATGAAGACAAAGAGTTACGAGTTGCCTCCTATACCGCCATTTCCAAACCGGAACCCAGCCAACGGAGGCTCGAGTTCTCCTGATGGAGGATCGCCCCAGCCCTAGGCACAGAAGTCGTGTTTCTACCGAATCAGAAAGTCGTTTGTGTAAACGGCCGCTTCCCGCTCGGCATTGAAAAGTTGTATGACGAACTTCCCAAGGAAGGCTCCACCTACACCATTCGCGACATCGTTCCCGGCATCGGTCTGACTGGCGACGAGGGTGAAATTGCGGTTTACCTTTGCGAAATCAAAGGGCCGCTCAACGCGCACGGGATCGAGCGCGGCTTTCGCGCCGATCGCTTCGCCCCGCTTCAAACTGTCGAAGAGAAAGCCGAGGAGGAAATGTTTCTGGGGTTGCCCGGCATGCTCCCTGCCTGATGGGTAGCTACGCCTCTCTCAGTCTAATTGCCTCCCTCTTGATCGGAGCGGGCGCGGGGCCTGTCGCCGCCAAAAGCGACCCAACCGAAGTCCGTCTTGCGGCCATCGAGGCGCGAGTCGGCGGCCTTGGAGTCGCCGCGCTCGCGACAGGGAGCGGTCAGCGCATCGAGTATCGGGCCAGCAAACGCTTCCTCATGTGCAGCACCTTCAAGCTTCTGGCAGCCGCGGCCGTGCTTCATCGAGTCGACCAGAAACAGGAACAACTCGATCGGTTTATTCCCTACACCAAGGCCGATCTCCTTGAATATGCCCCGGTCACCCGCGAACACGTTCAGGAGGGCGGCATGACTCTGTCGGCTCTTTGTGCCGCCGCAGTCGCGATGAGCGATAACACCGCTGCCAACCTTGTGCTTAAGACCATCGAAGGGCCCACCGGCTGGACTCGTTATGCTCGCTCTCTCGGCGATAAAGTATCGCGGCTTGATCGGATGGAACCTGAATTGAACAATGCCGAGGCCGGCGATGAGCGTGACTCCACAACCCCGGCAGCGATGTTGGAAGACCTGCGCGTTCTCTTGCTTGGCGAAGCGCTCTCACCAGCCTCTCGGGCGCAATTAGAGACCTGGCTGCGAGGGAACAAGACCGGAGACGACCTTATCCGCGCGGGCCTGCCACCCGACTGGGTGGTAGGCGACAAGACGGGCCGCAGTCACTCCGGCGCGACTAACGATATCGCAATTATTCGTCCACCCGGGAAAGCGCCAATTCTGCTCGCCATTTATTCCACCGGATCCGACGGGTCGCTAGAGGCTCATAACACCGCCATCGCGGATGTGGCGCGTCTTGTGGCGGAGATCTTCTAGAGTCATGCAGTCGGCGGAATCTCAGACGCATCCGCCCGCGAAATACGTAGCGCTGACCGATCAACTTTACGACTACATTACGCGCCATCGCTCGGGCTTCGTCGATCCACTGCTGCGGGATCTTCGCGCCGAGACGGAATCGTTAGGCGAAGCCGCCCGCATGCTCATCAGCCCCGAGCAGGGCGATTTCCTCACCCTTATCACCAGGCTTCTCGACGCTCGTTGTGCCATCGAGATTGGTACCTTTACCGGCTACAGCTCCATCTGTCTTGCCCGCGGGCTTACCACCAGCGGTCGGTTATTCTGCTTCGATATCAACTCGGAATGGACCGCCATCGCCCGACGCTACTGGGCCGCGGAAGGGGTGGCCGACCGTATCGAACTCCAGTTAGGCGACGCCAAAGAGAAACTTCTCACCTGGGAGCCACCTCATCCTCTCGATCTCGTTTTCATCGACGCCGACAAACCCGGCTACGACGCCTACTACGAGATTCTCCTGCCCAAGATGAAACCCAACGGTCTCTTTATCTTCGACAATATGGTTTGGGGCGGGCGCGTCATCGAGCAGCCTCTCACCGACCCGGATGGCCTCGCAATTGATCGCCTCAATCAAAAACTGGCCGCCGACTCGCGGGTTGAATCAGTGCTTCTTCCTGTCGCGGATGGGCTTCACTTTGCGCGCAAGCGTTAAGCCCTCTGCGCGATCCGCGCTTTGACCAGCTTCCTCACCAGGCCGCTCGGCAGCGGCTTGCTGGCTGAAAAGCGAATGGTGCCTTTGCTCGTTTCGTAATCCGCTAACTCCTTCTTAAAGCGTTGCACAATCGAGCCCGGGTAAAACGCGCAATGCCTGGCCGCCGCACCGAACGCGAGAAGAAATTTCCCATCCAAACGAAATGCGGGAACGCCATAGCTGATGCATTCTTCAGCCTTTGGCGCTGCTCTGCGAATGTCCTGACGAAGCTTTTCCAAAGCCGCACGCCTCTCTGAGCTCAGGGCCGCGAGATAGGCGTCAACAGTCTGGGTCTTTGCGCCCCGTTTGCTCTTACGCTCCACGCCGGCTCCCGGGCTCTCCACTCTGCAACGGAATCTGACCTCGTCTCAAGATATCAATCGCCATAATAAGGTGCTGCTATCCACGGATTGGCCGCAATTCTACCGGCCCGGTTTTACCATTGTGAGCCGAAAATGTCAAAGCGCCTAAACGTGACCCTAAAGCCTGCTTAGTCGTGCCGCTCTCGCGTTGTTCTCTAGAAAGACCGAACCTTCGTGAGCCTGTGAGTTTCCACTCGCCGGGCTCGCATCGGATGCTGATCGGCCCATGGCGCGAAACGACAGCAGCATCGATTCACTTACCCCCAGGCTGGGAGGGAGCGGGAAGCGCGCCGTAGAAATACTCGCCGTCGTCGTCCCGCTCCGGCGAGGTGAGAAATATTTTCGCAATATCGCCAGCTGCAGGCCCGCTCCGAGCCTTGAACAGATACAAGGTGATGCGCACGTTGTCGGCCCCACCGGGGTGCAGGATCTTCAGCGGGAACGCATAGGTGAGTGTTTCTCCCTTGCCCACCTGGCGCTGACTCTCCGGTCCGTTGGTGGATTCGAAAACAGTTGTCGAGGATCCGGATGGGTCCGTTCGTTCTCCGGTCACGCTACCCGCAAACCTCCCTGAGTCGTGGACGACCACGTTCACGTCGATTTCAGCCGGACTAACCGCGTCAGGGACATACCACCAGTTGTTCAATTCAAGCACGTTAACCAGTGGTTTGCGGCTCGCCATCAAAGCTTGTTGTTCATTGGAAACGGCCTGGCGGCGCAGTTGACCGTACACGAAAACACCCGCGACAAGCAGGATCAAGGAAACCAGCATTGCACCAAAGTGAATTCCCAAGATCCCTGACCGCGGAAACAACCGGACGGCAATCGAGCTCAAGACAATATCGATGGCGAGCCACGCGATGTAAGTCCAAATGATAAGTCCGCGAAAATCGAGGCTGATCCATCCGCCGCTGCCGCCTTTGGCGAAGGCTTGGTCCAGGAAATACATTGGAACCGCCATCAGCCCAAGGAAAAGACAAACGATCGAATGTTTGCACCAGGTCGATTTCATGAAGCTTTGTCTTCCAAGAGTGATGAGAGCGGAAGTTTTCGGACTCTACGCGTCATTTGACGAGGCAAAAAACGCACGACTGGTAATCATCGATCACGTCGAATTTTCTTGACTGTCCGCTCGACATCTGAACAAAACATACCGTGAAAAAATCGAGCCGGCCTTGCAGTGTCGTTCCCTCTTCACTCTGGGCCGCCCTCGTCGCGTCCGCCACGGCCCTATTTCACCTTGCCATCCTTTGAAGCTTTCGATGCAATGTTGGGCGGTGCCAAGATCGTGGAAGTAGGAAGAAACGGCCTCTGAAAAATCAAACAGGCGCCCTCTAAGGAGAATCCAAAATGAAAAACAACTATCGTCACACACCAAATTCGGCGAAGAAATCATTGGCGCGAGCGAGGCGCATCTTTTCCGCCGTCTGCATAGTCGCTGCCGTCACTCTGGCCGGTATCGCTTTAGCAGCTGGCCCCAAGCACCCGAGCGGGCCAAGCAGTAAATCGCAAAGTGCGGCGGAAAATCCAGGAAGCAATAGAAACTCAATAGCCGAGAAGTACAATACGCTGGTAATGCGCGTCTACTTCCGCGACCGCGCCGAGCGCGACCAGCTGGCCCAGGAACTCAACGCTGAAGAAGTGCCCACCACAGGGGGCTATCTCACCGTAATCCGCGATCAGGCCCTCTATTATGACCTGACGGCGCGCGGCCTCCGGGTGGAGATAGACGAGAATAGCAGTCGTAACCTCAGCGACCCTCAAATCATGCGCGACACTTTCTTCGGCGGCTACAAGTCGGTGGAGGAAATATACGCCTACCTCGACGAGAAGGTGGCAGAGTTTCCCGATCTGGTCGAGAAAGTGGACATCGGTGACTCCTGGTGCAAGCTCCATCCAGGCGCGTGCACCCTACCAAGCCCCTGGAATGGTTATGACCTGTTTGTGTTACACATCACGAACCGCAGCATACCAGGCCCCAAACCGGTCTTTTGGGCGGACGGCGGCATACACGCCCGCGAGATCGCTACGCCAGAAGTAGTCATTCGCATGATTGACTACCTGCTCGATAACTACAATACCGATCCCGACGCTCATTGGCTCGTGGACTATCACGACATCTGGCTTATGCCCGAATTCAACCCGGACGGCCACCACATCGTCGAAGCGGGGGGCAATGGAAACAGCCCATACTTGTACCGCAAGAACGGCGACAACGTCGGAGGCGGGGGGTGCTCCTGGCCTCCGACCGCGTTTGACCAATTCGGCGTAGACAACAACCGCAACTTCCCTTTCCATTGGGGTTGCTGCAATGGCTCGAGCGGTTTCGTATGCGACCAGACCTATCGAGGGACGTCAGCGGGATCAGAGCCGGAGGATACAGCCATCGTCAACAAGCTTCGTACCCTCGTAGCCGACCAGCGCGGCCCCGGCGATACCGACCCAGCGCCCATCACTGCCACTGGCGTATACCAGAACATCCACACAGATGCGGCAGTCAACCTCTTTACGTGGGGCTGGACGAGCACGCGGATGCCTAACTACGCTGAGACGAACAACATCGCCGCGCACATGGCCGCACGGAACGCGGGCGGTAACGGTTACCCCTTTGGATCGATCATCGATCAGTTGTATCCGGTAGATGGAGGTTCGATTGACTGGGCCTACGGTGAGCTGGGCATGGCATCCTTCTCCACCGAGTTGGGCGGCCAAGACTTCCTCCCCTCCTATTCGTGTATAGATAATCCAGGTTGCGGCTCGTCGCAGGGTCTCTGGCCTGAGAATCGGGGAATGCTTCTTTATCTGGCGAAAATAGCGCGCACGCCTTATCTGACTTCACACGGACCAGATGCCAACACCGTGGTCACCAATCCCGCCTCGGTGCCACAAGGCACCCCGTCACAGCTAACCGCCACCATTAACTTTGCCTGGTCAGGCAACACCTTTAGCCAGAACGTGGGCGCAGCAGAATATTACATTGACACGCCTCCGTGGGCTGGCGGCACGGCCATCCCAATGAACGGGACGTTCACTTCGCCGACCGTGGCCGTCAACGCAACCATAAGTACTGCCGGCTTGTCGGCCGGTCGCCACGTTATCTTCGTGCGCGGACGCGGCGTAAACAGCATCCTCGGCTTCCAGACCTGGGGACCGATCAGTGCAGCGTTTTTGGATGTGACTGGAACCACTGAAACCCTGCTCGGCGCGGCCTCGCGCCTGACGCATGGCACCGCTGGCACCTTCGATATTGCGATGCCGCTGACCGGCACGTCTGGAGTCGAAGACCGCGTCGCCAGCACTTATAACGCGGTCTTCAACTTTGATGGACCGGTTACATCTGGCCAGGTTCAGTTGATCAGCGGAACAGCTACGGTTGGTGCGGTCACCTTCAGCGGCAATAGCATGACGGCCGCGATTACCGGTGTAACCAGCGCCGAGATCGTGACCTTGCGAGCGCTGAATATTAATGGAGATGGACTGCCACACGGTGACGTGCCCTTTGGCTTTCTCGCTGCCGACGCCAATGCCAATCGCGTGGTCGATAAACCTGACCAGCAACAAATTAAAGGTCAGGCGAACCAGCCCGTGACGAGCGCGAACTTCCGCGACGACGTCAATGCTGATGGTCAAATCAAGACCGCCGACGCCAATCTGGTCAAGACCAATAAGGGCCACTCGATCCCGTAACTCGACTTCGCTGCGGCGATTACCGCAGATCAACTTTCGGGACCACTGCGGTTTTTCCGCTGGGACAGCGGACTCTACATCCGCGACCACCGGCGGTGATTGGCAATTTGAGCTGCGTTCTGCAAAAAAATGTCGATTGCGCAGAATTTTTTTCGCGCAGAATCGCGCGTCACAATTTAGGCTGTGTCGCACTAGGTTCACATGCCCGATCCAAATGAGAGCGCTAGGGGGTTTGCCGGTGGTCCCGACTCCGTTGGGACATCCGCGGAAATGCCGGATGTGATCCCGGTGACGCTAAGTGTGAACGGCAAGAAGCATGATTTGCGCATCGATCCGCGCACTTCGCTGCTCGATTGCCTTCGCGATCATCTGCATTTGACCGGATCGAAGAAAGGCTGCGATCACGGGCAGTGCGGCGCGTGCACGGTGCACATCAACGGGCGCCGCGTGAACTCATGTCTTTGTCTGGCAGCCCGGCACGAAGGCGATGAAATCATCACCATCGAAGGCGTCGGGCAACGGGACAACCTGCACCCCATGCAGGCGTCGTTTGTCACCTGCGATGCGTATCAGTGCGGCTATTGCACGCCCGGGCAGATCATGTCGGCGGTCGCGCTTTTGCAGGAACCTTGCGGACCGGAAGACGCGGACGTGAAAGAACTGATGAGCGGCAATATTTGTCGCTGCGGAGCTTATCCAAACATTGTCGCGGCGATCCAGACGGTGCGTGGAAAAAACAGCGACAAAAAAGCGGAATGAAAACTTTTCAACTCACTCGCGCCGCTGATAGCGCGGAAGCGATCGACGCCGCGGCCCAGGCGACTACGGCGCAACAAGGCGCGGAGATTCGTTTCATCGCGGGTGGAACCACCCTGCTTGATCTGATGAAGCTGAACGTGGAGCAGCCGGAAAAGCTGGTCGATCTAAGCCGCCTGCCTCTGGACGAGATCGAAGCGAGTCCCGATGGCCTAACGATTGGTGCAGGCGTGCGCAATTCCGACCTGGCTTACCATCCGGTCGTCCGGGAAAAATACGCGGTCCTCTCCGAAGCGCTCCTGAGCGGCGCGTCCGCGCAACTGCGCAATATGGCCACGACCGCCGGCAACCTGCTCCAGCGCACCCGCTGCATGTATTTCCGGGCGACCGAAATGCCGTGCAACAAACGCGAGCCGGGCTCGGGTTGCGCGGCGATCACGGGAGCAAACCGCAGCCTCGCCATCCTCGGGACGAGCGAGCATTGCATCGCGACCAATCCTTCCGACATGAACGTGGCCATGGCCGCGCTGGAAGCGACGATTCATGTCCGCGGCAGCAAGGGCGAGCGCAGCATTCCGATTGCCGACTTCCACCTCTTGCCGGGCAAGACGCCGGAACGCGAAACTCTGCTCGAGCCGGGCGACCTGATTACTCATGTCACCCTGCCGCCGCCCGCGACCGGGGCGCGCTCGGTTTATTTGAAATTGCGCGACCGCGCTTCTTACGAATTTGCACTCGTCTCCGCCGCCGTGGTGGTGACGATTGCGGATGGAAAAGTGACGCGCGCACGCATCGCGCTCGGCGGAGTCGGCACGAAGCCCTGGAGGTCGAACGAGGCGGAGGCCGCCCTAACGAATCAAGCCGCGGGCGAGGAATTGTTTCGCCGCGCGGCCGAAGCCGCGCTGCGCGAGGCGCGGCCGCAGAGCCAGAATGGCTTCAAGGTGGAACTGGCCAAACGCTGTCTGATCCACGCCCTCAAGCTGGCAACGCAAAAGGCCTAACGAGTAAACAAACATGCCAACAGCACAAGAAACAGTGATTGGCCGCAGCACACCGCGTGTAGATGGTCCGTTGAAGGTGACCGGAACTGCGCATTATGCCTCCGATCACTACTTTCCCGGAATGTTGTATGCGGTTCCAGTCGAGGCGACCATTGCGAGCGGGCGCGTCCTCAAAATCGACACCGCTGCGGCCGAAAAAATGCCGGGTGTGCGTGCGATCTTTCATCGCGAAAACATCGGAAAGATTTTTCGCTCTTCGCCAGGCCAGGGATTTGACGGCATCGTCGACGAACGTCGCCCGCCATTTGCAGACGATGTCGTTCGTTACTATGGCCAATACATCGCGCTCGCCGTTGCTGATACTTTCGAGAGTGCGAAAGCGGCGGCCGACGGCGTTCGCGCGACTTACGAGAAACACGAGCACAACGTCGAACGTAATCTCCAAGCCGACGACGAACCCGATGAGGTCGTAACGACATTTGGTCCGGTCAAGCGCCTGCAAAGCGAGCGCGGCGATCCCGAGAAAGCTTTCGCAAACGCGCCGGCCAAAATCGATCAGACTTACGTCACTCCGACCGAAACTCACAACCCTATCGAGTTGCAGGCAACGATCGCGCTTTGGGATGACGGGAAGTTGACCATTTACGAGGAATCGCAGGGAGTTTTCAACTTGCGCGGCGTTCTCGCTCAGATGTTTGGCTTGGAGAAGGAGAATGTGAGCGTTATCACCAGATTTGTTGGTTCGGGATTTGGCAGCAAACTCTGGCCGTGGTCGCACTGCGCGCTCGCCGTCGCCGCCGCGCGGCAACTGGGCAAGCCGGTCAAACTCGTCATTAGCCGCAGAATGATGTTCCAGGCAGTCGGCCATCGTCCGCGCACGCAGCAACGTGTGCGTCTTGGCGCCAGGGCTGATGGAAAACTTCTCTCCCTCCAACACGACTACCTCAATCACCACGCGATCCTGGATAGTTATCACGAAGACTGCGGCGAGGCGACCCCGTTCCTATACAGCGTTCCGAACCTGCGCGTAAAATTTGGCCGCGCCCGGCGCAATGTCGGATCGCCGACTGCGATGCGCGGTCCCGGCGCCGTCCCCGGACTTTATGCGATCGAGTCAGCGATGAACGAGCTGGCCGCTGAACTCGAGATCGATCCCGTTCGTCTGCGGGTTCTCAACGAACCGAAAATCGACGAGTCGTTAGGTATTCCGTTCTCATCGCGTCACATGCTCGAATGTTACGAGCTTGGCGCGGAGAAGTTCGGCTGGTCGAAGCGCAAACCTGAGATCGGGTCGATGCAACGCGACGGTCTCATTCTCGGGTGGGGCGCGGCTGGTTGCGCGTGGGTGGCGGCGCGTTTTCCGGCCGAAGCCAACGTCGAACTGCGCGATGACGGCACTGCGCGCGTCGCGTGTGGCACGCAGGACATCGGCACCGGCACATACACAATTCTGGCGCAGCTCACTTCCGAGAAGACCGGTGTCCCGATCGAGAAAATCGAGGTTGCGCTGGGCGATACATCGCTTCCCGAAGGCCCGATCTCGGGCGGTTCGATGGTCACCGGTTCGCTAATTCCAGCCGTCTTCGAAGCGGCCGAGCATGCAATTGCGGCGCTGCTCACGATCGCAACGAGCACGCCGGGGTTGCCGTTCGAGAAGCGGAAGCCTAACGAATTGGCATTCGAAGCGGGCAAAGTTTTTGTTCAAACCGAAGGTGCGGCGAAAGGAGTGCCGTTTGCGGATTTGCTCAAGCGGGCCAACACACGCCTCGTTACCGGCAGCGGGAAAGGAGAATCGACTTTCGGTAATCCCGAGCCGAAGTTTTCGACCCATTCGTTCGGCTCTCACTTCGTAGAAGTGACATGGCAACCGGAGATTGCCCGATTGCGCGTTAATCGCGTTGTCACCGTCATCGATGCCGGTCGCATCATTAACCCGCTGGCGGGTCGCAACCAGATCGAGGGGGCCGTCGTGATGGGCATCGGCATGGCGCTTTTCGAAGAGACATCTTACGACCCGCAGAACGGCGCGCCGATCAATAGTAACCTTGCTGACTACATCATGGCCGTGAACGCTGATGTGCCGAAGCTCGAGGTACATTTTCTTGATTACCCCGACAAGGAGATCAACGAACTCGGGGCGCGCGGCATTGGCGAGATCGGCCTGGCCGGCATCGCGGCCGCGATCACCGATGCGACTTACCATGCAACCGGCGTGCGGGTGCGCGAATTGCCGATCAAGATCGAAGATTTGCTGACCTCGTCCGTCGTGAGTTAAGCGCGAGATACGCGGAAGACGACCTACTCGCTGAGATCGCGTTCACGTTAGTCCGCGGCCGCCCTTTCCCGGCGGCCCGAACCCGCCTTGATTCAGAAGCTGTCGAGCGGAATGCAACGCAGGCAGGACAGCCGTGATCTGCATTCACGACGGAGCCCGACGCGCGTCGCCGGGACGCGCGGGGCATCGACGATTATCGTTGTTCCGAGGGGAACGAGGGCGGCGCTATCGCCGCGCGATTACAAAAGTCGAGGCAGGCTGCGGCGCGTAGGTTTCGGGATACCCCGGTTCACATCCGAAGCGGACGTCCAGAACAGCTGCCTGTGTCGGCCAGTTCGGAACCGTCCAGTCGAAAAAGTTGGGTCCTTTCGGATCCAGCCAGGGGCTAATCCACGCACTGAATGTCCTGCCGCCATCCAACGACAGCCAGACTTCAGCCTCGCACGCACCCAAGTCGACGTTAGGAAGCCTTGATTTCCACGAGACCCTGACGACCTGCCCCGGATGGAGCACCTGGCCAGCGAGCGGCGAAGTGAGCAGGGCAGAATACGAGCCTGTCTGCGCACTTGAGAAGTGTGGAGCGAAGCTAAACGCTGCCACAATCATGATTAAGACTAATCCGCGAATCTTCATTTTTTTATCCTCCGTTTCACCTGAGAATTCCAAACCTTAGCGAGACTCTGTCAATTTATTTAGCCTTACTTTTCGGTCACACGTTCTTCCAAGGAGCCGTACGACGGGCGCAACGATACACAAATGCTTCATCATCGTGTTTCGCTTTCCTTCAATTCCGCACGAGTTTCTGCAT
>Ga0070671_100002115_pt1 | contig 15325 bp, 14 predicted proteins | sample KBSS73metaG_FD_65341 | JGI IMG/M metagenome (GOLD analysis project Ga0070671, IMG submission 65341) | Switchgrass rhizosphere microbial communities from Kellogg Biological Station, Michigan, USA - KBS S7-3 metaG | ecosystem: Host-associated > Plants > Roots > Rhizosphere > Soil ...
TTTTACGGTGGCTGGATCGATACTGTGATCACCACCTACGTGATGAATGCCTTTCTGGCGCTGCCGGGAATTTTGCTGGCGATTGCGTTTGTGGCCTTCATGGGGCCGGGACTGTGGAACGTGATTGTCGCGCTCGCGATCTCCGGCTGGGTTGGGTATGCCCGGCTGGTTCGCGGGCAGGTGATGGCGGTGAAGGAGCGTGAGTTCGTGGAGGCGGCGCGTGCTCTTGGAGCAAGTGATCTCAGGATTCTCTCGCGGCATGTGCTGCCGAACATCATTCAGCCGCTGATCGTGCAGGCGGCGGTAGGGATGGCGACGGCGGTGATGGCGGAGGCGACGCTGAGCTTCCTGGGGCTTGGGGTTCCTCCTCCGGCGGCGAGTTGGGGATCGATGCTGAACGATGCGCGGTCGCATCTGTTCGAGTCGCCGCACATGGTCTTCTTCCCCGCGATGGCGGTGATGCTTTGCGTGCTGTCGTTCAACTTCATCGGTGACGCTCTGCGGGACTTTATGGATCCGCGGACGCGTTTGGGTATTGGTTTGTAGCAGGTCCCCTCCCCCTGTTTTACGCAACGTCTTCGAAACAAGGATGTTCAGTCTGACTTCACTGCGCAGTTCAGATGCCAAAGACCTGGACCTAGTCCGGGCATTTTCTGTCATTGAATTAAGTGTAGCGAATGGAGAGTAAATAATCGGCAACTCGGATTTTTGCGCATCGAGTTTGATCGCCAAACCTGTAGCGCCAATCAGTAGCCCCAGCAGTCCGGGACCGATCATCCAAAACGTGAAGTTATCAATGTTCCCGAGAATATTGGGACGAGACAGAAGCCGTAAATCCTTGGCAAGAAGACCGAAGGCAGACAAGGCCACAATCCATTAAATCCCCGAATTCGATGTGCATGCCGGGTTGCCGCCATCGCCGCGGTTTAGGAAACCTGCCAATAAGCCAGATCTTCATTCAACAGCTAGTTGCCGAAAACCCTATTTTCGGGGAACCTCCCTGCGAGCTAAACGCAAAAGCGATCAGTAAACAGATGCGCGTTGTCAGTACCAAGGCTGTGGATTAGATCGTTATGGAATGCATGTGGACGCGTCGAGGATCAAAAAACCGAGCGGCATTGTTACACAAGATGTCAGCTATTTGTTCCGGATTCAGAAAGTTGGGGTCAAGGATTGCGTCGACACCCGGTCCAAACTGATCCGGAAAGTCAGAGCTGAACGTGATTCGTTTGCCAAAGCCGGCACAAAATACCTGAGCAAGTGGTACCGAGGCTCAAGAGGACTAGCGAAGATGGCTCAGGAACCGGGCGAGCATAGATCAAATCATCCATTCCATAGAGCGCATTGGCGGTCGAACTTACAGTGACCCGAGTGAAAGAGTCATCGGAGATGAAACCGGCGAACTGTCCGAGACCGAATCCCGGGTAGACCGGATCGAAGAAGCTAGGGATCACATCGCCGCGGTTTGTCGTCAGCAAGTAGTCGCCGTCGTGATTGGCGAAAGTGCTACTGAACGTAATTCCAAACGCGCGAATCGGCTGGCTGAACTCGAAAGTAAACGTGTCCACAAGCGGACGAAATATACACGTTTGCGCGGTGGGGCAAGCGTTTTGATACAGATTGTTCGGAGGGCTCAACGAGATGCCTGTACTGACGACTAACGCCTCACCAGTCGACACGTTGTAGGTGATGCCATTTACCGTTGAACCATTGGAGAAAATCGTTCCAGCAGGATACGTGTCCCATCCTTCCACAGTCGTGGCCAAGGAAGGATTACTCTGCAGGGCAGCAGTAAACGCGACACGATCCTGAATGACGATCGGATTGGCGTGCGCTGTTCGCGGCAGTAGGGCACAGGTAAGGGCTAGGGTGATTACGAATATTAGGACAATGCTCCTCGTACCCATGTGGCTCTCCTCTGGTTGGCCGAGTTCGCTTGAGTCCATTAGGACGTCGATAATCTTAGCATTGCACGACGTTCGAGGAACAGTTCCCAACGTTGAGCTAATCCGTGGGTTTATCGGATAGGGTCGTTGACCCCCATTGTCTGAACGCTCGAACTGTTCGCTCCCGCAACGGGAATGATGGCAAGCGTTAAGTTAAGCGATGACGCTTTGCTCAAAGATGCATTCAATCGCTGTGAGCGCGTCTTCAAAAAGACGTGTTATCGGAAACAATCTCGTACTTCCCGAGAATCCGACATTTCTGGATTCGCAGGCCAAATGATGCGTCAACACAAAAGCGGTTGTTATTCCGGATTCGTTGTAAACACCACTGAATCAGCGCCCGAGCCATTGAAATTTTGACGATATTGGACGGTAGCGATCAGCGGGCGTTCCGGCAAAAAGACGCAGTGCGCTTGCGCGCCGAGTCTGCCAGACAATGAAAGCCAACAATTTGAGGGGAAGATTTGGGCGCGTGCGTCGATATGACTCTACAATTCGTAACTGCGTATGAACACAAAGACTGAAGGATCTGAGAATGGCTGAGAAAACAATGGTGGAAAAGGCCGGCGAGGCAGTTGGCTTCGGAATTGCGATGGCAGAAGATGTGGCTGGCGCGGTTAAAACGGCGGTTGGTGCAGCTGTGTCGACGGTGACAGAAGTTTTGACGAAGGCACCTGCGACGAAAGCTCCGGTCAAGCAGGTTGGCAAAAAAGCGCCCGCCAAGAAGACCCAAAAGAAAGCACCTGCCAAGAAGGCTGCCAAGAAGCCCGGGACCAAGACGTCGGCTAAGAAGTCAAGCGCAAAGAAAGCTGCAAAAAAAGTCGCCACCAAGAAGGCGCCGGCGAAGAAAGCCGTGAAGAAGGCCGCAAAGAAAGCTGTAAAGAAGACTGTCCGAAGGCGGAGATAACTGTGAGGAAATATGGCGAATGATAAGGCGAAGAAGAAGGCCGCGAAAAAGGTCGAAAAAGCTGTCAGAAGCTGTGAAGAAGGGCCTAACCGAGAATGCAGTAGAGCAAGCGGTCGGCCTTGGTTTGTCTAATACCCCGAGTAAGAAAAAGCCAGTCGGCAAAGCACCCGTAGCTGAGGACGCGCAGGCTACAAAAAGAGCCTGATGTTGTAACGGCGCTTCATTTCAGTTGTAGCAAACTCAAAGATATTTTCGCGCAATGCCGCGTTATCGAGCATGCTTTCGGTGACCCGTGCAGCGTGGACAGTTCCGACATTCCAAGCATCGAAAGCGTCCTGGTGAGCCCGTCGGCGGAGTCGGCAGCGATGATCTGACGTAGAGCCTAGTTTCCGAAAATGGGGTTCGGAAGCTACAGAGGTTGCGATTGTCGATTGCACTGTACGCGCTCAGGCGTAAGCTATGAACACACAATCCTTATAGGAGACGGCATGGCTTCAATCACTGGCTTTGGCGGAATATTTTTGCGAGCGGATGATCCAAAGGCTCTCTATCAATGGTACGAGCAGCATCTTGGTCTGTTGAAGTCCGAGGGAGCTTTCGCGTTTCCTGCTCCGACGCAACACGCTCAGGTCATCTTCGCTCTCTTCAAACAAGAGGATGCATACTTTCCTCCGACACAGAAAGCGATGATCAATCTCCAGGTGGATGATCTCGATGGAGTGCTTGACCGTTTGATAGCCGAAGGTCTCACGGTCGACCCAAAACGAGAAAGCTACGATTTCGGGAAGTTCGGCTGGTTCACCGATCCAGAAGGAAATCGTGTTGAGCTTTGGCAGCCTGCCGCGGCGGATTGAGGTTCAAGTAGAAGGGCAAGGCGCTAAGGCCTCACCCTTTATCCTTCCCGTTTCCGTCGCTACTTTTTCAGAGGCTCCGGGGTGGGGATGCGAGGCAGCATCTCAACGCGGATCAGCACTATCTTGGCCTTGAGCATGCCTTTCCATTTTGGGAGAAGTCGTCCTTCGAATGGATGGGTGCCCACATCGCATCTGCGGTGATGAGGCCGGTTACTTCGGGCGTCCATGCCAACGGGAACCGCTAGAGAGGCGTAGACAGGAGATTCCATTGCGCCGTAATGCTTCTTGATCTGCCAGCCGTAGCCGAAGGGGAATTTTCGAGGTGAACGTTCTTGAGACTCACGCCTTCATCTGCCGCATTGCCCACTCGGCGGCGGAGCGGTAGTTGCGGGCTGTTGTTGACGCGCGGTCCGTAGACCTCGGAGACGTAGTAGAAATTCCTTCACTTGCGAGTTCTGAAAGGCCTGGCTCTTAATCTGCGCCAGGACATTCGGATCAAGGCTGTCACCTGCTTGTTTCCTAGGCGGTTGCGGACGAGATGAGCAGCAGAGCCGTGAAGAGCGCAGCACTCTACCTGAAGCGGTGCAGATTCATAGAGATTCTCGCTTTTCGAAAAAGGATGGGATGGTTGATAGAACAACATTTTGCGAGAGCGGCACGGCATGGTGTCGCGGTAGTTTTTGAAATTGTGTGATGGCACAAAGCTATCGAATTCGCGTTCATGACGCAAATTGGCAATCGACAGAAGCGCGAAGATGGGGCGATCTCGCGTATGCTTGGCGCTGGTGTTTTGGGGGTGAAACTTGCGCAAGGTTGTCGTGTCACACGATGTGGAGAAGAAGGTTGCGGAGCCGGGCGAGTGGCTGGATATTGAAAAGATTGCGACGGCGGAGATCAGCTCGGAGGATCCGGGATTTCCGATTGATGATGCCCTGACGGGAACACAGACGGCTGGGTGGCGTGCAGCTGGGACGGGTCCGCAGAGGATTCGGTTGCTATTCGACGAGCCGCAGAACCTGCGGCGGATTCAGCTGCATTTCATTGACAGCGAGTCGGAGAGGTCACAAGAGTTCTGGTTGCTGGCGTTGGTGGGCGATGACCTGCATGAGGTGGCAAGACAGCAGTGGAACTTCTCTCCGAATGGAGCGACGGTGGAGTTGGAGGATTATAAGGTCGAGTTGAACGGCGTGAAGGCGCTTGAGCTCAGGATCGATCCGGACCGGAGCCATGATCCGAAGCAGAGCAAGCATGTGGCTTCGCTGCAGCGGCTTCGTTTAGCGTAAGAGCATGCTGATTGGAGTTATCTCGGACACGCATGGCCTGCTACGGCTGGAGGCGCTGGTGGCGCTGGCTGAAGTGGAGCATATTCTGCACGCGGGCGATGTGGGGACCATTGAGATTCTGGATGAGCTGAAGAAGATTGCTCCGGTGACGGCGATTCGCGGGAACATTGACGTGTATGGGGAGTGCGCGAAGCTGCCGGCGACGGAGATGGTGGAACTCGGTGGGCGGCTCTTTTACATGCTGCATTCCGTGCATGATCTGGATATCGTTCCGAAGGCCACGGGGATAGATGTTGTGGTGAGTGGGCACTCGCACAAGCCGGTGATTGAGCGGGAGAACGGCGTGATGTATCTGAATCCGGGGAGTGCGGGGCCTCGGAGATTTAGTCTGCCGGTTTCGGTTGCGCTGGTGACGGTGGCGGAGAGCGGGGTTGAGGCGCGGCTGGTGGGGTTGGAGGTTTAGCGGTGGCTAACAGCTGTTCGAGCTTCGCTCGAACGAACCTGGCCTTCGACTGCAAAAAATTTATCGTTTGGCATGAGTCATGGGTGGAGAAGCAGATCCCTCCACTCCGCTGCGCTCCGGTCGGGATGACACTTCGTGGGCAATGCGGATGAAAATGCAGGTCCTTCGTCGACACACCCCGTCACTGCGCTCGGAATAACAATTTCTGACTTCGTGGCTATTTCGTGGTGAAGCTTACGGAGTCGAGGATTGACTGGAGGCGTCTGCCTACCGAATTAAGTTCGGCCTGGGTGATGTCGCGGACGCCGCTTACGTCGCCTCCGCAGAAGGTGTTGATGATGAGATCGAAGCGGTAGCAGGCGTTATTGCGGTAGGAGGTGTAGATCTCGTCGCGGGCTTCGGTGCAAATGGTTCCGTGTTCGTCGTAGCCGTGGGTGAATGGAGCTCCGGCGATCTGTGTTGTGGTGACGGTTCTCGGGACCTGGGCGGAGGCCTGGTTCCGGCACTGCGTCTCAGTGGTTCTGGGAGCGACGCTGAAGTAGAACAGAGCCCCGGAGAAGGTGGAGGTGGGATGCGGGTTGAAGGCGATGGTGGCGACGCCTCGCATCTGGTCGATGGTGGGAGCTGTGCGGACGTCGAAGGCGAAGGTGCTGACCTCGGCGTCGTGGCGGGTGAGGGTCCAGCCCGCAGGGACCTGGAAGGTGACACCGTAGCGTTGATCTTTGAAGGTGCTGGCCGGAGGCGTTGTGGGGTCGGGCACAGGGGAGTTAGAGGTTGCGCCGAGCAGCGGCATGTGAGGCCTGCCGGGCGAGGCAGCTGTCGGGGATTGAGCAGGCAGCTGCGGGGCGAACAGAGCGCCGAAAACGATGGCGCGGCGCAAGACGATGGGGAGTCTGTTCATGCTCTTGGACCCGTGCGGCGAGTGGACTCCCCGCTTGATCAGGATAGCAGCGGGGGGTGTGGGGATGCTCTGCAACGGATGGGGGAGTTGGGTCTATCGCGGCCCTGAAAGGACTTTGGCGCTGCGGGGAAATGCGGGGTTCCTCCTATTCGGCTCACGTTGCTCGCGCAGGGTCGGAATGACACTAGTGGAGGGTCTCTACGTTATGAGCTTCGCATGCGGGGGTTTGCGATGGTGTAGGCGACGTCGGTGAGGAGGTTTATGGCGACGTAGGTGAGGCCGACGGCGAGAATGCATCCCTGGACAAGGGCGTAGTCGCGGTTGGAGATGGCGGAGAGGGTGAGGCGGCCGATGCCGGGCCAGCTGAAGATGGTCTCGGTGACGATGGCTCCGGCGAGGAGTGAGCCGAACTGCAGACCGATGACCGTTAGGACAGGGATCAAGGCGTTGCGCAGGGCGTGGCGATAGACGACGGTGCGCTCGGGGAGGCCCTTGGCGCGGGCGGTGCGGATGTAGTCCTGGCCTAGCTCTTCGAGCATGGCTGTCCGGACCATGCGCGTCAAAACGGCGGCTAACGAGAGGCCGAGGGTGAGGGCGGGAAGGATGAGGTGGAGGAGGAAGTCGCCGACGCCTCCGCTCCCTGCTGTTGAGACCGGGAGCCAGCCGAGGGAGATCGAGAAGATGAGGATCAATATCGGGCCTAGAGCGAAGTTGGGAAAGGAAAGGCCAACGAGTGAGACGACGCCGAGGGTGCGGTCCTGCCAGCGATTGCGGTGGAGTGCGGAGGCGATGCCGGCTGGGATGGAGGCGGCGATGCCGATGACGAGCGCGGCGAGGGTGAGGGCGAGGGTATAGGGGTAGCGCTGCAGGATGAGGTGAAGGACTGAGTCGTGCAGGCGGAGCGACTGGCCGAGGTTGGCTTGGAGGATGCCGCGCCAGTAGTGGCCGTACTGTTCGAGGAGTGGAGCGTCGAGGCCGTAGGCGTGGCGGAGGGCGTCAATGTCGGAGGCGGTGGCTCCTTCGCCGAGCATCTGGACGATGGGGTCGCCGGGTACGAGGTGGATGAGGAGGAAGACGACGGAGACGACGACCCAGAGGACGGGGAGGGTGAGGAGGACGCGGCGGAGCGGGTGCCATAGGTGGTGGCTCTTCGCGGGCTTTGTCGCCGCTTCGGGCGAACTACCGGGATTCTTCCCCTTCGACTCATCTTGTTCGCTCAGGGTCAAAATGACAAGCTCCTGGAGAGTAATTGGATCATTGGGTGGCTTCCCTGCTCTCTTCCTCGTAGGGCGCGAAGTCGATGGGCGAGTCGACGGGCTCTACGTTTACGCGGGAGATGCGATGGCCGGACATCTCGGCGATAGTGTAGCGGCGGCCGTTGTACTCGATGCTCTCACCGGTGGAGGGGATGTGGCCGAGCTGGGCAAGGAGGAAGCCGGCGAGGGTCTCGACGCCTTCGCGCGGCAGCTCCCAGTGAAGCTGGGTGCGAAGGTCGCGGAGCGTGGTGGAGCCGTCGAGCGACATGACGCCGGTGGCGCTGGGGAGCGCGGAGCGGGTGACGTCGAACTCGTCGTCTACTTCGCCGACGAGCTGCTCGATGATGTCTTCAGCGGTGACGAGTCCGACGGTGGAGCCGAACTCGTTGACGACGATGGCGATCTGCCGGCGGTGTTGCTGGAACTCCTGGAGGAGGTCGATGGCAAGCTTGGTCTCGGGGACCATGGCGGGGATGCGCATGACCTGGCGGAGGGTGATGCCGGACTGGCCGCGGCCTCCGAGGGCGAGGGCGACGGAGCGCAGGTGCATGAAGCGGGAGATGTCCTTGGAGTACACGATGCCAATGATGTTGTCGTTGCCGGGGCTCGCGGGGTCGTAGACGGGGACGCGGGAGTGCTGCTCCTCGACGACGCGGGCGCTGGCCTGCTCGAGAGGCATGTCGGCGGGGAGAGAGAATATCTTGCCGCGAGGGGTCATGATCTCGCGGACCAGGACGTGATTGAGCTCGATGGCGCGATGGATAATCTCTTCCTGGAAGGCGGGGAGGAGGCCCATGCGGCGGGTGGCGGTGGCGATGAGCTTCAACTCTTCGGGCGAGTGAACGGCGCCTTCGCCGCGGAGGGGAGCGCGGAAGAGGCGAAGGACCACGGCGGCGGAGACGTTCATGAGCTTCACGACGGGGCGCGTGATGCGGATGAAGACGTCCATGGGGCCGGCGACTGCGAGGGCGATGCGCTCGGCGCGTTGGAGGGCGAGAGACTTTGGGACGAGTTCGCCGAGTAGGACCTCGAAGTAGGTGATGAGAGAGAAGGCGAGGATGACGGCGATGGTGTGCGCGTAGATGGTGGCGTGAGGTGGGAGAGCGTGCAACGAGCCCGCGGCAAAGTGAAGGATGATGTCGGCGACGGCGGGCTCGCCGATCCAACCGAGAGCGAGAGAGGCAAGGGTGACACCGAGTTGGACGGCGGGAAGGAACTCGTCGATGGTGTGCTTGAGCTTGAGGGCGGTGCGCGCGCCGGGGCGGCCGAGGGCGATGAGTTGCTGGATGCGGGTCTCGCGCACGCTGACGAGGGCGAACTCGGCCGCGACAAAGAAACTCGAGGCCAGGATGAAGAAGGCCACGAGGATGACGCGGAAGAGAATCCACTCAAGCATGATTGCAGTGTAATGGGTTACGATTCGGTGGACGGCACTTGATGTCGGGGAAGAAGCTGCGAACGAAATGGGCGCTCGCGTATTTGTCTTATGCTTCCTGGTCTCCGCGGTACTGGCGAGCGCGCCAATTCAAGGACAGACGGGCAATTCGCAGGCGCCGGGGTCGGTGAGCGGCCATGTGCAGTGCGCCGATACCAATAAGCCGGCGCGACTGGCGCGGATAACGATTGAGCCGGTAGATGATCTTCGCGCGGTGAGCGTAGACGCGGCAGGCAATATCCTGCGGCGGAGAGGTGTCGCTACGGCGATCCTGACGCAGACGGGCGCGGATGGGGCTTATACGTTCGACTCGCTCCCTCCTGGCCAGTACTACATCGTGGCTGAGTTGCCGGGCTATCTGTCCCCGCTCACGGAGTTTACTTCGGAAAATATGCTGGTGCCGAACGAGCAGGATGAGCGGCGGTTTCGCGAGGTCCTGCAGAAAGTGACCGTGCTGAGCGGACAGATGGCGCGAATGGATTTTCGCCTGCAAAGAGGTGGCGCCATCGACGGCAAAGTTCTTTACGACGACGGAAGCCCGGTGATAGGAGCGTGGATCAACGTTTTGTGGAAGGATGAAAAACGGGGCTGGGTTCCGCTTACAGACATAGCATTGAGTCGTTTTCCTTATGCTCCGACGACCGACGATCGCGGGCATTATCGGGTTGCGATGCTGTTGCCGGGAGAATACATAGTCTCCGTTGGGATTCGGCAGGTGGCAATGAGTGTAAGCGGAGGCACGATGCCGGGGGTATCGGTGCCCGAAGACAGCTTGCGGAGCACCCAGATTTACTTTGGCGGTTCGACGAGCAGAGATCAGGCGCGACCGTTAACGTTGCACCACAGCGAAGAGCTGACCGACGCGAATATCACAGTTGCGATGACCAAGCTACGCCTGCTAAGCGGGACGGTCGTCGCTGCGAGTGACGGTCATCCGATCGATCGGGCAACTATCTCGCTGGTCGATACCGTCGAAGGAAATCCGGTCAGAGAAGCGACCATGTTCGGTGGCGGAAGATTCACAATGCCGCTTGTGCCTGAGGGAAATTATCTGCTGAGGGTAACTGAAGCAATGGACGGAGAGATTCAGACAGCACCGGTTGAAGGCGGGACCGGAACATCCTCCCAATTCGTGCCGAAGCATGTCTATGGCGATGCAGAACAGCCACTGGTTGTAGGCGGAGATGTTTCCGGACTCACGGTGAAGGTGCCGGAGCCGGCCAACCATCATCAATGATCGCGGTGCGATGAATGTGACCAAACAGATATCTAAGCGGGCAGTCGCTTGAGCATCGCCGCAGCGCTGCGGAACCAAGGGCGCTCGCGGCGGCGCAGGTAGCCGGGCATGGCAGGTTTTTTGTCAAGAACCTTCTGAGCCCACTCGCGGGCTTCGGCGTTCCGGCCTTCGGAGGCGAGGAACTGGGCAAAGTTGAGGTAGGTCTCGGATGCGGTGGAGATGGCGGTCGCCTGGCGGAAGAGTGCTTCCGCTTTTTGTTTTTGGTCGGTGAGGGTGTAAGCCTGAGCGAGGCGTCCGGCGGCGAGATGAAAGTCATAGCCGGGTTCTTTGCTTACCACGCGCTCGAGGTCGGAGACGGCAGCTTGCGGATCGTTGAGACGGAGGGCGCAGACGCCGCGGCGGTAGAGGGCGTCGAGGCTGTCGGTTCGGGGGGTGATGGCGTGGTCGAAGGCGGTGCGGGCCTGACGGAAGTCGCCGTTGTCCATGTACAGGTCGCCTAGCTCCTCATAGTTTCCTGCGGAGGGGTTCTGGCGAACGATACCCTCGAGCTGGCCGATTCGTTTGCGACGTGACAAGAACTTGAAGGAGTTGCCGAGGAGGCCGAGGTCGGGGAGTGCCTCCATGCAGAGATAGACGATGGCGCCGATGGGGCCGAGGAAGATGATGACGTACAGCCAGAAGCCATCGGGCCGGCGGCGGATGAAGTGGACGATCGCAAGTCCCTGAACCAGGAAGGCCCAAGGATAAAAGTGGCTCAGCAATCCCATGGGTTCGGTGCCCTTCGTTCGTTATGGGAGTGAAATCTGGAAGAGATCATACATGGTTCGATCTTCCGGAAACAGCCTGTTGATAGGCCTTGAGGAAGATGACGACGCCGACGAGGTTAAGGATGGGAAAGATGGGGAACAACATCCTGCCGAAGAGTGTGAGCGAGGGGGCGGCGATGAGGTAGGAGAGGTCGGTGAAGAGGTCGGAGAGGCGAATTCCTGCGGCTACTGCGAGCCATTCAGGCCTTCGGCGCCACAGCCAGAGAGTAAGCGCCTGTCCTAATGCGAATGCCAGCCACTGGCCTCCTGAGCGGCGAAGGAGTGCTATTTCGAGCGCGCCGCCTGTGCTGTTGTGGAAGAGATGAAACCACACCTGAGGGGCGATCCAGGAAATCGCGAAGATGGTGATGTCTTCGACGAGTGCTCCCCAGAGATAGATGAGGATGAGCGTCGTCAGGCGGCGATCGATCAAGGCGGCCTCCATGATTGCTTTTACGGTACTCCGGAGTAAAGTTCCGATCCAGTTATTGCACGGAGGCTATGGCTTGTTGGAGCATCGTGGGAGGCGTATCGTTTTGATCAGCGGTTTGAAGGGGGTCTCGTTATGCGATATGTCCCTGCATTGTCAGTGCTTCTTCTGTTGACTCCTATTGCGCTTACCGGCCAGGACAACGCAGCCACGGCGAACAATTCCGGAAAGACCTACAAGGTTCCGCTTCAGATGCAGAAGGCGGAGGGAGACGATAACTTCAAACTGAGTGCGGACACGATGGCGAACTTCCTTCGACAGACTGTTCCGCCCTCGCCAGATAGCTGTCCCGTGAGTTTGCGGGCGCGACGCCAGGGTTCTGTGATGATGCACTATGCCGGAGAGCAACCGCAGGATCGCACTCCTGCCCAACGGCTCGAAGTAACCGTGCATAACTCGCAGGCGCGAAATGTTGTTTCGATGGGGTTGAGGATTTACGGTTATGACGGCTCGCTACGGATGATGCCTGCAGATACGATCCAGAAAAATTCGCACGAGCTATCGAGAAGGATTGAGCTGGATCTCTCGGTGCTTGGCCGCCGCCATGCGAGCACCGAACTTACGATGCGGCAGTTCGGAACAGTCAGCCGGATTGATGTAGAGACGATAGAGTTTGCGGACGGAACGAGTTGGAGGTCATCGGAGCCGGGAGCGTGCAGCTTTACGCCCGACCTGTACATGCTGGTGAGCAGCCGCTGAGAGCCAAGCACACAAACAAAGGCCCGGCAACTCGAATGAGCGCCGGGCCTTTCTGATTCCAAAACCTCGAACTTAGGCCAGAACCTTCGTGACCGACTTGTCGATGGTGTCCTTGGGAACGTAGCCGACGATCTGCTCGGCGACCTTACCGCCCTTGAAGAGGAGAAGCGCGGGGATTCCCCGGATGCCGTAGCGCATGGGGGTCGCGGTATTGGCGTCAACGTCCATCTTCATGACCTTGAGCTTGCCTTGGTAGTGGCTGGCCACTTCGTCGACGACGGGAGCGAGCGCGCGACATGGGCCACACCAAGCTGCCCAGAAATCGACGAGAACCGGCTGCTCCGATTGAAGGACATCCTTTTCAAAATTTGCGTCGTTTACTTCGGTTACGAACTGACCTGCCATGTACTTCCCTCCGAAAATGCTCTGCGATTGCCACCCAGCCTGAGCCGAGCAATCTTCACAATAATAGATGCTTGAGGAGCCCAGTGGTTTCAGAACTCCACGACAGGTGTTGAAATTGGCCCTACAACTTTCAGTTTGCAGACAACTTAGAGGCGGAAAGCGAAATTTCCGGCTTAAAGAGCAAACGCCCGGACCCCTATTGAAAGGGGTCAACGGGCGGCGTAGCAGCCCTCCCCAGAACTGCCCACAAGCGCTACAGTAAGGACTTACAAGCAAAACGTAAAGAAATCTTAGGTAACTAATTGGTCGATTACCGAATTACCAGATGGCTAACGGTATTCTGCGGGACCTGCGACGGTTGTCTGGACTATCTCGAGAGCCGGATCCTGCGCGGCGTTGCGAATAATCGAGAGCAGTTGAGGCACTGAGGCAGATGGGACGGTGATCAGGAGGACGGACGGGCCGGCCCCACTGAGGGAAACGCCAAGGATGCCTGGGGTTCCACTGAGGGGGAGCAGGCGCGGGAGCAAAGGACAGGCTTCCATACGGTAGGGCTGGTGAATGCGATCCTGCATGGCGGTGGCAAGGAGATCGCCACGCCCCTGGGCGAAGGCAGAGACGAGAAGAGCAGTGGCCTGGACGTTGGCGACGGCGTCCGCTCGGGAGTAGCGCTCTGGAAGGAGCGCGCGTGCCTTGCTGGTGGAGAGGCTGGCCGCCGGAAGAGCGAGTAGAAGGTTCCAGTTGATGTTTTGATTGTAAGTTGCTGTTTTTACTTTATTTGATGCGGCCATCGCGGAGACGGTCATCCCGCCGCAGAAGCAGGCGGCGACGTTGTCCGGATGCCCTTCGCGGCGGCAGGCTTCTTCGAGCATCTGCTGTGGCGTCCAGTTGAGTTGGCCGAAGTGGGTGGCGAGGAAGACTCCGGCGAGAAGGGCGGCTGCGCTGGAGCCACAGCCCATGCCGAGGGGAATCTCGTTGTGGAGCGTAAGGTGGAGGCGCGGTGAGAGACGACCTGCGTTGGCGAGGACGTCGACGTAGGTGGTAAGGATGAGATTGTTGTCGAGGTCAGAGCAAAGGTCGGCGTTGCGCCCAGTGGCGTCGATCTGGAAGGCGCCCGTGGGTGAGACGGTGGCGTCGATGGTGAGGTAGAGGGCCATGGCCAGGCCGAGGGAGTCGAAGCCCGGGCCGAGGTTGGCCGAGGTGGCGGGGAGACGGAGGTGAAGCGGGGCGAGATGCGGGATGGTGCCGCTGCTCATGCGTGGACCAGCTTCATCTGGGATTCGAGGGCGCGAAAGACGGTGTCGGTGTCGGCGTCGAGGACGATGGGGGGCTTGCGCAGGGCGGCGTGGAGGATCTGATCAGAACCGGAAATTTGTGTGCTTTCCTCGTCGGTGAAGAGTTCGCCGCGATGGTAGTCGATGGTGTAGGTGGAGTCTTTGAGTGTGTGGCCGGTGAGTATTAGGACGACGCGCTCTTCCCTGCCGATCTTGCCCTGGGCGACGAGCTTTTTAAGGCCGGCGAGGGTGACGGCGGAGGCGGGCTCGCAACCGATGCCCTCGGAGCCGATCTCAGCCTTGGCGAGGGCGATCTCCTGCTCGGAGACCTGCTCGCACCAGCCGCCGGTGGTGCGGAGCGCGCGGAGAGCCTTACGCCAGGAGGCAGGGTTGCCGATGCGAATGGCGGTGGCGCGGGTGTTGGCCTTGACGGGGATGAGGTCTTCGCCGCCGTTTTCCTGAAGGCTGCGGAAGAGGGGGTTGGCGCCTTCGGCCTGGATGATGCTGACCTTAGGGATGCGAGGGATGAGGCCGAGGTGGTGCATCTCGGAAAAGCCCTTGGCGAGCGCAGAGCCGTTAGCAAGGTTGCCGCCAGGGACGATGATGTGCTCGGGGACCTGCCACTCGAGCTGCTCGACGAGCTCGAAGGCGGGAGTCTTCTGGCCTTCGAGACGGTAGGGGTTGACCGAATTGAGCAGCATGATTGGGAAGCGGTTGACGAGGTCGGTGAGGACGTTGACGCAGCCGTCAAAGTCAGTCTTGAGTTGGATGGTCAGGGCGCCGTAGTCCATCGACTGCGAGAGCTTGCCCCAGGCGATCTTGCCTTCGGGGATGAAGACGATGGAGCGCATGCCGGCGCGGGCGGCATAGGCGGCCATGGCGGCGGAGGTGTTGCCGGTGGAGGCGCAGGCGACCCACTCGAAGCCGCGCTCGCTGGCGACGGAGAGGGCAGCTGTCATGCCGGTGTCCTTGAAGGAGCCTGTCGGGTTCATGCCCTGGTGCTTGGCGAGGATCCAGTCGACGCCGAGGGCCTTGGAGGCGCGGGGGAGGTCGTAGAGGGGAGTATTGCCCTCGCGGAGGGTGACGACGTGGTCGAGGTCGTCGACGATGGGGAGGAGGTCTCGGAAGCGCCAGACGCCGGATTGGTCGACGGACATGGTGGAGGTGCGGCGTTCCTGCCAGAGCCAGCGGAGGGCGCTGGCGTTGGGGAGCTTCGAGTCGGAGGCGGGAGTGTCGCCGTTGGGGATGGCAGACCAAGGGTAGATCACGTCGTAGAGGCCGTTACAGATGGTGCAGCGAAATATGCTGTTTACGGCGGTGCCGGCAATCCTTGTGCCGCACTCTGTGCATCGGAGCTCATGTGTCGCGA
>Ga0070671_100002116_pt1 | contig 15322 bp, 11 predicted proteins | sample KBSS73metaG_FD_65341 | JGI IMG/M metagenome (GOLD analysis project Ga0070671, IMG submission 65341) | Switchgrass rhizosphere microbial communities from Kellogg Biological Station, Michigan, USA - KBS S7-3 metaG | ecosystem: Host-associated > Plants > Roots > Rhizosphere > Soil ...
GCCGCGGGCGGACCTTATCGTCGATGTCAACGAGGGCTGGCGGGACGACAACGTGGCGGAAAATCTCGCCGCCTGTGCCGATGCCGGGGTAACGCTTGTCGAACAGCCGCTGCCCGAGGGGCGCGACCAAGCCCTCGCGCGCACCAAGCGGGCGATCCCGGTGTGCGCGGACGAAAGTGTGCATGACTGCGCTTCGCTGGATGCCCTCGCCGGCAAGTATGACGCGGTGAACGTCAAGCTCGACAAGGCCGGGGGCCTTACCGAGGCGTTGGCGCTTGCCGCGGCCGCCGAACAACGCGGCCTTAGCGTGATGGTTGGCTGCATGGTGGCGACTTCGCTGGCGATGGCGCCGGCGATGCTGGTGGCGCAGCGCGCGCGCGTGGTCGATCTCGATGGGCCGCTCCTTCTCGCCGAGGACCGGCCCGAGGGCTTGCGTTACGACGGCAGCCTCGTTTACCCGCCGGAACCGGTGCTGTGGGGCTGATCAGCGAGGGGCCAATTGCTGCGTGCGACAAGGGGAGGGACGCGATGGCTTGTGGCCCGCCACCTCTGCACAGCGATTCGCACGCCGTGTCCGCAAACCTCGGGATAAGCCGCCCATTGGATTGCGTGCGCGCAGCGGGTGTGCTGATTGAATCGTGTCATATCGGATGTCGCGATGGCCAACGATCCCCTGCCGTTGCCGGACATGGCGGCCGAGCCGCCGACGGACAACGCGCAGGGCGCACATGACTTGCGCGGTGCCCACGAAGCCCTTGATGCACAAGGTGCCGAATACGAGGCGATCTGTGCGGAGATCGCGGCGACCGAGCGCGGCCGCTGGTTCCTGAGCGAACACATCAAACGCAATCGTGCTGCCGACACGGATCGGCTCGTCGGCTCGCTGGCGCGTGCCGAGGCGGCGATGCGCGGCGACGCGACCGAGAAGAGCCCCGGCGCGCTGGCCGACGATCTTGCGAAGCTGGCGGCGGCGATCGGTCAGGTCGCGGCGATGATGACGGCCGGTGCACCGTCTGCTGCGGATGGTTTGGCCGTAAGCGAGCGCATTCAAGACGTCGCCTTTGCGCTGCGCGAACGCGAGATCGATCCGGCACTGTGCGACGCGTTGGAAAATGCGCTGTTCGAACTCGGGGATGCATTCGCGCGGCATGACGCCGCGGCGGAGCGTACGCAGAGCGCCGCGGCGCTGTTGCGCAGTGTTGAAGCCAACATCAACGCGCTGATTGCCCTCGTCGCGCAAAGTGCTCAGGTGGAACTCGCATCAGCCGACGCCGAGCCGTCTGAATCAGTTGCAGCGGTGCCCGATGAGCGATCGGCGATCGAACCGGTACTTTCAGATCTCGTGAGCAGCGAGCCGGCCGCTACGGAGGCGTTCGAACCTGCTCCAGCCGAGAAGGAACTGGCGGCACGGCCGGCCACCGTCACGCCGAGCATGTGGGAAACAGTCGCGGCGCCCGACGTCGAGGCGATGGCCGACGATCTCAGCGCGCCGCGAGACTCGGCTCTTGAAGATGCGCAAGCGGCCGCGGAGCCGGCCGAGGACCGGCGAGCAAGGGAAGAGACGGCAGACGAAAGCTTGTCCTTCGCGTCTGTTGTCGACGACACGTTGCCGACATTCAGCGAAGCGACAGTCGTCAGCGCACCGCCAACCGGGGCAGGATCGCTGCCCCATGAGGTGCCGAGCGACGCGGCAACCGATGACGCATTGCCGCTCATCCTCAGCGAGGCGATGGTCGTCGGCGAAGCGCGAGCCGACGCAGGATCGCCGCGTAATGACGTGCCGAGCACCGCGGCAGCCGATGAGGCATCGCCGCCTGCGCTTGCCGAGGAGGCGGTCGTCAGCGAACCGCTATCCGACGCAGGATGGTTGCCCGAAGCGCCGAGGAGCGCCGCTACTGGGGAACAATCATCGGAGGAATCAACAAATGAGCTATTGGTCCTGGTCCACGACGCGGGGGAGGACGACGCAGAGCCGGTGCTCGAGTTCCTCGCTGAGCCTGGCGCCCTCCCAGCCGAGGTGCCGGCGAATGATGAAAACACAGGCGTCGTTCAGTCCGCCGCAACAGGTATCATCGAACCGGCAAAAGATGGTGTCGGGCCATCTGCGCCTGATGCGTTGGAACCGACGTGGTCGGTGGACGACGACATCGAGTCGTTGCTCGAAGCAGAACCCGCCGATCCGCTGCCGACGGCAACGCAGCCCGCGGGCGCGCAAGAAGATCTCGACGACTTGTTCGAGCCGCTGCCGCCGGCACCTGACGTGCAGCAAGCGACGGTGAACGCCGTACAATCCGAACCGCGGCAGCAGATGTTTTCGCCAGAGTTGCCGCCGCCCGCATTTTCCGCGACCGAACTGCGGCCACCTGCGTTTGCTGCAACCGCAATGCAGGTCGGGGCGCCGCCGGCAGAGCCTCCGGCGGTGCCTGTCGCGCCGACGCCGGTAGCGCCGGCAATTCCACGCCCGGTGCCCAACGATCCGCTCGTCGCCGTGCGCGCTCTGAGTGCGGAAGAGCTGATCGCGCTGTTCAGCTAAATCGCCGGCACTCCGTTACCGTCACGTCGAGCAAAAGGCTACCGCGCGCGCGGTGCAAAGCGTCGGCACGTCGCCTTGGCTTATCTTGTTAACAAGTAGCAGTCGCCCATGGCGATTTGGGCGACTCGGTACGTAAATTGCTTCTGCTAGGAGGCGGTGCGGATCAGCAAACAACGGCGCAGCCGGAAGGCGTTTGCGTTCTCCAGGTCTGCCGGACCACGCGTGCTGGTCCGCACAATATGATCTCTGGAGGCCACGATGCACAGACTCATGAGTCTAACAGCGATGGCGGTAGCGTTGTGTACGACGATTTTCGCTGCCAGCAGCGTGTCGTCGCGCGATCTTGACGGGCGTTACGCCAATTCTCCGCTCAAGCAATGGTTCGATCAGCTCGCGAGCGGAAAGGGCTTGTGTTGTTCGTTCGCCGACGGCTTCAGCGTGCAGGATGTCGATTGGGACACGCAGGACGGCCGCTATCGGGTGCGATTGCAGGGAGAGTGGGTCGTCGTTCCCGACACGGCGGTCGTGAGTGAGCCGAACCGCTTCGGTCCTGCGGTGGTGTGGCCCTATCTCGACGCGATGGGAGCGACGCAGATCCGTTGCTTCATGCCGGGCGCTGGGGTGTAGGCTTCTTCGCCTCGCTCCCGCCGACGCGCGGGGTTCAGATAAGGACGGAGTGCCGTCCGGTTGGGCGGGCGAGCGGATCGCGTCAGCCTTACGCGACCAGGCGGAAGAAAAGTTCGGGATCGATGTTGCCGCCGGAGAGCACGGCGACGGCGACCTTGCCGCCCACGTCGATCTTGCCGGTCATCAGCGCGGCAAGCGCGACCGCGCCGCCGGGCTCGACGACCAGCTTCAATTCGGAAAAAGCGAAAGCGACTGCGGCGGCGACCTCGGCATCGCTCGCAGTGACGCCGGCGCCGACGAGCGAGCGGTTGATCGCAAAGGTGATCTCGCCCGGCATGCGCGCCATCAGCGCGTCGCAGATCGTGCCGGTGATCGCGTCGTTGCGCTCGCGTCGGCCGCTGCGGAACGAGCGCGCGTGATCGTCGAAGCCCTGGGGCTCGGCGGTATAGACCGCCGCCGACGGCACCCGCGCCCTGACCGCGAGCGCGATGCCGGCCGTCAGCCCGCCGCCGGACGCGGTCACAACGACCACGTCGGGCGTCAGGCCGAGCGCGTGCAAATCATCGACGATTTCCCGCCCGGCGGTGCCCTGGCCGGCGATGATCAGCGCGTCATCGTAGGGTGGAACGAGAACGGCGCCGCGGCGATCGGCGAGCTCGCGCGCGATCGCCTCGCGATCGTCACGCTCGCGATCATAAAGCACGAGCTCGGCGCCGAGCGCCGCGGTGCGCTCGCGCTTGGCGCGCGGCGCGTCTCGCGGCATCACGATCACGCAAGCCATGCCGAGGAGGCGGGCCGCCGCGGCGACGCCCTGCGCGTGGTTGCCCGAGGAATATGCAACGACGCCGACCCCGCGCTCGTCGTGCGGGATCGCCGCCAGTCGATTGTAGGCGCCGCGAAACTTGAACGAGCCGGTGCGCTGCAGCGTCTCCGCCTTGAGGAAAACGCGCCCGCCGGTCATCGCGTCGAGCGCGGCCGAGTTGAGCAACGGCGTGTGCAAGGCGACACCGGCAAGCCGCCGGGCCGCCTCGTCAACGTCGGCCGCAGTAGGCAACGAGGCCGAATTACTCATGCAGGGAAGGGTAGCGCCGCGATCACGGCGCGGGCAAGGCCGGGAAGGCCCAATCCCGCGCAACTCGTCGGCGGTTCACAGCCGTGCCGACGAGCGCACGACGACATCTGACCATTTTTCCGTGCGCCTGCGGCGTCATTGCCGCAGGCAGGTGAGCGGGAGCTACGCCCGAAAGGCCCGGACGCGCCTATTGCTCGAAGCGTCCGGCGGCGTGCGCGAGCATGGTGTAGACCTTGCCGGTGTCGGAGGTGAGATAATTGCGCGCCACCGCCGCACCGCGCTCGCCGCGCGACACATCGTCAATGAGCCGCTCGAACTCGTGGATGTACTGCTCCACGGTCTGCCGGAACTCGGCGTCCCCGCGATACTTGCGGCGGATTTCCTCGAACGCCTTCTGTCCCTGGGCCGTATAGAGACGGCGGCTGAACAGCCCGTTGCGCTCGCCGCGCTTGTAGCGTTCCCACAGCTCGGCCGCGGCATCGTGGTCGATCATGCGGGCGATGTCGACCGAGAGCGACTCGAGGGTGTCGACACTGTTGTCACGCTGCGCGCGCGGTCCGGGCGGAGCGATCGGCGGGCTATCGTCACGCGAGGCGCGGGTCAGGATGTCGCTGAGCCAGCCTCCGTTGCGGCCATTGCCACCGTCCTTGGCGGGCGGAAGCAGGGCATTGCCCGCAGGCGCTGGCTCGCTCCGCCGTGCCGGCGCGCCGGTGATGTCGCGGCGCATGGCCGGAGCGGGCGGCGATCCGAGATCGGCGCGCGGCGGCGGCGCTGCCACCTGCGCACGTCCACCGCCGATGGCGAGGACCGGCTCGGCCTCGCGCCGGCCGGGCTCCGAAGTGTCGAGACTGCGACCGTGCCGGGCGACGATGCGGTTGAGCTCGGCAAGAGCTTCGATCTGGTCGACGATGACGCGACGCATCTGCGCGGCCGTGTCGGAAGTCTCCTGCGGCAGCTCGAGAATGCCGCGGCGCAGCTCGGCGCGGGTCGATTCCAGCTCCTGCTGCATTTCCCCGGCCATCTGCTTCATGCCTTGTACGATCTCGGAGAAGCGGGTGGCTGATTGACTGAAGACGTTGTGCACTTGCGCGGCGGCCTGGTCATAGACCGCGTTGAGCGTTTCGCCGGTGCGCTTGCGCTCTTCCTCGGATGTCGTGCGCACAAGCTCGAACTGCTGCTCGATGGTCCGCACGCTCTCGTTGCTCGTCTCGGCAATGATGCTGGCGATCTCGCGCGCCCGGGTCGTCGCCGCATCGAGCGACTCCTCAAGCAGATTGGAGAAGCGCCGCAACCGCTCCTCGAAATCGCCGGTGCGCGCGTCGAGCGTCGATACGAGCGTCTCGATGCTGGTCTGCCGCTGAGTGACGCCCTCCGCGGTCTTGCGGTTGCTCCGTTCGAGCAGCTCCACTGCTTCGGCGAGCGAGCGCCCGTGGGTGTTGAACTGCGTCGCAAGCTCGCCGAGGTCGTTCAGCACCTTGGCGGTGACGGTGTTGAAGGTGCCGAGCTGCTCCTCGACGCGGGCATTGGTGGCGCCAGCTTTTCCGCTCACGTCGTTCATGGCGGAGACGAACTCGGAGACGCGCGTCACCATCGTGTGCTCGATGGTGCTCATGTTGTCATGCGCACCGCTGAGCACTTCCTGCAGCAGGATGTTCGCTTCGCGCAGACGCTCGAACAGCGCAGTGGTGTCGGAGCGCAGCATGCCGTGCGTTTCGAGCATGTCGGCAACCGTCGCCGATGCCGTCTGCTTCGACTCTTCGATCGCCGCCTTGGTGGTAGTGTGCAGCTCGTCGAGGGTGCGCGAGACGGTGGTCTTGGCGTCATCGACCGCGCCGCGGGCGCCGTCCTGCAATTGCCCGAGCGAGCGCGTCACCGCGGCGGTCGCGCTCTGGCTTGCTTCGTTGATGAGGCGGGCGATCTCCTGGCTGTTGTCCATCATCGTCTGGGTGAAGACGAAGCTCTTGGCCTCGATGGCCTTGACCGCCTGGTCGGTCACGCGGCTGACGTCGCCGGCGAATTCCTGACCCTTGCCGGACAACGCCGCGATCAGCCCGCTCGACTTCTCGTCGAGGATGCGGGTCATCTCGCCGATGCGCTGCACCACGGCGGTGTTGATCTCGTCGGCCTTGGTGACGAGATTGCGTCCGATCTCGGCGCTGGTGCCGATCAGGGTACGTTCGACGTTGCCGACATTCTGCTTGAGCGCGGTGCTCACCTCCGTCGACAGTGCGGAGAGCGAGCGCTCGGCCTCTCCGGCCGTGCGCGCGATTGCCTCGCGTGAGGCGACGACGCTCCTGGCGACGAGATCGGCCGCGGTCGCCGTGGTCTTGCCGATAGTCTCATTGGCGGCGGCAGCGCTCTTGGCGATGGTGCCGCTGAGCGCGCCTGCGCTCTGATTGAGCGAAGCGGTCGCCTCGGCGGCGCTGCGGTTGAGCACTTCCGTAGCCGCTACGCTTGCCGCCGTGTTCTTGCCGAGCATCTCCATCGTCTTGGCGGTGAGCTGGGCAAGCGACTGCTCGACGTCCACCGAACTGGTGCGGATCGACGTGGAGAGTTCCTCGAGGCGCGCGTTGAGCAGGTCGGCGGCGGCGCGAGTGCGCGTCTCCAGCTTTTCGGTCACCGCTTCGGCACGGCCGACCAGAAGCTCCTCGAGGTGGGCGATGCGGCCGTCCAGCGTATCGGCAACCTCGATGGCGCGCGTGCCCAGCGCCTTGTCGATGTCGGCGATGCGGCCGCCGACGGTCTCGGCGAGCTTGGCGCCGCGCGTGTCGATCACCACGGTGACGTCGCTGATGCGCTTGTCGAGCGCGGTGACGATCTCCTTGCCGCCTTCGGTGAGCGTCTTGGCGATATCCATGACCCGGCTGGACAGCGCTTCGGTGAGCGTCTGGGTGCGGCTGTCGAGCGCTTCTTCGAAGCGTCCGAGGCGTTGCTGCAGGACGGTGGTGACCTCGGTCGACTTCGACGTGACGCGGGTATCGAAGCTGTCGACGTAGCTGTGGAGCGATTCCGTGATTTCCTGCGTGCGCGCCCCGAGGCGCTCGACGAGATCGGAGCCGTAGGTCTTCACGGTTCGGTCGAACTCGGCGAGGTGGCGCGTGATGAGGTTGCCGAGCGTCGAGGAATCGCGCGAAATTTTTTCGCCAAGCGCCGCGCCGGAATGGTTGAACATGTCCTCGAACGCGGCGAGCCGCGTCGCCAGCATCTCCTTGACCGCGTCGCCGCCGGCGGCGATCACCTCGGCGAGGTGCTCGGCGCGGTCGCGGAACGAGTCCGTGACCTTGCTGCCGCGGGAGACGATCTCCTCGGTGATGCGGTTGCCGGTCTGCTCGAGCTTGGTCACGACGTCGCCGCCGCGCAGATTGAGGTCGAGGATCAGCGACTCGCCCGAGGCCTTGAGCGTGCTGTTGACCTCGTCGGCGCGCGTCGCGATCGTTTCAGCGAGGCGGCTCGACGTGTCGATGATGTTCTCGGTGAGGTCCTGCGCCCGCGTGCTGAAACTGTCGGTCAGCTCCTGCGAGCGGCCACTCATCATGTCGAGGATCGCCAGCGATTTTTCCGAGAATCCTTCGGTGACGCGGTCGAGCCGCGCCGTCATCATATCCTCGAGGCCGCCGGCGATTTCGGCAAACTCCTCGGTGACGTGGTCGGCCTTGAAGTTGAGGCTGCGGGTCAGTTGTTCGCTGGCCGTGGCGATGGCGCGCGAAGTCTCCTCGCTCGCGGTCTCCAGGCGCTCGATCAGGTCGCCGCCGCGGTCGCTCAGTTGCTGCACCATGTTGTCGCCGACGCGGCCGAGCGCGAGCGTGATGTGCTCGCCCTTCTCGGCCAGCGACTGGGTGATGCTCTGCGCCGCCTCGCTGACCTGCTGGCCGACGAGATCGCTGATGGTGGAAAGGTCCTGCGTCAGATCGATGTGGACGTTGCTGATGGCGGAGCGCACCTGCTCGGCCTGGGCGACGAGAGTGTCGCGCTGATTGACCAGATCCTTGATCAGCCCGCGGACGCGGACCTCGTTGTCGCTGTAGGCGCGTTCGAGCGCGGCGACTTCGTTCTGCACCAGGGTTTCAAGTTCGCTCGCCCGCGCGAGCGCGCGTTCGACGCCGTCGCCCATGGCCGCGACCTCGCGGCGGATCGCCTGCCCGACGCTGACGATCGAATCGTGCGCCACGGTCTCGGGCTCCGCAAGCCGCATGGCGACATTGGCCATCGCCTGTGCGACGAGCCGCAACTCCTGCGAGCGCCAGGCCATATGGGCCACGCCGAAGAAGAAGATGATCGGGAGCAAAGCGCCGGCGCCGAGGCCGATCATGATGGCGACCGGAGAGTGGCCGGGCCCGAGCGCTGCGCTGAGGTCGGACAGATAGGCCCAGGAAAGGGCGACGCAGCCGACCACCCAGGCGACGGAGAAGATGGCGGCAACCACATAAGATGTGTGCGCGGGGCGGCGCTGCAGCGCCTGCAGCACCTCGCCGATCGAGCGCTGATCGTCATTGGCGGCGCGCAGGCTGTGGCTTTCCATGTGCGGGTCGTACGGCTCGGGGTCGAACGGCTCGTCGTAGACCGGGACAGCCGGGGCGGAGCGCCTGCTGCCTCGCTCGGGCGGCGGCGGCGGTTCGTCGAGGTCGTCCAAATGGCTATCCAGCGGGAGCGGGTTCTCCTTGATGTTCAATGCTTCCTGGATCGCCGACAGCGCCGCTTCGGTCGGGTCCATCATCTTCGGATTGTTAGCCATTTTCGGTCGTCGCCTCGCGTGTTTACGCTGGACCAGGACGGCCCGGATTGCTCCAGGCCGCGCCACGAGCGCGTTGATCGTTCAATTAGTCATCCGGCACAAAGGGCCCCCCGCCCTCACATCGTGCTGCCGTTGCCCATCCTATCGGTCTGGCGGATCGAAGGAAACGGGTTCTGGTAACGTCCCTTTAATCATCGTTAACGGTTTGGTCACCATAGTTTCGTCCGGCGTGCGCCAGAGATCAACCCGTCATTTTGCTGCCAGCAATGGGGCCAGCATTGGGCGAAGTGTGCGCTGAGTGACGCTCGGGGCCCTTTTTCTCTGCCCTGTGGATAGCTCCGCCAAACCCTTCGGAATTGCACGGCCGCAACAGGGCGGTGCCGAATGAGGCCCCTGCTGATGCGGTTAAGCATCTCCTTACCGTCGACGTGTGAGAAGGACGCCCGATTTCCTGCGCATAGCATCGCTTTTAGCGGTCTTTGCCGATCGGCCCGTCTTGCCGTCGGTACAAAGGCCATCGGAGAGGGGGCCATGCCCACATCGCGCCTATCGATATCGGCTGGTCGCGCGCTTACCGAGCCGACCCCAGCCGCCGCTATCGATGACGACCATTTGCGGCAGATGACGCTCGGCGACCCCGCCCTCGAACGCGAAGTACTCGAGATCTTCATGCGCCAGGCGGCTTTGATGCTGCGGCGCATCGCCGGCGCCAAGCCGGCATTGGCTGCGGCGGCCGCTCACACCCTCAAGGGTTCCGCGCGCGGAATTGGCGCCTGGCGCGTGGCCCAAGCCGCCGATCGGCTGGAGCGCGTTGCCGGCGGCGACGACAGCCTGGAGGCATTCAAGGTTGCGGTCGCGGAACTCGAGACGGCAAGCCGCGAAGCGTGCGCCGCGATCCTCGCCCGTCTGCCCGATCGCTCCGACGACGCCGATGTCGACCCCCGCCGCCGCGGGGCCCGCGACGATTGAGCCGATCCTCGCGGTTGCCCTGGCGTCGCGGAAAGCGAGTCGATAGAAGAGGCGCCGCCACGTCGGCAATGCTTGCTGGCGTGCGCCGCGCTCCCGTCCGCCCCGCTTCGCGATTTCAGCCATGGTCAAGATCACCTATATCGACGCCGCCGGCGCGGCCCGCACGGTTGAAGGGGAGGTCGGCTCGACCGTCATGGAAACGGCGATCAAGCACGGCGTTCCTGGGATCGAAGCGGAGTGCGGCGGCGCGTGCGCCTGCTCGACGTGTCACGTTTACATCGAGGAGGAATGGCGCGCGAAAGTCGGCGAGCCGTCGCCGATGGAAGAGGACATGCTCGACTTTGCATATAATGTGCAGCCGAATTCGCGGCTGTCGTGCCAGATCAAGGTGAGCGAGGAGCTCGACGGGCTCACCCTGCGGACACCGGAGCGGCAAGCCTAGCTGGTACGAATCCTGGCCGGATGGAACAAATCCGGCGCCGGTCGCTCATCCGCTGCTTTGCTCCTCTTCCTTTGCCGCGGCGAGCACGCTAGACACTCGCGACCTCAATCAGCAAAGAACCATCAGCGACGAGTACGGATCAGACATGGCCGAACCTATCAAGACCGACGTTCTCATCATCGGCGCGGGCCCGATCGGGTTGTTCGCGGTGTTCCAGTTGGGGCTGCTCGATATGAAGGCGCATCTCGTCGACATTCTCGACAAGATCGGCGGCCAGTGTGCTGAGCTTTATCCGGAGAAGCCGATCTACGACATTCCCGGCATTCCCTACACCAGCGCGCAGGGCCTGATTGACGGGCTGCTGCAGCAGATCAAGCCGTTCAACGCCCAGTACCATCTCGGCGAGATGGTGGAGACGGTCGAGAAGATCGGCGATCCGCTGTTTCGGGTGAAGACCGACCAGGGCAAGGAATTCGAGTGCAAGATCGTGGTGATCGCGGCCGGCGGCGGCTCGTTCCAGCCCAAGCGCCCGCCGATCCCCGGCGTCGAACCGTACGAAGGCAAATCGCTCTTTTATGCCGTGCGCAAGATGGAAGCGTTCCGCGGCAAGCGCGTCGTCGTTGTCGGCGGCGGTGACAGCGCGCTCGACTGGACGCTCAATCTCGCGCCCCTCGCAAGCCATCTCACGCTCGTACATCGGCGCAGCGAATTCCGCGCCTCGCCCGACAGCGTCAACAAGATGATGGCGCTGGTCGGCGAGGGCAAGATCGACTTCGTGCTCGGGCAGGTGACGTCGCTGCAGGGCGAAGGCGGTCAACTCAGCAAGGCGATGGTCAAGACCAACGACGGCTCATCCTTCGAGATCGCATGCGACGCGATGCTGCCGTTCTTTGGATTGACCATGAAGCTCGGTCCGGTCGCCAATTGGGGTTTTGAGCTCAGGAACAACGAACTGATCCCGGTCAACACCGAAAACTTCGAGACCAGTACGCCCGGCATTTTCGCCATCGGCGATATCAACTGGTATCCGGGCAAGCTCAAGCTCATCCTTTCCGGATTCCACGAAGCGGCGCTGATGGCGCAGAAGGCGTATCGCTACATCTATCCGGAGAAGCGTCTGGTGTTCCAATACACCACGTCCTCGACGAGCCTGCAGAAGAAGCTCGGAGTCGCGCCGGCACCCGCAGCCGCGCCGACGCCGGCCGCTGCGGAATAGCAGCGGGCATCGCGCGCGTCCTGCCGGGGACACGGGGCGCTGCTCATTGCTAGCAGACGATTCATGACGTCCGCGGCGATTGCTCCGCTCCGGGCAATGTTCCGCATCTGGTCTAAAGCTCCGGACTCGCGCGGCTGCAGCGCGTGCTATTCTGTCGGCATCGCGAAGTCGCGCCCGGAGACTGCGATGCCAACATCGTCGATTGCTACTCGATGCTGCATTGCCGGCGGTGGCCCGGCAGGGATGATGCTCGGCTTCCTGCTCGCGCGCGCCGGCGTCGATGTCGTCGTGCTGGAGAAGCATCCGGATTTCCTGCGCGACTTCCGTGGCGACACCATTCATCCCTCGACGCTGGAGCTGATGTACGAGCTTGGGCTGCTCGACGAGTTCCTCAAGCTGCCGCACCAGAAAATCGAACGGCTGACCGTCCAGGTCGGCAACGAAAGCCTGCGTATCATCGACCTGACCCACGTGCCCACACACTGCAAATACATTGCGCTGATGCCGCAATGGGATTTTCTCGATTTTCTCGCCGCGCACGGCAAGCGGTACCGCACCTTTGATCTGCGCATGCGCGCGGAGGCGATCGATCTGATCGAGGAGGGCGGCCGCATCGTTGGGCTGCGCGCGCAGACGCCGGACGGCGAACTGGCGATTCGCGCCGACCTCGTCGTCGGCGCCGACGGGCGCCACTCAACCGTCCGTGAAAAAGCCGGGCTCAAGAGCGACGACTACGGCGCGCCGATGGACGTGCTCTGGTTCCGGCTGCCGCGCAAGGTCACCGACGAAAACGAAACCTTCGGCCACATCGAGTCCGGCGTGATGCTGGTGATGCTCAACCGCGCCGACTACTGGCAATGCGCCTACGTCATTCCCAAGGGTGGCATCGAGCGCGTCAAGGCGGCCGGCCTCGACGCGTTCCGGGAGCGGGTGCTGATGCTGTCGCCGTACTTTGCCGACCGGATCGGCGAATTGAAGAGCTGGGACGATATCAAGCTCCTGAGCGTGACCGTCGACCGCCTGCGGCAGTGGTGGCGGCCAGGGCTCATCTGCATCGGTGATGCCGCGCACGCGATGTCACCGATCGGCGGGGTCGGCATCAATCTCGCGGTCCAGGACGCCGTCGCTGCCGCGAACCGCCTGGCTGCGCCACTCAAGGCGGGCACCGTGAGCGACGACGATCTGCGCGCGATCCAGGCGCGCCGCACCTTTCCGGTGCGCTTCACGCAACGCCTGCAGCTCACAATGCAAGACCAGATCATCAGCCGCGCGCTCGATGCTACGCGGCAGCCGAAGGCGCCGTTCATGTTCAAGTTGTTCGATGCATTTCCGCCGCTCCGCCGCATCCCCGGCCGCCTTTTGGCCGTCGGCGTGCGCCCCGAGCACGTCCACACACCGGAGGCGGCGATCGCGGCGCGTTAACCGCCGTCATCGTCGGCGAAGATCGCGGCGATGTCCCGATGGCCTTCGATGATGTGGACGATTTCCAGGATGTCGTCGTCGACATATCGGAAGAAGATCACATAACCTTTGGAGGGGAAGCTGCGGAGATCAGGTCGTAATTCGGGGCGCAGCCTTCCCAACGAGCTCGGCAGCTGGGCCAACCTTGCGCACTGAGCTTCGACGCTAGCCGCAAACCGTCTGGCGGTTTCCGGGCTTCCCGACGCGTCCGCAATGTAGTCGAAGATTTCAGCTAAATCGTGCTCGGCTGCGGGCGTAAAGCGAAGTTGCCTCACGTCACGATCTCTTCAGCGTCCATTGCTTCATGCGTGCATCAAGACCGGCGCTGACCTCGTGCGCTGTCAAAGGGGGCCCACTCTCGATCGCGGCATTGATCTCATCGCGCAATGCTTTGAGTTTCGCCTCGCGCTCCTCGACCAATCGCAGACCCTCGCGAACGACCTCGCTGGCGGAGCCATAGCGGCCTTCGCGAACGGCGCGCTCGATGAATTTTTCCCAATGTTCTCCGACGGATACGTTCATGTTCTCACCTTTTGCATGGACTTCCGCTGGCGGTCTTTGATGCCATAATATGCGCTATTTCTGTTATTGGTAGAGGGCGAAAGCCTCCACTGAGGCGCGCCGGCTCGCGATATGCAGCCGCCCAGCATCTCGGACCTCCGCTTGAACCGGCAGTGACGTCACGCCATTTCGGGACCGATACTTGCCGCGCTGGGAAAGCTGCCAATGGCCACTATCGAGGAGACCAAGCAGGAGAGCCGGCCGTTCGAGGCCGATGTCGCCAGGCTGCTGCACCTGATGGTGCATTCGGTCTATTCCGACAAATCCGTGTTTCTGCGCGAATTGATCGCGAATGCCGCTGATGCCTGCGAGCGGTTGCGCTACGAGGCGGTCGCCCAACCGGCGCTGCTCGGCGATGACGTCAAGCCGCGCATCACGCTCGCCATCGACGCCGACAAACGGATCCTTGCGGTCGAGGACAACGGTATCGGCATGAGCCGCGACGAGATGGTCGAGGCACTCGGCACCATCGCGCGCTCGGGCACGAAGGCGTTCCTGGATCGGCTCGAAGCGGCGCAGGGTGAAGCGGCCGAGGGTGCTGCAGGTGCCGAAGGTTCGACACTGATCGGCCGGTTCGGCGTCGGCTTCTATTCGGCGTTCATGGTGGCCGAGCGGGTCGACGTGATCTCCCGGCGCGCCGGCGCTGACACCGCGTTCCTCTGGACGTCCGACGGCAAGGGCAGCTTCTCGATATCCGCAGCCGATCCTGCTGATGCGCCGCGCCGCGGCACCCGCGTTGTGCTGCATCTCATGGAAGACGCCAAGTCCTACACCGAGCGCTTCACCATTGAGCGCCTAGTGAAGGCCCAGTCCGGTCATGTGCCGGTCCCGATCTCGATCGTCGAGAAGCCGGGTGCCGAGCCGGCGGAAATCACCGACGGCGCGGCGCTGTGGGCCAAGCCGAAAGCCGAGATTACGCCCGCGGACTACATCGATTTCTACCGCAGCCTGGCCGGACAGTTCGATGAACCGGCACTGACCATCCATTTCCACGCCGAGGGGCGGCAGGACTACACCGCGCTGCTTTTTGTTCCCGGCGCGCGACCCTTCGACCTGTTCGATCCCGACCGCAGGGGCCGCATCAAGCTCTACGTCAAGCGCGTCTTCATCACCGACGACGCCGAAGTCCTGCCGCGCTATCTGCGCTTCGTGCGCGGCCTGGTCGACAGCGCCGACCTGCCGCTCAACGTCTCGCGTGAGAAGATCCAGGAAAGCCCGCTCCTTGCCGCTATCCGCAAGGGCGCAACGAGCCGCGTGCTCGGCGAATTCGAGCGGCTCGCCGACAAGGAGCCGGAGACTTACACGAAAATCTGGGAAACCTTCGGCGCCGTGCTGAAGGAAGGCATCTACGAAGACTTTGAACGACGCGACGCGCTGCTCGCGCTCGCACGCTTCAAGACCACCGTGTCGGCGGGGGCTTGGCGGAGCCTCAAGGACTACGTCGCCGCGTTCAAGACCAATCAAACGGCGATCTACTATCTCGCCGGCGACGACATCACGCGGCTCGAATCCTCGCCGCATCTCGAAGGCTTCCGCGCCCGCGGCGTCGAAGTTCTGCTGATGCCCGATCCGGTCGACAGCTTCTGGGTGATGCCCGGCATATCGTTCGACGGCAAGCCGTTCAAGTCGGTGACGCAGGGCGCGGCCGACCTTGCGGCCATCCCGCTCAGCGACGCTGAGGAGGCGCCGCCGCCGGAACTGCAGGATTC
>Ga0070671_100002121_pt1 | contig 15298 bp, 11 predicted proteins | sample KBSS73metaG_FD_65341 | JGI IMG/M metagenome (GOLD analysis project Ga0070671, IMG submission 65341) | Switchgrass rhizosphere microbial communities from Kellogg Biological Station, Michigan, USA - KBS S7-3 metaG | ecosystem: Host-associated > Plants > Roots > Rhizosphere > Soil ...
TGTCCGCGCTCTCGCCGCCCCATCATCGACCGCTCCCTGCGAATCGCAGTGCTGATCCACGGAATCACGGTCCAACCGCAGTCTCAACCAGAGTTTTGCAACACTATCTGCCAATAGGAGACAATCGTCAGGCTTGCGGATGCGTCAGAAGCGTCTGCTGTTGCGGTTGCGTCTCGGTGACCAGCGTGCCGCCATGGCCGTCGGCGGTTGTGAAGAAGCTCCCGGCCATGTAGTTGCCGAGAAGCGCAATTGCCGCGGCGTGACGCCCGTCCGTCACTGTGAGAGTGCCGCCGACGCGGGCGCCGTTCTCCGCATAGGCGAGCGTCGTCTGCGCGCCGAAGGCAATGTTCGGCAGATCGATACCGCTGTGCGCGTCGACAGCCGGCGCGCCACCGCTGTCGACGCTGCCGCCGTTGACCACGCCTGGATCGGTGATCCTGACGTGGCCGCTTATCCTGCACCAGCGTACCGGACGCAATGGTGACGCCGCTGAGCACGTTGTTGCCGTTCTCGGCGATGATCTTACCGCCGGCCAGGCTTTGCAGCTTGCCGCCGGCGATCGTGCCGCTCTCGATGAACAGCGTCGCGACGCTACCGGAAACCAGGACGAATCCTGTGCTGGAATTGGCCACCGTGCCGCCAGAGATTATAATCTCACCACTCAGCGCCTCGATGGTTTTGGAATTGGCGAACGGCGCGGTGATCTCCACGTGACCCCCGCTGGCTTCGACGACGTTGAAGTTGGTGCCGCCACTGTTGACGGCGAGGGTTACGGGGCCGGTCGCTTCCATGACGCCCTTATTGATGACCCGTACATCGATAAAGAGGGTGTCCAGAAAGCCGTGGGCGTCGATCGTGCCGCTGTTGACCAATGCGCCTGGCCCGCCAGGCGTGCCTATGGTTCCCACCCCGGCGATCGTGTTGTTGACATTGGTCAGCGTCACGCCGCTGCCGATGCTGATTTTATCGGATGTGGACGATAGCGTCACCTTGCCGGCGCCGGTGAGGCTCACGTTGGTACCGGATGCGGCCTCAATGGCCAACGTCGCGCCGGCAGTAATTTGCAGGTTGATGGCGCCGACATTGACGATCGACGAGCCGACCGTGAGCGTGGCCAAATCGTCGATCGTGATCGTGCCGGAATTGGTTAGCGTCCCGGAGTCCGTCGCGCTGACCACGACATCGAGCTGGCCGCCGGCGGAATTGATCGCCGAGCGGCAATGATCTTGCCGGCGCTGCTGTTTATGATGCTGCCGAAAAAGGTCGGGGTTTTGACCAGCACGCCCGTATTGCTCGCCAGCATCGTGCCGCCGTTCACAATGCCGCCGGCGGTGGAACTACCGAACACCGTAGCAAGCTGGAAAGAGATTCCGTCACCTGCCGAAATCGTACCCGTGTTGCTGATGGCCCCGGCGAAGGTCTGGACAAATGACAAAGCAATGCCAGCTCCGCCGCCCACAAGCTTCCCTCGGTTGGTAATGCCGCCGTAAAAGATCGCAATACCGCTGGCAGCTATGGCGTTCGCCGCGCCGCTGACCACCCCGCCGGCGGCGTTGACGATGCCGCCAGAAAAGATCGACATATTGCCGACGAAGATATTTCGGGAGCCGCCGGCAATGGAGATTGCACCGCTATTCGTGATGCCGCCGTCAAACTCGCTCAAGGATGTTACGATGATAGCGTGAGTGCCGACCGAAATCTTGCCGCTGTTGGTGATGCCGCCGGCGAATGTCGAGACATTGTTGACGTCGATACCCGATGCACCTGCGATCGAGCCGCCGTTGGTGATGCCGCCGGCAAAGGTCGTCGTATTCTCTATTACGATACCGCTGTTGGCGGAAATCGTGCCGTGGCTGGCGACCTGGATACCGCCGGAAATGACGCCGGCGCTGTCGACGAGAATCCCCTTTTGGTTCGCGCGGATCGTGCCGCTGTCCACGACCGCGCCGACGATGGTGCTGTCGTGGACACCGATGCCAATGTGGGCGCCGATGGTGCCGACGTTGACGATGCTGCCGAGGAAAGTAGTGACACTGACAAGATCGAAGCCGCCGACAGCCCCGGAGATGATCCCGCTGTTGGTTATGCCGCCGCCGCCGCTGGCGCCGAAGACGGCATCCTTGCTGAGGTAAATGCCGTTCTGGCCGAGCGGCGTGGAAATCATGCCGGCATTGCTGATTCCGCCAGCGAACGTGGTCGTATTCTTTACAACGATGCCGCTTATGACCGAGGAGATCGTGCCCTTGCTGGCAACTCGGATGCCGCCGGAAATGACGCCGGCGCTGTCGACGAGAATCCCCTCTAGGTTCGCGCGGATCGTGCCGCTGTCGACGATCGCGCCGCCAAGGGTGCTCAGTAAGACGACGGCAATGCCGGTCTTCGCTGATATTGTGCCGTTATTGAGTACGTTGCCCGTGAAGGATGAGACGGTGAGCGCTGCGAAATTGCTCTTAAATCCGATGCCAATGCCGGCGCGCCCCGCCGAGATCGCACCGGTGTTGGTGATTCCCCCAGAGAATGTCGAGATATCGCCGAGGGCGATGCCGGAACCAAGTGTACCTCCCGTGATATTGCCGCGGTTGATGATGTTCCCAGAAAATGTCGAGACGCTCTGGATGTCAATGCCACTGAAATGCGCCGCCGAGATCGCCCCGCTGTTGGTGATGCCCCCGGCGAATGTCGAGACACTCGACATGAAAATGCCTGAGGTAGCCGCCAAAAGCGTGCCACTGTTGACGATGCCCCCTGCAAAGAGCGTGACGCCTTCGACGGCAATATCGCTGGCACCTGCGGAGATCGTGCCGTGGCTGGCGATCCGGATGCCGCCGGACACAGCGCCACCGCTGACTAGAATGCCCGCACTAGCTACCAGAATCGTGCCACTGTCGACGATGGCGCCGTGGATGGTACTGCCGCTAAGGACACTAATGCCGTTCGCGGAGCCGGAAATGAGGTTGGTGTTGAGGAACCCGCCGGTGAGGAAGGTGCTGCTGGTGATGGTGACGCCGCCGGGCCCGATCGTGCCGGCGTTGGTGACCCCGCCATTGAATGTCGTGGCGCTGATCACCATTGCGGTCGCGTGACCGCTAAAGATGGTCGGATATGGCCCTGTGAATGCCATGGAGCCCCCTAATGCCCTCAGGCCATTATCGGCTCTATAGATAGGCCCCGTCGTCCGGCTGATAAACGGTCACGATGTGCCGAGTTTTGTCTACGACGGCTATGTGTCAATTCAGTGACTGAGGCGGGTTTCCATTCAGCTTCGCAACTCAAACGTGATCGGCGGCGGCGGAAGAAACGTTCGTCCAAATCGTCGATGGTTGCGCAAACATCTCCTACCGGCTGCGATTTCAGAGAAAGATCATTCCCGCGACTTTTCAATTTTTTGTTCTCAAACGGCCGGCGCTACTTCCGACCGGCCCAGCCAGTGTTGGCGGCCGGCCTCAGCATCCACCGATCGCTGCCAAAGATATCGGGATGCGGGCGATGTTCGGTCGTGAAGAGATCGTGGAGATGAGGCTCGCCCAGACCCGGAATGCACGCGGCACGGCCTACTCAGGTCTAGAACCTCCAGTTCAGCCCGGCGCGGGCGATGAAACCGTCCAGCAGCACATTGACCGTGTAGGCCTGCACGGTGAGCGGGGTCGCGCCCCCTTTGCTGAAAGTGTAGGTGCCCGTCCCGTTCGCGGTGGCACTGGAGCGGCCGAGATTGTAGTAGAGCCCCTCGAACTTGAACGTGAGATGGTTCGTGAGCGCATATTCGAAGCCGCCGCCGATGACGGGTCCGGCATTCACTGAAGAATTGCTGCCGGTCCAGTTGCCGAGGGCGTGATAGGGCGGCGGCCCCTTGCCGGCATCAACGAACTGCTCGTCCAGGCTCGCGGAGGTCGAAAGATGGGTGCCCCCGACTGCCAGCCCGCCGGTTGCGTAGATGAGCGTCCGGTCGATGGCATACCCGACCCGCGGCCGCAGCGTGTACAACCAGTCTACGCCGGCGCTCACCGACAGCGTGCTGACGCGCGTGCCGGCAGTGGTGGCCGTCGTCGAGAAAGTGTCGGTTGCGGCAAAGCTTCCGGTCCCTCGACCGCCCAGATAGGAGAGATCAGTCTCCATCCCGACGACGACGCTGCCCCATTGCCAATTGTATCCGCCCTCGAGCCCGCCGCTGAAATAGGAATGTCCGGCGAGAAGACTCGACGGCCATGACGTGAACGTCTGCGCGTTCGAAAACGCGGCGAACGGCGTCGCGAAAAAACGCGGTGTATTCGCCACGAAGCCGAGATTGAATGCGCTGGAATTGGGCGCCGCAAATCCTACGCTGTCGTTGCTGCCGCCGCCCCCGACTGTCGCCCCAGCGTAGAATCCTCTCCAGTTGTAGACTTTGGAGTTGTAGACTTGGGCATGTGCGGCCGGGCCCAGGGACGAGAACGTCGCCGTGCTCAATGCAGTCGCGGCCAGCAGTTCCTTTTTCATAACCGCCAGGGACTTCTATGATGGGTGTCCGTCCGGCTAGTTGACGGGAAGGCGAGGTACGCCACAAGAGGCCGATCCCGGATTGTGGAAGGTTGTGTCTTTTCGGCCACTCGCCAACGACTTGAGCCGAATGCTCAAGAAGGAGTCGCCAATGCATCTTGCCAAGCAGGTTCTCTACCAGGCGACCGCAAGCCCGCAGAAGCCGGCTCTCGCCTATCCGGGAGGCGTCGCTACTTACACAGCCCTGGCCGGCGCGATTCGCACGACGGCGCATCAGCTCCGTTCCGTCGGCCTCGAGCAAGGCAACGTGGTCGCCATCGACGTCAGGAATCCGCTGCACCATACCGCGTTGATCCTGGCCCTGGAGCTGTGCGGGATCACCTCGGTGTCGGTCCAGACCGGCTTCAGCATCAAGGTCTCGGGGCTCAAGCTCGATGCGATCCTGGTTGACCGCTTCGCCAGCCCACCGCCTGACGTGAGAACAATCGCACCCGACGAAAGCTGGTTTGCCGTCAACCCCTGGGTACCGGCGGCCGAAGGGCCGGGGATCGCGGAGGATCAGTATTTCCGCATCGTGCTTTCATCGGGGACGACCGGCATTCCCAAATGCGTCGGTCTCAAGCCTCGGGTCATCGAGCGTTATCTGCTTCATGGGTATGTCTGGCCTCTCGTTTCGGGCTGGCGCGTTTTGAGCATGTTGGGTTTCTCGACGAGCGCCTTTATGGTCCCGTTGACAGCCGTCGCCTGGGGAGGATTGGCCTGCTTTGCAGCGAGTCCCGAGGAGATCCTGCATACGATCAGGCTGTTCGGGGTCACCCAGCTGTTCGTCGCCAGCATGCAACTCCAGGGCCTGATTGATGCGCAGGCCGGCGGCTACGAGCCCTGTCCATCACTGCGCATGATCAACGTGAGCGGCAGCCGTATTCCCTCGGGCCTGCTGATGAGGACGCGGGCACAGCTCTGCAACAACGTGATCATCAGCTATGGCTCGACCGAATGCGGCCTGGTGGCGACCGTCCCCGCCGCCGCGGTCGAAGGGATCGAGACGGCCGCCGGCTACGCGATGCCGTGGGCCAGGGTGGAGGTGGTAGACGAGAACGGCACTGTGCTTGCCCCGGGCGAAGCGGGTCGGTTGCGGGTATGGAGCGACGAGATGGCCGAATACGTCGCGGACCGGCCGGACGACCGCAACCTCGCGCCTGACGGCTGGTTCTATCCGGGCGATGTCGGCAGCGTTCGCGCAGACGGCCTGGTGATGATCACCGGCAGATCGGCCGAGGTGATCAATCGGGGAGGCTCCATCGTGGCGCCGGAACTGGTCGAGGAGGTACTCGTCGCCAAGGCTGAGATCGCGCAGGCCGCAGTCTTTGGCGTGACCAACGACAAGGGGTTCGAGGAAATCTGGGCCGCGGTGGTTCCGCGGCAGCCGTACCGTGACGAAGAGGTGCTGCAATTCTGCCGCCAGAGACTCGTGGAGAAGACCCCGGATGTACTGATCACCGTCGATGCCATTCCCCGCACCGACAACGGCAAGGTGATGCGCAACCGCCTTCGCGAGATCGCCGTGCAGCGTCGAAAGGCGAACATGCCAAGGATCTAATCTCCGCCCTGCGCCTTAACGCGCTGCCGGACGGGTAGTCCAATAGCACCCCGTCCGAAAACGATTCCAGTGGTCGGTCATGTCGCTGTCGGGTCATCTTCGACATTTCGAGCGTTCGCTAGGCATGTCCGCTATGCCTCCGATTGCTGCCAAGGACGATAGGTCGCGGAACCGACGAAAGGTGCCAGGAGCGGAAGTCGCCGTGATCAGATCAGTTGAATTGATAGTTCAGCCCGACGCGCACCATTCGGCCAACATGAAGCCATTCGCATTTTAGAAGTGCCAGTTCAGACCGGCGCGCGTACGATGTTGTCGTTGAAGTGGGTCGAGGTCTGCACGTTGTCGACATTGGAATTGGGGGGTGACCCAGGGAAGTTAACAAGCGGTGCGCCAACGTGCTGCTCCCGGCGCGAGAGTCGATTTCCGGATGCGACGAGGAGCCCGTAGTACGGGAGGGCGACTATGAGTGTTGTCGATTGCGATGTGCCCCGCCATAGCGCATTGGGCAAGGACTTGATCGAACACGCTGATTTTCGTGACGCCTACCGCGTACCTTTGAGCCACTCGGATCGTGGCGTCGTTGAAATCTTCTTCGCCATTTTCGGGCACCGGCCCGGCTGGATGAATCTGATGCTGATTGCGCGCAACCAGGCGGCGGCCTTAGCTGGCCTCGAGGTGCCGACTACGTCGGAAATAATGAATATGGAACGTAGAGATCGCTACTTTGTCGGTGAAAAGATCGGACCATGGCCACTCTTTTTTCTAAGCTCGGACGAACTCGTCGCAGGCCGTGACAACAAGCATATGGACTTCAGGCTCTCGATCATGAAGTTGCACGACAACGTCAAGCCAAACGTTGTAGTGTCTACTCTTTGCATGGTTCATAACAAGTTCGGGCGATACTACTTGTCTTGTATCATTCCCATTCACAAATTCGGCATGCGCAGGCTCATGGCGAACGCACTTGCTGCGCAGCGTCTCTAGCTTGCCCCAATCTAAAGAGTTGCTTTCGCGCGTTCATCGCGCGGTCTCATTGCCCTACTAAGCTCACACGAGGCGTCTCCGACGGTGCAAACTAGCAAACAAGGGGTGAGGCAGACACACATCGTTGAACAGATGTCGGCTTTGGGTCAGGAACTACCGAGAGCGACCCTCCGTGACATGTCCGCTGATCTACCGATTTCCGACATCACGCTCCGCTGCGACAACTGGCGAGGCGCGCCAGGAAGAGACCTCAGCGCCGCGCATGTGCTAAGCCCATTGTGTGATTGCCCTTCCTGGAGTTACGGATTGGCCAGCGACCGCACCCAGGCCGAGCGTTTCGAGGATTTTGTAAGGGTCATCGTGTCGGGTGACAGCTCGACTGCCGCCAGGCTCCTGGATGTCTCGCCGCTGTTGGCGAAAGAGCGCGCCGTTCGTGGCGCGACCAGGCAAGCTCTCAAGCAGTACTTCTTTGATCGGATTCAGCACTACATCTACGAGGGCGATACTGCCCTGCATATTGCAGCCGCGGCATATCAATTCCGCATTGTCGAGAAGCTGATCGCCAAGGGTGCGGATGTTCGCGCCCGAAACAGGCGCGGTGCAGAGCCGCTGCACTACGCCGTTGACGGCGGCCCTGGCGTGCCTGCATGGAAACCGAGTGCCCAGATCAAGATCATTGCTCGGCTCATTCGGGCTGGCGCCGACCCAAATGCACTCGATAAGAACGGGGTCGGACCGTTCCACCGCGCGGTGCGCAATCGTTCTGCTGCCGCGGTGAAGGCGCTGCTCGAAGCTGGCGCCGATCCGCGCGCCCCTAATGCACGCGGGTCGACACCAATTCTTCTCGCAACTCAAAACACCGGCCGCGGCGGGTCAGGATCGGCTGAGTGCAAGGCGCAACAGCAGGAGATTTTGCGCATTCTGCGGGCTCATGGAGCCGCCTGAGCGAAGTCGCTTGGGTTCATCTCCGACGTTTTCCACTTTCCGCCATGCGTCCGCTATGCGTGCAATTGCAACCAGGCGCAGACCCCCGAGGCGGATCACCCGCTGACAAACACCCTCAGCGCGTTGAACAGCGCCTTCGGGTCGAACTGGCCCTGATAGACGGGCGGCGGCGCGGGGCCGCGCTTGAGCAGGGTGCGAATCGCCTCCCACGCTGAGCGGACGGAACACTCGATGGTGAACGCTATTTCCTTGGGCATGTCGACATACTGGCCGATGAGTCCGAAATTGGTCGACCCTTCGGGAACGGGGGGAGGCATGTCGCCGCGGTTCCAGGGAAGCCAGACGTTGTTGACGTAGGGCATGTAGCAAGGCACGCAAATCGATGACGCCATGATCGCGTCCATTTGCTTATCGAACCGCAGTTGCTTCAGCGTCTCCTCCAGGATCTCCCTTCCGGTACATTGGTCCATGCGTTTCGTGACGAAAGTGCCAGTCCGGTCGGGAAAAAGGCCGTAGCCCCACCAGATGCTCGTCCCCTGCGGCTGCTCGGCGATTTCCGGCTGGTGAAAGACGGACAGCGATATCACCCAGGCCGAGTCCTTCAGGGTCACGAGGCCGCCGCGTCCGGACTTGCTGCCGCTCAGCGCCTCCATTTGGTTGACGAAGTCGGCTCCTGTGTCGGTCACCGTGAAGGTCACCCACAGCGAGTCGGGTATTCGGGGCGGGCCGAAGAAGACGCTGGGATTGCCGAAATCGGTGCGCCCCTGCGCGAGGCGCTCCCACAGCGCCCAGGACCGTCCGGTCAGCCGCTGGCTGGGCACCGCGTTCATCGATCCGGCGGAAAGGTCGGCGGCCTGCGATCCGGTGGTCACGAGCACGATGTCGTCCGGCGCGACCGCAACCGAGGTCGCAACGCCGCCTCGTTCATAGTCGAGCCGATTGACGGTGATGCGGCCGGCTATCGGCGCGAAGCCGATGTCCTTGACGTAGGCGCCGGTGAGGAAGTTCACGCCGCGTGGAGTTAGCCACTTGACCAGCGGTTCTATGAAATTTTCGTGCTGGTTGAGCGGCGTGCGCATCACGCCCGTCATATCCGAGAGGTGTCCGAACAAGTACAGGAAGCGGGTCATGTAGCGGCGAAACTCGATCGCGCTGTGCTGCGGCAGCGATCCCATGATCGTCGACCAGAGCAGCCAGAATTCGGTCGAGAAAAACTCCTTGGAAAAAAACTCCTCGATCCGCCGCCCGTCCAGGAACGCTTCGGGTGTCAGCACGACCCGCGCGAGGCAAAGCCCGTCGCCCAGGCTGAGGCCGTAACGCGGATTGTGCACGATGTTACCGTCACGATCGAGGATGTGCGCCTTATCCTCGTACGGCTCGCTCGTATTGAAGTCGAAGAAGTCGTCCGTGACCGAAGTCGAGGGGTTGCGTGCGGAGGGGATCGACTTGAGCAGATCGAACGTGCAGCGGAATTCCTTGTCAAAGACCGAGCCCGGCAGGTTGTAGCCGCTCTTCGCGCTGCCGCCGAGAAAGAACCCGCCGCCCAGCACCTCGTCCGCCTCATAGATCGTGATGTCCGCTCCGGACACCTCGGCGTTGCGGATGAGAAGCGCGGCTGCCGCCAGTCCGCCAAACCCGCCGCCGACGATATGCGCCTTCATGGCCTCCTCCCTCGATACGAAGGCCGCAAAGCTACCCGCCGAGGAGCTTCGCGCCTGTTCGTCGCCTGTGAGTCATCCTCGACGCTTCGACCTTCCGCCACGCGTGTCCGCCACACCTCCATTTCATACGGTAACAGCACACATTTCATGCGGTAACGACACACCGATCCGCGCTCGGTCTGCCGGTTGGGCGCGCACCGGGCCAAAAAAACGAACGCGAGCCCAAGGCACGCGATGAAGTCCCGTCGCCTCAGCGCTCCTCCTCAGGCCGACAAATCAAACCCTACCACGCCCACGCAATAAGATCGCCCGCAAAAGTTGCGTCCTGATGTTGCTGCCAAATCAACGATGAGCACTGGAATGACGGGAAGTGCCGACAGGCGACATCAAGCCGTTGCATGAGAATGGTAACCAATCCGACATGCGGCGAACTCCTACGACTTATCTTTCGGCATCCGTGGCCATCCGAAGGCATGCATGCAAATCCCAATGGCCTGATATTCCACCGGCGCTCGACTCACCGATCTGCATGACAAACCTTCGCCCGGAACCAGCGCGATTGTACCCGCCTCAGCGGCTGCCGAAGCAACCGCTAAGGAACGAGAGTGCGACTGAGGCGATGAATGCATCGCAAGCCATGCTTGCGCAGCAAGGACAGACGATTCGGCCCCGTACTTACACTTTGAGATAATTGATCGACACCATGGCGAATGAGTAGCTAATCCCTCTTGCATAACGGCTCAAAGCTAAACATTTGCTTCAGAATAACCTGCTAGAGAGAAACTCCCAGGATCGTATTGCCGCTAAGGTTGCAAGTGCATGCGGGGAGTGCCGCATCAGGCCCGATGCACTTCAGCGCGCTGCCGGGGCAGCGAGCGATTTATAGAGACTTATTTGGTACAGACTTACACCGCTTCGACGCACGCCAAAAGAGTTCGGAGGCTTCTCGCCAGAGATGGCTCCTCCCACCGAAAGGTCCGCCAATGTTCACTGCTGACCGATATCGCGGCAAGGCGATCGAGCATGCCAAATTGGCGAGGACGGCGAGCGGTCCGGACGAGTTGCCTGACTGCAAGGCGTTCGAAAGCCGTTGCGTCGAGTTGACGGTCACCGCGCAAGGGGTGACCGGGATTTCGGACCGAGTGATGCGTGTAAAGGATCACGCCGCCGGACCGTCTAAGGCGGGCGGGAAGTCGACAACGCGTCGGCGAACCAACGGGCTCCGTAAGCCCGAGATCATTGTCGCTGGTGTCTTCGCCAACAAGATTCTTTCTACGGTCAATAGAAGGTTTGCGGTCCGGGTCGTCGGTGACGGATACATCGATTTTGACACTGTAGATTTCAGCAATGTGCACCTCGCTATCATCTTCGGATACGGCCACAAGATAGCGGAACGCCATCTGGACAAGGCCGACTTCATCAACATTCATGGTTCGCTGCTTCCATTCGGCCGAGGTCCGCACCCACACATCTGGGCCTGGATCAACGGAGAGCCGCATGGCGTGACGATCCATAAGATGAGCTCTGAAATCGACAAGGGGCCCATCGTCGCTCAAAGAAAAGTGGAACTGGAGCCGTGGGAAAACTCGATCAATTCCACGATGTATGCGCTGGTCGACGCCGCGACGGAGCTATTTCGGGAGAACTGGAACGATCTCGCGGAAGGGTCTTTTGCACTAAAGAGCACAGACCCGCTGTCAGGGAGCAGTCATAGGTTGAAAGACACCCAACCGATCCGAGACGTTGTGGACCGTTTCGCCGACGCGCCGGTCCCGATCTTTTTGCAGGAAGTCAGCGCTCGAATGGCAGTATCACTGGCGCAACAGCCCGGACCCGGCCCGAGCCGCACCTTTGACGTTGGTGCCGCGCCTCCCGCCCGGCGGACCGATGGCCCGCTGCTCAAAAGCTCCTTGGGCACCTAGCTTATACTCGACTATATCGTCGTTCCGATTGCGAAAATGAGCCGCCGTTCATCGGCGGCTCATGGTATTTTATTGCGCTTTTCAACCAGGCCGAACACTTCCAAATCAGCCCAATGCGCACCGAGGAACTACGTCCAATCCGCCTGACGGACTATCGCCCGCCAGATTGGCTCATCGAGACAGTCGAGCTCGACGTTTCTCTCGATCCGGTCGAGACCAGGATCCATGCCAAGCTGAAGATCAAGCCCAACAGCGCAGGCGTACCGGTGCCGCTGGTGCTCGATGGCGACGACCTCAAGCTCGTCTCGCTCGCGCTCGACGGCGAACCGCTGCCGGCCGAGAGCTTCGCGGCCACGCCCGACAGCCTTACCATCGCGCTACCACCGCACCGGGGGTTCGAGCTTGAGATCGAGACCGCAGTCGATCCCACGGCGAATACCCGGCTCATGGGCCTCTACCGCACCGGCACGACCTATTGCACGCAATGCGAGGCCGAGGGGTTTCGGCGCATCACCTATTTTCTTGACCGCCCGGACGTCATGGCGGTCTACACGACGCGCATCGAAGCGGACAAAAGCGAAGCCCCCGTCCTGCTCGCCAACGGCAATCTCATCGCTCGCGGCGATGTTGAGGGGACCACAAGACATTTCGCGGTCTGGCACGATCCCTTCAAAAAACCCTCCTATTTGTTCGCTCTCGTTGGCGGCAAGCTCGCACGCCTCGCCGACACTTTCACCACGATGTCGGGCCGCGAAGTCGCGCTGCACATCTACATGGAGCCCGGCAAGGAGGAGCGCTGCTTATACGCCATGGACAGCCTCAAGCGCGCCATGCGCTGGGACGAGCTGGTGTTCGGGCGCGAGTACGATCTGGACATTCTGATGATCGTTGCCGTGCCCGCCTTCAACATGGGCGCCATGGAGAATAAGGGGCTCAACATCTTCAACGACCAATACCTGCTGGCTTCGCCGCAGACGGCGACCGACACGGACTACGCCTATATCGAAGCGGTGGTCGCTCACGAATATTTCCACAACTGGACCGGTGACCGCATCACCTGCCGCGACTGGTTCCAGCTCTGCCTGAAAGAAGGCCTCACGATCTTCCGCCACCAGGAGTTCTCCGCCGATCAGCGTTCGCGCGCGGTCGAGCGCATCAGCGACGTGCGCGTCCTGCGCTCGCTGCAGTTCGTCGAGGACGCCGGTCCGCTGGCCCATCCGGTGCGACCGCAGCTCTATCACGAGATCAACAACTTCTTCACGACCACGGTCTACAACAAGGGCGGCGAGATCGTGCGCATGATCAAGACCCTGCTCGGAGCGGACGTCTTCCGCGCGGGCATGGACCTTTATTTCACCCGACACGACGGACAGGCGGTAACGGTCGAGCAGTTCGTGCAGTGCTTCGCCGATGTGAGCGGGCGCGATTTCTCGCAGTTCATGCGCTGGTACACGCAAGCCGGCACGCCGGAGATCGTGGTCACGCCGCACTACGATGCGCGCGCACAAACCTATCGGCTCGATGTCGCGCAAAAGATCCCACCGACGCCCGGCCAGCCCATCAAGGAGCCCATGGCAGTGCCGCTCGCGATCGGGCTCCTCGACAGCGACGGCAGCGACCTGCCGCTCCTTTTGGACGGCCGCCCGCTCGATCGCGGCGTGCTGACGCTCAAAGCACCCAGCCAGAGCTTTGTGTTTAGCGACATCGCGGAGCGGCCGAGGCTTTCTCTCAATCGCGGGTTTTCCGCACCGGTCAAGCTGGCGTTGCCGATCGAGCCTGACGATCTTCGTTTTCTCGCGGCGTATGATTCGGATCCGTTCAATCGCTGGCAGTCACTGCAGACGCTGGCGATGTCGCTTCTCACCGCAAATGCTGCGGCTCTGCGCACGGCCGCTCCGCTCCGCGAGGATGAAGGATTGATCGCTGCACTCGGCGCAATTCTCGCCGACCAGAAACTCGAACCCGCCTTCATTGCGCTCACGCTGAGGCCGCCGAGCGAGGCCGACATCGCGCGTGAAATCGGCCGCGACGTCGATCCCGACGCGATCTTCGCGGCGCGCCGAAAACTCCGCACGACGATCGGCGAGCGGCTCGGCGCCGCGCTCGAAGATGCCTATGTGCGCTTGAATACACCCACCCCCTATAGGCCGGACGCCGAAGGCGCCGGACGGCGGGCATTGAAAAACATCTGTCTCGATCTTCTCGCCGCGACCGGCGATAGCGAAGCCGTTGCGCGCGCTTTGTCCCAATACGAGAGCGCCGACAACATGACCGACCGCTTGGCGGCGCTGGAGACGCTTTCGTCGCACGACCGGCCTGAGCGAGCGCGGGCGTTCGATGATTTTTATCGGCGCTATGCCGACGATCCGCTTGTCATCGACAAATGGTTCACATTGCAGGCCGTGACCCCCGAGCCGGGGACGCTCGAGCGCGTGCGCGCCCTCACCGCACATCCGGCGTTTTCCATGACCAATCCCAACAGGGCGGCTTCGCTGATCGGAGCGTTTGCCCATGCGAACCAACCTCAGTTCAACCGTCTCGACGGCGCCGGCTACGATTTTGTCGCCGATATCGTATTGGCGCTCGATGCGAGGAATCCGCAGGTGGCGGCACGCATCATGGCCGCATTCCGCTCCTGGCGCACGCTTGAAGCGCAGCGTCGCGCGCGCGCGGAAGCGACGCTGCGGCGGATGGCGGCGGTGCCGACACTGTCACGCGATGTCGCCGACATCGTCGCCCGTACGCTTGCCGACAACTGATATGCGGCGTTTTTAGAGGTAAATGCGAAATTGCAAATGGCCCGACAGCGACCGAACCAAGTCCGCGCTGGGCGTTCACTTCACTTCGGCGGCGCTGCTTCCGCCAAGCGCAAGGAGGAAAGTCGCATTCCCGCCTGGACGTGCGGGGATAAAGGCCGCGACGCGCCCGCCGCGTCGTGTGACGACAAGCTGCACGTAGACCGGAGCTGGGACCATGACGAAGTATAGAACCCATCTGCCGCAGCTTGACGGCCGGCTGTTCCTGACCGACGGCGGCATCGAGACGACGTTGATCTTCCACGACGGTTTCGACTTGCCCCATTTCGCCGCTTTCGACCTGCTGCGCGAGGCGCGCGGCCGCGCGGCGCTGCACCAATACTATTCGCGCTATGCCGCCATCGCGCATCGCGAGGGCGTGGGCTTCATCCTGGAAAGCCCGACATGGCGAGCGAGCGCCGACTGGGGACAGAAACTTGGCTACACCGATGCGGCGCTCGCCGAGGCCAACAGCGACTCGATCGCGCTCATGCGGAAGTTGCGCGAAGAGTTCGAGACGCCCAGCTCACCCATGGTCATCAGCGGCTGCATCGGCCCGCGCGGCGACGGCTACGATCCCGGCTTGGTGATGAGCCCGACGGAAGCCGAAGCCTACCACGGGCGCCAGGTGCGCAGCTTCGACGACGCCGGCGCCGATATGGTCACCGCGATCACCATGACCAATGCCGATGAGGCGATCGGCGTTGTTCGCGCCACACGGAAGAACAACCTGCCCGTCGCAATCTCCTTCACGGTGGAGACGGACGGCCGGTTGCCCACGGGTCAAGCTCTGAAGGCGGCGATCGCAGAGGTCGACGCCGCGACCGGCAACGCTCCCGCCTACTACATGATCAACTGCGCCCATCCGACTCACTTCACAGGCGTGCTTGCCGGCGGCGCCTGGGTCGAGCGCGTACG
>Ga0070671_100002123_pt1 | contig 15293 bp, 11 predicted proteins | sample KBSS73metaG_FD_65341 | JGI IMG/M metagenome (GOLD analysis project Ga0070671, IMG submission 65341) | Switchgrass rhizosphere microbial communities from Kellogg Biological Station, Michigan, USA - KBS S7-3 metaG | ecosystem: Host-associated > Plants > Roots > Rhizosphere > Soil ...
CGCGAGGCGGAGTCGCGAAGAAGCTCCGCGCCCTTGCGGTCGGTGATGTCACGGAAGTAGATGGTGACGCCTTCGGGCGTGGGAAGGACGTGGGTGTCAAGCCAGATGTCGCGAGGAGAGCAGAAGTGCTCCATGTGGGCGGGGTCGCCGGTTTCCATCACGTCCAGGTAGGTTCTCTCGATGTCGGTGCCGATCTTCTCAGGGAAGATCTCCCAATGGTTCTTCGCGCTCATCTCCTCTGGAGTAAGTCGCAGAAGCTTCACCGCCTCCGGATTGGCGAAGGTGATATACCAGTCCCGATTGCAGCAGAGAATTCCGCCGGGTATCTGGTTGAAGAGGCGGACAAGGCTCTCATTGCGTGCGTCGCTTTCGCGGCGCCCGGTGCTACGGCGCTCGGGAAATATGTCGATTTGAGGATCGTGCATCTTCGACAAAGTGGACATAGATATTCTGTTTCTTGAGGAACTCGATCATCTCACAGGCGTCAAGCCGTAGGAGACGGAAAGGTGACGGGGGCCTCTTCCTCCAGGCGGTCGACTCTGGCCTGCAGGTTCCGAAGGGTGGAGGTGAGAACGGCGACCTCAGCCTCAAGCGTGGCAAGGCGTTGGGCGGCGGCGGACCCGTCTTCGGACGGGGCAGGAAGAGAGGTTTCGCCCTGAACCGGCTCGCCGGAGAGGAGGTGCGCGTACCGCGCCTCTCGAGAACCGGGCTGGCGCGGAAGGATGGTCGTCAGCGGGCCAGTGGAGGCGGGTGCCAACTCTGAGGCCGGTTCGCGGGCGGCGAGGCGATCGAGCGTGGCCTGCACTGCGGTGAGGTCATCGAAGGCGAAAAGACGCTCCGAACGGCTGCGAAGCTCGCCGGGAGTCTGCGGGCCGCGAAGCATCAGCAGACAGAGGACAGCGGTCTCGTCGCGGCGCAGGTTGAGCACGGTGCGGATGCGGTGTTCGTACTTGGGGACACGGGCGTCGTGCAGCGTGCTGACGAAGTTCTCGTCCTCCAGGGCGTGGAGCGCCTGGCGTACCTCATCCTCCGTGAGGCTGAGGACAGGCTCGCGGCTGGACTTCTGGTTGCAGGCGTTTATTAGCGCGTTCAGGGAGAGCGGGTAGCTCTCCGGGGTCGTGATCTCTTTTTCGATGAGGGAACCGAGGACGCGGGTCTGAATGGGGTCGAGCACCATGTCTAACAGTTTATAGGGCTTGCGCTATGGGTCTGTTTTAGCTGGCTTTGGGTCGTGGATTACACAAAAGTTACACCCCGTGGTGCGCTTGGGGTGGCTGGGACGGGGATAGTTCGGTAAACTGATTGAGGTGAATGGCGAACGGTAAATCGCATTTGCGATTGGTCATTTATTCAGACCACCCCGGGGATAACGAATGCGCTCAGTGATCAGGTTTAGCGTTGCAGCAGCTTTGGCGGCGGCAGTTTCAGTTGGATTGGCCGGAGTTGCCACGGCGAAGGACGCGGATACGAGCGCTGTTGCGGGCCAGGTCTATCGCCTGCACATGTTCCACACCCACAGCGGAGAGAGCATCGACGTGGTCTATCGCGTCGGCGATACCTACCTGCCAGACGGGCTGGCAAAGCTGAACCACTTCCTGCGCGACCACCGCACCCAGAACGTAAGCGAGTACGACCCGAAGGAGTTCGACCTTCTGCACTCCCTGCTGGCGAAGCTGGGACGGCCGAACGGCGAGATCGACATCATCTGCGGCTACCGGACGCCGTGGAGCAACAACCTTCTGCGGTCGCGGTCGTCGAACTCGGGTGTGGCGCAGCACAGCCAGCACATGCTGGCCAAGGCGATCGACATTCGCGTGCCCGGCGTTTCGACGACGAGCCTGCGCGATGCTGCTCTTAGCCTGCATGCGGGCGGTGTGGGGTACTACCCGGTGAACCAGTTTGTGCACGTGGACGTAGGTCCGGTGCGGCAGTGGCAGTACGGCCACGGCGAGACACCAACGCGTTCGGTGGCGAAGTCGACCCATCGGACACCGCACCATTCGGCGTCTGCGGTCAGCGGCGAGTAAGCTAGGCGGATTTGAGATAAGGAGAGGCTCCGGCTACTGGGGCCTTTCGCATTTTAAGCCTCATCTGGGTTTGGTTGTGGCTACATCGGCGGGAACTGGTTGCCCGGTTGCGGTGTCTAAGACATTGTGACCGCGTGTGCTGAGGTGGAGCGATGAAGGCCTGTCTCGCGGCGATGCTGTTGCTTCTTGTCGCTTCATCCTCCCTTGCCCAACGCCCCTATACGGAAACGCAGGTAATCGCCTACGCGAAGGCTATCGACGTAAAGACGCTCGACCCCTTCCTACCCTCTCAGCGCCTCGAAGACTGGCTTCAGTTCGGGGCGCCGCACACTCAAACTTTGACTTGGTTGGTGGAGGACACCTGTTGGAACAGGCCATACAAGAACGAAGATTATCCGCTTTGCGCCCACATTCGGATTATCCGTAATGGCCAGCGGGGAGAATTCCTTGTTCAGGTCGGAACGTTTCACACGGGAATCGGTGGTCCCCCGAAACTCTATGGGGTCATCCACATTGGGGAGGTGGAGCTCGGGTCTGACACGGGCGGCACCGAGCGACTCTCCGACCTCCCCGGACTTCTCGATCAGCCGAACCGACTTATCGTCGACGGAGTGCGCAAGCTCTACGAGGAGATCGTGGTCCAGCATCCCATTGGCATCCCGATAGGCGCGGAGAAGGTGACCATCTGGCCCTTCCTGAGCAAGCGATTGACCGAGCAGCTTCAAACGGCGCAAACCTGCGAAGGGGATTACTTTAGGCAACACCCAACCGCAGAGAGTGTCGCGAAACCCGAGTGGCTGAAGTCAGGCATCTTCTCCGGTAACGGCAACCGGGCTCGACCAACCTACGCATACGCCTACAGTGCGGGGCCGCAAATGGATGGGTCCTACCCGGTGGATGTGGAACTATCACACTCCCCGGATCCAATGCAGCCTGCCGAACAAAAGTGGCAGGCCGCGGCCAGAGTGATAGCCGAGAATGGTCGATTTGTAGTGGACGATGTTCGCATCTTCGATGGCGACTCTTTTGATGGACGTCCCCCTTGGGACGGACCCTCTCATCTCCTCTCGGGCTCATTCTATGGATGCGACGGTTCTCACTGGACTGGACTGACAGCTGCGAACAAGTAACTCTCAGTCGGCCTATTCGCAGGTGTAGGCTGGGATACACTGCGGTCAACCGACTATGAGCCGCGAATACTTTGTAAGCAATCCCGCTATGCCTTTTTCCGATGCCGTTCTGGTGGACGGTAAAACTCTGTATCTCTCGGGACGGATTGGTCTGATTCCCGGGACGACGAAGGTTCCGGATATTGCGGAAGAAGAGGCGCGCCTGGCGCTGGACGAGATCAAGCGCGTGCTGGCTATGGCCGGAATGACGATGGACCACCTGGTCTCGCTTCAGATCTTCTGCAGCGACGTCTCGCTGTTCGACCAGTTCAATGCGGTGTACCGGACGTACTTCACGGGCAAGCTGCCGACGCGGGCGTTCCTGGGTTCGGGGACGCTGTTGTTCGGGGCGCGGTTCGAATTGCAGGGGATCGCAGTAAAGGACGCATAGCCTCTCGGGAGAGGAGCCGCCTTTGATAGTTCCGCGCAGGTCAGTTCTTCTTGGTGGCGCTTCGGCGGTGGCAGCTGCGCTACTCGATGTGGACGCGCCTATGCAGGCGCTCCAGCCCGCCGCGACGACGCTGCCGGTCAAAGACGAGTTTGTCGTGCGCGACTACGAAGTTTGCCTGAACAATGCGCGCTGGCACCCGATGAGCCGCGGGGCGAAGCAGGCGGTGATCGACTACCTCGACTACAAGGCGCACGGCGTCGTGACGCAGCAGGGTCTTACTTCGCCCGCGTCGATCGCGGTGCGACAGAGCTTTGGGGAGCTGATTGGAGCAAAACCGTCGGAGATTGCGCTGGTGAACAGTACGACCGCGGCGGAGAACATGATCGTCTCGGGACTTGGGCTGCATCAGCCTGGAAAAGGAAACATCATCACCGATGCGCTGCACTTTGAGGGCTCGCTGTACCTGTATCAGGAACTTGCGAAGCGCGGCGTGGATGTGCGCATCGTGAAGCCGCGCGGCTGGCAGATCGACAAGGCCGACTTGGAACGCGCCGTTGATAAGAACACGAAGCTGGTGGCAATCTCGAAGATCTCGTTCATCAACGGCTTTGAGCACGACCTGAGAGCTGTTTGCGCGCTAGCGCATGCCCACGGAGCGTACGTCTACGCCGATGCGGTGCAGGCAGTGGGATGCATGCCTGTAAATGTGAGTGAGAGCGGTGTCGATTTTCTGGCGTCGGCCAGCTACAAGTGGCTGCAGGGCGACTTCGGGCTCGGGTTTCTCTACGTGCGCGAGGATGTGCTGCCGAAGATCGAGCGCTCGCAATGGAGCTTTCGACAGACGGCCAACTACGACTACCACGCATTTCCGGGCGATCCCGCAGGCCCGTTTCCCGCCAGCTACGAACAACTGCAGACTGCGGCGGGATACTTCGAACTTGGGACGTATGCGAACAGCGTGCTCGCGGCGTTGAGCTACTCGTTGCCATGGATTCAGAAGATCGGTGTTGCGAAGATTCAGAGCCATGCGCTGGAGCTGAACGCGAAGTTACGTGCCGAGATGCCGCGGCTGGGTTTCGAGTGCATCACGCCTGAAGATGCGCGCGGAACGATCATCGCCTTCGCGGTGAAGGACGGTCCCGCGACGGCTGCGAAGCTGAAGGCGAAGAAGGTGGATGTAAGCCTTTCGCCCGGGAGGATGCGCGTCTCGCCCTCGATCTACAACACGATGGCGGACGTGGACTCCCTGCTCAACGCCTTGAGCCAGAAAAGCGCATAAATGGGACGAATGGCAGTTGGCAGAGCGTGGGGCTGGGCTAGACTCGCGGCATGCCAAAGTGGCTTGTTCCTGTGGGTCGCTCCTTCTACGCAGTCGGGCTGGCTTCCATCGGCCTGATGCACTTCTTCTATATGAACTTTCCGTGGGTCGTCATCCCGGATTTTCCCGCGTGGATACCAATGCGGCTGTTGTGGGTGATTGTGGTAGGGGCGGCCCTGACGGCTGCCGGGGCCTGCATCCTCTTCAACTGGAGAGGAAGAAAGGTGGCGGCATGGACGGGCGTGGCGCTCATAGTGCTGGTCATCATCGCGCACCTGCCAAATCAGCTGGCGAGTCAATACAGAGCAGTGTTGGGTGCGTGGACGAATCCGTTCAAGGAACTGACCCTGGCGGGCGGTGCGTGGATCGCCGCGATGACATTTGCTAATGCGGGCGACCTGCCCGAGTGGCTGGAGAGGGCGCTGCCGCTGGGCAGGTATTTCTTTGCGGTGATGCTAATCGTCTTCGGGGTCGATCACTTCCTGTATACGAAGTTCGTCGCCTCGCTTGTCCCCGCGTGGGTCGGCGGCCAGCTCTTCTGGGCGTACTTCGCTGGTGTGGCCCTGATCGCGGGTGGCATTGGAATAATGGTGAAGCGCGTGGCTCGTCTGGCCTCGCTAATGGTGGGAGTGATGATCTTTCTTTGGCTGCTTATGCTGCACATCCCACGCGCGATTGCCGATCCGTACACCAATGTTGGGAATGAATGGGCGAGCGTGTTTGAGGCGCTGGCCTTCAGCGGTATCGCGTTTATGCTTGCGGCGACGCGTCGGCAAGACGATCCCGCCCTTTGAATTGTCAGTACCGCAGTTCGCCAATAAATACGGCGTAAGGCGCCAGCGTCATTCCATCCAGATGCATGGCACCCATACCGGTGTCGGACCGGAGCAGCGTCCGGAGGAAGCTGCCTTTGAGGCGCAGCCGCTGCATGTCTTCTTTTAGCGAGAGCGTTACCGGCTGCGCAGAAAGATTCTCGACCACCACGATTGCCGGTGTGTTCGGCGAAATCGACTGCGGTCTGCGAACCCAGGCTAGAACGTTCTGGTCGTCGTGGTTCATCACGGTGATGGCGCCTGAGCTGATGGTGCGGTTGCTGTGCGACATGGCACTGAGCTGGCGATACCAGTTGAGCAGCGATGCAGGGCTCGCGTCGCCTGCTGCAACACTTATCGGCGCAGGTTGCTCGTTCTTCTTTGGCTGTTCAAAGGAGATTGTATTGGTGCCGTCGGTCAGGCCAAGCTCCTGGCCGAAGTACAGCAACGAAGCTGCGCGTGTGGTTATCAGCATGGCCGCGACGGCCTTTGCGATCTCAACGTCGTGTGCACTGTCGGAGTAGCGCGTCATGCTGCGCTTGTAGCTCGGCCCATCAGAGAGCAGCAGAGGAACGCTCTTCCCCTCGTCCGCGGTCTGCTGCGCTGCTTCAAGGGCTGGACGAATTGACGCCGCGGCGAGCTTCTCCTGTGTTCCTGCTCGCGGATCGGCGAACAATTGGGCTGCTCCTATCGTGTCCGCGTCGCCGATGATGACGCGCTGCCCTGCAAAACCGCCTGCGGTCTTTCTCAGGTCTGCGATCTGTGCGGCTGTCGTTCCGGGAACGCGGAAGCCGGCGACTCCGTGGGCGAGCCACAGACGCGCTCTGGCCTGCAGGTCGCTGGCGTGAGCGTCCAGCTCCACCAGCACGCGAATGTTGTACTCGCTGGCGCGCCGGACGATCTCATCCACGTCGTCCATCGTCCCCGCGGACGGATCGATTGCGTTGTTTGAGTTGCCGCCCAGTGAACTGAGCATTACGGCATCGACACCAAGCGAATGAATATAGTCAAGGTGTTCGACAACGCCATGCAAACCGCCGAAGCCGCGCGGGTCGGCCTGATAGACGAGGCCGTGCTTCCACCACGAGACGGCGCTCATCCCCGAACCGACCCAGCCTGGCCGAGCGAGCGTCTGCGCCTGCGCCGTGAATGCGCATAGCAGAAAGAGCGAAGGTGCGATCAAGCGATGCAGGCGAAGCGACGAAGAAAGAATCGGCATAAGGACCCGAGCGCTACCTTCCGATGCTAACCCGGCCCGGTGTTGCGAGAAACCAGCTGCGCTATACTTCCGCGAACCTCGAAAGGAGCGCGCATGCCCATTTCGGCAGCCGATCAGGCCCTGTTCCAGATCGTTTCAGGTCCCGATGCAACCACCGTCGACGAGGTGTTAGCGAAGATGCGTCAGATCGACGCTGCGCTCGCCGACAACGATGGCCTGAAATGGTTCAACCGTCTCTACATGATGGTGACGCAAGAGGTCGATCTGCGCCCGGCCGCCATGTGGAAAGACGCGGTCTGGCTCGACAGGCTCGACGTCGTCTTTGCCGGACTTTACTTCAAAGCTGTTGCATCGTTCGTCAGCCAATCTGCCGACGCTCCTAGTGCGTGGGACGCTCTGATGGAGGCTCGCTTTCGCGGCGGCATCGATCGCGTCCAGTTCGCGCTTGCAGGGATGAATGCGCACATCAATCACGATCTGGCGCTCGCGTTGATTGCGACCAACCAGCAGAGCAATATCAACCCCAACCGCCTCAGCCCGCAGTACGTCGATTACGACTCGGTCAATCAACTGCTTCGCGACGTCACGCCGCGGGCGTTGAATGTTCTCGCGACCGGAATCCTCGGTCAGCTTGCGCAGGATACGGGCAAGATCGGGCGTCTGCTCGCCTTCTGGAACATCGTGAAGGCCCGTAACTTAGCCTGGGATTTCGGCGATCACCTTCGACAGGTAAGTGCAATTCAGCGCCAGCTTGGACTCACTGCGCAGGACCAGATTACCGGCGCCCTGGGGCGCGCAATTCTCGTCTGCGCCTGAATTTCTGCGTGGGACGGAACATCCATTATTCACCGGCAAAAGACAATTTCTGTGACGAATAGCTTGGTCCGACCTTGTCACCGCTGACTTTTACAGGTAAGTTAATAAACATCCGAACTAATTTAGAGACGCGAAATGCCAGTACATCCACGACGATGTCGGAAGTAGTCCCTCAAGCCTAGCGGACACGCGTTCAATAGACCTACGACTCATCAAGTAGCCGCACCCCCCGTTTTCCCAGTTAAACGTGCAAGGAGAGCTCTACCCATGAAGTCCTTCTCGAGGCATATCTATCTATATCTACTGGTGTTGCTGTCTGCGACGACGCTTCACCTTGCCGCCCAGACCTTCCGCGGTGGAATTGCAGGAACCGTCCAGGACTCAAGCGGAGCAGCTGTTCCCAGCGCAAAGGTCTCACTTCTTGGAACCGAGACAGGTTTCAAGCGCGAGATGGTTACAACCAGCTCGGGCGATTACGCGTTTCAGGATCTCCCACTCGGGGATTACAGCATCACTGTGACGTATGCCGGTTTCCAGCCGAGCAAGGTTGACCACATCGCGGTCCGTCCGGGTGCGGTGTATTCCCTTGACATCAAGCTCGGTATCGCGTCGACCGCAGAGTCGGTCGATGTGAATGCAAACGCAGTCGCCATCGATGCGCTCTCCACGACCAATACAGCGGTCGTTCCCGAGCAGGCCGTCGCGAACATCCCGCTTAACGGACGCGACTTCACCCAGCTGATCAAGATTGTTCCCGGCTATAACGGAGCCGGTTCCATGAACGGCGCGCGCACCAACCAGAACAACTGGCAGATCGACGGCGTCGACAATAACGACATCTGGCACAACTCGCAGGGCGCGAATCAGGGCGGCGTCTCCGGTATCGCCGGCGTCACCCTTCCCATCGAAGCCATCGACCAGTTTTCAGTCCAGTCGCAGGGCAACGCCGAGGTCGGCCGCAACGGCGGCGGTCTCGTCAACATGGTCGTCAAGAGCGGAACCAACAGCTTCCACGGCAGCGCCTACGAATACATCCGCAACGAGTACTTCGCCTCGAAGAGTGCCATGTTGCCCACGACGAGCCGCAAGCCAAAGATCCGCAACAACCAGTGGGGCGGTTCGCTTGGCGGTCCCATCATGCGTGACAAGCTCTTCTTCTTCGTGAACTACGAACGCCAGAAGTACATCATCGGCGCGCAGTCCGCTGCGACCGAGCCCACCGATGCCTGGGTGAACAAGGCTAAAACGCTGCTGGCTAATCATAAGGTTCCCGTCAGCCAGACTTCGCTCAATCTGTTGACTGCTCTCTGGCCGCAGGGAAACAAGCCGGGCGCTGCGACGTTGAACAACTTCACCGATGCCCGCCCGCAGAGTGGCTACAGCGACAACGCCGTCGGAAAGATCGACTGGAACATCAACTCCCGGCAGACACTCTCCGTTCGCGCCTTCATCGGTTCCGGCCGTCAGCTGGGCAACGCCGGTGTCAACATCTGGGAGTACTACCAGGTCGCTCCTGATCACGTGAACAACTACGCGGTCACGCACAACTGGTCGATCACGGATCATCTCTCGAACCAGGCCCTGCTCGGCGTCAATTACTTCGGCCAGACCTTCAACGACAACGTCCACAACCAGAACATTCCGGCGCTCGGTTTGAACACCGGTGTTACCGACCCGACTCTCTTCGGCGCACCGACGATTACGATATCGCCTTTCGACCAGGTCGGCGTTACGCCTCCGCTCGGTCGTCAGGACTATACCGGCCACGTGACCGATACAGCCACCTACATCGTAGGCAAGCATCAGTTCCGGTTCGGCGGCGAGTTCCGCCGGAACTACATGAACCTGCTCTACCAGCGTAATGTTCGTGGCAACTTTACCTTTAACGGCCAGGCATCGGCGACGCTGTTGCCAGCAACCTCACCCACCGGAGGTGCCACCTCGTACGCCACCGATGCGTCGCAGGACGCCAGCGCTTCCGATCTTTCGGTTCGCACACTGGCCGACTTCCTCGCGGGCTATGCCTCGTCGGGAACTCAGGTTCTCGGACAACTGCAGCGTGACGTTTTCGTCAACCAGTGGGACATCTTCGCGCAGGATCAGTACCAGGTAACCCCTGATCTCACCCTGAACTACGGCGTCCGCTGGGACTACTCCGGTCCGGTCTATAGCACCAACGGTACGCTCTCGAACTTCAACCCGAACTCGACCAGCGGATACTCGATCGTGGGAACGGATATCGACACACTCTATCCCCGTCGCTACACCAACGTTTCGCCGCGCTTCGGTTTCAGCAACAAGGTCAATGAAAAGTTAGTGGTTCGCGGAACCTACGGCCTGTTCTTTGACCTGCCTAACCTGAACGGCTTCTTCGACAACCGTCCCGGTAACGGCGCTTCGGTCGGCGTACAGGCGAACAACACGGGACCGAGCCCGGTCTTTACAGTCTCGAAGAATGCTCCGTTCGCAATCATCACCAATGTTCCTCCGCTGCCTTCGGGCCCGGCTTCAGGCGCGATCTTCGGTGTTTCCAGTGTCTCGCCTGACTTCAAAAACGCGTATCTGCAGAACTTCAACCTCAACACGGAGTACCAGCTAAGCCGCAACACGATCGTTCAGCTTGGCTATGTTGGTTCGGTGTCCCACCACCTGTTCAACCTGCGCGACATCAACCAGGCACTTCCGAACGTCAACAAGGCCACCAACCAGTCCAGCCGTCCGTACTTCTCGAAGTTCCCCACGTTCGCAGCCATCAATCAGTATGAATCGAGTGCTGGCTCGAACTACAACTCGCTCCAGGCGATGATCCGTACGAGTGGATTCCATGGCCTGACGGCGCAGGCAGCCTACACGTACGGTCACGGACTGGATAACGTCTCGGGAACCCGCGGATTTGCTCCCCAAGACTCCCGTAACCTCGCCGCCGAATACGGAAATGCGGACTTCGACGTACGCAACACGTTCAATGGCTACCTCGTGTACGAAATTCCCACGTTCGGAGGCTTCAAGCCGCTCACGCAGGGATGGGAGGTCAACAGCTTCATGACCTTCTACGGCGGAAAGCCTATAACGCCGAAGACGAGTGCTAATAACAGCGGCGTCGGCGAACTGCAGGACCGCGTGACCAAGGTCGGCAATCCGTACACAAGCGACCGCAAGCTTACGCGCACTTCGGCTAGCAGCGGTGCATACGTCCAGTGGTTTACTCCTTCGGCATACGCTGTGCCGACGGCAGGCACCTTCAGCCCGACACCGCGTAACTCGGTCTACGGCCCTGGCTTTGCAACCGTCGACGCATCCGTCATCAAGAACACGACGCTGCATGAGAACGTGAAGCTCCAGCTTCGCATGGAGATGTTCAACATCTTCAACCGGCTGAACCTGGCCAACTCGAGCGGTAGTTTTACCTCTGCCAACTTCGGCCGTTCCACTACGACGGTGGGCGACAACGCCGGCGCTCCTGGTATCGGTTCGGGCGAGCCGTTCAACATGCAGTTTGCGGCTAAGATCATCTTCTAACCTTCGATGATCGTATCCGCTTCCTAACCACGCACAGGCTGAGAGCCAACCACTCTCAGCCTGTGTTTTTGCGAGCAGGCTTTAAAGTGAATGGCATAGGAGAGTTGGGAATGAAGCGTTTTGTTGCGTGTGTATCAGTGGCTGCGTTGATGGCCACGCAGACGGTATTTGCCCAGATGGGCGCACCGGGGGAGCGGATTCCCACGATGTCGGCACAGCCGGGCCCGTTGGCCGCGAAGTACAAGTCCGACGCCGATAAAATCATCGCCGCCGCGATGGCCGACAACGATGGTTATGCCGCCCTTACCTATCTCACCGACCACGTCGGAAAGCGGCTGAGCGGAAGCCCGCAGCTGAACACCGCCGTTGAGTGGGGAGCGGAGCTGATGAAGAAGGCCGGTCTGCAGAACGTGCAGATTCAGCCGGTCATGGTGCCGCACTGGGTGCGCGGCAACGAGTCGGCAACGATTACGTACAAGGGCGAGGCAGGCACCATCGTGAAGCCGCTGCACATGCTCGGCCTCGGAATGAGCGTGGGAACACCCAAGGGCGGCATCACCGCTCCCGTGGTCTTCGTGCACGACTTTGCTGAACTCGACAAGCTCTCCGACGCTGACGTAAAGGGCAAGGTCGTCGTCTTCAATCCCGGATGGCACGGCTACGGAGTCGGCTCGATGTACCGCACCGGCGGTCCGTCGCGCGCAGGTGCACGGGGAGCAGCCGCAGTACTGGTGCGCTCCGCAACCGGGCTTGCGATGCAGACGCCGCACACGGGAACGCTCCGCTACGACGAGAAGCAGCCTAAGGTTCCGTCAGCTGCCATTAGCGTGGAGGATGCGTTGTTGATCGAGCGGCTCGCCAAGGAAGGCCCGGTTACAGTCCACCTCGAGATGGACGCGCACACGGAGCCCGATGTGAAAGCCGGCAACGTGATCGGCGAGATCGTTGGCTCAGAGCATCCGGAGCAGGTCGTCGTGCTCGGCGGCCACATCGACTCGTGGGACGTAGGCCAGGGCGCGCAGGATGACGGCGGCGGCATCATGGCGACATTCGAAGCAGTCTCGCTGATTCACAAGCTCGGCCTGAAGCCGAAGCGCACCATTCGCATCGTCTTCTGGGTGAACGAGGAGAACGGCGGAGCGGGCGGTCGCGCGTATCGGGAATGGATCGGCAACAAAATCGACGATCAGGTGGCCGCCATCGAGATGGACGGCGGCGCAGAAAAGCCGCTTGGCATCGGCTACGGCGGGTTCGGTGGAAGGCGCCGTCCTGCACCTCCCACGCCGGGCGCCACCGCTGCACCACCGGCTGCCCCGGGTTTCGATGAGAGCTCGCTCTCGGCTGAGGAGAAGCAGTCGTTCGTTTACCTTCGCGATATCGTCTCGCTGCTTGGGTCCATCGGGACCGACACGGTCTCGCCCGGCGGCGGCGGGTCAGACATCGGCCCCATCACCGCCGATGGCGTACCCGCTCTCGCACCTCGCACCGTTGGCGATCACTACTTCGACTGGCACCATACCGAAGCGGACACACTCGACAAGGTGGACGAGGACTCGTTCAAGAAGAACACCGCGATGCTCTCCGTCGTAGCCTATGTACTGGCTGACATGGATGGAAAGCTTGCGGGTCGTAAGTCGGCCTTCCGCGAGTAGCCAATCCTAGGTAGTCTCACGGCGGCTGTCCTTAGGGGCAGCCGCTTTTTCATGCGCGTGGCTCGCCATTCGGTTAGAGTGGTCGTGACTTCCGGGCTCCGTTATTGGCTCCTTCATCTCGCGGAGAGTTGCCGATGATTTCTACCATCGTGGGCTTTGCCATCAGCATGGCGTTCCTCTTTCTGATGTTAAGCGCGGCCTGTTCGGCGATTCAGGAGATCGCCGCTAACCTCTTCCGCTGGCGCGCCATCACGCTGGAGAAGGGCCTTGCAGGCCTGCTGATGAGCGCGCCCCTCAAGGACGAGTTGTATCGGCAGCCTCTGCTCGAGAGCCTGTGCAGCCCGAATGCTCGCGGACAGCTTCGTCACCTTCCTTCTTATATTCCTTCGGCCACGCTCGCACTCGCAATCCTTCAGGTTGCGGAAGACCACGGCATGACGATCGACGGTTGCATTGCAAAGAAGCCGCCGACCGGAACCTATCCCGCTACGGAGAAGCTGCTCGCTTCCTTGCTGCGCGGATGCACAGGCGTCACCGAGCAACGCCAGCGTCTCGAAGACTGGCTGGATAGTTCCATGGGCCGTGTCTCCGGCTGGTACAAGCGCAAGGCGCATGCATGGATATGGATCTTCGGCATCGTGCTGTGCCTTATGCTCAACGCCGATTCAATATCTCTCAGCAAGCGCTTCTGGAACGATCAGGCTCTGCGCGATGCGGTCTCTGCTGAAGCGACCGAGTACGTGAAGTCAGCCCCGAAGGATCAGACAGGCAACGATCAAGTCAAGGACCAGGCTGAGCTCGATCGCGCCCTGCACCGCATGAACCTATTCCGTGAGCATCTTCCCGGCGTTCCCCTGGGATGGTGCTTTGTCGACACCAAGTCAAAGCAAGCGCCTGTTCCTGAGGGCACCGTTCAGGCGGATGGTCTGAAGGCGACCTGCTGGCCCGACCTCGTCCATCCCACAACGCAGCCATACCAGGTGTCGCTCGCAGGCACTGACCCGCGCATCGTCGATCTCGGCGACTGGAGCTGGTGGCTCTGGAAGATAATCGGTGTCGTCGCGACGGTGCTTGCCATCTCGCAAGGCGCACCTTTCTGGTTCGATCTGCTGCAGAAGGCCGTGAACCTGCGACTGGCAGGAACTCCTCCGCCGCCCGCCGACGCGAAGAAGTAGTGTCAATCGATGTCGAAGGTCACACCTTGGGCCAGCGGAAGATCAGTCCCGTAGTTGATAGTGTTAGTAGCGCGGCGCATGTAGGCCTTCCACGCATCGGAGCCCGATTCGCGGCCGCCGCCGGTCTCCTTCTCTCCACCGAACGCTCCACCGATCTCAGCGCCCGATGTGCCAATGTTCACATTCGCGATGCCGCAGTCCGACCCTGCCGCTGAAAGAAAGCGCTCGGCCTCGCGCATGTTGGTCGTGAAGATCGACGAGGACAGCCCTTGAGGAACGTCGTTGTGCAGCGCGATGGCTTCGTCGAACTCGCGATAGCGCAGCACGTAGAGGATGGGCGCGAAGGTCTCGTGCCGCACGACATCGCTCTGTTGCGCGATCTCAACGAGCGCAGGTCGCACGTAGAAAGCGCATGGCGCATCGTCACGTTCCACGCGTTCGCCTCCAAGGATGGTCGCGCCGCTCGCTCGTGCCACATCAAGTGTCTTCCGCATCGCCTCGTAAGCGCGCTCGTCGATCAATGGCCCAACTAGGGTTCCGGCCTCGCGCGGATCGCCGATCGTGACCGAACCGTAGACCTTGCGCAGCTTCGGCAGCAAGGTATCGTAGACCGAATCGTGGACGATCAGGCGCCGCAGCGTAGTGCACCGCTGACCTGCGGTGCCCATGGCGGCAAACGCGACTCCGCGCAGCGTCAGGTCAAGATCAGCCGACGGGCAGACGATGGCCGCGTTATTGCCGCCAAGTTCGAGGATCGATCGTGCGAAGCGTTGCGCGAGTCGCGGACCAACAGCGCGCCCCATCGCAGTCGAACCCGTCGCCGAAACCAGCGGAACAAGCGGCGAGTCAACCAGTGCCTGCCCCACCGAAGCGTCGCCAATCAGCAGCGTGGAGAGATTCGCCGGAGCGTCGCCAAACTTCTTCACAGCGCGCTCAAAGATAGCTTGCGTCGCCAGCGACGTCAGTGGCGTCTTCTCCGACGGCTTCCACACCACCGAATTTCCGCAGACCAGCGCGAGCGCCGCGTTCCAACTCCACACGGCGACGGGAAAGTTGAAGGCCGAGATAATGCCGACGACGCCGAGAGGATGCCAGGACTCCATCATGCGGTGATTCGGCCGCTCTGACGGAAGCGTCATCCCGGCAAGCTGGCGCGAGAGCCCGGCAGCGAAGGTGCAGATATCGATCATCTCCT